>Ga0210398_10000364_pt1 | contig 53104 bp, 48 predicted proteins | sample IncBWC4OmetaG_FD_161047 | JGI IMG/M metagenome (GOLD analysis project Ga0210398, IMG submission 161047) | Forest soil microbial communities from Barre Woods Harvard Forest LTER site, Petersham, Massachusetts, United States - Inc-BW-C-4-O | ecosystem: Environmental > Terrestrial > Soil >...
GGCACAGAAACTACCGAGAAAGAAGACTCAAAACACAACGGAGCGCCTTCGGGAAAGAGAATTTGCTTGCTAAACGTCATTTTTCAGCAGCCTGCTAGACGGAACGGCGCCCATTTTTGTTTTTCGCGAAGGGCCGCTGAGAACTTTTCAACCTCCCGCTTGAGTAGGTCGCGAAAGCTCCGCGTAGGCTTTGGCGCTTCGCCGTGCTCCAGCAAGCGTCGCTCGTATTCTGCGAAGAATCGCCTCATTGCCTTCGGCGTCAAGAAGACTCCTTCACGGTCGCCGCCGGGCTGAAAATCACCAGCCTCGAAATCGCCTCGATTGACCATGGCAAGCACCAGCCTGTCAGCCACGGGATGCCGGAACGATTCCAGAAGATCGAGCGCCAGGGAGGGACGGCCGTAGTCAGGCTGGTGCAAATAACCGAGGTAGGGATCGAGGCCGACGCCCGCCAGCAAGCCGATAAGCTCGTGCGTGAGCAGCGTATAGGCTAGCGACAGGAGCGCATTGAGCGGATCAGTAGCCGGGTGCCGGACCCGGCCGGCCCATGCGAAGGGCGACCGGTTGAACAGCATCAGCGCGCTGAACTGCGCGTGAGCAGCGGCGCCCTCGATCCCTAGCAGCGCCTCCAGGCTCTGCGCAGCGGCTGAGGCTTCGAGCGATTTGGCAATCGTATCCCGCAGGGCTGCGTAGCCTCCGGGCTGCGCCTGGCGGTCGGCGTAGCGCGAGAGGACCGCCAGGCCATTGGCGATCTTGGCTTCCACCGCGGAGCGGGCGAACTGGAGAGACCGGGTTCGATCCTTGTAGGCTTCGAACTGCGCCAGGCGGAGCAGGACGTTCTTGCCGCGCGGCGGATCGAGCGATCCTCGAAACCGGCCCTGACGCGAAAACAGGCTGACTGCGATGCCCTTGTCCAACAGTTCCGCCATGGCCTGTGTGGTGATCTGCACGTTGCCAAAAACGAGCACGCTCTCCAGCTTGTGATAAGGAAGGTCGAGCTCGACCCGATCCTCATTTTCCACCAGCAAGCGGTCTCCAGACTTCCGCAGCACCGCACCTTGCTCGGTCAGGTAAAGGAATGCCACGCTGCTCCTCCCCGGCCGAGGCGTAGCGTGGTCCGGCCCCAGCCCCAGCGTCAATCCGCCGCGCTCAAAGGCAAGCGCGACCGTTGTCTTTGGCTCCTGCCCCTCGTACCGCAGCAACATTGCGCGCGGCATCGGAGGCGCCATGAAGAGCAGCTTGCCCTTGCGATGGTCCCGCTTCCACGGAATGAACACGTCCTTCTTGAAAAAATAGGCTCCCAGAAAGTGGAACCCGGACTCGAAATTGGCAATGCGCGTTTTGGCGGCGTTCAGCTTGAGCTTCTGACTTGCCAGGAGTGCGGCCGTGGTCTTGAGCGCGGCCTGAGCTGATTCCTCACTCTGGCAAAGAATGACGAGGTCATCCGCGTAGCGCACGAGATGGTCTCCGCCCTTCTCAAGCTCACCGTCGAAGGAGTCCAGGAAGAAATTGGCAAGCAGCGGAGAGAGCGGCGAGCCCTGGGCGACGCCTGCCTGAAGCGGGCGGACCCGATACCCATCCCAGTATCTGGCTTGCACCCACTGGCGAAGCAGGCCCATCAACCGCGCTGAGGGCTGCTGCTGCTCCAGCATGGCGAGTAACGCATTGCAGTCAACTCGATCGAAGAAGCTCTCGATATCGGCATCGACCACATAACAATAGCCGCGATCGCGCCACTGGCAAATACGGGCGATGGCGCGGTCGACTGAACGGCCGGGCCGGTAAGCGAAACTCGACTCCAGAAACTCGTCTTCGAACGAGTGCGATAAAGCGCGAGCGGCTGCCGTTTGAAGAATCCGGTCACCAACTGAGGGAACCAGCAAGCGGCGAGTCTGATCACTGCCCGGCGATTTCTCGACGACGATCCTCAAAAGCGGCAGGGCACGATAGGTGCCGTCCTGAACCGCATCGAACAAGCGGCTGAGTCGCTTTTCAAGATTTTGCGCAAACCTGTCGATCGTGACGCCATCGACGCCGGCGCATCCGCCGTTTTCCTGGACGCGCGGCCAGGCGTCACGTAGATCGTCGACCGTGAGTTCGAAGGGTGCGGGTAACTCGTCCACGTTGGCTCAAGGGCACAGCCAGGCATGTTTGCCGGCCCAGGCGTGCTGAAGACCATTCAATAAGGATCGTGATCGAAAATCATCACGTCGCCCGTAACCGGAGACCGGTAAATGAGTCGCTTCGCCTTGCCATGCAGCGCGTGAGCAATCTTCAGATAAAGCCAAATCGGCGCCTGGCCGGTAAGCACCACGATCTTTCCCTCGCCCGCCAGCTCTTGGGCCTTCCGAACACACTCCGGCAGGTCATCGACTTTGGCGAGGCCGCTGTAAAGTCGACTAACGTCGATCGTGACGTTCTCTGGGCTGCTTTCGGCCATTGGAAGAGTCTCCCGGTTCGGGTTGCTTATGATTTCTTACTGGCCACCCGCGTGATGTCGATAAAGTAGAAATCCCGCTGGTTCTCCTGCTCGATATACTCGATTTCGTGTTCGCCGTCCAGACAAGCCATCGCGGCCCCGATGCTCATAATCTTGTTGCCACCGGTAACGTCAGTAACGATGTCGGCTGGTTTAACGAGGCCGTATGTCTCCTTTTCGCATTTCAAGAAGACCTGTCTCACCGCGTTATAGACATCATCGATGCGGTGGTAGACATCCCCCACTTCGATGGGGTCCGGAACCCGCACCCCCGGGAAGAGCTTAGCGCAGGCGCTTCTTAGGGGTTGGAAAAGGGCTTTTGAATCGCGGGAGGCAATCAGCCAGCAATAGCGCAGGTCGCCGCCGTTTCCCGGAGCGCCCGGCGTTGCGTGGCGCTCGATGGCTTTTAGTATGGGCCCAAGGATGCAAGCCCGAAGGTCGGGAGTTAGGGTAGACGACGCGTTAATCAAGTTTTCCAAATATCGGGGCTCCTTCTTCGGGTCGGGGCGTGCTGCCGAAGGGGCGCTGAGCAGGCAGATAAGCCCCTTCCGGGATGAGAGTCCCAGCGAACCTGTCTGAAACGAGAAGCGCCCGACTACCTTGCCAGCTAGCCCCTTCAGATCGCGCCAGATGATGAAGATGGTGACGAGCGTGACAATGCTGGCGATTCGGCCAACCCATATCCATGTAGCGGACTCACAAGGTGGGCAGTTCACGCTGCGCCTCCAGCGTCGTGAATTGGCGTCACAGCTGCAGCGGCCACGGGTACGCGAGCGCGTAATGGAACAACGCTGGTAGAGCGCTGCCCTCGCTGTCCTGTGCCGGCTCCAGTAAGCCCGAAAGCATGCGGCCGTAGCATTCGCGCAACGCCTGTTCTTGGGTCAGCCGGAAGCAGCTTCCAGGCGTCAGGCGCAGGACCGACTTCACACGCCATTTTTCGCCCTCGCCGAGCGCTATCCTGCGGCCGTCGATGAACTGCGCCGGGACTGGGTGCTTGGGCTCAACCTTCCAATAGCCATCCGTTGGGTCACCTTGCGCGGGGCAGAAGTAGCTGAGGGAAACAAAACCATCGGCGCTGGTGGTTGCGGGCGGCGTGATCTCAGCCTCCGTGAAGCTCTTGAAGCGAATGTGCCCAAGCCCCCGGGCCTTGGCATGTCCCCAACCCGTGCTGCAAACGCGGCGCAAGGCCGATTCGATGCTCTTTGCGGCGCTCGAATCGCGCAAGCGAAGCAGGAAGACGATCTGCTGGGGCCCGTGGTCGCGGCTGCCGCGCCGGCAACCCAAACGCTCCTCCTGCTTGGGCAATGGCGAATAGATGTGCAGCGGCAGCATGTAAAGCAAACCTTCGATTCCCGTGTTGAGTGCGCGATTGGAGGTTTGATGCGGCTGTAGCGACGGCCTGATCTCGGGTTCGCGCTCGCGAAGCTCCACCAGCTCCTGGGCCGTGAACTCCCTGCCAGCGCACATCTCCCGGAAGACACCGAAAGGCACGCGCGTCACTTTCTTTACGTCCTTTCGTGAGGGTGCCGGCACTACTTCTGCGCTTCGCGGCTCGTGAGCTTCCGTCTGGGACTCGTCTACCTTGACGGGCTTCTGCAGTCTGCGGGCAATGGCGTAGGGCACCGGCAACCATGGCTCGTCGGTGGCGTCGCACTGGAATCCTTCAGAGACCAGCAGCGGCGGTTGCCACTCCGGGCTGGGCCTTCCCTCATGCTTTGCAGTTTCTGCCAGCCACTCCGCACCCAAGGCGCGTTCATCGTCAGCGCCCGCCAGCAGGGCGCTGACAATCCGCCCCCAGAACGTGCCGGACTCGAACGGCGAGTCGGCATACACGGGCGAAAGCACTTCCAGCCGGAACTCGAAACCAAAGTGATCGGCAGGCATTGTCAGTTCTCAGTGCGAAAGTCGAATGACGCATCGTTCCACTTCAGGTCGCGGAACTCGATCTTGCCGTACCCTGCCGAAATCTTGCCCCCGATTCCTTCTTTCTCCATCAGCCGCAGCCCGTGCGCGATCACCTTGCGGTAGTCGGCACGGGCACTATCGCCGTCCATTTCTTTGTCATACAGACGGAGCACGAGTTCGAAATTGAACTCGGTTCCTTCGGGCACGCGTTCGAAGTTGAAGAATGCGCCCTTGGCCACGGTATTGGTGGCCCGGTTCATGCGCACGCCCGGCTTGACTTCGGCAAAGAAAACGCCGCTTGACCGGGCCGCGTTCTCCAGCACCTCGGCGCTGTCGTCGGTGAGCAGGCAATCGCGGAAGATCAACCGCGTGGGCTCGTAGGTGGTCTTGGTGTCGCCGGACCCGAAGAGCTTACAGACCACACATTTGCCGCAAGTACAGGGGTTAATTTCCGGCTTGCCGTCGCGCTCGCGTTTGACAAGGCTGGGCAGGGGAAGGCCCAACGTGGGCGGGGCGCCGGAGCGCAGGCCCATTTCGAGCGAGGACCGCATTTTGCCCTTCAGGGAAGAGCCCGGCAGGTAAGGATGGTTGGTGATGGGGTTGCGAATGATGGGGTTGTCGATGGTGCCGATTTCGATCACATTGCTGTTGCCGCCGATCCGCACCCCTGAAAGGCAATGAATGATCCCGGTGATCTGTTCGTATCGGTCAACGTACATGATGGCTCCCTCCTAGCTCTGGGCGCGTTCGGGCAAGTAGGCGATCACCGCCTGAAAGTGCTCCACGAACGCGTTGAAATTCCGATCAAACGAGTCGAAGTCCGTGCCCTTCCGGTCCACAAGATCAATGTTCTTTGCGAGAAAGTCTTGGCACAGCGGAGAAATCACGTTGCGAGTGCGTTGGTACTGGGCGGCCGTGCGCAGCTTATAGAGCTGCGTCTTGGCTTCGCCCATGGCCTTGTCCGGCGTGCGTCGCTGGGCCTCGAACTGGTTCTTGGCCATGCGAAGCATGGTATAAAACGCTCGCAGCGAATTCTTGGTGGCGGGCGGGCGGCTTTCGCGAAGGCTGCGTGTGATGGCCTCCGGCCAGCCCACAAAAATATCCTTCAGCAAATTGTTTTTCTGGTCGAAATAGCCTGCCGCGAGGTATCCGGGCGGAAGCTCGGGCGCATCACCGGGCCTGCCGCGCGGTGGCGGGCCCCCGTGGCGTCCTCCACTTCCTTGCCCCTGCGGAGAAAGTTCTGCAAAAGATGAGAATTTCCTCTCGTTAGCCATTCTCTTTTCTCCCTTCACGCCCCGCGTAGACGGCGAATCGGCTTGCGAAGTCCATGATGCGCCACATTCGCTCGCCCGCCGTCGTGGTCTGCACGAGCAGCGGATACACCTCGCGATTCAAGTCATTGCGGAGCGATTCTTCGATGCGGTCGATGTTGCGGTGCCAGTCGTTTTGCAGCAGCGGGACCATCCGCAGGCCGTCGATTTTCTCGCACTCGTGAAAGCGGCGCGACTCGCTGGCGTAGTACTGCATCCGCTGCAGGAAGCTCGCTGAAAGCCCCTGGGTCTCGACTGCCTTGACAAACCGATCCGCCCACTCGATCCCCTTGTCAAGCTCTTCCCATCGGAGTATGCGCTCGAAGACCGAAATGCAGTTCTTGTGCGGCTCCTGGCCTTTCGTGATGTCGGGTTGGGTCTCGGGCTCGCCGGCCTTCCCATCGCGATGGGTCTTGGCGGCGTGCAAGGCGGCTTCGGCTTCTTCCGCCAGATAACGAATGGGCGATTTCGGGTGCGCCAGCCTGAAACCAGCGGACAGAGTGAGCGGCCGATGCTCGGGGTCGCTTGGAAGATCTGTCTGCCGTTCCCAGGCTTCGACTGATTCCTTGACCTTTTCGCGGAACTCATTAATGAACCGGATAAGTTGGCCCCAGGGCCCGAGCAGAAAGAGGTCGTCGCCGCCCGAGTAGACAACGTAGCAGTCGTGGTATCGGGACCGGATTATATTTTCCAGCTCTCCGGCGAAAAGCCGCTCCAGCTTGTCGCTGAGCTCCTTCTTGCGGTCTTCCGGTACCTTATCGTTCCCAAAAGTTGTGCCTAGGTTATCTAAATCAGCCTTCAAAACGCCGAGAAATGCCGCGCCTTGGGAGCGCTCCGCGATCTCGCCGAGATCGACCAGGTGATATTTTTCGTCGAGCGGCGCGTAGCGCGCGAGCTGCTTTGAAAGGCGCGCTGTGGCTTTGCCATCTTCATCAACCAGTTCGATCACAAGGTCGCCGTGGGGTGCACCGGAGTCCGCTTCCGCGTAGTATGCGAGCGGCTCTGCGAGACCGAGGGAATGAGCGGGCAGCGGCGCGCCACGCTCATCCCGCTTCGGTGCCGGCGTCAAGCGAATGAGTCGGTGGCGGGCGTGCGCGAGTCGGCTGCCCAACACAGCGTCGCTGAGTTCACGCGCTTCCTCGGGGTTGGCTTCGAGCCAGCGCTCGTCCACCTTGCGCCGGAAGGTGAAAGCCGCCTCGTCCCAACCTGTGCCCGTTTGGAGAACGCCTTGGCCCGGCTTAAGTTTCTGGTCTCCGAGCTTGCTGTACGCAGCTTCACTGTCCGTGCCCGTGGCGGTGCTGAACCAAACCTGGCCGTCAAGTTCCGCACGCGTGTGAGCGTCCAGGTCGTGTTGCAATACCTTCAGGTATTCGGCGACCGCCGGGGCCTCTGCGTCATCGGATTCGAGTTCCAGGCAGCTCCCCGCGTTCCGCTTGACGTGAATATGGCTGCCGAACCGGCTTTGGAGCTGCAGCAGGCAATGATCGATCACCAGACCGAGGCGCGCCGAGCGGCCCCGCAGGCGGGCGGCAGCGCGGCGAGCGGTGATGTCGAAGATGTAGTCCTGGATGCCGGATGCTGTGACGATGACGCGCATGGAGGTTCCGAAACGATAACCGAAATCCTACACGAAATCCACCCCACTCTGAGGACAGACTACCGCAGCGAATACTGCCCGTTGCCCCAGGCGGTATGCCGGCCGGCGCCAATCAATTCTCCCGCCGCAACCCACGGTAGGAACTCGTTCAACCACCCTTGATAGCTACATGACCCTACGAACCCGCTGAGCTCGTGGGGACGATGAGTCTTCCCTGACACGCGCGAGCGCTCGATCCAGTCTAGTTTCGAGGCCATGGTGCGTACGTCTTCAGCGCGCTCGCCCAGGCCTTTGAAGTCCGCATCGATGGGGCCGGGACCGTAAAAGGTGCAAAGCATGTTCAAGCGGTCGCGAACGCGCTTGAAGAGATGATGAAACTCCGGCTGAACGCCGGCGCGTCCTTCGAATTTCAACGAGGTTGGCGTGAGGAAGTGCACGGTAATTGTCCTTAGTCCTTTGTCCTTGGTCCTTAGCCCTCGATCGGACGCCCGTGGTTCGTTGCCGACAGTTTGTAGTTCGTGGTTCGTAGTTCGTGATCCGTCACGTGCAGCCGGCGGGCGGCAGCCGAGCGCTTGGAGACGTTGTTCGACCCAGTCCGCGAGAGGTTGGGTCTGCGGCGTATGAAACAGTTGGTCTTGGGCGCTGTAGACACTGGCGGGCGGGACTCGCGCGCTCCCAGGAACGAGCACTTCGGTTAATTCGCAAGGAGCGCGTCCGATGCCGAGGCCGGCGCGTGCCACATCGCGAAAGGAGAGCACGAAGTACGGCAGGTAGTCTATGGCGCGGCCGATCAGGTTGAGGCCGAATTCGAAGTCCTCGCCTGGCGCGTATGTTGTCCGGGGCTCGATCGGCGGCCGGAAGACGAACGGCCGGGACGTGTCCTGGCTCTTGCTGAGCCGCTCAGACCCGGCAGGCGGCGAGGGTTCGAAGATCACTTTGTAAGGACAGCGATGGTCCAGCGGGCAGGCGGCGGCGCGCGGGCATTGCGGGATGCACACCAGGCGGCGAAAGGCCATTCCGAAAGCACCGCGCAACGTATTGCCCTTGCTCCACGCGGGCAGGCGCAGAGGCGTCCGCTGCGGGACGATCTTCAACCGGAGAACGAGCACTCCGAGCTTCGCGACGGTTTGCTGATAATCCATCGCACCGACCCTATGCGATTTGGTGCGTTCAACAATGAATCGCCGACTACCTTGCACGTCGCAGGATTCTATCACAAAGGCGATTAAGAAGTATCAAAGATGCAGGTAGTGGGCTAAGCCCACCACCGAACCACGGCCGAGGTACTTCATCCCCTCCCCTCCTGCTGCAACTCGAGAATGCGGTCGTGGGCCTTGTCGAGCGCCTTGGCGGCAACGAGAAGGTCGTCGCGGCCGAGGCTTTCGGTGTTTTTCCAGGTTTCCCCGTCCTTGTAACCGCGCTCCAGCTTGACCGAATAGAACTTCCCATTCTGGCCGGAATTCTCAAAAATCGCGGCGGTGATGTTGCCGATGCGAATCTTGTCGACGGGCCGGTTTCCGGCCTGTTTGGTGTCCGCTGCGCTGGCGGCAACGGCGGCTTGAGCTGCTGACATACGTTTCTCCATTCAGTTGTGGTTGACGTTCGCGTCGCAGTATACCGACGGCGATTGCGATTGCAACCGCGAGAAGGGCTACGCCCTGCCCCGCCCTCTTTTTTGCGCTGCTGCAGCAGCGTTCTGCGCGGTGATGAGGGCATAACCCTCGTCACGCAGCCGCGCGCGTTCCTGGGCCTTGGCGCTGACCTCAAGCAGCTTGTTCGCGGTGTCCTCGATACTCCAGCCGCGTTGCGCGGCCATCATGCACCAGACAAAGTCCGCCAGGCTGCGATCGGGTCCGTTGCCCTCCTTCGCCGGCGGGGCGCCCGCAACGCAGCGCTGATAGTCCGGCCAGGTGCGTTCGCCTCCGGACCGGGTGTGCTCACGCGAAGTCTTGAATGGGAGCACGGCGGGGGCGGGTTCTGGCGGCGCGAGAAGGCCAAGGGCTTCCAGCTGCTCCGGCGTCATTACGCGGCCGGAATGGCTTTCAACGATGCGCACCGTGGGAAATTCGGGGGCGTATTTCGGTTTGAAGTTCTCCGTGCCGGCGACGCGCGTGGCATGCGAGGCGGATTTGTCGTTGCCGCCCACTGCCTTGCGCACCCGGCGCATGAATTCCCTGAAGGCCTCTTTCCCCTCCGGGACGCCCGAGGCTGCTATCCATGCCTGGTGGTTACCGGGGCTGGTGGCGTGAATGATGAATACGGCGGGACGGACGCGGTCGAGCTGCTCGGCGTTCAGGTCGTCGAGCTGGACAAAGGCCACGTTCGGCCCGGTCGGCCGAATGATGAGGTTTTCCCCGGCCATGACCATTCCTCCATCGGGAATCTGGCAGGGTTTCCGTATCGCGGCGGTCCGCACCATCGCGGGCATGAGCCGCCGGAGGTCGCCGGCCGGATAGGTCTTTCCCCATATCACCTGCTGATTGATGTCGGTCTTGGTCACGACGAACGACTCTGCCCCGACGCTCGTGAAGGCATCGAGCATGCGCTGTGCTTCGGCAAGCGAGGTCACTGCTTAAGCCGTGTGACTGCGACGGTGTCTTTCGGTTCGGCAGGCATGGGCATCTCCTTTCCGTTGGTGGTGCCTGCCGGAAAGCGGAACCCGGCGTGATTTCAACGCACCTTCTCGGGAGACCGCGCGCGGCGGAAGGTGCTTGAAATCGGTAGCGCCGGCGCTCCGCTAGGCAGGTTGCACTAGCAACGGAAAGAAGTGGCGTCACGATAGCCGGACACGATGAGTGATGCAAGCCGTGCATGGGTGTGAAAACGACGTGTCGGACAAAGACCACCACTAATAGAAGCCAAAACTACCCCCCCGTGCTTCATAGGGATAGTCGAGAAAGGTCTCCTTTCTCGGGAAGCGAAAGCCCTCGATGGGCTTGAGCTTCCTTGTGAGTCGAGTAGTGAACTTTGGGGTGTAGGGGATTTGAAAATATCCACCGCTTAAATTTCAATTTCTCTTAACTTCATATTCCTGTCAGAAAAATTTTGGCCAACCAATGGGTTAGCGCGGTCATCTCCTACGAAACGGGCGCTTTTCTCCTACCAAAGGGGCTGTTGGTTGCTACCAATAGGGCGAGGATCTCCTACCAAGCGGGCGGAACTTGCCCAGCATTCGGCAGAATCTGTCCGCTCTCCTACCAAATGGGCGAGATGCGAGGGAAGTGAGTGAGAGAGGCCTTATTGCGTATGAGTGCGTGCTGCGTGGAGTCCATTCGGAGAGAGATCTCCTACCAAGCGGGCGGAATTTGACACAACACTGGCTTGAATCTTGGTTCACTACCAAAGGGGCGGTTTCGAGAAGCGTCTCTTGGCGGGCCGAACAAGCCCGGTCTTAGCGGGGGTAAAAGGAACGTCTCCTACCAAAAGGGCGGGTATCCCCTTCCCTACTTGACTTCATGTAGGGGTGGTGTAGTTTTGCGCAATGGCCATGCTGAGTCGGACTGTCGAGCAGAAAACCAATCATCTCGGCTTCCCCAAACCGGGGGAGCTGATCGAGATGACGGGAACGCACGTGCTTGAGGCGAGCGACCGCGCCATCCTAAACCTTCTCTACCAGAACGCACACGACAGTGGCAAGCTTCTTGAGGAGAATGCGGAGTGGGAAATTCCGCTTGCTACGGTAAGGCAGGCCTTTTCCAAACACGAAAGTTCGGACCGGCTGAGGGACAGCCTGACCCGGCTCATGTCCGTGAAAGTCAATGTGGCGTATGTCGCGGAGAGCGGGGATGGTGTGGAAGGTCCCGAGCAGCGCGTCGTTATCACCGGGCTATTCGATTTTTTCGACGTGTCGGCAAAGGAGTTGGCGAAACGCGCGACACTGCGCTATGGCCTACCCCGGAAACTGGCACCCATACTGGAGAGTTCCGGCCGCTGGGGACGCATCAAAGCCGAGGTCGTTTGCTCGATGACAAGCAAATACGCAATTGCGTTGTATGAGCTTATCCAGCTCAGGGCGAACATGGAGAAAAGCTTGGAGACCTTCCCTATCGACCGGTTTCGCGAGTTGCTGGGAGTTCCTCCCGGCACCTATGCGCGGGGCGACAATTTTCAGCGCAAAGTGCTCGACCCGGCGGTGCTGGAGGTCAACGGGCTGTCAGACATGAGCTTGCAAATCGAACTGGGGCGCATCCATTCGCGAGCGCCCATTCATGCGGTAACACTTGCATGGTGGCGCAAGTCGGGAGACGAGTTTCGGGTGGCAATGCAGGAGCGTAATCGGAGTAAGGTGGGACGTATGGCGCGGCTACGCGGCCAAGTGGATGTGGCAGAGGTCTTCGGGCCGCAGCCCCCCTCCCCGTCCGCACAAGACAAAATAAGCGCGACCGTAGACGCGATGCGCAAGGCGGGCGCACCCGAAGCGGATATCGAGGCGTTCATTAAGAGCCAGGCAGCGTGAACAGTGCTCACTGAAATGCGCTGGCAGCCTGATGCTTGGCGACAAAGTCGCGAACTGCTTCAAGTAGCATCTCCTGCTGCGTCTTGCGCAGATCGATTCCGAGCTTCTGAAAAGCTATGATGGCGGGCTCGTTCGGGGAGTAATATCCCCCGATATGCAGCTTGGCGCGGCGGCTGGGCTTTACCTTTGAAGCGGGTTCCCGAGCCGGTTCGGGCGCCGCCGCGGCGGGTTCCGCAGGTACGGTGCGCTCTTCGCGGACGGCGGTGAGTATTGAGCGCCTAGCCATCGATAGCCACGCTGCGATTCTGCACGTCTTCAGGTGTGCACACTTGAAGCTCTGAGAGAAGCCAGTCCTTCAATTCGGAAATCTCGCGCGCGGCCTTGCTCCTGGGTTCGATCTCTACGACCGCCCTTCCGAGCGGCCAGGAAGCGCGGTAGGCGCTGCGCTCGCGCAGAATAACGGGGCAAGCCGCAAGCCCCTGCCCTTCCACAATCGCGCGGGCATCGTCAAGCAGCGTGGTGGCGCTGTGAGGCGCGGCGTTGAATACGACAAAGGCCGGTTTTCCGGCGGACTTGATCAGTTGGGCGGTGCGGCGGATGGCATCGAGGTCAACGAGGCTTGGCCGACAGGGTATAAGAACGAGATCGGCAGCCTGCGCCGCCGTAAAAGCCTGCGGCCCTGCGGCGGGCGGTGTATCAATGATGGCGAGGGCGAATTTCCCCTGCTCCGCCGACCGGAGCCCTTCGGATAAGCGACGCTCGGTAAGGAATTCCACGTGCGGCGAATCGGTGTTGCGGCGATCCGCCCACATGACGGCGCTCTCTTGCTGGTCAAGATCGAAAAGAACCGTGGGTATTCCGGCGGTCACGGCCAGGTTGACGGCAATCGTCGTCTTGCCTACTCCCCCTTTCTGTGCAATCAGCGCTATGGTTTTCACAACTGCGATCCTTCACTCGTGCAATGGTTCAGGTGTGCACACCTGAACAAATGACGAGCTTCAGGATTGATGTCAAACCGTTTCCGACGCTGACCAATAAGACTTCGGTGATGCGATGCAAGATTGCAACGGGTCAAAACGTCAATCCTGCAAGACTGAAGGTGTGCACACCTTCAGCAATGATGTACTTCAAGGTTGAAGACGCCGGCAAAACGTTTGGGTGGGCCGCGTGCAAGAGTTCAATGCGTCAAGGTGTCAATGTTGCACGCTTGACGGTGTGCACGCCTGCATAAATGACGTGCTTCAGGATTGAAGGCCGGAGAGGGGCCAACTGCCACGTGGAGCGATTCCTTGGGACCAAATCGAAGGGGTGGTGAATACTTCGGCGATAATGAATCCATGAAAAATGCAACGCGTCAAAACGTCAGCCTTGCAAGGCTGATGGTGTGCACACCTGCAACGACGAAGTTGTGAAATCCCGGCTGGTCTACAATAGGTTTCGCAGCTCCAGGAACCGAGCCTGGACCTCGTCCCACGAGGGATTCGGGCCGTAGCAAAGCATCCGGCACTGCGCCTCGTACTCCGCACTGATGGTCTCCGCCAAGCGAGCGGGCGGAAACAGCGCATCGCTTTGGGCAAACCGCATGTCCGGGGGCCGAAAATAACTCTTGGGAAAATGCGCGCGGCTGATCTGGTCGTAATCCGCCTTGATCGCCGCGTACTCGGCGGATCTCAGCATGACGAAGACTTCCGCCTGAGCCGCCAGTTGAAACAGGTCGTAATAATGTCTCGCGTAGGTTCCGAGCGGCTGTCCATCGCGTTTGAGCAGCTCCACCTTGCTGTGGATGGCGAACATCTTTTCGACGAAGGTTCGCCGGAAGTGGAGCAGGCGCATCGGAAACGGCCCCTCGTCGTCCGCGCCCAGTGACAGGCCATTGTCCTGCAGGGACTGGCCGAGGAAGGACCGCAGCTCGATGGTAGCGGTGGGCTCGCGGCCGCTGGCGGTGCCGGCTTCAAGCAGCACGCGGGGGGCGACTTCGCCGGGACCGCCGAAGCGCTGAGTGTAGGAGAATCGGTCGCTGCGCCCGAATCCGCCTATGGTCTGGCTCTCCTTATCCACAAACGTCAGGGCAGGGTGCGCTCCCACGAGATCACGCAGCATCCTGAGTTCCCGGTTGATGGCGTTCTTGCCGAGGGCGGGCTGGAAGGCGAGGGGGTCAAGGAAGATATCAATGTCCTCCGAGAACCGCTGGATCAGATTCCAGCCTTTTGCCAGGCTGGTGCCGCCTTTGAAAATGACCTTGTCGCCGGCGCGGGCGGCGATGACGCGCAGGGCCTCCGTGACGTAGTAGTCCTTTTCGATGATGGCCGGGCGCAATCCTTGCCCGCGAAAATGCTCGGCCGCCCGCAGTATCGCCTGCTCGAAATCGCCGTGCTCGAACAGCTTCACGGGGTATGGTGCTCCTTGGCTTGCCAGTGATGGGCCTGCGGCAGTCCGGCCAGTAACCCAAAATCGAATCGGGAAAACGGATTTAACGAAGCCCGCAGGCGACGCAGGGCAGGGGGCTTCCTTCCAAGCTGTTCACCCATGGCACCCAGCATCGCGCGCACGCGCGGCGGCTCGGAGTCGGCAACCTTGAGCAGACGCTCAAAGCGGCCTTTCTCCGAGAGTAGGGCCAGGGCTCTGTGGACAGTTTCCTCCGGCAATAACTCGCTCGTCCTGCCTCCGCGCCTTAAGAAATCAAGCAGGGCCGCGTCGCTGTCAGAAAGAGTCGCCCATGCCTCCGGCCGCCGCGTGTGGACCACCGTCTCGCTGCCGACGAGTTTGCGGGGCAGGCTCAGAGCGCTGGTGGCGACCTCGCTGTGCCTCGCGCTCTGTGTGGTGAAGCCTAAGAGATTGGCGGCGGCAACACCGGACGGAAAGACGGTCTTGCGTCGGGAGGCCAGCTTCTGGATGGCGGCGGGGTTTGGCCGACTCTTGCCGAAGACTGTCTCGCGGGTGTGGTAGTAGATCCCCTTGCTCAGGCGTTCGAGTGCCCCTTGACGCGTGAGGCGCGACAGGGCCTGCGCGACGGCAGCAAAGGGAAGGTCCCGGAAGTCGTCAAGCCGCCACAGCCGTTCGCCATTGCGCTCGATGCGCTGGCGGACCAGTCCGGTGACGGGGCGTGAGCCGGTGTGCGAAGGGGCAGGGGTTTCCATGGGTCGAATATAGGCGTTTCCAGGTCGGTATGTCAAGTTTTTATGCAATAAAACTTGACACCAACCGGCAAAAGAATGGCATTCCGAACCTTAGCTGCTGCCCGACTTGGGTGACGGATTCCTGCGATTTCTGGCTGGCGGAGGCCCCGAGCCCCACCTGAAGTTGCGTGTCGACTGCCAGCCTGGTACGCTGGCATTCGTGTTTAACGGCGACGGGTGAAACTTCTGCTCCATTTGTGCTCCATTAACAGGCACCTCGGAGCAGACCATTGAAAACAGGGTGTTTTCTATCGCCTTCCATCGACGCCGTAGACGGCTATGGTTTGTATTTTCAATCTACGGCCAATTTCCCAAGCTGGACGTCGCGGGTTCGAGTCCCGTCTCCCGCTCCATCTTTTCAATAGCTTAGGCGATACCAGCAACTTCCTTCACTCCATTTCACTCAGTTAAGCGGTGAGCACAGCGTTTTCGAGCTGTTCTGCCGCTTCGGCGCGCCTGGACAGGGCGGCCTTGGTATAGACATCAATCGCAACACCGATGCCATGCCCGCGCTGGTCGGCTGCGACCTTGGGATCGATCCCGGCGTCGTGGCCGAGACTGGCATGGGTTCTACGCAGCACCTGAAAACTTGCCCACCCGAGCCCGACAGTTTCGAGCCGGGGCTGCATGTGCCTGCGCCATACATTGTCCCGCCACATCGGTGTCGCGGGATTTTCCGAAGCGAATACCCAGGCCTCCGGCTGCTCTGCTACCAGCTCCATCCAGACTTGTAGCTGCCTTGCGGTCTTTGGCGGAATGGCCGCCGTGCGGGTGGAGGAGTTCGTCTTCGGCGTGTCGATGTCTCCCCGGTAGAGGCGCTGCTCGATTCGGACCCTGCGACAATCGCCGCTGACATGGCGGCGCTGCAGGGCGAGAATCTCGCCGGGACGCATGCCGGCGAAGAGGGCAAGATGCGCGATGACGCGCTCGCGTTGTTCCAGTGCTTTGATGTAGTGTTCCACCTCCTCTTTGGTCATAACTCTGGGTTCGGATGTTTGGGCCTGCTTTGGCGTAAAGAGCGCGCCCGTAGGGTCGCGCTCGACATAGCCTTCGGCAAGCGCCAGCTTGAAGATGGCCCGCAGATCCCAGCGCAGATGCGCCACGACGCTGCGGGAGAGCGTCTCCGCCTTGCCGCGCAGGAACGATTGCAGTTCCTTAAGGCTTAAAGCAGAGAGGCGTACCTTGCCGAACTCCAGGCCCAGATGATGGGTGATGCGGTTCTCCGTGGTCCCGGCCGTTGACCGTTTCCACTTCGACCGCAGGAAGGGAAGGGCGATGCCTTCGAGAAACTCCCCGAAGGTAATGTCCGGGTCGGGCGTTGCCAAGTTGCGGGTGTTGACTTCGTTTAAGAGTTCGTCCCGCTTCGCCTCCGCCTGGCTCTTGTTCATCTTGGAATGCAGCCCCAGCGTTGCGTACTTCCTGGTGCTGCCGTCGCGATAGAGCAAAACCCACATTTTGCGCTTCCCGTGTTGCCGTACCTGCAAACTGCCTTTCTGATGTCGCTGTCGATGCACGTTTGTCCTTTCCGTGCGTCTTGGCGATGAATACGGGTGTGATCGGATCATAGCACTGATCCGGGGGCGTGTTCATTGGCCCTTATCCATTCGTCGAAGCTCGCGCGGAGGATGAGGCGGCGGCGCCCCAGCCATAAGGAGGGCAGGGGCCGCACGCCGCGGACTTTGCCGGTAATCAGGTGGTGGACGTGCGCCTTCGAGCAGCGCAGCTCGCGCGCCACCTCGGGAATAGTGAGAAGGCGAGCGCCTGCTATATCGCCCGGCAGGACGAGCGCGACGTGACGGAGTGCTTCACTCTCGCCGGTAACCGGCGAGAGGGGGGAGGACGAAGCAAGGGACATGGCATCACCTGGTTCTCTTCTTACGCTGCCCGGAGTCAAGCTGCGGGGCTGGATTCCAGCACACTTTAGGTGCCTGGGCAAGGGCGATGCATAAGTGGTCACCGCCAAAGCGTTCGCCAGCTTGGGCCGCCGGTGATCGTGACGTTCTTGACGGTGAATCGCCCTCCACTGCCGGACATACCGGGGCCTGCGATCGCGAATCCGCTCATGCCGTCAAAGTCGATTGCCGAGGTCGCAAGCGGCGACCGCCAGTCGGGATTCTGCGTGAAAGGCCGGCCTTTGTCGGCGGGATGAATGTTCACCTCGATCACCGTGCTGTTCCAGGAGTTGTTGCCGGTGTCGTCCACCTCAAATACGATGTGGCTTTGGGAACAAAATGAAGCAATCTCACGCCATGTTCCTGAGTGGCTGTACTTCTTGGTCCCGAACGTATACGACTTGCCTGCGATGGTGAGGACGGCCTTGCCCGGTGAATCTGCGCCGTCGCCCTCGACGCCAGTGGCGGTCCCTTCGCACCCGGCAAGCGGTGTCCGCTTGCCTTTCGTGTCGTCATAGGTGAATACGACGGTGAAGGGTTGTCCATTGAGGTTACGCACGTTGCTAAACAGGTGGAGAGCGTCGCCCGTTCCCCCCATAATGACGCCGGTTGCAGTGACGACGATCTCTGCCCCTTTGACCCTGCCCGTGGCCAGAAGAAACAGGATGATCGTAATTAGCGTGAATCCGTGGCGCAAGCGCCCGGAGAAGATACGCGAATGTGTGATGTTCATTGTGGACTCCTTAAATCAAAAGAAAACTGCCTTTGTCATGCGGCAGCGGCGAGCTGCCGCCCGGCTCGGGTTTTTAGCCCCTAGCCTTTTGCAAAATGATGTGGCCGCCTTCGCATCCGCCCTCCTGCCACTCGGCGGCAAGCTGATTGGTGCCAAACGGCGTAAGGGTAAGCGAGGTTGCGGCGCAGCCGTTGCTGTTCGTGCCGACGGTTTTATCGACATGGAAGCGGATGGAGCCGTTCTCCATCGCGCCGGAGAGGATTGCCCCGGCCGGGCTCATCCGGTTTAAAGTAGCCGCGGCGGGATTGCGGTCCTCTTTGGACATCAAAGGCCCGAAGTTGCCGCACGCAAGTGTCGAGTATCCGGTAAACCTGCCGGGATCGCCCTCGTGCAACTCGACGGTGAGCGTGCAGATCCCACGACCGGCGATGGCCGTTCTACCGCGCCAGATGCCTGGGAGCGGTGTCGGCGCTACGGGTGTGCGCCCCGGTGCAGGAGCGCCTGCAGGAGTGCCGGCGGTCGCGCCTTTGACAGGGGCGGCGGCGGGAGCACGCGGGGGGGCAGGGGGATGCGCCTTTGCAAAGGCGCGTAGTTGCGCCGCCCGGATGGCCTGCTGGCGGTAGTAAGCCGCTTGCCGCGCGGAGTCTTCGATGGAGCGTTCAACATAGTACGCGACAACAATCGCGCCGCACAGCAAGAGGAAATTGCGTTGTTTCCTGTTTATGGTCAAGGTTCACCTCGAATGGGAACGAGGGCGCGCGGCTCATCGAAAGAGCAAGCGCGCCCGATCCTTTATCGCTGAGCGACCGGCGTTCCGAGCAGAAGAATAAATCCGCCGGTCGAAAAATTGACAGGTATAAGGACCTGTCCATGGCGATTGGTCAGCAGTCCGGGAAATGGAGACGCGGGACAAGCTGGACGTTCGCCGGAGATAATCGCTTGCGCCTGCGCCTTGATACCGGCCGTATTGCCGACAGGGAATTGCTGCGGCGGCTTTGCCGGGATGAGATCGAGCAGCTTCTTTCCGGCTGTTTTGGGTACGGTTGACGGCTGCTGCACGGGAGCGGCCTGCTTCTGAGGGTTCAGGATGACGTTGCCACCATCGGTCAGCGTGAAAGTCGGGATCTTTTTGCCGTCCAAGGAAACCACCAGGTGTTGCTCGACAAAAATACCCCAGCGGGAATCGTCGGCCCATGCGTCCGCTGGGATGTCGCTATAGAGGGCCGCGTAGGCAATATGTCCTTGGTTGTCTATCTCAACCGTGGCATCCGTGGGAATCGAGGCGAGGCGATGATATTCGGTGCCGTCGCCCTCCTTGATGATTATCCGGTCGGTCGCCAGTACCGAGACGTATTCGATACCGGCATCCATCCAGCGCGCGATGAACGCCACTTGGCCCGCGTCGTTCAATGCAACGGACTGGATCGTGGTGGCGGGCGTGAACGTGTGGCCGCCGATGGTCATGCCGGGCTGGGCGATGACACGGAAGCTGAATTTGGTTGGGGATGGCTGGGCCTTAACTGCCGGTGATAGCAATAGGGCGGCGCCGAAAATGAGATGGGTAATGCCGTTCATATTTTTTGCCTCGTAAAGAAGTCTTGTGAGGCCTGGTTTAAAGCGGCTCGAAGCTACCGTATCTATTCAGGCCTCTGATTAAACGTTCCCTCTTTTTTTGGACAAAATCGAGCATTTTGGCGTGATCTAGCGTGAAGTGCTTCGTGATAACCTGAGCCCGCGGAGGATCGAGATGAGCGGCCACAATCCGTCGGAAGGCGAAGAGGTCGAGGCCATTTCAGAAGACGAGAAAGCGCAGCGCGCGGCGCTGGAACGGATCGCTCATTCGCGCCCTTTCGCCACTGCGAGCGCGCGAGTGGAGCTGCTGCGGTTTCTGTTCGAGAACCGTCACAAGCGTACTACCGAGACCGAAATAGCGATAGAGCATTTGGGGCTCGAAAGAGGCAAAGAAATCAACAGCGGGAAAGCACGCAAATTATGCGGCTCTGTTCGGCAGGCCTTGAAAGACTATGCCGAAGTGGATGTCTCGCATGACGCATGGAGATTTTTTCTTGAGCCCGCGAACCGGGACGGCTATCAACTGGGCGTTGTGAATCTGCACCTGGCCATGGGGGCGACGCATCGATTCTGGCGTGCGCATTTAGATCCGGTGCGCCCGGTCTTTGTCGTTCATGATGAGCCCCTGTTCTTCCGGGACGAGATCAACGGCACCGTTATCCGTATCCCGCAATATGAAACGGGGTGCGGCGAGAGGGCATTGCAGCAAGCCTCTATTGAAATCAAGCGCATGTTCCGCGAGGAGGTCACGGCGCCGCTGCATCCGTGCCATCTTTATACGCTAAGCGGCTCAATCGGAGCGCGCGACAGGATCGCGGAATGGTTTGCCAACGAGTATGGCCTTAAAACGGAAAACAAGATCAGCCGCTTGCTGCGGGATGTCTCAGATATCGCGGACTGTTCGCCTGTACTGCTTGGGAATATCCGAACGAATAAGATCATCCAGGAGATAACGGCCCTTCATCAGTTTGGCCACTTCGGCTACTTTATGGAAGCGAAGGAGTTTCGCACCGTTGAGATACGCGGATTCACCGAGAAGGAAAAAGCCGCATTCCCCGCCCATTACAACGCGACCGTGTCGGGCGAGGATTTGGTACTCCACGACGATCCCCGCCCCGACAGCGTCGTCTTCTGTGTGGTGACCCGGATGCCTAATCCCTATGACAGCAAAAGCTCCATTACCATTCTGAGTTCTGGCTATACGAAAGTGCTGGAGCCGGTTGCGGAAACGCTGACGAGCGATACGCTTCTGTCGGAGGCTCTGGCGAATACCGATATACCGATGGATGTTCCCTTTCCACGGTATTTTCAGGGATTGTTCTCCATCCGCCTGGGTCCGACCGGACCCGATGATAAGCCGGCGAGGCCGGCGTTGCGCTGCTGTCGTTTCTTTGACCGATTCAACGAACAGTCTGAATAGTATTTCGTGCGCGCCACTTCACGCGAGTTCACGTAAAGAAACTGGCCTTTCCCAAAGGCTCTCCTGGACACTTAAGAGAGAAGGAGATCCTTTATGGCACTTCCCAACTTCACCCGAAAGCATAGCGGCGAGCCCCCCCGTGATTCATCGCTGGGCTCCATGCTCAGTGGCCGCGATCCGTGGAACCTCGATTTTCCGCTGTTCAACTGGTCGCCGTATGATTCATTTTTTCTCAGGAACTCCTTTGAGGGGGTAAAGATATTCGGCGAGTTGGGTTCCTCGAAGTCAACCGGCTCGGCTGCGTGGATATTGCTCAAATACCTCTCCGTCGGCATGGGTGGGATCGTGAACTGTGTGAAGCCCGGCGAGCGCGAGCTGATCGAGGCGTACGCGAAGCAGACGGGCAGGAGCGATTCGCTGATTGTGGTTTCTCCCGGCAGTCGCTGGCGCTGCAATCTCATCCGCTACGCGCTCATGCGGCCAGGCATTACCGGCAGCCGCGTCGAGGCCATCGTCTCGCTGCTCATGACCATCGTCGAGGCGGCGGAGCGCGGCGAGAGGGCGAGTGCCGGGCAGGGGGATAAATTCTGGCAGCGGTCGCTGCGCCAAATCTTAAGGAACGGCGTCGAGATCTGCATCGCGGCGCGCGACGAAGTCACGATGAAAACGCTGCATGAGGTGATAAGCAGCGCGCCGCGCACGCACGCGGAGGTGCATAGCGAGCAGTGGCAAAAGGAATCGCTGTGCTACCGGCTTATCGAGGAAGCGGAGGCCAGGGACAAAAGCGACCGCGAGCAGAGCGATTTTGAGCTGGCGGCGAAGTATTTCCTGCGGGAATTTCCGGACATGCCGAACGACACCAGGGGTTCGATTCTCGCGACCTACGGCGTGATGGCCGACGTTCTCCTGCGCGGCCATATGGCGGATCTCTTCGACGGCGAGACGAACTTTCTTCCCGATCTCACGTTCGACGGCGCCATCATCGTGCTCGACCTGCCGATTAAAGTCTACGGCCAGGCCGGTGTCTATGTGCAGTCGGCCTTCACCTATCTGTGGCAGACCGCCTGCGAGCAGCGCGACGTGAAACGCAACCCCCGGCCCGTGTTCTGGTTCTGCGACGAGGCCCATGAGCTAGTGTGCAATTACACGCCGGAATTCCTCGCAACCGCGCGCAGCGCGCGCGTCGCGTCGGTGCTGATTTCCCAGAACAAGCCCAACTACCTGGCTGCCATGGGCGGCGAGGCCGGAAGGCACCGCGTCGATGCGTTCCTGGGCAACATCGGCACGAAGATATTTCATGCCAACGGCGACCCTGAAACCAACCGATGGGCCTCCGACACGATCTCCGAAGAGATGCAGACGCGCACCAACTGGCACGGCACGATGGAGCAGGGACAGGGCAGGGGCGGCGGGTCGGAAGCGCCGGGCCGCAAGGTCCTGCCTTCCGAATTCACCATGCTGAAGAAGGGCGGGCCGCAGAACGGTTTTATGACCGAATGCATCGTCTACCAGACGGGCGCCAGCTTCGCCGCCAATGGCGGGCAACCCTGGCTGCGCACTTCGTTCCGCCAGCAGATACCGGGAATGAACACTCCGCCGGCCGGCAAGTAATTCGGGGATTGCAATCGTCCATGGGACGCTGCGCATGAATCACCGGCGGCGCTCCAAAACCTTCAACCGCAGTTCAAACCATCCGCGCCCAAAGGAGGGGCGTGAGTCATGAGGCTGTACAACGAAACAAGAGAGCTGCTCAAGGGAACCGAGCAGTGGAAGATGTACGAGTGGGCGCTGGCCTTGCTGAGCCTGATAAGCGGCTGCTTTTCGATCAGCGTCGTGCCGTTTATCCGGAAGGATTTCGGCGAGCGCTATCTGGGATGGATCAATCTGTTTTTCGGCTACACGGTCGTGGCCAATTTCTTTTTCCTGGGCAACCTGATCGGCATGATCACAAGGCGCGGCGGCTCGCAGCTCATGGGGGTTTTCTGGTTCGCCTTTATCGCTATGAGCATCTATCGCCGCCGCGAGATTACGGCCAAGAACAATGCCGGCGTCGAGTGGCACAGCATGTATTTCGGCACGTCGCTGCTGCCGCTGCCTTTCTCCCAGGAGAAAATCTATAAATTCTTCGAGCCGGCGATGGTCTTTGCGCTTGGCCATTTGCTCTGGACCTTTTCCGGCCAGGTGGGTCTGTGGCTGATGATCAGCGCGGTCGCGTTGCTCATCAATAATCACATCGTCTTCTACAACGAGCGCCGCGCCATTCTCGACATGCGCGATGCGCAAATCGAAGCCAAATACTTTGGCGCGGCGCTGGCGGGCAAGCCCGCAAGCGAGACGGCGGGCTTTGTCGTCGCCGAATCCAGCATCAAACTCATGAAAGAGGACGCTGGGCTTAAGGAAGCGTTCGCAAAGCTTGCGCCGGAGCTGTCGAGTGTACTCGACTCGCCGCCCGATTTGGGGAGCGCGGCATAGGTGACGTATGTCTGCCGCCGAAAAATACGGGCGCGTTCAGGACTTGCCGCCCGCCGCTTTAAGTCAGGTCCAGGATATAGGCGAAACGCTCAAATCGAAAGGCGTGACGCATGACGTGGGAGCACCCCAAACTCCCGCCGTCAAATACGGCGCACCCGCAAACAGTCAGCTCGAACGATCGCTGTCGCAGGGAAGGTCGCTCTGATGACGCTCTGCATTCCATCGCGAATTTCCGGCCGGGAGCATGATGCGCTCCGTGCATGCTTCCGGCGGGATTTTGGTCCCGGCAATGCGCTCGTCGGTGCGCTACAGGGTCATCGTAACGGCCCGATTTGGCACACCAAATCTGGAAAAGCGATTTTGCGAAAACTCTGCCCTGAGCAGTGCACAGGAGACTTGTCTAAACGCTTTTTTTGTACTACGGGTTGTGGAAAGTCTGGGGATACAACCACTAGATTGTGTGGCAAAACGGGGCGGGCCTAATGCTGTTTATCAATCCGGCAACCGATACCAAAGAGGCGAAGGACTACTTCACCCGCGATCTCTCCCGGCCCGACTACTACTTGCAAGACGCCCCCGAAATAGCCGGGCAGTGGCATGGCCTGGGCGCGGAACTTCTGGGCCTGTCCGGGACCGTGGATAAGGAGCGCTATTTCCAGCTTTGCGACAACATTAACCCGGCAACCGGCGAGCAACTCACACCCCACACCAGGGGCGACCGGCGCATCCTTTATGACTTCACGTTCGACGCTCCGAAGTCGGTAAGCCTCGCTTACGAGCTGGGCGGCGATGATCGGATCATGGACGCCTTCCGCGGTGCCGTCAAAGACACCATGTCGGAAATGGAAGGCGCGATGATGACGCGCGTTCGCACTGGCGGGCGCAAGGAAGACCGCGCGAGCTCCAATATGGTCTGGGCGGAATTCATTCATCGGACGACTCGCCCTATAACCGGCGACGACGGAGTCTCCTTACCCGATCCCCAGATCCACTGTCATGCCGTGGCTTTCAACTGTACGTGGGACCCGGAGGAACAGCGTTTCAAGGCCGGGGAATTCTCGAATCTTGTCCGCAATAAAGGCTATTATCAGGCGGCCTTCCATAGCAGGCTCACCGAGCGCCTGACCGAACTCGGCTACGGCATCGAGCGCGACGGCAACAGTTTTCGCCTGGCCGGAATCGATGACGCGACGACGGAGAAATTCTCGCGGCGCTCGGTGATTATCGAAGCCGAAGCCGAGCGGCTCGGGATCACCAACGCCAAAGCCAAGGGCGAACTCGGGCGGCGGACGCGCGAGAAAAAAGACGCGGCCGGAATGTCCGTGCGCGAGTTGCGCAAAGCGTGGAGCGCGCGTCTCTCGGACGACGAGCGCGAAGCGATTGCAGGAGCGCGGCGCGGGCAGAAAACCTCGACGCTCGATGCGAGACAGGGCATGGACTATGCGCTGTCTCACGCCTTCGAGCGCGCATCGGTTATCCCGGAATCGGAATTGCTTAAAACCGCGCTCATTCACAGCGTGGGATCGGCAAGCGTCGCCGATGTCCGCCGCGAACTCTCCCGCGATGGCATCATCCGGCGCGACCGGGCGGGCTTGCGCTATGCCACGACAAAGGACGTGCTGCAGGAAGAGATTTCCATGACCGCATTCGTGCGCAATGGACGCGGCACACGCTACAAGCTGGGCGGCGAAAATACGCTGCCGGCGCTCGACCCGGACTTAAGCAAAGAGCAACGCGATGCGGCGCTGGTGATTCTCAATTCCCGCGATACGGTCACTGCGCTCAAAGGCGGAGCCGGAACCGGCAAGACCCGCATGATGCAGGCAACGGTTGCCGCTATCAAAGCCGCGGGCAGAGAGGTCTATACGTTCGCACCGAGCGCGGAAGCCTCGCGCGGCGTGCTACGAGCGGAAGGATTCCAGAACGCCGAGACGGTCGAGCGCCTCCTCATCGACCCGCAAATGCAGAAACAAGTCAACGGCGGGGTGCTCTGGGTGGACGAAGCCGGGCTGCTCTCGGTCAAGGATATGAAGCGGCTTTTCGATGTGGCGAAGGCGCAGGATGCCCGCGTGATTTTAAGCGGGGATACTCGTCAGCACAATGCGGTCTATCGTGGCGATGGACTCCGAATTCTGGAAAAAGACGCGGGCATGAAAACCGCCGAATTGTCCACGATTCGCCGCCAGACCAATGAGACTTACCGGCAGGCGGTCAAAGCCATCAGCGAAGGCGACACGCTCGGCAAAGACGGCAAGACGCGGCTTGAGGCCGGAATCGGGATGCTCGATTCCATGGGCGCGATTATCGAGGCGCAGGGCGACGGGCGTTACCGGCAAATTGCCGCCGACTATGCGGACGTGACGGCGCAGAGGAAGCAAGGCGGCGCGTTTAAGACTGCACTCGTGGTGTCTCCCACACACCTTGAGGGAAATCGCGTGACCGAGGCCATCCGCAACACGCTTAAGGCCGAAGGTCGGCTAGGCCTGGATGAGCGGAATTTCCTCTCCCTGCGCTCGCTCAACCTTACGGAGGCGCAACGCGGCGACCTCGCGGAATACCGCCCCGGCGCCATAGTGCAATTTCACCAGAACGCCAAGGGCTTCAAGCGCGGCGAGCGCGTCACGGTTGTTGATTCGCAAACTGGCAGGGTGCGTATCAAGCGCGCCGATGGAAAGGCCGATACGTTGCCGCTGTCCGAGGCGAAGAAATTTCAGCTATTTATGCCGCAGCAGGTGACGCTCTCCAGGGGCGACAAGCTGCGCATCACCCAGAACGGATTTACGCGGGAAACACGGCGCGGGCTACTGGGCGGCCAGGTCAAGGACAGGCTTAATAACGGTGCGGTGTATCAAGTGGAAGGCTTCACGCGGCAAGGCGATATCAAGCTCGCCAACGGCTTCGTGGTGCCCAAGGATTACGGTGGCCTCGCGCATGGGTACACAATCACGAGCCACGCAGCCCAAGGTAAGACGACTGACGTAGCGCTCATCGCGCTGGGGAGCGAATCGTTCGCGGCGGCAAACCGCGAACAGTTCTACGTCTCGGCCTCGCGGGGTAAGGAAGCAGTGCGGCTTTATACCGACGATAAGACGGCGATGTTGGACGCGGTACAGGACAGCGCGGCACGCCTCTCCGCCACGGAATTATTACACGACGCGCCCCTGAAACTCAAACGCAAGCCGGGCCTGGTGCGGCGCATGTTTGAGCGGGTGCAGCGAGCTTATCGGGACAAGCTCGCGCGCCTGGCGGCAACGGATGCGGTAGAACACCAGCATCAAAGGGAGGCCATAAGCCATGGCAGATAGCAACGCAAGGCGATCTCAGGTATTAGACAAAATTCTGCAACATCCCGCGCCGCGCCACGAGCCGGAGGTCGAGGAGGCGCGGGAGAGCCATCAGAACGCCCGTCAGCACAGCCGCGAAGCTATCATGCTCGACGTGAAAATGGGGGACGGCTCCATCGAGAGCTTCCCCTATGCCTATCTGTCGCGCGTCAGGTATCAGCCGGGCGATACGCTCATGCTGCGCTTCGGCAAAAACGAAATCAACGTCGAGGGCCGCAACCTCTCCCGGCTGCGCGATATTGTCTCGGAGCACCGGGCGCGGTTCATCCAGGAAGGAACGGAAGGGGAGGAAGGGCTAAAGCCCGAGGACGCGGCGCATATCGACCGCATCGTGATTACGGAAGGAGACGACGAATTATGACGCAGGAAACGGTGAAGGCGCTATCGGATGCCGAACTCGCTCAGGTCGCGGGCTGGGCCGACGAAGAACAAAAAGTAAGGGCGGAGAAGCGCAAGCAGGAGGCTATTGCGAAGATACGCGAGTTGGCCGGAGCCGTCGGCGTGACGGTCGCCATCGGCGGGGTAAGGGGCAGGCCGGCCAGGATAAAGCCGGAAGCGAAACCGGCAAATAAAGCCTGACGGGTGCGGCTGCTTCAGTGCCAATTAAAGCGATAGATACGGCAGCCCGATATAGCGGCGAACGACAGCGCGGGCAGCGCCTTTAAGAAACCGGCGTGAGCGCCCCGCCGGATGCGGCGCAGGCATCGAGCGCATCCCGGTCGCGCTCACGCTCGCGGTATGCCTTATGCGAATGAAGCCCTTCGGAAAGGATGGCGGCGGAGACCGACGCAATGCGAATAAAGCGCCATTTACGGTCTTGGTCTTTGACGAATTCGCCGATGATGAGCGGAGCAAGGATACCCGCCGTTCGCACCCAATGGCCGATTTCGCCCTCGACCGCCGCTTGCTTGCGATGCGTGCGCCGGCGATGCTCTTTCTCCTGCCACTTCGGATGGTCAGTCTGCTGCTGGTGCATAGTCAATTCCCTTAGCAGGCAAATTACTCGCCGGTGACTGTAGCGAGTGAAAGGCGCTTTGGCAAGCGCCAGACACAAGGGATGGTGGATTGGCGTAAATCGACCCACTACCGCTCGATAGAATCGTTAAGCAGACAGGCACTGCCGGCTGCCGGAATTGTTGAGGCGAAGGCGGTCCGCTGGGCTGCAAGCCTCCGGTGTTCGCCGCCAATAGCCACGAGCCGGTTCTTGAGCTGGTGCGCGACGTAGCTTGCGATAACCTCGCGGGCAAAGGCGTCCGGTGTGAGATTGGGCACCAGCTCGGCGTGAATTCCAAGAAAGCTGCGAAAGCCGGTTTCGCTGAGGAACGGCCGATCATAGTCGATGGCGCGGGCTCGCATTCCCGGCCAGATAATGAAGCTGCAAATGCCGAACAGTCCGTCCATCTCGATGCGCGCCCGCATACTTCCAATCGTGATGCAGAAGTCGGCCTTTTGTCCCCATCGTGGGATAACGCCGGCAGGCGCGGCGGTCTCCCGTTCAAGCACCGAGCCGGGGGCGTTTTCGTCGGCGAGGATGCCGGGTTCTCCGCCGTTTAGGCGCTTTGCGAGCCGGTGCGCTTCGTCCTTCAGGCGCATCGCCTCGGCTGCATCCGCCGCCAGCATGGCGGCATGATGGCTTTCAATCAGGCCGCGGTAGAATGGCAACGCTTCGGCCATGGCGGAGGGCAGGTGGCCGGCCTCACGCTCCACCTGCCTTTTGCGGTTCGCCTGGTCGGCCGACGTGAGAAGGGCGGCAAAGTCAAGCTGCGTAGCGAGGGGACTCATGGCTTCGCTCCTTCCTGCGAAAGCCTATGGCTGGCGATGGCGTGGTATTTCTTGTCCAGTTCCACGCCCAGCCAGTTCCGGCCCAGCATCTTTGCGGCAAGCAGGGTCGAGCCGGAACCTGCGAACGGATCGAGCACCATATCGCTCTCACGCGAGAAGGTCTCGATCAGCGGCGTCAACGCCGCGATAGGTTTCTGCGTCGGGTGAAGTTTGTTGCCGGTGTATTGCCACTCGATAACGTCGGCGATGGGGTTGACGGGCTGACGGGGGTTGCCCTTGGCGAGCAAGTGGGCGGACTCGTGGCTGTAGCGGACGAAGCGCGTACTTGACGCGTAGCGCTTCGGGAACATCAGGTGGCCTACGACCCGGAAGCCGGCCGCGCGGTAGGCCTGCATGAAGAGGTCGGCCCTCGGCCATCCATAAAAGCTCACGCAAAAACTATCCGGTGCGAGTACACGGTACATCTCGGCAAAAGCCGGCCTGAGCCATTTGTCGTTATCGTCGTTGGCGACTCTTCTGCCGTCGCGCGATCGGTAGTTGGTGATATAGGGCGGGTCGGTCAGGATGAAGTTGATGCTTCTATCCGGGAGCATCGGCAGAGCTTTGATGCAATCGGCATGGATGATGGTATTGCGGAAGATGGTCATGGCGGGTTCCTTTCGGCAAAAGTGGTGATTTGAGAAGAGACGGGGGCGGCCCTTGCGGGCCGCCCCGGCGGGTTAGTCGCGGGGACGCTGGCGTTCCCAGAACAGCGTATAGCCCTGCTCGGAGCCGGTCTTGACCAACCGGCAGTTGATGCGCTCGGCGAAGCTCGGATCGTCTATGCTCATAGAGAGGTATTCAGCGCCTTCCTTGGAGGTCTTCTTCCATGCCCCGCCGATGTCCGACGTGAAGCTTTCAGTGACTTGGAAGACTCTATAGTCGGGGGCGTTGCCGCTGCGCTTCTCCTGCGCCTGGATGGTGATCTTCGCCTTGAGCGTTAGCGTTTCAAGCGTGCCTTCGTAGCCGTTTTCCACTGCTATGAATTTTCCGATAGTAGCCATAATCTAGTCTCCTTACTTAGTTGTTAAACGGTTTCTATGAGTCGTGCCTTCCGAGGCTCTTGCCGAGGGGGCGCGCTCATAAAAACCGATGGCCAGCGGTTTCGGGGTGGCGGCCGTCAAGAACCTGATGTTGCCCGCAACATTTTTCGGGGGTGCCGATTTTCCGGCTATCAAGGAAAATTGGGGGAACCGAAAACCCTCTTGGGCAGGTTTTCGCTTGACGGACGCCAGGGGTGTCCCCTTCAAAAGAATACGGGGAGCGTTGCGAGGGCGGCGGCAGCCAAAGCCCTCGCTCGAAGGGGTAGCAAAGGTCATTAGACCGCAGCGAGGGGAAGGCTTTCCCCTACATGAACCTGCATCTGTCGGGGATGTGATAGGCAAGGAGCGATAAATAGAGGCAGCGATAGGGATGTGGCCTGAATACCGGAAGGAGAGGGCGTGAAGCCTAAAGCACGTTGGATCGGCGTTCAAGAAGGCGGAAACACGGCGGGGGCGATACCCGGCAATTGATGCGCAAGGCGGGGAGGGTTGCGGCAAAAACAGGCAACGCCGGGATTACGCGAGGAATAAGGCGAGGAAGAATGGGGTTGACGGCAGCAAAGTGGCCTTTAAGATTTGGCCGGACCGAAGAGTGTGTCGCTGTAATACCTTGCCTGCCTGCAGCGGACCAGCTTCCCCTCAATGAGCAGGATCTGCTCATCCTGCCGCATGTTCAGGATTTCATCCGCCGAGATTCCGCCGATGAGATTAGCTATATCCTGAGCCATACGTTGGTTCCTTGCGCCGAATGCCTGGATCACTCCGGCGTTGTCCACGAGCGTATTGGCCTGCGCGCCGTAGATCTGGAGCTGCGCCGCATTCTGCCAAAATGTCCACAGGGTCAGCCCCCACGACCGCATCAATGTCGCGGCGGTCAGAAAGGCGTCGATCTGGCCGAGGTTGCCGATTTCATCGCAAAGCATCAGCGTTCGTTCTTTTGGCGGGGCCTTGCGCTGCGTCATTGCCATGATCAGGCCGGAAAGCCAGATTCGCAGCAGCGGGCGATAGGCCTTAAGGCGCAATGGCGGCACGATTATATAGAGGGTGACGGGCTCACCTGCGATCAGCGCGTCGATGTCGATGGTGGTGGTATCGGTGAGCCTGCGCATGAGGTCGCTGTCGAACAGCCGGAGGTGGGTGAGGGCGGTGCCCAGAACGCTCGGGCGCGTCTCGCGCTCGGGAAGCTGCAGGTACATACAGAAAGCGGCCAGGGCGGCGCGGTTTTGCACCTTTCCCTGGTCCAGGAGCACGGCGATGTTGCAATCGGCATCCCCTTTTGTGAAGAGGTCGAAGATGGAACTAATCCTGCGTTCCTCCGGGGGCTGATCGGCAAGGAGCCATGCGGTCGTGCCCGCGATCATGTTTTCCGCCCAATCGTTCCAGAACCGGTCGCGCTCGGCGGCTCCGCGTTCGATGATCTCCGCGGCGAAGCTCCGGGCGATAGCGGCGGGTTCACTTCCACTTCGGGCGATGAGGTCCAGAGGATTAAGGGAGTCGGACTGCGCTTCATCCCGCAAGTCAAGCACGTGGACCTTCTGCCCCATAGCGCGTCTTGCCTGCGCGGTTGCGTCGTGAATCTCACCCTTCATGTCGATCACGATCAACTGGCCGGGATGCTTAAGTGCGTTGCAGATAACCGGTCCCGACGTTTTGCCGGTGCCGGTGGGCGCAAAGGTAATCAGGTGGCCGTCGCCACCATACGTGATGAGGTCGTCGGATACGGGACGGGCGCGGGCGGCAAACCCGATAGAGCGAGGCGTGGATACCCTGCGCCCGAGGATGAGTTCAGACAATGGCGCTCCTTGATAGCGGTCGATTAATCGCTATCGCTTGCGACCGCCTTGATGGCCCACCATGCGAGCCCGGCTACGGCGCCTACGACTAGCGAGAGTGGCAGCATGGCGAGCCCTGCCGATACGCCGATCAGTGCGATTGATTGTCCGGCTCCGGCAGCGCCGACGCCAGCTCCGGTTAAGGCGTGTTCCGCCGGCCCCCAGGATTTCTTATCGTCGTCCATATTTTTCTCCTTCCCAAAAAATCACCCTCCGATAGCGATAAACAGCGTCTGAGCGTTGTTCACGCCATCCACGGTAAATGTGAGCGGCTGGTTTCCTGACGCAACGGACGGAACCGTGATGTTGAACTGGTAGAGGCCGGTATAGCTTGGAGCGAGTCCGTCGTACTGGACCTGGCACTCTACGCCGCCGATGAATATGTGGAAGCCTGAGGCGAGGCTGTTTGCTTGCCCGACCAGCTGGCCTGCCGGGATATCGGGCGTCACCGGCCCGAAGCCGACGCCGTAAATGACGATGATGTCGCCGGGCGTGGCGGGCTGCGAGGTGAGGCCGGAAATGGCTCCGGTAGGAAGCACATACGTGCCGTCGCCGAATTGCGCGACCGCATACTGGACTCCGCCGACGTTGAAATTGGGAGGTGACAGCAGGCCGGGCGATACGGCGTTGATGGTCATATTGAAGGGCGTGCTTGCGAGGCCTGCCGCCGTAAGAATGATTTGCTGGACTCCCGTGGGCGCGTTCGACGGGATCAGGGCATTGACCTGGCCGGGGCTGATGTAGTCGATGAAAGCGGCCTGCCCGCCGATGGTGACCGACGTGCCGCTGAGCGACGTGGGAGCGTTGATGCCGGTGAAGTCGGAGCCTGTCCAGCCTCGCGTTTCGCCCGCGAGGTTGGAGCCGTAGATCTCAATCCAGGAGCCGGGGGAAGCCGAGGCGAATTCCCCGAACGCGCTCGCGCTTACGACTCCGCCGATTGAGGGGGGCTGAAGTGCCGGCGCGTAAACCTGCACGTAGTCGAAGATATTTCCTTGAAACGGATGGTCCGAGTTCGATCCGCCGAAACAATAGAGGTTGCCGCCGACAATCGCCGAGCCCGGCCCTATAACGGCGTACGGTATCGACGGCAGGCCGCTTGTCCATGAATTAGTCACGGCATTGTAGACATCCATGGTGGAGAGGAGCGGTCCTGGGCTATTAACGTTATGGCCGCTTGCGAAATAGAGCATGCCCGCGACGGCTCCAAAACAACCCGTCTCGCGGGCGGTCGGCAGCGGTGCCAGGGTCGTCCATGAATTAGTTGCGGCGTTATAGCCTTCGTTGTCGGTCGTGACCGCGCCCGAGTTTGTCTGCCCTCCGGCGGCGACGATCATCGATCCTACGAGGCCGACGGCGGGCGTTGATTTACCGACGTTGAGCGGAGCGACTGTGCTCCAGGTGTCGGTGGCGGGATCGTAGGCCAGCACCGTGGCTAGTCTCGCGCTGTTATATCCGCCGATAACATAAATGATGTTATTTTCGACGGCCGCATAGACACTGTCATTCGTAATCGGCATCGGGGACTTCGTGGACCACGTGTCCGTCGCCGGGTCATAAGCCTCCACAACGTTCACTGCCACGGGGCCGTTGACGATCGCAGCACCTCCGATGGCATAGAGAACACCGTTGACGACGGCGGATGCGCCGGAGAACCGCGGTGTCGGCATAGGAGCGCCTGTGGTCCAGGTATTCGCGGCGGTGTCATAGATCTCGTTGACACCGATGGCCGTGCTGTTCGTCTCGCCGCCGATCACGTATATGTTGGCGCCGATTGCGCCCGTGAAGGAAAAACCGCGGGCCGTTGGCATCGGTGCCCCGGCGCTCCATGAATTGGGCGTGAGCGAAACGGGGGCCTGGGCCTGCGCGTGGCTCGAAAGCCCGAGCAACGCGGATAGCATAAAGATGAATGTTCTTGTCATGATCGGATCATCCCACAAGTGGCAGATTTTATGCAACTAATGGCGCGAATACGCCTATATGAAACAATCGGTTGAGGTTATCTTCCATGCCGTGTTAGTGTTGCGCTTGATCGTCATAACGGGAAGGCACATACGGGCGGCGCGGGCACTTCTTGGCCTGTCGCAATCCGAACTCGCAAAAAAGTCAAAGGTTGCGCTGCGGACGCTGAGCCGAATGGAGGAGTCCGACGGCGCCGTGAACGCGAGAACCGCGACGCTGACACGCATTGTGCTTACGCTGGAGAGGGCAGGGGTTGAATTCCTCGACAGCGGGAACCCTGGGGTGCGGCTGAAGCTGCAGGGCAAGAATTGATGGCGGTTCCCGGTGTCGCTACGGGCGTCGGGACCAAAAGAATTCGCGCAAATCCAGATTACACCGTCATCGCGGCGCGGTCCTCGGCGCGTATGCGCGCGGCGAAGCTGGCCGGGACGCTCTTTTCTTCCGGTTCGCGCTCCTCAGGCACTACCTGCGCCTCGTGCTTGTCGAGATCGAGGGCGGCGTTAAGCTGCGCCTGCTTGGCAAGAAGGTCCTTGAGATGGGCTTCATGCTCGAAGGGGCGGCCAAGCTGCGCCCGGTAATCGGCCAGGGCCTTCTCCTGGCGCATGGTTTCCAGTTGCTCGTCATAGGCCTTACGGTCAAGCCCACGCAGCACATGCTCGATGCTCTGGATGGTGCCAAGGGGATTGTCGGGGTTGAGATTGGCCTTGTAAGTCTCTTTGCCGCGGATGAACAGCTCCGGCTCGCCGTCCTTGAACTGGCTTCCCCGGCTTAAGATCTCGAATCCCTTGAAAGACCCGCGAATTTTAAGCGTCTGGTCGTCGCGCCATGACATGATGACGCTGTTCAGGGCGTTACCTGCTTCCTCGCGGGCTCCTTTCCCTGAGAATTCCCGGCTACCGACCTTCATCGTGAAGTCCTCGTCGGCATGCGCATCGCGTGTGGCGATATCGCAGGAAAGCGCGGCGTGATATTTCTTTCCGCGCTCGATCTTTTCAGGAAGGTTGCGCACCTGGAACTTGATATTGTGCTGCTGGTTAATGTGGGACGCGCGGAGCTGGTCGAGCTTGCGGATTTCGGTATCGACCTTGACCTTTTCCATTACCGCCGGGTTGCCCGACGCGATGGCCTTGATTTCGGCATAGGTGAGCGCGCCGCCTTCGAGATCCTCGGCCTGGCGCACGGTGACGCTGCCGTTCATCACCTGGTTGATGAACCGGGCCTTCGTCTCCAGCGTCTGCCACATATAGGCGTCGAACGATCCTTCCGTGACGTAGCGGTGAATATTCACAGATGCGTTGTCGTTGCCCTGGCGCAGTATCCTGCCCTCGCGCTGCTCGATGTCGCGGGGCCGCCATGGGGCGTCGAGATGGTGGAGGGCCACGAGCCGCTTTTGTACGTTGGTGCCCGCACCCATTTTCTCGGTGGAGCCCAGAAGTATGCGGATGCGTCCGGCATTGACGGAATCAAACAGCGTCTTTTTCTGAAGATCGGTGTCCGCGTCGTGGATATAGGCGATTTCCTTGGCCGGGATGCCTTTGGCGATAAGCTTGTCGCGGATGTCGTCATAGACGTTGAACCTGTCGGGATTGGGTGTGGAGAGGTCACAAAACACAAGCTGGGCCGAGCGCCTGTCCTTGCTTTGTTCCCATGTGCGGTAAATGTTCTCGACCGCACGGCTCACCTTCGTGTCGCCGTGAATCTCGGCAAAGGGATTCACAAGGCGCATATCAAGCGCGGCCTTTCTGCCGTCGCCGGTGATCTTCAGCATGTTGTCTACCGAGGGGTCAATCTTCGCGGTCTTAAGCCGCTGCGCGCGGTTCACCAGCGTCTGGACGTAACTTTTCAGCTCCGCCGATGCGGGCGCGGCGGTGATATGCGGCTTGCCGCCGTCGATCTCGGGCCGGGGAAGATGCAGCATGTCGGCGGTCTGCACGTCGGCAAAGCTGCGGAACATGGAGAGCAGCTCAGGCAGGTTCACGAATTTGGCAAATCGCGTATGCATCCGGTAGCCCGAGCCATCCGGGGCCAGTTCCAGGGCGGTCACGGCTTCGCCGAAATTGGCCGCCCAGGCGTCAAAATGCTCGACTCCCGCGGCTTCGAGCGACATCGGCGCGAGGTAGCGCTGCAGCGTGTACATCTCGGCCATGGTGTTGCTTACCGGCGTGCCGGTCGCAAACACGGAGCCGCCACCGCGCTCAGAAAGATAGCGGGTCTTCATGTACATATCGAGCGCACGGTTGCTCTCGGTATTGGGGAGCCCGGCGATGCGGTTCATCTTGCTCACGAACCCGAGGTTCTTGAAAAGGTCCGCCTCATCGACGAACAGCCGGTCGATGCCAAGCTGCTCGAACGTGACGGCGTCGTCCTTGCGCTCGCGGTCGGCGCGCTCTTTGAGCTTTGTCTCAAGCCGCTTCTTCGCCTTTTCCAGTTCCTTGACAATGCGGCGGTTGTCGCCCGTCTCGGCCCTGGCCTCGCGGATGGCCTCTTCGAGCTGGTCTTTCTGCCGGTCCACGAATCGCGTGAAGGTTTCATCGGAGACGGGCAGCTTTTCAAACGAGCTGTGAGAGACGATCACGGCGTCGTAATTGCCGGTGGCGATGCGCGACATAGCTTTTTGACGGTTGCCCGCGGTGAATGCGTCCCTGCCAGCAACGAAGATGTGCGCGTTGGGATAGAGTGCCAGGAACGCGGCGCCCCATTGCTCCACCAGGTGGTTGGGAACCACGATCATGGGCTTGTTGGCGAGGCCCAATCGTTTCATCTCCATCGCCGCGGCGGTCATGACGGCGGTTTTTCCGGCGCCGACACAGTGCGCGAGCAGCGTGTTGTCGTTTTGCAGGATGCGCCATACCGCGTCTTTCTGGTGCTTGTCGAGGTCGCTGCGACGTAGCATCGAGCGGTTCATGCCGGGAAATGTCAGGTGCGAGCCGTCATAGGTGCGAAGCCTCAGATTGTTGAACGTATCGTTGTAGTAGCGGGCAAGGCGGGTCGCGCGTTCCTCGTCCTGCCATATCCACTCGGCAAAGCGGTCCTTGAGTTTTTGCTGCGCCTCACGCGCGGCAAGCGTCTCCTGCTGGTTGACGACGCGTGTGTCTTTGTCGATCTGGTCGTAAATCGTCGGCGTGCGCCCGTTCAAGGCATCCTCGATAAGGTCGCTCGCCAGAGCCCTCGGCGCACCAAAGGTCGTCGTGTTGCTGACGCTCGATTTGGCGTAACTGTCCAGCGTCAGCGTCCACGTCGCGATCGCGCCGGAGTGGCTCACGGTAACGGCGCGCTCAGGGATATCGAGCAACTCGACGACGAATCGCTTCACGTCGCTCGCTGGTATCCACGATGAGCCGAGCCTGGCACTGATGTCGCCGGGAAGCAGATCCGCCGGCTGCACGGCCTTTAGGGCGTCGGCGTTGCGCTGGTACGAGGGATCGATGCCCGCCGCAGCTTGAGTGACTTTTAGCTTTGCGCGCACGTTGCCGCTTAAATACCGGTCGGCGGTTTCCCATTCGCCCTCGGGATTTCTATAGATAAGGCTGTCAAGCTCGCCCTGCATCTGCCTTGGACTGCGTCTGGTGAGCGCCTGCATGCGCTTCCAGTTGATTGCGCCGGTTTCGTTGAGGGAAATCGCGAGCGCCTCGGCCGCGGTATCGACGTGATCCTTAGGCGTGTAGCGCTCCAGCGTGCGCCGCTCGAAGATCGCGGTTTTGGTCGCGCGCCTGGTATCTGCGTCGTAGTTCTCTAAGGAGAGCAGGAGAGGCTGATCGGGATCGCCGGCAAAGGCCCGCAGATTCTCACGCGACGTGAGGGAGCCATAGCGCGAAACGAAGGAATCGTAAATGGAGCCCAAGAGCTTGCGGGCTTCTATGATGCTCTCCTCCGGCGCGTCTTCAAGCTGCGTCCTGAACACGAGCCTTACCGCATCGCGCACGGCGAACATTCCGCGTATGCGCGCGGCCGAGGAACCGGTAAGGCCAGTCGCCTCGAAGCGGTTGCCGTTCCTGATTACGATGGCGCCGTCACGCTCGGCGTAAGCGCCGTCCTTGATGCCGGTGAAGGCTTCGGCATCGAGTACCTTCGGCGGAGGGCCGCGCCCTTCGTCTTTCGGAACATATGCGGCTTTTGGCAGGGCGCTCACCGCCTGGGTAAGAAGCGCCGGCGTGAGGGTGCCTTCGAGCGTCGGCTCGGCTCCGCGGTACATGGTGCCTTCGAGCTTCATTTTGCCCAGCATCATCTCAGGGTGCCGCGCGAAGTATTCATTGATCCAGATGGGGCCTTGTTGGCTGTCGATGGACTCCAGCTTCTGCCAGCTTTCGCCTGAGGGTTGCGCACCTGGCGCGCGCTTGCGAAGGAACAGTATGTCGGTCGTGACTTCCGTGCCGGCGTTTCCCTTAAACGCAGTGTTCGGCAGCCGTATCGCACCCAGTAAATCGGCGCGCTCCGCGAGATACTTCCGGACGCTTTCGTCCTGCTTGTCCATCGTGTAGCGGCTGGTGATGAGCGCCATGACTCCGCCCGGCCGCGTCTTCTCAAGGGACTTGGCGAAGAAGTAATCGTGAATGGCGCGCGTGAGGTTGTGCTTCATCGCCGGGTCATGGACGCCGTAATCGCCAAACGGCACGTTTCCGACCACGGCATCGAAGTAATTGTCGGGCAGGGGCGTCTCCTCAAATCCTTTCGCGAATATCGTGGAGTCGGGATAGAGCTTCTGCGCGATGCGCGCCGTAATGGAATCGAGTTCCACGCCGGTCCTGTGGCCGCCCTGCATGGACTCGGGCATCAGCCCCAAGAAGTGCCCGGCACCCAACGCCGGCTCCAGAACCTGCGCGCCTTCCTTTAGGCCAAGATGCTGCAGGCCGCTCCAGATAGCCTCGATAACCTGTGGAGAGGTAAAGTGCGCGTTCGGGGTCGAGGCCCGCGCCGATTCATACTCCGGCGCGCTTAGCAGTTCCTTGACCCCCCGCGCCGTGTTTCTCCATTCCTCCGGAGGGTAATGGCCAAAGACGTTGGGCATACCGCCCCAGCCCACGTACCGGGCGAGGATGGATTTTTCGTCGTCGCTGGCGTCGCGGTTCTCGGCTTCGAGGTTTTTGAGGAGCCGGATCGCCGCGATATTGTCGCGGGCTTTCTCGTGCAGCCCGCCAAGGCCGATGCGGTGGGCGGCGGTTATTCGGAAGTCGCGGGAGGGCTTGTGCTCGGGTTCGGGCTCAAAGATGACTCTTCCGGCAGGAGGATCTCGTTTATCGCGATCTCCCACGCCTGGTGGTGGTCCATTTTCTTCACCGCCGTCAGGTTGTACAGGATGTCGGTGAAGCGCTCCGCCGTTTCCTCCAGCGTCTGCTTGAGCCGGTGTTGCCGCTGGAGGTCCTTCAGCATCTTCGGGTGGTAGCGCCTCCAATGCTCCAAAATCAAGCTGCTGAGGCGGTCGTGGTCTTCCATGAGATACCCCGGATGAGCGCGCCGGTTGTGGTGAAACCGGCTCGGCTGTATCTATAGGCGCTTCGGAAAAGAGATCAAGCTGATTGGTGTAGTCGGTCGCGAGCCTGCGGGCGCTTCTGACTGCTGCATAGGTGGGTGCCATGATGTTGCTCCATTACTTGTGGCTTGCTGGCTGATTGGACACAACCCGTAGTAGAGATTTTGTGTTGTAGCAATGCCCGATGGAATTGCCAAGTGGTTCGTTGGGCCGTATCAATTTGGGATGAAAAATACCGTTCGCGGTCATGACGATGTCTCCTTCTGGTTGCGCAAGGCCGCACCTGCGCCCTCGCTTGCGGCGCACACCAAGCGGGCGGCACCGGCGAGCGGGTCAAAAGAATTTTGCTTCGCGAGGAATGGCCCGAAGGGACAGGGGAAAATTCGTCATTGACGCGCGAGCGCCGACCGCTAGAAGTCGCCGTCATAAAGCGAGGGGCAACGGCTTGACCGTACAAAGCAGAGATGGAAAACTGTGTTACACCTAAACCACGCTGGGGCGGCAATCGAACAGCGTTGGGTGACCTGGGGAGTAGCGGCTTACATGGCTATGCGCCAACGCCACAATCGGCAAGAGCCTGTCTCAGGGGAATGAGATACTTTTCATACCACCGCCACCGTTCGGCCGACTGCGTATAGATGGGCTGGCGCGCTTGCCAGTTGCTCGCCGTTTCCACGGCATACGGATTGGTGTGGGGAGCAAGGCAGCGGTCGTCCCATTCCAGCCCCAGAGAATCCAGCACCTTGCGCGCCATTGGTTCGGTATTCATAATCATATCCTCGTAACTGACTTCAATCATCCGCATGGGCAGGGCTTGGCGCCAATGCTCCATGAGCCTTGAATATTCTCCATAAAAATGACCGATATTCCGCAGATCATAGGAATAATCATATTGCGAGGAAAACCGCTGAAAATAATTGGAAAGGCCCGTATCCAGAGGATGGCGACTACAGTGAATGACGCGCGCTTTCGGGAACAGCATCGAGATAAACCCCAGATGCCTGAAATTGAGTGGGTGCTTGTCAATAACGTGCGGAACTTCCAAACCCGCGTCGCGCCTTAAGCGTTTCTCATAATGATGTATCAGGGGCGATGCAATAGCGGGAGTGATATGCTCTGCCGCCTGCGGATACGGGATGCCGTTTCCGATCAATCCCGGCAGGCGTAATGTAATTTCATTGATGGTTGGTAGCTCCCCCGCCGTGCCTATAGAGCGATGGTTGGACAATATGCTCGCCATAAGGGTAGTGCCCGACCGGGGCATGCCGACAATGAACAAAGGCGACCGGCTGTCCGGCGTAAATGCAAAAGGCCGCCCCAGGAACTCCTTGCTGAAAACCTCCATGAGGCGGTTGATATAGCCAACGACCATGTCAGGATTATAGGAGACCGTGGCATTGCGGATCTGGTTTGCCTGCCGGTAGCACTCGAACGCCTCATCGTAAAGGCCGCAGTCGTCATAAATTTTGCCCAGGGAGAAATAAAGGCACTCTTGGTCGTCCAGCGAGATGCCGGGCTTACTCAGCAGTGCCTGGATGTGTTCTACATCCGCATGATCTGCGTCCCTGTATTTGCGGATGCTCGTCAGATTGTATAAGGAGTTCGCATAATCCGGCTTGAGCGCAAGGGCTTTAAGGAACATCTCTTCCGCCTCCTTCATGCGGCCTTTATTCATCAGGATAATGCCGCGATTGTTGCGGGCGTCTGCATCGTCAGGCTTGAGCGCAATGGCCTTGTCGAAACTCGCAAGTGCATCGTCAAACCGCTTCACCTCTTGCAAGATTTTGCCTCGGTTGTTATAGGCTTCCGCAACATCCGGCCTAAGAGTTATGGCTTGGTCGAAGCTTGCCAACGCATCATCATTCTGTTTCAATGCGTGCAACGTGCTGCCGCGGCCGCTGTAGGCATTGGCGTAGTTGGGATTGAGCGCTATAGCCTGATCGTAACTTACCCGCGCCTCATGATAACGCTTCATCTCATGCAGGGCAGCGCCTCGGTTATTATGCGCTTCAGCATAATCAGATCTCAGCGCTCTAGCCTTATCGTAACTTGCAAGCGCCTCATCATATTGCTTCATATTAAGCAGGGCGACGCCGCGGTTGTTGTACACTTCGGCCTGACCGGGGACTCTGGCAAGCATAAGATCGTAGATGTCGGCTGCCGCCCGAGGATTGTGTGCGGTTAGCTCCCTTATCGCTAATGCTTCGGCTTGTGCTAGCGAATACGTCATGCCGTGTAAGTGAATCACTGGCTCAGGCTTGCCTTGAGACTGTGCTGCTCGTCGTTCTTTTCTATTCATAGGCCAAATCTAACTAGCCGATCATAACGGGTCTAGTATATATATCATCTTCACGCTTGCGCATAGCCCAATGACTCTTTCGGTACTAAACGGTTGACTCCGTCCCTGTTTCCTTATAACGAGTTAGCAACGGTGGCTGTCAGTTTACAGCATGCCGTCAGAAATACGGCGTTATCATGGATTATACTGATCTTAGCGGGGTGCCTGGACTTCTTGGCCCGCTCGCATCGCTTAGTGAGCTGACCATTTCCAAACAGGTGTACCTGGAGAATCTTTCCGCTGGTCTGTCCTATGATTTGGATACCTACGCCCCATTCGGCTACACCGTAACCAATGTTTACCAGATTCAGACATCTAGCGGCACGGTCACCGCCGCCCTTCAGATAAACGGCACGAATATCACGGGAATGAGCGGGATCTCCGTAAGCTCGACCCCGCAGAACGTGGCGGCAACCGGCGCAAATGCAGTTGCAATCGGCAATACGCTGTCGCTTGTATTCAGCAGCAACGCCTCCGCACAGAACATAAACTTCACTTTAGCAGCAACAAGAACCTCGTGATGGTAAGGATGAACAATGTCCGCTCCGATCAGTAATCAAAACGGCACGACAAGTGCTCTTACGATAGGAACGGAAACATTCCTGGGCAGCGATATCACTAGCGCCGGCACATACCAGTTGTTTCTGAACGTCTCAAACCTTGCAAACGGCTCTACACCCGACATCTTGGAACTCAAGGTATATTCGGAAGTCTTAAGCGGAGATACGTCGGTGCTTATGGATACCTGGACGTTTTACGGAGCCTCGACCACGGCGATCATCTACACGCCGATCTACCCGATCGTGAACGAGATAAAGTTTTCGCTCACGCAGACCCAGGGAACGGGAAGGACGTTCAAATGGAACATCGTTCAGATGTCGTAACAGTATGAGCAATCTGTGGCTTGGCAGGGGAGCGCAGTACGATCTGTATGGTGGTAATACGGGACAGGGTACAAACGTCAGCAAAACGTCTTTCACTCAGATTGCAAGCTCTACCACCCGCGCTTACGAAAGCCTTATAGTGTCCGTTGGCGATAACTCTATGCCGGCGGCAGGGCAGAGTTTTGATCTGGGCGTAGGAGCATCCGGTTCGGAACAGATACTATGCCCCACAATATATTTCCCCCAAGTCGACCCGACCGCGGGCGACCATTCCACCCTGAGCGTTCAGTTGCCGTTAGCAATACCTAGCGGCACGAGGGTCGCGATAAGAAACAATGGCGGCGGTGAGCCTTTCGCTGGATTAATTGGCGTGTCAGGAGTGCCGCTGTCCGAAAAGGGGTTCAGATTCGCTGAAGCCATGGGCTTTTCAACGAATATAGGAACAGTTGTATCGCCTAGTGCGACGGGAGGAACTTATGGTTCATGGACAGAGATAACTTCATCCACGGAACATAATTACGCCGCGATTATGGCATGTCTTGGAGGCAATGATCTAAATATTTACGGCGAACCCTTTCAGTTTGATATTGGCTACGGTGCATCAGGCTCTCAGCAACCATTGGTGGCTGGACTACAGGGAGACGCTGGGGAGTCGACCGGTATCCTCTCGCAAAATTATTATGGGCCCTTTGCCTGCGATATTCCAGCGGGGACAGCGCTTTGGGCCAGGACGGTGTCCGTTACCTCCTCTCCCCCTACCATTGTCGGCTTTGACCTCGTGTTATATGGTTTTGTGAGGTAAGTATGAGTTGGATTCCGCTTTGGCCCGGATATATCGCGGCGAGCAGTGGGGGATATAGCGGCCCTGTAATCATCATTAGCAATTGGTTCGGTTGCTCTTAACAAAGGAGGCTTTGCTATGATCATATTAGACGCGACCACAAAGTCGCTTCAATTTAAGCTGGGTGGCGCGGTAGCCACCAACCAGCTCCCCTTCGCCACCTCCTATGTGGATGTTACCGCTTCCGCAACCACGCCCATTGAGCAGGACGGAACCAGCAACAACGCGACCGCGGTCACGCTGGTCACCGCGCCCGCGGCCTCTACGCAGCGCATCGTTAAATCCGTCTATATTCAGAATGCCGATACTGCGGCGGCCACTGTCACGATCATTTACAACAATAACTCGACGCTTCGGAACATACTTGTGGCTACCCTGTCGGTTGGAGACCAGCTTATCTATGAGGATGGAGAAGGATGGACATGCTTAAACACCAATGGAAGTTTAAAAAGCGTGGTCACGCCGATAGCTTTAACCAATACCCATATTTTAGTCGGCAATAGTTCAAATGCGGCGACGGACGTCGCCGTCAGCGGCGATGGGACCATGGCAAACACCGGAGCGCTGACGGTTACCAAAACCAGCGGGGTTGCATTTGCCGCCTCGGCAACCACGGATACCACCAACGCAAGCAATATTTCCTCCGGGACGCTTGGCGCGGCAAGGCTCCCCAATCCCTCCTCCTCTACATTAGGCGGCGTGCAATCACTCGTGGCTGTCACCAGTAAATGGATCAACACTATTTCCACATCCGGCGTTCCTTTGGCCACGCAGCCTGGCGCGTCCGATATTTCCGGCTTGGCATCGTATGCAACAGCCACAACCGGACAATTGGCCGGCACGACAACCAATGACAGTGCAACCGCCGGAAATATTGGCGAGTATATAAGCGCCACCGTAGCTGTCGGTTCTGCCGTAAGCCTTACTACGGGTACGGCGGCGAATATTACCTCAATATCTTTGACTGCAGGCGACTGGGATGTGTGGGGATTTGCGGAGTTCACCGGGGCTTCTACAACTACGGTTACGGCTTTGCAGGCTAGTATATCTGCTACCTCTGCCAGTGTGGCTAGGGAGGGCGATGGCTCCTATCATGCAGAAGGTCAACCGTCAGCAGCGATATTCGGAACGGTGCAGGACAGGACGCTGCCGGTCGGGCCAATAAGGCTGAGTCTGTCAGGCAGCAGCACTTCTTACTATCTGAACGCGGCGGCGACGTTTGCTACAAGCACTTGTTCAGTCTACGGATCGTTGTACGCAAGAAGAAGAAGATAGCGTAATGATATCTTCGGAGCGCATCAACAATGCAAAGGAGCGCGGGTTTTACCACGACTCGTCGTCGTGGTCAAAGTCACGTTGATGCTGCCAGTAGCGCATCAGCGTCGTACAGGCCCACCCGGCGAGAAGCGACATAAACGCAGCGCTGCGCCAGGAACAACTGTCGCATAGTGCGAACGTCAGTTCCGCCGCAGCAAACGCAACCCCTCCGATGGTCAATCCGAAATACAGCACGACGATGGCGCAGCCGATGATTTTGTTGCGCATGGGATGCGGATTCGCTGGTAATCCTGCGGTTCCGGTTCCATATGCGATCATTGTACAGCCCGAGCGGGGATGGGTGCCTCGTGGGTCTCGGCACGCGAACTGTCGAGCGCGGATGCCTTGCTCACGACCAGTGCCAAGAATGTTCGATCACAGTCACATGCGAGTGGCTGTTTTAGGGGCTTGACTCCTAACGCGATAAAATACATTATCGTGTCTAACTTGGGGGCTGGTTTAATCAGGGCGCTGTGCTGACGCACAGATCATAGCTCGTCCTCCGGTACGCCCGCCCTTTGACGCATTCGCCTGCGCTGAAGTGCGACTCTTCCTTGCTCTGACGATGCCGGGACCATGGAGCACTCCGAGCCACGAAACGTATAACACTGATCGCAGACGAGTTGGCCAGTGGCTATATATATGTTTGTGCCTCCACATGCCCCGCAAACGGCTCCTTCCTCGTCAGCACACCCGCTCTGGACAAACTGCCGAGTCAGCTTATACGCCCAGATCCGGCCCTCGCGCTCGCTGATGGTTTCGAGATCGGGATGGCCGGAGCGATTCTGCCGGTCGATCTCTTCCTCACTCTTTTGTAGCTCCGATTCCACCCACGCTAGGAGCTTCTGTGCTGATAGCGTGTTCTGTTTCGACTGTTTGGACAAGTCTTGGCCTCGCAACACCAGTATAGCGAGACACGGTGGCTCCAAGCAGCCAGCTCAATAGCCCTGCTCTTTCGGATTGATGTGTCTGATAAATTCTGTTATCGGAAACTAGAAACAGGATATGGGAAAAATACTACCACCTGATCAGTTGGAGCTGTATGATCGCCTCGATGAAATCCTTTGGAAGGATTGGGACCCGTGTGGGTGTCCGAATTGGAGGAGGCTCGGGATGAATACTACGGTTACTTACCTGAGGTGTTCCAGATGGTCATGGACGATGCATCGGCATCGGTGATTGCGCGATACCTGGATGACATCACTACTCAACGCATGGGATTGAAGTCGAACTTAAAGCGCCATGTGCCGATTCGCCGAGAGAATTATCAAGCTGCGTATCCGGCAATGATCATCTGGTGGCGTTGGGCCTCGAAAGATCCAGCATCGAATAGATGTTTGATACCTCACCGCCGTATTGCTCTAGTTTGAGGCCGAATGTCAAACAGAAGCGTGAGAGTTCCGCCTCCGAGGCCGGTTTACCTTTGGATCGCATGGCCGGAGGAATCAACGCCAGTGTATCTTCGGCCTTTACGAAATTAAAACCGCGTCGCTGGCGCCAAAGCCAATATGCGGAGTCGCACGCCCACACGTGGTGTGCAGCATGCCCCATATCCTGTCTTTGCTCGGCTGGCGCGCGCTTAACGGCGGGCTTATGATAGCGCTCCCATTGCTCGATGAGGTTGGCGGACAGCCCGTCAGCTTGGTCCCAAAGTGAAACGAAGATGACCGTGCTTCCAAGTTGAAGCAGAACAGTGCCTGAACTTGCGCAATGTATGAAATCGAACTCGGGCTCCGGAGTAAGGGCGTCCAAGATAAACACGGTGCCGAAGGGATCGGGTTTTATTGTGCCTCCCTTGCTCCAAAACGCGTAGAGCATCCGAAATACTTCAATTTCAGTGGCGAAGTCGTCTATGTTCCATATCGCCTCCGAGTCGGGGCGGCGTCTATCGATCTTTAGCGTGGCATCCCGGAAGATAAAGCCAATATGGATTTTTAGCGCCCACAGATAGACCTCCTGGGGAATATAGATCCCTTGTGAGATGCGCTGCTCAATCTGCCCAAATGTGCCGTTATGCTTCGAGGCGACCGGAACCTTCACGTAACGGTACTGCAGTGTCGTCCCGTTTGGGATGACGACGGTCTGATTCTGGAGGTTGAAACGAGATTGCATCCACCGTGGAATGACGTGCTCCTCGGTGTCAGCCGCTTCGCCGCTAAACATGCATTTCGTTTCGGTAGGTGTCACAGCGGAAAAGCCATCGTCGGGTTTCGAGCCACGATTGATCCATGCGTGCAATCGTTAACGGATGCAAACACTTTATGCTAGCAGGATTGCGTCCCATAAAAGAGGTTATGGGGCGCGACTCGATGAGCACCAGGGATTAGCGCTTTGTTCGGCGGCGGGGAGATCGGAAAGCATCGACATCTTCGCCACGAATTATGTGATGGTAAGGTACCTGCAAGGGCGCCACCTTGTCAGACCCTTTTCTATTTCGAGCCTCATTGATCGCGATCATCTCGACGAAATACAGCAGCGCGGCGCGCGCCAGCTGCAGGCTCTCGATGAGATGTGTCTCAAATTCCCGTTGTGCACAGTGTTCTACGTGGATAGATTCCCGGCTGGGACTGCACCCTTCATCGTGGAGGATTGTAAACCGGTGCGTTGAAGCGTGACGGTAGGCCTTCTTCTTGTAGAGAGCGCCTCCGTCTTTAACATCCAAAGACAACTCCGCCAAGGCTATTAGAGCGGCATTGCCGCCATCGATATGCCGGCTCAGGGCGGGATGCCAGGATAACGGCTGTCCTTTTTTCGGCACGGCAAACCAGCGGTTCGTGAAGTAAATTGCCTCGTTGCCGGTGATGCCGAAGTACTCCGTCGTGGCGACCGCGATCTTGTCCAAAACGTCAATGCAGGCTCTCTGCGCCAGACAAAGCATCGACGGCACCATTCCATAGAGGGCGTAGTCCAGTGTATCGGAGTATAGCCCACTGTCGGAAAGTTTCTCCGCAAGAGCCTGATATCCGAGGTAGCGAGCAGCGAGGTAGTCCGATTTCATGACATTAAACATCGCCAGCACAGGCGGTACGCCAAACTCGGTTTGGGCTGGTTCGGTAATGGATCGAATCCTGAGTGAATCCCAGCGCTTCAGCGAGCAATGGATCCCTTCGATGGTGGGAGACAGCGCAAGCCTGTTGGCGGCAACAAACTTCTCGTAGTCACTTCCGCGGCTCTGATCCGGCTGACTACCTTGGTGGATCGGGCGTTGCAACAAAGGGGCCAACTCACGGTAGGCCCGCTCTCCGGCCAGTTCCACGATTCTCTGTGGATTCTGTTTGGCGGAATGCAAATGGCGCGCTGCAGCTGACAGCAGCGTTGCTTTGGTCCCGATTCCACGATCTATGCATCGCAGGAGGATTTTTGCGGCGCCGGTCGAGGCTATTGCGTTTGTTGGATCAGCCCTCAATGCCCTGATGTAGCAATCATACGCTTCGACCCAGCGATAGGCGCTGTTAAAAGCGTTACCGATGTTCGTCAAAGCCAGAGGCGCGATATGGCTCTTGCGATCCGATGATATGGCGGTTTCAAAACACGCCCTTGCTTCACGTCGGACGGGCGCGGTGGCGAGAAACCACTTGGTGCCATTTCGGGGTTCCTGCTCAGCAAGCGCAGTAATCCCGTTAGCGAGGTTGTAAAGGAGATCGGCCTGTTTGGGGTGTGCCTGCAGCAGCTGCCGGAGGAGGCCAATGCCTTCCTCAATGGCGGCCTTGTTCTTAACGCATGCGCCGGCATCAATCAGGATGCCTGCTCGGAGGCCTGTTACGGCCACGCCCGCGACGGTTGCATTTACAGGCAGGGCGCGAGCCTCCTCGATAGCCTTGGCCGGGTGAATATCCAAAAGCGACTTTAGATGTGCGTGCAACCGTTTGAACTTGCTGATCGCCGATTTGTTTCTCATAGCGTTCATGAGCAATTTGCGTACACCCGGATGCGCCAAAATACAATCCAGCGTGCCGCCAAGTCCCCCATTACAACATTTTTCTATGGTTTTGTCGTAGGGTGCGATAAAGGACGTTATCACACCATTACGTCATGGCTCCTTCCCACTCACTCACGATGCAAACTGTAACTGTGCGCCATGCTGTTATCTTTACTGTTATAGTCACCGCATAGGAGCTCGAAAACGACCTCCGTTTCGAGGTTGCTCCAACCTCGAAGGGCATTTTTCCATCGGCTGTCATAGAGACCGCTGAATCTGTAGGCGGCCTGGTCGTGGTAGAAGGTGATGAGGCCTGGAGTTATCTCAGCCACGGCCGACTTAACCAGAAGTCCGGCCTTTTGCAGATTGCCGTCGAGGGTTCCGGCTCCTTCAAACTCAGGGCGCCGCTGTATCGGGGTGTCGAACTCGCCAAATGCCATGTGCCAGAAGACGCCGCTGATACAGGCGGCTCCATTAGAAGGGTCATAGAAAGACGGCGCGAGGGCATTTGCTCCTTGGCCTGGCAAGGGAAGCCGGAGGAGATTCGCAAGCGCAAAGGTCGGTCCGAGGGCGAACTGGGTGGCCTTGAAATTGTTGCTTGCCTTCTCGATCAGAGTCTCCACTACTTGCCGGACCGACATCGGATCATACTTCTCTCCGGCACCGTAGGGACGGTGGGGTTCGATTTCGTTTTCAACCATCACAACCGATTTTCCGGCGCGTCGCTGCCTCTCGATCTCGATCTGCGCATCCATGGCGGTATCGAGCATCTCGGGGAGCCTATAAGGGGCATGAACGATATCGAGCGACTTCAGCTCGATATAGAATTCCAGCTCGCGAGGATCGCCGTTGATGTCACAGCTCAGGGTGCATTTGAAATCAGGCGTCGGGTCTTTGGTTTCTTTGATCTTGTCGATCTTTAACTGTGTGCCGCCGCGCTCCTGCAGCAAGTGGTAAACAATAGCCTCGGAGTAGACATCGAACAGGCGGCGGAGAATCTCATATCGCGGCACTGACATGCACGTGGAATGGATGCGGAGCATATCAGCGACGAAGCTTCGGACCGTCTGGTCGGTCAGCGAGCGGTCTTCAAGTACCCGAACCAGCCCAAGGTCAATGCACGCGAGCGTGTAATCAAGGCTGAGCCCGGAAAAGGCGACTTTTTCATCAAGAAGGGCCGAGCAAAGGGGATATGCATGCCGGCGCGCATCGTCGTGCAGGGTGCTGAAGGTCTCTTGAAACGAATGGCCAGCCGCCTGCGGATTCAAAAGCAGCGCGAGCATCTTGTCAGTGGAGTCGGTGAGAGTGGCGTCAGACTGCTTACGGGCTCGATCCCGCATGACGTTCAGCCAGGCGACCTCATAGTTCGGGAGCCTGAAGGTCTTATCGCCCCGATACGTGGCTTCGTGCGATTGAAAGGCCTTCCCCAGATCTGTGCTGAGCGAGGCGGGGCATATCGGCGTTCTTGCTAGGAATGACATTGGGGTTCCTCTTGTCGAGCCGTCGAGACGAATCAGTACGTGGCAAAGAAACTGGCCGACTTCTCCGGATTATAGCCCCGCCGGTCATAAAGTTTGGTGGTGCCAGGCTCGCGGTGGCCGGCAGCGCGCTGCACGTCTTCCAGGGAACAGCCGTTCTCCAGGGCGGTCGTGATAAACGTCGCCCGCATGGAATGCGCCGAATATCCTCGATCTATCCCAATAGCCTTCGCGTGCTTGCGCAGCACGCGGTCGATGGCGTCCGGGTGCATATGCCGCCGCGTCTCCTGCTTTTTCCGATTGTGGCTCAGGGGCCGAAACAGCGGCCCGTCGAGGTCTTCGGCGTGGCCAGCGGCTTCCAGATATGCATTTAACCTCTTCGCCGTATTCGGGTGGATTGCAAGCGCGTCGTGCCGTCCGCCCTTGCGGCTGATGCGCAGAGAGTCGTAGCCGCGATTCTGATGGAGGTCTCCCACGGTCAGAGACGCGATTTCGGCGCGACGAAGTCCCACCTGCAACCCTACCGCCAGAATGGCCCGGTCCCGGAGGCCCTCCAGCGTTTTCTCGTCAGGCTTGTCGAGCAACTTCTTCGCGTCCGCCTTGGAGAACGCCAAGGTGCTGCCTTCCTGGCGGTTGATGGCAGGGCGCTCGACCTCGGAGACAGGATTCTTCTCGGCATACCCGTAGCGGACAAGGTGCTTGAATAAGCTCGATAGAGCCGCGAGCCTGCGCCGGACGGTGGATGCGGCTGCGCCGTCATTTTCGCGCATGATGCGCTCCCAGGCGATGACGGCGCGATGGTCCACCTTGCGCAGCTCCTCATAGGAACGGATCGTTAGCGTCCGCATGAAGTGCCGCACGTCCTGCTTGTAGGCGCGCCGCGTACGTTTGCTTTTCTGCTTGGCAAGCCAGATGTCTTCTTCGGGGATGTCAGCCAGCGCGGCAACGGTTGACACCGCCTGGGCGGCGCTATCTAGGACAGCGGGCGGAAACACGGCGGGGGCCTTATCAGCTGGCATTCCGAATGACCTTTACTTTGACGGGAAGGGACAAAAGGCCCATTTTGCGCTCGGACGTGAGGACGAGGGAGCCTCGTATGATCCCCAATGCCAGGCACGCCCGATCCGCAAAAGACATTCCGTGCTTCTTGGTTTCTGGATAGAGCGACGCACTCACTTCGGCCTGGAGTTCATCGAAGGGAATAATCGCAATCGAAAGGCTGTGGATGAAAGCGGTCGCCGGCTCACCCTCGCCGCCGCGCTCTATCGTCTTCTTGAGGATCTCGGAGTAGTTGACGGCAGAGATGAGAGCATACTTGAGCGATTTTGCCACCATGTCAGCACCAGGCTCGGAGCGAAGCAGCGCCATCAGCGCGGATGCGTCCAGGACAACGCTAGTCACGCTCCGCCTCGCTGCGGCGGTCTTTCAGGATCTCTTCCGAGAGACTGACGCTGGCTGGCGCCAGCTTGGCAAAATAAGACTGCGCGTCAGAAAGCACCTTGTCGCGGGTCTTGATGTGAAGCCCCTCGGCGTCTTCGGTGATGATGACCGTGTCGCCCTCGGCGATGTGATTGCGCTGGCGCGCTTCTGCCGGAAGGACGATTCGTCCCGATGCATCCACCTTAAGGTGGTAGACCTGTTGCTCGCCCTGCATGGGGATGATGCCCGGTATGTTGTTGGTTGGGGTAGTGCTGGCACTATGACAGAAAGTGCGGTCTCGGGCAAGTGCAACGTGCTATGACACTTTATAGCTTCTACGGGGCTTCTTTCCTCTGCCCCGTTTGGGCTCTATCACCTACGTGATAAACGGGATTATCACGTACTGAGGACCAAGCAAAGGGGCGTCATCGGCGAAGGTGTCCAAATTTTAGTTGAGTGATGAAAGGGCGCAACGTATCGATATGATGAAAAGCGCATAGAGGGATATCCGCCCGGCCTCTCTTTCCCCTTCTTTAACCGCGCCGGATGGTTTCGGCATCGGTTAAAGCGCTCAGTCTGATGTGCGATGACGGAGTTGCTGAGAAAGCGCTCCTCTTCGGGTTCTCCTACTCTCTCGACGAATTAGAATCGGGCGACGGCAATGGGGGCAAGCCAAGCTCTTCAAGAAATTCATTGTGTTTAATCGTCGCCTTTTGGATTGTGTTCTCGATTAGTTCCAATACGCCATGAGTCGCCGCCAGGTCGATTTCTGAATCAGCTATTGCGGTGCTGATGTAGCGGGATATATTTAGGTTGTAACCTTCCTCCTTAATCCGCTCCATAGGGATTCGTTTTGAATAACGCTCCTCTTCCTTGCGGAATTGGTAGGTCTCAACAAGTTTTTCGATGTCTTCGTCCCGCAGGCGGTTCTGGCGTTTGCCTTTCTCGAAGTGCTCGCTGGCGTTGATGAAGAGCACGTCGTCCGGCTTCTTGCATTGTTTGAGCACCAGTATGCACACTGGGATGCCGGTGGAATAAAACAAATTGGCGGGCAGGCCGATGACTGTATCAATGTGCCCATCGGTCAGCAGCTTGGTGCGGATTCGCTCTTCCACTCCGCCACGGAATAGCACGCCATGGGGCAGAATAATGGCCATGACGCCTTCGTCCTTCAGGTAATGGAACCCGTGCAATAAAAAGGCGAAATCAGCGGCGGATTTGGGTGCTAGTCCATGATTTTTGAAGCGTACATCCTCGCCAATGGCTTCAGTGGGTTCCCAGCGGTAGCTGAACGGCGGATTCGCCACCACGGCATCGAAATAAGGTTTTTTGGCGGGGTTGGTCTCGCGCAGCATTTCCCAATCGTTCTTCAAAGAGTCGCCGTGGAAGATTTCAAATTCCGAATCCTTCACCCCGTGCAGCAGCATGTTCATGCGCGCCAAGTTGTAAGTGGTGATGTTGCTTTCCTGGCCGTAGATTTTGCCGATGCCATGCGGCCCCATGCGCTTGCGCACATTGAGGAGCAGCGAACCAGAACCGCAGGCAAAGTCCAAAACACTATCCAGCTTAGCTTTCTTTCCTGTTTTCGGCTCCTGGCTGTCCAGCGTGACGATGCCAGACAAAATGCTAGAAATCTCCTGCGGCGTGTAAAACTCGCCCGCCTTCTTGCCGGAACCGGCGGCAAACTGGCCAATCAGATATTCGTAGGCATCGCCCAACGTGTCGGCGTCGGTGGAAAACTGCGTTAACCCTTCGGCGATCTTTTGAATAATGGTGCAGAGCTTGGCGTTGCGCTCTTCGTATTTTTTGCCGAGCTTGTCCGACGCCAGATTGATCTCTGAAAACAGGCCTTGGAAGGTGCTTTGGAAGGACTCCGTCTCGATATACTTGAAGGCTGCTTGTAGCGTGTTGAGCAGTTCTCCATTCTGTGTGCGAGCAAGATTGGCAATGCTGGCCCAGAGGTGATCCGGTTTGATGACATAATGCACCTTGCGGCGCATCTGCTTCTCGAAATCGGCCACGTCATCAGGATTGTTGGCATACCAGATGGCCAGCGGCACACGGCGGCCGTCGCCCTCGACCTGAGGATAATCCCGCCCTAGTTCTTTTTGCGCGGCCGCCTCGTAATTATCTGACAGGTAGCGCAAGAACAGGAAAGACAGCATGTAGTCGCGGAAATCGTCGGCGTTCATCGCGCCGCGCAGGTCCTCGGCAACGCCCCAAAGGGTTTTGCCCAGTTGTGTTTTATCGCGGCCGTTCATCATGCTTTGGGTTCCTCTGGTTTGCTCGGGAGTAAATCGCGATTATTGAGATTCGCATAATATAGTGCAACCAGAGGGGTTTGGCTGGCATCCATGTCAGCATGGGTAACCCGAAGGGAGTACGTCGAGACTTCGAGGCTTTAGAGCGCCGACGCCTGCAAGCGGTGGC
>Ga0210398_10000365_pt1 | contig 53025 bp, 49 predicted proteins | sample IncBWC4OmetaG_FD_161047 | JGI IMG/M metagenome (GOLD analysis project Ga0210398, IMG submission 161047) | Forest soil microbial communities from Barre Woods Harvard Forest LTER site, Petersham, Massachusetts, United States - Inc-BW-C-4-O | ecosystem: Environmental > Terrestrial > Soil >...
CAAGCCCGGGATTCGAAAGGACTACGGCGAAAACTACTACGCCGCGTTCGTGGTAGACCCCGAAGGTTACCGCCTCGAGGCCTTCACCGAGAAAAAGGAATAACGCCGCGGTCCGCCGAGCGCGTTGTCGCTAATACCGGCGGCGCGCCCGGCGCCTATTCCCTGGAAGTGCGCACGATACGCGCGGAATGCGGCGCGAGATCGAGTGCAGCCGCGGCGAGGGGCTGCGGCGCATCACTCATATTGAGATGAAGATCGAGCGTCTCACTCAAAAGAGTTTTCACCGGCGACTCCGCCATGAGATCCGCCATCAGCGGAGGGTCAATCGTCGATGCGGCATCCACCTCCGCTCCGATGCGTGCGACTTCCCGGAAAAGCCGCGCGCTGTCTGCATCGAGTAGACCCACGTCATCCGAGATGAGCAGCATCCCGCCCGAGGCCGCGATGGTCCAGGCGAGCGCCTCGCGCTCGTCATTCGAGAGCCTGGTTTCCTTCGCGCGCAGCATCAGGCAATCGGGATCGTTGAGCCAGAGGCGTCGATGCATGAAGCTGCGCGCGAGGATCGCATCGATAGCGAGCGCGGTGCCCGGCTCGCCCGCGGTACCCGTGGTAGCTCCCCAGTAGGGCGCGACGTCGGGTCCGATGCGCATTCCGTCGACGATGCCGACCGCCGCGCCCAGCGGGCATCCACATCCGAGGAGGAAAGTTCGCTCGCCCGCGCCGCGCCGAATCGCCTCGAGGCCACGACGCAATGTTTCCGCGCGCGTCATGGCGGGATCGTGGCGGATTCCCTCGGCTGCGGCTGCGTAAAGGAAATCCAGCTTAAGGTATTCGTAGCCGAAGTCTTCGACGATCTTCCTGAACAAGCGTTCCAAATGGGTGTCAACCTCGGGATGACTCGGATCCAATGCGTAGGCGTACTTGTCGTCGCTGGCGGCCCAGTTGGGATTGTATCCAGCGCGCAGCGGTTCGCCGGTCTCGCTGTGCTTGATGAACCAGTCGCCGTGCTCCCGCATGAGTTGCGAATCGCGCGCGGCAAAAAACGGCGCGGTCCAGATTCCGGCGATGAAACCCGCATCGCGAATTTCCGCCGCGAGCTTCTTCAACCCGCTCGGGAATTTCGCATTGGTAGCATCCCAGTCCCCGAGCGCCGCCTGGTAGCCGTCATCGAGTTGCACCACCTCAATCGGATACTCCGTGCGCAAGTCCTTGAGCGCGTGCAGGTTGGAGCGCATCGCATCTTCGGTGACGGCGTGGAAATAATGGTACCAGGAGCACCATCCGCGCTGATACGGCGAAGAAATTCGCGCGCGCATGTGGTCCCCGAGCAGCGCCGCGAAGTGCGCCGTCATCCGCGCGGCGCTCTCATCCGCGTGCCAGAATGCGAGCGGCTCGATTTCGCGCTCGTCTCCGGGTAGGAGGATCACATCATCGAGTAGCGCTCGCGCCATCACCTGGTTGGGCGTTCGTACGGTAATTGTCGTCAGCTGATGCGCCGCGCCGATAAACCCGGCGATAAAGCGCTCGCGCGGTGACTCGCTTTGCACGATGGTGAAAAGTTCCGAGGTCGCACCCTCGGGGGCGTCCTGCGGGCGTTCCACTTCGCTCTGATGATTGACCTTCGCGAGGCGGCTCAAATCATCGCGCCGATGAGTGTAGGTGCCGACCTCGACCGGGTGCGACGCGCTCCAGGATTGGTAGCCATGTTTGAAAAATCGCGCCGGCCGATCGGCGGGAAATCCGGTCGCGATATGAAACCGAACGGAGTCGAGATGGATCGGCAGGCTGCCGTGATTAGCAACCAACGCGTGCACCATCGATCGTCCATGCCGCGATTCGATGCGAGCGGAAAGCGCGACGCCATCTTCCTCGATTGGATTCGCATCCAGAGGCAGCTTCAGGGCTCGCGTGCCGCGATGGTCGCGATAGCGCAACTCGATTCTGTCGGTCGCCATCGCGTGTAACCTAGGTGACCGGCGCACGCGTTCGCAATCGCCAGTCGCGGTGAGCGATCTCGATCGCGCGCCACCGGTCTGGCAAACTGGAGACTCCTCCGGAGTTTGAATCATCGACACGGTACCCGAAATCGAAGCGGCTGAGGCGGACGAGCAATCCACTGACGCCTCGGTCGAAAGTGTCTGGGACGGGAGGCTGGCGGCCTTCCGTGCGTTGCGTCATCGCAATTTTCAGCTCTTCTTCGTCGGTCAACTAACTTCGTTGATCGGCACCTGGATGCAATCGGTCGCGCAGGCATGGCTGGTCTTGAAGTTGACCAACTCCGCGATGGCATTGGGCCTGGTCGCGTTCGCCTCCTACTTTCCCATGATCATGGTGGGGCTTTTCGCCGGCGCGGTGGTCGATCGCGTCGATCGCCGCCGTCTCATCATCGTCGCGCAGGCCCTGCTGATGCTCAGCGCATTCGTGCTCGCCGCGCTCACGTGGGCCGGCTTGGTGAGAGTCGAGTACGTCATATTTCTGGCCGCGTTCAACGGCCTGGTCAGTTCATTCGACATGCCGGGCCGGCAGGCGTTCGTGGTCGAGATGGTTGGGCGCGAGGACTTGCCCAACGCGATCGCCATGAACTCGATGATTTTCAACGGCGCGCGGATGGTGGGACCCGCGGTCGCGGGCCTCCTGATCGCGGTCATCGGCGTTTCGGGCTGCTTTTTTCTCAACGGCATCAGCTATCTCGCAGTCATTTGGAGCCTGCTCGAGATGGAGCTGCCGCGGCGCGTCATCAGCACGGGCGGTTCGATGTTCCGGCGCGTGCGTGAGGGCCTACATTATGTATGGCATCACCCGCCGTCGCTCTACCTGATGATCCTGGTTGCGATCAGCAGCGGCTTCGGCATGCAATACACGGTGCTGATTCCGGTGTTCGCGAAGAATCTGTTGCGCAGCGGAGCGACTGGTTACGGCTTCCTGATGGCCGCGCAGGGGCTCGGCGCAGTCGCAGGCGCGATCGCGATGAACTCGCGCACCGCGACCCCTCGCGCGCTGCGACAGAACCTCGTGTTCGGAATGTTCTGCACCGCCGCGGCGATCTTCGCGTTTGGGGTTTCGCCGTCGATGCCGATTTCGATCGTCGCGCAGATGTTCATCGGCGCGGGCCTGATGCATCACATGGTAACTACCAACACCATGCTGCAGATGTTCGTCTCAGATGAATTGCGCGGCCGCGTGATGAGCCTCTACACGCTGTCGTTCATCGGCACCGCGCCGTTAGGAAGTCTCGAAGTGGGATTTCTCGGCGACCATCTGAGCCCGCGCATCGCGGTGGTGGTGTGCTCAATGTTTTCGCTCGCGTGCGGATGTTTCTTGTTGACTAAATTAAGGATGTTCGCTGCCGCGCAGGAAGCGCATGAGCGCCGCTCTGATGAAAATCCGCCCAACGATCTTCACGGGTCCCCTGAACGCGCCGTCGATTAGGCGAAATCCGGGCCAATTACTTCAGCGGGTGAAGTTTCGAAAACGGGTCCCATCCCGCGTCGCGATGCCACTCGTATTCCATTCTGACTGCGATGCGCTCCGCGGTCGCGAGGTCGGTGATGCGCGCGATGATTGCCAGCGCCATGTCGATGCCGGCCGACACGCCCGAGGAGGTCGAGAACTTCCCGTCGTCGACCCATCGCGCCTCGTGGACCCACTTCACTTTGGGGCCCTGCTCCGTCACCCACTTGAATGCGAATTTGTTGGAGGTCGCGCGGAGTCCGTCCAGGAGGCCCGCTTTTGCCAGCAACGCGGCGCCGGTGCAAACCGAGGCCACGATTTCGGCCTTCTGCGCGTGCGCGATGAGCCATTCCAGCGCGGTGTGATTGGTGACCTCTTTGCGGGTGCCGATACCGCCGGGCACCAGCAAAATATCGATCGGCGGGCAGTCGTTGAAGCCTGATTCGGTAAACCCGAAATCGGCGATCACCTTGGGCCCTTGCGCGCTGGTCACCGCGCCCGCGCGCTCGGCAACTGTCACCACCCGGCACTTGCCCTCGGCGGCGAGAATTCCAAACGCTTCGAGCGGGCCGAACACATCGAGGACTTCGAAGCCTTCAAACAACATCACGCCGAATGTTTTGATGTCCGCCATTGCGCTGCCTCCGCTCTCTTTTTATGGAAGCACGAAGCTACTCAGCGGGCGCCGGCGAGGCAACTTCTCGGAGGATCTCGCGAGCTTCGCGCGAGTAGACTCCCGGTGCGTCGAACACGATCAGGGGCGCTTCGATGGCCACTTCGATGCCGCCGTGCTTGCGGGCCTCGAGCAGAATCGTTGTCGCCGGGGCGCCGGCATATGAATGAACGAAACGAATCCGCTTCGGTTCGAGGCGATGCCCGCGCAGCCCGGAGATCAACTCGGCGGACCGATCGGCGGCAAATACGAACGCCGCTTTTCCACCCCGGCGCGCAAACCACGCGGCCGCGGCGACGAAGTGATCGAGAGTCGCGGAACTTTCGGACCTTGCGATCCGGCGCGCACCCTGCGGGCTTTCCCGGCCTGCGGCGCTCGCACGATAGGGAGGATTGGCGACCACCACATCAAAGGTTTCGCGCGGCAGTTTCGCATCGTTCGGGTCACGGAGGTCCGCGGTGATGGCCAGGATCGAATCGACGCAGTTCAATTCTGCGTTGCGGCGAATGAGATCGACCAGCTCCCGTTGAACCTCGAGTGCGACGATCTCGCGCGGCTTCTGCAGCGCCGCGATCACCAGCGAGATAACGCCGCTTCCCGCGCCGAGGTCGAGCACGCGATCGTCGCCGCGCACCGCTACGAAACGTGCGAGAAGGATCGAATCAATCGAAAAGCGATAACCTCCTCGCGGTTGGATGACGCGAACTTTTCCGCCTAGGATCGCGTCGCAAGTTTCGCTACTTTCGGTAGTCTTCATGGATGCCGCCGCAAAAGGCGAGCGCTATGCTCGCATCTTTCGCAAAGCCGGGACCTTTCTCGGCAAGAGCAACATAGCGCGCGCGGTCGAAGCGTTTAAGGAGGGTGTCGACCTCGCGACCGCCGAGGGCGACGCACGCATGGCCGAGCGCTTCCAGGCCGAGATCGACCGCGCGCAGGCGGGTCTCGAAAACAGCAAAAAGTAGCCACGATTGCGCAAATTTCAAGGGCATCGGAACGCTCGTTCAGGATAGCCGAAGAGGCTTGACGGCGCGCGCTTCGTACTTAAGTTGATCTTCGTAAAAGACATTCTCTGCGAGGGTCAAACAAAAATGGAAGTCACGCTGTTAAACACCAATCACATGCCCAACGGATGGTTGGCGGGCCAGCTTACCGGTATCTGGAAGGATCTCGCCCGCGACCTCGATGGGCACGACGCTAACGGCCATGTCAGGCCTGCCGCCGATGTCGTCGAGGACACCGATAACTATCAGTTCTCGTTCGAGATGGCGGGTTTGAAGAAGGACTCGGTCGACGTTCGTGTCGAAGAGGGTCATTTGATTATCGAGGCCGAGCGCACCCGTCCCGAGCTGCCCAAGGAAGCCCAGGTTCATCTGAGCGAGCGCACCTATGGACCGCTTCGGCGCACCTTCAAGATGCCCGAGGATGCGCTGACTGACGGAATCGCGGCTACCTATCGCGACGGCATTCTGGAAGTTCGGGTGCCCAAGAAGCCTGAAACCAAGCCGCTGCGAATCAAAGTAAACGCCGACTAACGATCGCGGTTCATTCCTCCGAACTGAATGATTGTTCCGAAGCGTGGCGCCGGCATCGTGGATTCACGGTGCCGGCGTTTTCGCATGCAGAATTCCCGCTGCATCAATTGCCGCGCGCGCTGCTGCTATACTGACCTCGCAACGGAGGGGCGCAGGCAATGACAATTCTGCTCATCGTGGTGGTGGCGCTGGTGGTCTACGTGATCGCCGCGTACAACTCGCTGGTCAGTGCGAAAAACCAGGTTGACAATTCATGGCGGCAAATCGATGTCCAGCTCAAGCGGCGTCATGACTTGATTCCCAACCTGGTGGAAGCCGTCAAAGGATATATGAACTTCGAGCGCGATACCCTGACCCAGGTGGTCGAGGCGCGATCGAAGGCGGTCAGCGCGCCCGATCAGGCCACGCGGATGGCCGCGGAAAATCAGATCACGGCGGGAATGGGGAAGTTGCTGGCGGTGATGGAAAACTATCCGCAGCTGAAATCAGATCAAAGCGTGATGCAGCTTCAGGAAGAACTCACCACCACCGAAAATCAGATCGCCTTCTCGCGTCAGGCTTACAATGATGCGGTGCTGTCGCTGAACACCAAAATCGAGAAATTCCCCGGCAACATCATCGCGAGCAATTTTGGATTCAAGGGCGCCGAGTATTTCAAGGCCGCGCCGGAAGATTCCGCGGTGCCGAAGGTCGACCTCGGCCTGACGCCGCGCGCCTGACTCGATGCCGGCCGCATCTGATTTTCGCGCGCTGGAGCGCCAGAATCGCCGCGAGACGGTGATGCTGGTCAGTGGCTTCATCATCGTTTTCCTGCTGATCGGCGGCGCGTTCGATTTGTTCGCCGGCACCATCCAAATCCGCAATGGCCACCTCTACGGTGCGCCGGTCTTCATGGGGCTCGCGCTGATCTTCGCCGTAGTCCAATCGCTGGTTTCCTACTTCGCGGGCGCGCCGCTGATCCTCAGCTCAGTGCATGGGCAACCGCTCACGCCCGACACGCCGAAGCATCAGATGGTGCTCAATGTGATCCAGGAAATGGCGGTGGCTGCGCGGCTGCCGGTGCCGAAGGCATACTGCATTCCCGATTCCGCGCCCAATGCATTCGCGACCGGTCGCAATCCCGAGCATTCGATCATCTGCGTGACACAGGGACTCATCGACAATATGGATCGCGAAGAATTGCAGGGCGTTATTGGTCACGAGATGTCGCACATCGCCGACTACGACATCCGCACCATGATGATGGTGGCCGTGCTGGTGGGCGGAATTGCGATGCTGTCGGATTTTATGATTCGAGCGAGTTTCTTCAGCAGCATGGATGGCGATTCGGATCGCAAGGATGGCGGTATCGCCGCGATTTTGATGATTCTGCTGGCGGTGGTCGCGCCGTTTCTGTCGCAGCTGATCGCGATGGCGGTTTCGCGCGAGCGCGAATATCTCGCCGACGCTTCCTCGGTCGAGTTCACCCGCAATCCACGCGCCCTGCTGCGGGCGTTGCAGCGAATCGCGGAAACCGAATCGCCATTGAAGGAAGGCGTGCGTGGGACCGCGCACCTGTTCATCGTCAATCCGCTCGCCGCCAATGCCGACGACGAGGGCGGATTTTTCGCCAACCTGTTATCGACGCATCCCCCGCTAGGTAAACGCATCGCGCGGCTGCAGGCGATGCTGGCCGCTCCCGCGGCCGCGGCTCCGGTTTCCGAGCGCGCCTGACCATCACTGATTCCGGCGCAGGAAATTTCCCAGCCGCCCGCCGGGTACCATATCGCATCAGCCTCGGTCGACACGGTATTCTATGGATATCCGCTGGGTGGGCGGATTGAAGCACATGCCCGACTCAACTGAAAATCTCACCGACCCGAGCGCCATCGTCCGCGAACTGATCGAGGCTGGCGCGACCCTCGATGTCCTCGGACATCATGAGGAATCGATAGCTGCCTATAGCGAGGTGGACGCGCGCTTCGGCGCCGAGACCGATGCCGAAGTGGCCGACCTGGTGGCGATTGCGCTGATTCGCAAGGGCCAACTACTTTCCAAGCTGCGACGTCGCGAGGCCTCCATCGCCACTTTCGATGATGTGGTCAGCCGCTACCAGGCGAGCGAGGACCCGCGCTTTCGCATCCGTGTCGCGACCGCGTTGTTCCACACCGGAATCGATCTCGCGATGCTGAATCGACTGGAGGAGGCGAGCGCCACTTACGATCTCGTCATCGATCGTTATGCCGCCGACCATGGATTCGAGCTGCGCGTCGCGGTCGCGCGTTCGATGCTGAATAAGGGCGCGGAGCTGGGCCGGCTGAGTCACAATGAGGAGGCCATCGAAACCTACGAAGAGCTGGCGAAAAAGTTCGCCGACGCCGAAGAGGCAGAGCTGCGCGGCTCGGCCGCCGCCGCGCTGGTGAACAAATCGGTCCGCCTCGCGGTGCTCGGCCGTCATGATGAGGCGCTCAAAACCTGCGAGTACGTCATCCGAAGCTTCGACGAGGACCCGGCGCAGGAGGTCCAGGCGCAAGTCGCGCGCGCGTTGTTTGAACGTGGTGTGCGATTCGGTGAGATGGAGCGCAATGCGGAAGCGATCACCGCGTACAGCCAGTTGGTGAATCGCTTCGGTGACACCCCCCATCCCGGCATTCAGAAGGAAGTCGGGATGGCGCTGGTGAACAAAGCGGCGCGACTCGGTAAATTGGGGCGCCATCAGGAAGCGGTCGCTACCTATAATGAAGTCGTCACCCGTTTCGGTGAATCCACTGATCCCGGCCTGCTCGAACGGGTCGCGCGCGCGATGGTGAACAAAGCCTCCAACCTTGCGACCCTTAATCGCGTGGCGCAGGCGCTGGAGGCGCTTGACGCGGTCGAGCAGCGCTTCGGCAAAAGCATCGACCCGCAGATCCAGCAGGAGGTCGCTCGCGCGTTGGTCAATAAGGCGCGGCGTCTTGACGCGATGAATCGCGGCAACGAGGCCCAGCGCGTGTTTGCGTCGGTGGTTAACCGGTTCGGCAAGGTGATGCATCGCGGAGTGCGCAAGCAGGTCGACGAGGCGCGCAAGCTGCTGCTCTAGGCTTCCTTCGCGCGGGCGTCAGGATCGTGAAGGAAATACCATCCCACATTGCCGGAATCTGCGCGCGGGTCGCGACGCGGTTGCGCCTGATCGAGGGAATCGAAGCGGTGGCGCTCGGCGGTTCGTGGTCGCGTGGAACGGCGCGCGCCGATTCCGACATCGACCTCGGACTCGCGTACGACGGTGCGCATCCGTTCTCGATTACCGAACTGGCCGAAGCTGCGCGCGAACTCGATGATCGTCACCTGGAGGGATTGGTGACGCCGGTCGGCGCATGGGGACCGGCGGTGAATGGTGGGGGCTGGTTGCTTATCGATGGAAATCACGTCGACTTTCTCTATCGCGATCTCAGCCGCGTGCGTGAGGTCGTCGAGCGTTGTGTCGCCGGTCAGCCCGATGCCGTCTACCAGCTCGGCCATCCGATCGGTTTTCAAAACCAGATTTATGTCGGCGAAACGCATTTCTGCCGGCCGATTTTCGATCGCAATGGAAAACTTGCGCGGCTCAAAGCGATGGTTGCGGCGTATCCCGAGGAGACGCGGCTGGCGTTGGTCCGCAAGCATCTGTTCGATTCCGCATTCCATCTGGAGATTGCCGAGAAACCCGCGGCGCGCGGCGACGTCGCATACGTCGCGCAATGCCTCGCCAGCGCGACCGGCTTCATGACCTTGGTGCTATATGCGCTCAATCGCGAATTTTTTATGAACGAGAAGAGCGCGTTCCTGCACAGCGCGGGGTTTGCGATTCGCCCGCCGGCGTTGCATGAGCAGGTGGGGAAAATCCTCGGCGCGGTTGGCGCCGACGCGTCGGGGCTGACCACGAGCGTCAACGCGATGCGAAATGCTCATCGCGAACTCGCGAAGCTATGCCGCAGTGAAATGCCCCAGGCCGAGCTCGAAAAAGCGATGGGCGCACTATGGCGCGAGTAGCGATCCTCGAGGTCCCGCTAGTGTGTGGCGCTCGCGTAGTTCAAAATACCTGAACGGTGAAACTCTCCATCATAGATCAATCGCCGGTCTCGGAAGGCTCGACGCCGGCTCAGGCGTTGCAAAACACCATTGCGCTCGCGCAACTCGCGGACCGTCTCGGCTACGAGCGCTATTGGATCGCGGAGCATCACGGGATGGTGACGCTCGCGAGTCCCGCGCCGGAGATTCTCATCGCGCGCGTCGCGGGCGCGACCTCGCACATTCGGGTCGGTTCGGGCGGTGTGATGCTGCCGCACTACAGCCCGATGAAAGTTGCGGAGACCTTCAGAATGTTGCATGCACTGACACCGGATCGAATCGATCTCGGCGTCGGGCGCGCGCCGGGCGGCACTGGTCTCGAGACTTTCGCGCTGATGCGCGATCGCAAGCGGCATGAGGTCTCCGAGGATTTCCCCCAGCAGATGGCGGAGCTCCTCGCGTTCCTTAATCGCGGCTTCCCGAGCGATCACCCCTTCAGCCGCATCAAGCTGACGCCCTCGATGCCGGGTGGTCCCGAGGTCTGGCTGCTCGGCTCGAGTATGTGGAGCGCGTCGGCCGCGGCGCAATTCGGCTTGCCCTATGCGTTCGCACACTTCATCGATCAGCATCCGACCCGATCGGCGATTGAGTACTATCGCTCGCACTTCACCCCGTCCGATTATTTGAAGGCGCCGCAGGCGATCGTCGCGCTGGGCGCGATCTGCGCTGATACCAACGAGGAGGCGCAACGCCTGGCCGCGAGCTCGCGAGTGCTGATTCGGCACATCCGGCGCGGTGACCCGCGTTTGGTGCCGACGCCGGAGGACGCGCTAAAGGAGCTCGCGGAGATGCCCGATGCCGAGGCGCCGATGACGACAGAATTTCCGCGCTACCACGTCGGCGCGCCCGAGGAATTGCGCGACAAGCTCATCGACATGGCGAGCCAGCTTCACGTCGAGGAGTTGATGATCGTCACTATCGTGCACGACCATCGCGCGCGGATGCACTCCTATGAGCTGCTGGCCAAAGCCTTCGACCTCAAGCCACGCGCCTAGCCCACCGCACCCAACCGTCATTTCGTTAAAGCTTCGGTAATTGCAATTCCACCGCAGGATTGCTCCCCTGTTATCTCGAACCGAATTGTTGTTGGAGGAATGTCCATGCGCATCAGCGCAACCGTGGCGATCGTTCTGACGATTGTAAGCGGTGTGATCACGGCCGCATCGCCAGCCGAGCAGGGTCACGCAGCAAGGACGCCGATTAAACATTTGATCGTTATCGTGGGAGAGAACCGGACCTTCGATCATTTGTTCGCCACCTACCGGCCGAGTGGCAAAAGCGCGGTTATGAATCTGCTCTCGGAAGGAATCATCAATAGCGATGGGTCTCCGGGCCCTAACTTCGCCAAGGCCCAACAATGGCAGGCAAATAATAAGGATCAGTATTCAATAGCGCCTACAAGGACTCAGCCGTTTACGACTTTGCCGCAGCCCAACACCAATCATGCGGTGGGTCAGCCACTTAATGTCATCGATAGCCGCTTCCCTGCGAACTTACCCAACGGCCCGTTTCAACTCAGCAAGTACGTACCCTATCAGCTCTCCTATACTGGCGATCCGGTGCATCGATTCTTTCAGATGTGGCAACAGTATGACGAAGGGAGGAGTGATCTCTTCACCTGGGTAGGAGTGACTATCGGCACTGGCAGTAATGGTCAGCCGGCGCCATCGCCATTTACCGATCAAAGTACTCACCAGGGCGCTGTTGCGATGGGCTTCTACAATATGGATCAGGGCGATGTGCCGGTGTTCAAGTTTATCGCGGATAACTATGCCCTTGGCGATAATTATCATCAGGGGATCATGGGTGGAACCGGCGCCGACTTTATCTACCTGGGCACCGGCGATTCGGCTTTCTATGAAGATGGGAATGGTAACCCACAGCGTCCACCCGGCAATCAGATTGAGAATCCGAACCCGCTAAGCGGCACCAATAATTGGTATACCCAGGACGGCTATAAGGGTGGCTCCTATGTCAACTGCGCCGATGAGAATCAACCGGGCGTGGCGGCGGTGCTTACCTATCTCAAATCCCTGAAACGCAACCCTCGATGCGATCCGGGCCACTACTACCTGGTAAACAACTACGGGCCGGCCTACAACGCCGATGGAAGCCTGGTCGACCTCAAGCAAGTTCCATTTACCTTGCCGCCGCAAACCATCCCTAACATCGGTGAGGCTCTCAGCAACGCCGGTGTTTCGTGGAAGTACTACATTGGTGGTTTCAAGGACGGCAACCCGGACGATCAGTGGTGCTCGATCTGCAACCCGCTCCAATTCAGCAAAGGCGTAATGACAACTCCACTGCGCGCCAACATCAAGGGTGTCGGCGCTTTCTATCATGATGCCGAAACGGGTTCCTTGCCCGAGGTCTCCTTCGTGCGCCCATATGAGTCTTACAGCGGGCATCCCGCGGACTCCGCGGTTTCGGCCTACGAGTATTTCGTGATGAGTATCGTCAACGCCACGATGAAGAATCACGCGCTCTTCGATGACGCCGCGATTGTTATCACCTTCGATGAGGGCGGCGGTTACTATGATTCAGGGTACATCCAACCGCTGGATTTCTTCGGCGATGGCACGCGGGTTCCGATCATGGTGATTTCGCCTTATGTCTCAGCGGGGCACGTCGATCACACCTACTATGACCACGGTTCGATTCTAAAGTTCATCGAGGCGAATTGGTCGGTGCGCCCGATGTCATCGCGCAGCCGGGATAACTTTCCCAACCCGATCGCATCGAAGGAGAACTTGTACGTACCGGCCAATGCGCCCGCGATCGGCGACCTGATGGGAATGTTCGACTTCAAGCATAGGCGGAAGACGGCGCCGCTGATAATTCCGGGCGGGATCTGACGAGCCTAGCGGTTGCGGGACTTCAGCGCGCGCTCGATATCGCGCCTGGCACTCTTGCGCGCGACGTCTTCGCGCTTGTCGTACATCTTCTTGCCGCGGGCCAGCCCGATTTCGACCTTGGCGCGGCCGCGTTTGAAGTAAAGCTTCAGCGGTACGATGGAGTAACCCTGCTCGCGCACCCGGCCCCACAATTTATCGATCTCGCGCCGATGGAGCAGCAGTTTGCGCGGCCGCGTTTCGGCATGGCTGAACTGCCCGGCGGGCGCGTACGCGCCAATGTGGATACCCTGCAACGAGGCTTCGCCATTTTTGATTCGCACGTAAGCGTCGCGCAGGTTGGCGCGATGCTGCCGCAGCGACTTGACCTCGGTCCCGAGCAGCGCCAGGCCTGCCTCGAAAGACTCCTCGATGAAGAAGTCGTGGCGCGCTTTGCGATTGTCGACGACCAGCTCGAAGCCGTCATCCGCAGCCTTCGCGCGCGAGGATTTTTTAGGAGGTTTTGGCATGACCCACTAAGAAGTCTATCGGCGAAAAGCGAAAGAACGAAATGCCGCAATCGACGAGCTGGCTAGTATTCAGGTGGGAAGGTTTGTGGGATCATCAAGTAATAGGCGTGCCCTTCCCGGACCGGGTGGCGGCGTTTTAGAGCGCGGATTACATAAACGAACCCACCAGCAAGTAACCGCAATCGAAAAAATCAGGCCACTTCGCCACTTCGGATGCTACAGAAACAAACCCACTGCAAAGTTCCACGGAGAGAATTTCGCAGAAACAAAGCCAATTAGTCCAGTAAAATCGAGGCTTCTCTCCTCGGTCAAGTTAAGCGAACAAAGAGCGAAACTCGACAGGGTAACTCATAAGCCTTACAGTGTTAATGCGTAACCGTTTACGACCGTCCTAAGGTAATTCCGATGCTCTTTCCCCGAAGTTATGGGGGCGAAATGGGTTCGACGGAGTCAATAGGGCCTTGGTCGCACGCCGGGCGCTGTCGGCCCGCAAACCAGACAGACTGCGAAATTTACCCGCAGACAATAACGGTTACGCTCTAGCGGCCTAAGGGCCGCTGGCGTCTCGCCTCTGCTCGCCCATGGCAGAGGGTCGAGGCGTAATTTAGTGGGCTAGGAGCTCGCAGTTCGCCGTTTGAGCGACGTTCCGAAACTTCAAGCGGCTGGTCAAAGGGCAGCGCGTCCGTGCGCGTCCCCTAGACGAGATCAAATCGCGGAATAAGCGTGTAGTGGCCGACGCCGGAAGGTCTTCGGACGGGGGTTCAATTCCCCCCGCCTCCACCACCTCCAATCGAAAAGATATCGTGCTCCTTCGCTTGCGCTGATCGGGGCGAGAAAGCGATTCTCTGCTCAGCGACCATTTCTAAAGGAGGCGGCATCATGGCAATCAATCTCGAGGACAAGGTGCGCGAGCTCGAAGCGAAAGTCGCGGAGCTCTACGATCGCGAGGCCCTTCGCGACCTGCGCTTCCGCTATCACCAATGCATCAACGAGGCGCAGATGTCCGAGATTCCCGAGCTGTTCACCGAGGATGGCGAACTCGAATTTGGCCATCTCGGCCGCGCCAAGGGCCGCGAGCAGATCAACGCTTTCTTCTCCGGCTTGAGTGGCGATCGCACTGCACCCGATGGCACGCGCCGGCGCGGCCTCTATCGCGTCAAGCAGTTCATTCATAACCACGTTCTCAAGGTGAATGGCGACCGCGCCGACGGCTACGCCTACCTCGAGGCTAAGCCGGTCTACAACGGTGAGAGCTATGTCGTCGCCGCTCGGTACAACGACGAGTATGTCAAGCGCGACGGGCGCTGGCGCTTCAGCAAGATGAGTCTCACGCCATTCTTCATGGTGCCGCTTAAGGAAGGATGGGCCGGGGACGATCTCCTGAAGATGGGTCGCTAGCTACAACTGACAATAGATGCGGAGCTTGAGAGTCTTATGACTGGAAGTGAGGGAATCCTTGCCGGACTTAAGGTTATCGATTGTGCTACCTATGTCGCGGGTCCGGCGGCCGCGACGATTCTGTCGGACTTCGGCGCCGACGTGATCAAGATCGAGCGCCCGCCCGACGGCGATCTGTGGCGCCATTTTTCCTCGGTCCCGGGCTATGCGAGCTCGGACTTCACCTATACCTGGCTCCTTACCAGCCGCAACAAGCGGAGCATCGTGCTCGACCTCACCAAGACTGCCGGTCGCGATACCTTGCTAAGGCTGGTTGGCGGCGCCGATGTTTTTGTTACCAACTTTCAGCAGTCGCTGCTGGACAAGTTTCAACTCAGGTGGGAAGACCTTCGTCCGGTCAACCAGCGACTCGTCTATGCGCATATCACTGGCTATGGCGAGAAGGGTGAGGATGCTGATTCGCCCGCCTACGACGGTCTCGCGTACTGGGCGCGCTCAGGTCTCATGACCAGTGTTACCGGGGCCGACGGGACTCCCGCGGGCGCGCGACCGGCAATGGGCGATCATCCGACCGCGGCGACTTTGTTCGGCGCCATCATGCTCGGACTGTACCGGCGCGAACGCACTAACCAGGGTTCCAAGGTAACCACCTCGCTGATGGCGGCTGGCGCATGGGCTAATAGCGTCGACATCCAGGCTAAGCTCTGCGCCGCGCAGTTTCCGCAGCGCAAGGCCGGCGAGCGTCCGCTCAATCCTTTGATTGCCGCCTATCTCAGCAGCGACCAGCACGCCATGATCATCGCACTGCTGGATCCCGAACGCGAATTCTCGCGCCTATGCGTGGCGCTGGGCGAACCCGATCTGGCTACCAGCCCGTTGTTCGACACGCTCGCCGCGCGAAAGGAAAATGCTTCCGAACTCTATGCGATCCTGCAATCGCAGTTCGAGACCAAGCCGCTAAGTCATTGGAGTGAGAAATTTCGCACCTATGACATCAAATGGTCGCCGCTGCCGACCCTCGAGGAAGCGGTGCGCGATCCGCAGATGCGCGACTGCGGTGCTATCGTGAAGTGTGACTATCCGGGCCATGGCATGATCGAGACCGTGAGCAGTCCGGTCTTTGTTGCCGATAGCGAAAAGCGAAAGCCCCAGCCACCGCCGGTCTATGGCGCGCACACACGTGCGATTCTGAAGGAAGCAGGATTCACCATGGCGGAAATCGATCGGCTGATAGCATCGGGCGTCGCGGTTGCGACCGACTCCAAGTGAGCGGCATTCGGGTAAAGTCTATGGAGAAAATCGAAACCGTAGGTCTCGGCATCCCCTGGGAAGACCTTCCGGTCGGGCGCAAGTTCAAGACGGTCGGCCGCACCGTCACCGAGACCGATCTGGTCAACTTCATCACCTGCACCGGCATGCTGGAAGTTCTGTTTACCAATACCGAATTCATCGAGAAAGAGTCCGCCATCAAAGGACGCGTAGTTCCGGGCGCGCTTGCTTACACCTTCGCCGAAGGTTTGCTGATTCAGTCTATCATGCAAGGTGTAGGTCTCGCGTTTCTCAATATGGAACTCGATATCAAGGCGCCGACCTTTGTAGGTGATACCATCCATGTCGAGTGCGAAGTCATCGAGTGCCAAGAGAGCAAGAAGCGGCCCGGCCTCGGGCTGGTGCGCACTCGCAATCAAGTAGTGAAGCAGGATGGTACCGTGGTGCTGGTATACACACCACTGCGGATGGTCAAGGGCAAGCACTACGAGGAACGATGACTACGAAGCGGGGCCATCGAGGTCGTCGATGGCCCCGCTCACCTGCCTCATCTCCTGCCCCCGGGTGACCTATCTCCACCTAGAAGTCCGCAGCGCGCACCATTGCGTCGGTGGTGAAGAAGGCCTTATCTACCGCGCCCATGTTGATGTACCAGCACTCATGCTCCGGCGTCTCGCGTCCCGGCAGATAACACATGGTGGCTTGGCCGGACTGTACGTCAGTGGAGACCGCTCCGACGACGAATGAACGTTTGAACGGATAGATCGCCACCTTCGCGTCAGGCACCGGACGGTCGCGGTTGGTCAGCCAGTAGATGTGCGAGCGAAATAACTGGCCTTGGCGGTCATAGGTGTCGATGAAGGGTTCGAACCAGACCTCGGAGTCCATATACACGACGGTTCGCGAATCGAGCGCATTGATTTCGCCGCGCCGCGGAGTGGCCTCCACTACGTACATGTGCCGCAGCTCCCAATTCTCAGGACAAGCGCTGGTGCCACCGTCAGTCGGGCATCGCACCTCGGGTGAATGCGCCGCGTTGACACATGCGAGCATGTTCCTTTCTCCGAGGAATTTGTAGTTGTACTCCTCGGTCTTCGGATTGAAGCCGGAATAATGATCCGGGTCCCAGGAAAATGCCGCGGTACCGGAAGCGGTGGAAGAACTCATGATCGATTCGTTGAGCCGGCGAACCCGCCGCGATCCGGCATCAAGCGACCAGATGTCATCGCCGCGATTTTCGCCATCATAACGCCAGCGGATAAATCCGGTTCCGCGAATCTCCTCGGGCGCGAGGACCGGGTAAAGCGCGAACAGCCACAGCCGTTTGGTAAGTTTGAAGTCGGGATCGATCGGAATGGGATCGACTTCGGTTCGTCCTACCAGGTCATAGCCGGCGTAGTGTCCGATTTGGAAATACTCGATCTGCCGGGTCTGCGGTCCACGATGCTCGTACTCGGTATCGCAATCATAAAACCGCAGATCGTAGTCATCCGTAGTGATGGGCCGAAAGACGTTATTCCAGATGATCTTTTCGGCGATGAGCGGATCGTTCGCGTCGATTAAGGGGAACGGCTGACCGGCGACATAGCCAACGACGCTGCGATGATCGTTGCTAAGCCGAACCTGCCCGGAATACTTCTCCGTCGCATCTCGATAGGGGGGCGGCCAGTCGATGCGCTGAGTCGGTACGATCTTCATCGACATGCCTTGTGACACTTTGTAGTAGACTCCTGGTGAAACCAGGTTCTTAACCTTCGCCGCGCTATCGGCGGTAATGAAATCGCCGGGCTTTACCTGCGCCACGGCGGGAACAGCGAGCATTAACGCAGACACCAGCAGCGTCGACAGCGTCAAGGTCGCGATTTTCTTGAATTGGATTGGCAACATCGCTTCGAACTCCTCTTGCGAGTCAGGTAGACGGTCGTAAGGCGATCCTGAAGCGCCACTCGCAGTGAGCGGGCCTCCACGACTCGAGTCCCCGTGGGATCGGGGACGGCGCTTATCGCAAGGAGGAGGGAAAGGCGTCGTCGGGCGGCGCGGGTGAAACTCGGCGATGCAAGATTCGCAGCGGAGGGATTACCGCGGCCTCCACTTCGTTCACAAACTCCGACCGGATGGGTGCAGCCGCCGACTCAGCTATCGATCGGCGCGTGCATTCGCTGCGCCCATCGACCGACAAGTCGACCCCCGGGTCACCAACTTCCTCGCGGGTATGGGGCGCGGGGGCGTAACTAACGCTTTCGAGGGTTGGAATCCTGGAGGCCACCATCGCGAACAGTGGCGCGCATTGAACCGTAGTCAAAAGGGCGACGGAGGCGGCAAGCAGCAAAAGCAGCGGTCTGACTCGAGAATCCGGACGCATCAGCCGAGTCTCCAGAGATGCTGCTTTCTATGATTCGCCCGCCGACGGGACAAATCAAGCATGAGCTCTCCGCTGATTTCTGGCTACTCCGGTCGCGTCACCCGGGCTAATTTTTGATCCTTGTAGCAAAAGGCGACCGGGTGCAATTCATTCTTGGTGACGCCCTCGGTCGGAGTTAACACCACCTCCGCCAACCCGAGGGTAAAGAAATCCGCGGCACCCTCTGCGACCGCAATCGGTATCTTGCCGCCCGCGCCGTAACCCTTCGTGTAGAGTTTGTAGAAATCGCAACTCGCGCCATCTGATTCGGTCGCTGTGCTCTGTGGCGATCCCAATTTCTCCAACACCGAATCGCGTGTCGCGCCTTCCTGAAACTCAGTAAGGTCGACCGGCGTCGGGCGAGTGGCCTCCATGTATACGGAGCATTGAGCGAGAAGGAGCATTGAAATCGCACCGATCGCCGCGAAGATTCTTCTCACAGTTTCCCTGCCCAAAGACCTGCTGTGGACGTTAGCAAGACAGAGAGCTAGCGGACCGATACCGGCGAAGCAAGGGCGGCGCCTGAATTCGAATTGGTACCAAAAAAAAGCGGCCGGCGAAGCCGGCCGCTTGGGTACCTTACCGATGATGGATCGCGTCAGGCGGTCTTTTCCGCGCGCTCGCCCCGCTCTCCCCGTTCCCGATGATCGCCACGCTCGCGCTCGGTGCGATCGCGATCGCGCGTCGCCTTCTCGCTATGCCCCTGCGCATGCGGCGTCAGGTTGCTGGTGGTCAGCACCTCGATGAACTTGCGCGCCGCCGGCGATAGCTCGCGCCCGCGCTTATAGATGATCGCGAGCGGGCGCGTGAACGGTCCCTCCTGGAACTCGATCATCTTGAGCGAGCCGCGGGTCATTTCGTTTTCCACCGTAAGGCGCGGCACGATGGCGCATCCGAGTCCGATCTCGACCGCGCGCTTGATGGTCTCGATGTTGTCGAACTCCATCGCGTACTGCGGCTTGACGCCGTAGTCGCGCAGGATACGGTCGGACGCCTTGCGCGTCGAAATGTCGCGCTCGTAGCCGACGAAGGTCTGGCCGACCAGCGCGCTCACGCTAACCTTGTTATGTTTGGCGAGCGCGTGATCGGGCGGGACGACGAGAACCAGCTCATCGTGACGAAAGGGAATGGTGACGATTTGGCTGCGCTTGGCAGGATAGGCAACGACGCCGAGATCGATTTTGCCTTCGATCAGATCTTCGTAGATTTTGTTGGAGCGTAAGTATTCGAGATGAACATTTACCGCGGGATAGTTGCGGAGGAACTCCGTAAGATAGGGCGGCAACTCGTGCAGCCCAACACTATAAACGGTGCCGACGCGAATTGAACCGGCGATCACCGAACCGATTTCGCGCAGACGATTTTCCAACTCGAGGAATTTGCGGACGATTTCCTTACTCGAGGTATAGAGGATCTGGCCGGCGGCGGTTGGTTTGACTCCCGCTCGTCCGCGTTCTATCAATCGGCAATCGTATTTTTCCTCGAGGCTGCGAACCTGTTGGCTGACCGCCGATTGGGTTACGAAATTTTGCGATGCGGCATAAGAAAAGCTTCCGCTCTCGATTATGTCGCAGAAGACCTTTAGCGTTTCAATATGCATGTACTTCTGCTCTTACGTATAAGCCTATTTGATGCTCAGATTTGAAGCAATCAGTAGCAGGAGTAAAATTTGAGCGGGCTTAATATGAGCTTGAAGCATAGTGAAAATTGGGTCAATAGCCCGGCCTCCGACATCGGGTCAGAGCCCGCCACGGACGGTTTCAGTACGCAAGCCGGGTTTTCTGGTTACCAACCACCGTTCATAAATCCACCAAATGTGGAATGGAGCGTATTATGCCCGAGCTTTTAAAAGACCTCGATTACTTCGATCTTGATGAATTCCTCACGCCTGAGGAGAAGATGACGCGCAATACCGTCAAGCAGTTTGTTCAGCGCGAAATCCTGCCAAATATCGAACAGCATTTCGCAAACGAAACATTTCCCAAGGAAATCATCCCTCAAATGGCCGAACTCGGCTTCTTTGGCGCCAATCTCAAGGGCTATGGATGCGCCGGGATGGGCAACGTCGCCTACGGCCTCATCATGCAGGAACTAGAAGCGGGAGACTCGGGACTGCGCTCATTCGCATCCGTGCAAAGTGCACTGTCGATGTACGCCATCTATGCGCACGGCACCGAGGAACAGAAGAAGCGCTACTTACCCGAAATGGCCAAAGGTAAGCTAATTGGATGTTTCGGCCTCACCGAGCCTGACCACGGATCGGATCCGGGAGGGATGGAAACCAAGGCGCGCCGCGATGGCGACAAATGGATCCTCAACGGCACCAAGCGCTGGATCACTAACGGCTCCATCGCCGACGTGGCGATCGTGTGGGCGCGCGTCAACGAGGGCATCACCGGATTCCTGGTCGAGAAGGGCACGCCCGGATTCAGCACCCGCGATATCCATGGGAAATTCTCGATGCGCGCATCGCTCACATCGGAGCTTATCCTGGAGGACGTACGCATTCCGGCGGGCAATCAACTGCCCGAGGCGCGGGGACTTCGGGCGCCGCTTAGCTGCCTCACCCAGGCGCGCTATGGCATCGCATGGGGGGCTATCGGATGCGCGCGGAGCTGTTACAACACGGCGCTCGACTACACGAAATCGCGCAAGCAGTTCAAGCGCGTGCTGGCCGGCTATCAAATGGTGCAGCGCAAGCTGGTCGACATGATGACGGAGATCACCAAGGCGCAGATGGTATGCCTGCGGCTGGGTCAGCTTAAGGATTCGGGCAAGATGCGTCCCGAGCATGTGTCTTTCGCCAAACGAAACAATGTTGATATGGCCTTGCAAATCGCGCGTGTCGCGCGCGACATGCTCGGAGCCAACGGCATCGTCAATGAGTACCCGATCATCCGCCATATGCTGAACATGGAGACCGTCAATACTTACGAAGGCACCTACGACGTGCAGACGCTGATTCTCGGCCGTGACATCACCAACGAAAGCGCCTTCGATTGAGGAGCACGTTGAGATGTCATAAGTTGACCATGCTCGACATCTATTGCAATTACACGTGATAGCTCTATAATGGATACCGTAGCATCTCATTTTCGATTCGTGCGGTACCATGAGCGATCTCTTTATCGATGAGCTATTCAATGCGCCCAAAGTCGAAACCGGCGACCGCGTCCGTCGCAGGGAGGCGGGTCTCCTCGGGCGCAAGCGCGGTTCGGTCGTCAGCGCTGGCGGGTGGTTTGCCGTCATAAGCTGGGATGGAAACCCGAACCCGCGCCGCGAATACATCCCCGATCTCGAAATCGAAGGCTCCTAGGTTTTTTCGCAAGCCCGACGACGTAAATCCAGGCATTTTCCCCTCCTCGCCGAGGCGTGCTAGAAACCGAACCGAGGGAGACTTGCCAATGATCAAAATTCGCGGCTTAGCTCATTCAGCACTGCGCATCACCGATGCCGACCGTGCGATTTCCTTTTACGACAAGGTCCTCGGCCTCAAGCCGCTCGACAGCCGCCCCAACTTCGGCTTCGGTGGCGCATGGTTGGGGGTTGGCAACAACCAGATTCACCTGATCTCCGCCGAGAAACGGGAGGGCGTCATCAACCCTCTCGGCCCCCATGTCGCGCTCGAAGTCGAGGATTTTGAGGAAACCAAGCGCACGCTCACCGAAATGGGCATCGAGTTCCTCGAGGCGCCGAGCAACATGGCCGGCCGCCAGCTCTGGATCCTCGACCCGGATGGCAACACCGTCGAACTCCGCGCTGCGTAAGAAAGTTTTCCTGTTTCCTTATTCCATCTCCCTTCAGGGAGGGTGGCGCTACTGCGCTGGGTGGGGTTGCGAGGATCGCACCCGCTCGCTACTCGGCCAGCATCGGGTTCGGTTTCAGAAAGCCCTGCCTTTCGAGCGCCTGATCAATAGTCTCGATGGCGCGTGCCATTGAAGGTTCGGTCGCCGCGGGATTCTCCTTGACGCTTTCCAATTCCGCACGCATCGCGCGCAAGTCAGCGCGGGCGCTCTGCGTGAGCCTCCATAGCAGCGCGAAGCAGATCATCGGTATCAGGATTCCGGTCACAATGACGATTACCACCAACTGATGTGCGCGGCTGCTTGCGGCGTCGGCGTATTGATCGAGCCCGGCCTCATCGGCACTTTCCAGGTCGCTTACCATGGCATGCAGGTCGCGCATCTTCGCGTTCATCACCTCATCGTGAGGATCGGCATGGCGAAAGGCGTCGAGGGTAACTTTGGCCTGCTGTGCCAGCGCACCGATCTTGTCGCGCTGCTCATCGGTGTAGACATGATGGACCGCGGAATCGAGGAAGTCGGCAAAGCGGCGTTGCTGGTCGACGATGATTTGTGCGCTATCGGGCTGCTCACTGCCCCATTCCATTTTATATAGGGCCGCATCCAGACCTTCCGCATATTTGATCGAAGCGACCTGGTTGTACCTGATGTCGGCCGGAATATTTCCGAACTGAATAAACGCCAACGCCAACACTGGGCTCGCGATCAGCAGGATCACCGGCGCGATGCCGGCGAGAAAGCGAATTCTCGAAACGACCGTGATGTTGGCCATGCATCCCTCCGAAACCGAGGATGTAAACATGACCAGCGCGCACCGGGAAAGGCAATCGAGATAAATCCGCCGGCAGCGAGAAATTCCGATATAGCGAGCCGGGGGCGCATTTGGACCGAATTCTGACCGGTCGAGTAGGGACCGCATACGAGGCCGCTTGGTAGCTGGCACACGCCCTCCTTCAAGCGTCGATTCGAGTGAAACCATTCACCCGACAGCGCGTCTTGATGCTTTTGGTGGTGAACTCTCGATATCAAGCAATCCGCGAATCAGATGTTCGGTGACGCCGATACTCTGTGAGCGCGCCGAGACTTCAGCGACCCGCTTTTCCTTGCCCGGGAAAGAGAGTACGGATGGTGTCGGCCTGAAGGTGGAGCCTCAACTCCATCGAAAGATTCAGCATTCTCTCATACCGCAGGATGACGTGGGCAGGCGATGAAGGTCGTATCGAAACCCAGCTACGATCGAGTTACGGTCCCCCCACAGGATTTGCGCGAGAACCGAGAGGACTGGGCGGATCGACGGCATTCCGAAGAGCACACCGGCTATGAGTCGCGGGTTGTTGCCGCCGTTCGGACCGATACCATGGTGTCGCTGGCACTCGGGTCGATGCTGGTCGGGTGGGCGCTCTATGCCGGCGTGTTCATCTATCTCTCCAGCACCGTCGTTGGCGGGGTGCGCTACTTCCTGCTCTTCGATGACGAGATGATCTCGATGCGGTACGCGGCCAACCTCGCGCATGGCTATGGCCTGGTGTGGAATCCGCATGGCGTCCATGTGGAAGGCTTCACCAACCCACTGTGGGTCTTCATCATGGCGTTCTTTCATCTGCTGCCGGTGTCGCTCGCGAAGATGAGTCTGCTGGTGGAATTGCTCGCCCTCGCGTTGGGGGTAGTCAATCTGGTCCTGGTCTGGCGCCTCGCTAACATTGTGTCTGCCAGCAAGGCGGCCGCGTTACTGGCGGTGCTTCTGACGGCTGCGTATTTTCCTCTCAACCAATGGGCGCTGCGGGGGACCGAAGTCGCGCTGCTGACCCCACTGCTCACCCTCGCAGTCTTGCTGGCAATCGAGACGATCGAAGGTGGCTCCCTGCGATGGCTGTGGCCACTGCTGGGTATCGGTACCCTCACCCGGCTTGACATGACGGTGCCGGCGCTCGTGATCATCGCGATGGTGGCACTGTTCGATCAACGCCGGCGCCGCGAGCATCTTATCTATGGCTTCGGCTGGCTCATCCTCTTGCTGGCGGGACAGCTGGTATTGAATCGATGGTACTATGGCAGCGCGTTGCCCAACACCTACTACCTCAAGGTCACGGGCTTCCCAATCGGGCTCCGGCTCTACAACGGAATGCTCAGGGCCGCGGCGTTCCTGGACGGAATCGGACTGCTGGTACTGGCTCTGACCGCTGCGCTGCTATGGCTCCGGCGTGACGCGAAGGTCCTGCTGCTCGTGGCGGTGTTTGGCGGTCAGATCGCCTATAGCGTCTGGGTCGGGGGCGATGCGTGGGAAGACTACGGCGGCGCCAATCGCTTTGTCGCCGTCGCGATGCCGCTCTTCATGATACTGCTCGCGACCGCGATCCATAGGACCTCGGTCGTCTTCAGCGACCTACTCGCGCGATGGGATCAAAAGCCGATTTGGCAATGGCGCGAGGCAACCGTCTTCGTAGTTCTGTCGCTGGCCTGTTTCCTGGTCTTGGCGACTTCGAGTAAGGCCACCGCGCGCGAAATGCTTCTGCTCGATCCGCCGGATGAGACCGGACACCTGGATCATTTGAAGTGGGCGCTCACGCTGGATCAGATTACCGATCGTGATGCGACCGTTGCCGTGGTGTGGGCCGGAATCATCCCCTACTTCGCGGATCGCAACGGGGTCGACTTGCTGGGCAAGAACGACGCGACTATCGCCCGTGAACCGATGCATCTCGATCCCAAAGGCGGTTTCTATCCCGGCCACATGAAGTGGGACTACGACTATTCCATCGGCACCCTCAAGCCCGACGTGGTGGTCGAGCTGTTTCGACCGACGCGCGAGGAAATTCAGCGCGATATCGATCCTTCTTACACCCACGCGATCATCGACGGTCAAATCATGTTTCTGCGCGGCGATTCGAATCACGTGTTGTGGGATCAGGTCGATAAGGTTCGCGATGCCAATCAATAGACAGACCGCTATCCAGGACCGACGCGCGATGCGATTATAGAACGCGATGGAATTCGCCGATCGGCTCGCCGAAGTTTCCCGATCCAAAAAAAGCGTCGCTATTTTAGGCGTTGATCCCCAGCTCGATAGCGCCGAAGGCCCCGGAGTTCCGCACGGCTTCACCCTCGCCAAATTCTGCTGCGAAATAATCGAGGCCTGCGCGAGCTCGATCGTCGCGGTCAAGCCGCAGCTCGCGTTTTTCGAGGCCCGCGGCATCGAGGGCATGCGCGCGCTGACCGAGGTGCTTCGGTTCGCGCGCGGGCGCGGGCTCATCACCATTGCCGATGCGAAGCGCGGCGACATCGGCTCCACTTCGGCCGCATATGCCGAAGCGTTTCTCGGTGACGGCGATTTCGCGGCCGACGCTATCACCATCAACCCCTATCTGGGCGCCGATGCGATCATGCCGTTCGTCGCTCGCATCCGTAGCGGGCATGGCCTGCTGGTGCTGGTGAAAAATTCCAATCCGTCATCGGGCGAGTTCCAGGACCTCGAGGCCTCGGGCAAACCGCTGTGGGAAGCCGTGGCGGGGCGCGTGCGCGGATGGGGCGACGACTTCATCGGCAAGAGTGGGCTAAGCTCGGTCGGCGCGGTGATCGGCGCGACCTATCCCCATCATTTGAAACGCGCACGCGAACTGATGCCCAACGCCGTCATCCTGGTACCGGGTTACGGCACCCAGGGCGGCACCGCAAAGGATGCGGCGGGCGCGGCGCGCGCCGATGGTTCCGGCATCATTGTGAATTCGAGCCGCGGGCTGATGTATGCCTATCTGAAGAAGACCGGCACCACTCCGGGTGCTGCTGCAGCCGAAGCCGCCGAGTCGATGCGCCGCGCGCTCAACGCTGCGCTGGAATCCCATTCAGGCAAGGGCTGAGGCTTCGGCGGCGGGATGCTCGACCTCGAGGCGGGCGCGCTCTTCGGCGAACGGCCGCGTCGCGCGGATCGCGAGCGACGAGAGCAGCACCATCGCGGCGAAGAGGATCAGCGCGGCGGAATAGCTTCCCGCGACATCGAAGATACGCCCGGCGATTATCGGGCCGGCGGCGAAGCCGAGCGTGGTGAAGAACGCCAGGATGCCGAGCAGCGCTCCCAGTCGTTTCGCGCCCAAAGATTCGCCTATCACCAGCGGCAGCAGAAAGGTCTCTCGTGCTACGCCGAACACCAGTACGAACAGCGCGAGCGATGCGAGATGCGCCGCTCCGAGCAGGGCGACAATCCCGACCGCGCAGGCCAGAAAGACCATCGCGAGCATCGAGCGGCCGCCGAAGCGATCCGCCAATCGTCCCGCCAGGAAGCTTCCCGCCGCGCTGAAGAGAAACATCGCGCCGAAAATTTGCGCGGCGTGAGTCGGCGTGTAGCCGATACCGGTCAGATACGGCACCAGGTGCACGCGGATGCCGACTCCGGCCGTGGCAAAGAGAACCTCCGCGATGGCAATCATCCAGAATGATCGCGTGCGCAGCGCCTCGCGCACCTCGAGTCCCGGCAGATCCAGCGACGCCGCCTGCGTGCCGAGGGTCCCTCGCGCGACGCGCAGAAAAATCATCATTAAAGGAATGACCACGAAAAGAATCGGCAGCGCCATCGCCACATAGCCGGCTCGGAATCCGTGCTGAAGAACCACATGGTTCGCCAGGATGCTGATGCCAGTTCCGCCGAGTGGAAGTCCCGCAAACACGATCCCGATCGCCAGCCCGCGCCGCTCCCGAAACAGGTTGGTTACCACCACCGCGCTCGGAATGATGGTCGATGCGGTGATGCCGATGCCGAGCACAACGAAGATTGCCAGAAACGCCGCTGCCGAATTCGCGCGGCTGAGTGCCAGGTAACTTAGCGCCACCATCGCGGCCCCTGTCACCATCACCTTGCGCGGACTTAGACGGTCGAGTAGCGCGCCGACCACCGGGCTGCTAAGCCCCGCGGCAAGCGGCGCCGTTGCGACCAGCGCCGATAACAATCCGCGCGACCATCCAAAATGTTGGATGACGGGGAGGAAGAACACGCCGCTCGCATTCACCGGACCCCAGATGAAGAACATAGTCGCGAACAGTACGCCGACGATTACCCAGCTGCCTCCATCCTGCTTGTGCATAAATTCACCGCCGCTATGGTTTCACGAATTTCAACATGAAGCGGTCGCTGGTCCCGCGCCGCGCTCCCGCACCTTTAGGATTCGTGACCCAGGTGCGGTCGTCTTCGGGATGGCGCAGCGCGCTCGAGGCCGCCGCCAACTTGAAGCCCGCCTTCTCCACTTCGCTGATGACAAAATCCTCGTCGATGCGATGTAGCTTGACGTCATTCGCGCCGCTGCCGGCCCTGGCGCTGTGATCGACGACGCAATACTCGCCGCCCGGTTTGAGCGCCTTGAAAACCGCGCCGTTGATCTTCTCGCGATCGGCTTTGAACAACACCAGGTCGTGGTAGTTCATGTTCGTAACTACGGCATCGAGCGATCCATCGGGCGCACCCAGGAGATCGTCGGCGTCGTAGCTCTTGCTGATCGCGGCCACGTTCTTGAGCTGCGGGTTTTTGAGTCGCGCCTGAAATGCGTCGCCGATTTGTTTACGCTCCGGCGGAAAAACTGGATTTTGCGCGTACACGGTTCCATCGGGACCGACCGCCGCGGACAGCAACTGCGTGGTGTATCCGCCGCCGGCGAATAGTTCGCCGACTTTCATTCCGGATTTGATTCCGAAGAATGCCAGCATCTGATCGGGACGCCGCCCTGCGTCGAGGGCGCGGTCTTGCGCGGGCCGGCTGGGCGCGTCGACCGCAGTCCTGATATTTTGCGGGATCTGGTCGGGTGGAATTGCCGGCGCTTCCTGGACGGCGGCGGAGCTGGAGGCCTGCTGCGCGCGGAGGGATGGAATCCATAATAGTGACAAGGCGGCCACCGCCACCGTGATCATCAAAATCGTCGTTTCGTCTCGCTTCATTGCTTCTCCGGATCTGTGGTCAGACTGACTGTTGAGCTATCTTTGCCGCCGACCGGCTTGCGCAAAAGTGCGAAAGATCGCACGGATGGTGTGCAAAAGCTCACATCTCTCGAGCGCGCGGCCGCTGCGTGGATAGCGATCCGGTCTTACTTGCGGGTGCGGCGTGGATGACCGTGGCGCAGGAGGGTGGCATTGCGCCGGAAAGCTTCGGCGATCGCCGAGGACAGCAGCCGGATGCGGGCAGCGCGGCGCAGGTCTTCATGGATCACCATCCAGACCGGCCGCAGGATGGGTTCCTCGTTCGGCCAGACGCGGACCAAACCCGGATATTCGTCGCCGAAGATGCAACTCAGTTCGCAGATCCCCAGCCCCTCGGCACCGGCGCCCGCTTGCACGGTTTTGTCATTGCTGCGGATCGCGATTTTCGCGCCCTCGACCGACTCCCGCATGAACAGCGGCCCGAAGCCGGACGCCGGGGTTCCGACATAGCTGATAAGGAAGTGGCCCCGCAGCCCGCGCCCGCGCGTGGGAGTTCCGTGCCGCACGAGATAGTCGCGTGAGGCATATAACGCGAAGCCGAATTCCCCGAGTCTGCGGCAGACCAGGCTCGGCGCGGTTGGGCGTACCGGGCGCACCGCGATTTCCGCCTCGCGGCGTGCGATATCCAACAGCCGGATGCCGGTGAGAATTTCCACCTGCAGTTGCGGATAACGCTCGCGCAGGAGTGCTAACTCCGGGACAATGACGCGGGTTGCGAGGACCTCGGTGGTGGTTACCCGGATCCGGCCGCTGTACTGCGAATCGTGCCCCGCGACGAGCCGTTCGATGTCGAAGGCGGAGGTCTCCATCGCCTCGCACTGGCGCACAATGGCCTGGCCGGCGGAGGTAGCCGACAAACCATCGGGGGTTCGGGTAAGCAACTTGGCGCCGAGCCGCTCTTCGAGTGCCGCGATTCTGCGCCCGACGGTCACGTGATCCACACCCAGCGCGCGCGCCGCCCCCGAGAGGCTTCCCTCGCGCGAGGCGGCCAGGAAGTATCGAACGTCATCCCATTCCCAGGTTCCCGGCATGATTGTGCATTTTCGCACATCACCGCTGAACGAGAAATGCGTGCAGATTTTAGTTCGCGGCGCCCTTCAGGTAGGTATCGAAGAACTTGAGGCTGCGATCCCACGCGTCATGCGCGTCGCTCGGTTGGTACAACGCCGGCGCGGAGGGAAAATTGAAGGCATGGTCGGCGTCCAGGTAAATCTTCATGTGGTGCGGACGATTTGCATTGGTGAGCTCGGCGTCGAGGTCGCGGGCTTGCGAGACGGGTACGAGGCGATCGATGCCGCCATGAAGGATTAGCACCGGAGGCATCGTCGCGACGCGCGGATAAAGCGCTGGCGGCAGGCCGCCATAATACTCGACGATCGCCGCTAGCTCATCAGGGTAACTGGCGCCATAGGTGAGCGAGAGGTAAGCGCCGAGTGAATATCCCATCAGCCCAAGCTTGCTGGAATTAACCGACGGGTTCTTCTTCAGCGCGGCGATGCCCGAGTGGACCTCGTTCAGCCAGGTTGGAAAGTCGCGCTGCATCCCGGCCACATCGCCCACCGCGGCGGGTCCGGTCTGGCTGTAGTATTCGATGAACTCGGTGTAGTAGCCGTGTTCTGCCAGCCTGGTGCAGATGTCCTCGAAATCCTCTTGACCCCAATCGCGCGGACCTGCGCCATGCAGCATGATGACTACCGGGAAGGGTCCGGCGCCGGAAGGAACGCAGTGATTCTCCTCGACCGGCTTGCCGTCGGACTGGAACTGCCCCGGCGTCCAATCGGCGCGGCACGGCGACCCGACCGCCATCGCGAGCAACAGCGCCACTGCCGCCGCCAAGGTGCGCATCCGAGGCTGTCGCTGAACGAAGGCTACGAGCGCATCAGCTGCGCTTCGTCGGCAGCCAGGGTCGCATAAACCTCTTTGTCGATGCCGCGATAGCGGGCGAGCGCCTCGTCGGCACGGGTCTCGTCGCCGGTCTCGCGGATGGCGATGTCGCGCATTTTTCTTTCAATCCAGGACAGATGCCAGGTTTCGTCTTCGGTAACGGCTTTGAGTACTTCCATGGTTTCGGCATCGACGCCGGGAAGTGCGGCGTGGGCGGTATAGCGACTTTGAGCGCGTTCCTCGACGACCACGGTCAGCGCGAGAAGGTCAACGATGTGCTTCGGCAGCCCGACCCGGAGCCCCAGGCGGCGCTGATAGCCGTCCTCGACAGGAACCGGCGAACCGCCCAAATCGGCGATCCGTTTGGTCCACAGCCAGGCATGCCGGGTCTCGTCCGACAGGTGCTTGGACATCTTGAGTTGAGCATCAGGATCTTGAATGCGACCCAGAAGGTTGAACAGAAGTCGTGCGCCGCGGAGTTCCGCGTCGCGGTAGAAGCTGAAGATCAAAATCTGCTTTTCGGTCGCAGACATTCGGCTCAGATCCATTAGGCCTATTACTCCTCCGCCCCTTTAGAAACACTCATTCATTAACCCAGATCTGCAAAAACGAAACTGATGTGACATTCGTGTGACAGGGCAGTCCTCGAACAGTATTCTATCGAAAAAGCAGAATCAATAAAGTCGGCCGCAACTAATGCCCCGATTTCCCTTAAGGCCAGCTTATTGTTAAGGGTACGCCCCGATGGCTCGCAGGTTACCACATTAGCGAGTGCAAATGCCCACTCCCGATACATACTGGCTGGCGTTGCGCCGCATCCGAGGCGTCGGACCGCGAACTTGTCGCCTCCTCCTCGAGAAGTATAAGTCGCCGGAGGTCATTTTCCGGCTCGCAGAGGGCGAAATCGTCTCGGCCGGAGTGCCGCGCCCGGCAGCCCGAGGCATCAAGGACTTCCGCGACTTCGATGCAATCGAAAAGGAGTTATGCGAACTGCCTCGGCTCGGCACGCGGCTCCTCAAATGGACCGATGATGACTATCCGGCCAGCCTCCGCGAAATCGCGGATCCGCCGCCCTATCTGTTTGTACGAGGGCTAGGGTCGCTTCATCAGCCCGGATGCCTCGCCATTGTCGGAGCGCGCGCCGCCAGCGAGGCCGGCTTGCGCATGGCGCATCGGCTGGGGCTGGAATTGGCGGCGAAGGGGTTCACCGTCGTCAGCGGTCTCGCTCGAGGGGTTGATGGCGCCGCGCATCAGGGGGCGCTGGATGGCGGAGGCCGCACCGTCGCGGTCATGGGATGCGGCATCGACGTTATCTATCCCCCAGAGCATCGGAAGCTCGCGGAGGCTATCATCGCCGGCGGAGGGGCCATCGTCAGCGAGCTTCCGCTGGGAACCCAGCCGATGGCGGAAAACTTTCCTACTCGCAACCGCATCCTGTCTGGGCTATGTCTGGGCGTGGTTATAGTTGAGGCTGCTGAAAAATCGGGCTCCCTGATCACGGCCCGGATGGCGCTGGAACAGAATCGACAGGTCTTCGCGGTGCCCGGCAGCCCCTTGACTGGGAAGACCCGCGGTAGCAATCGTCTATTGAAGGATGGCGCGAAACTGGTCGAATGCGTGGAGGACGTTATCGAAGAAATCGCCCCGCAACTTGTCACGGCGGGAGGTTCAACGAGAAAGACCGCGAAATCATTGGATAATTCGTCGATGATGGCGAAGGCAGCGGTCGAAAGCGCCTCCGATGAGGACAAACTGATTTTAAAGCAACTAAAGCAGGACCAGAAGCTGCATGTTGATTCGCTAATAGCGGCATCGGGGCTCACGCCCCAGGCCGTGCTTAGATTATTGCTGGAATTGGAACTTAAGGGCGTCGTCGCCCAGCACCCCGGCAAGCTTTTCTCGCTTGCCTAGGTCAGGCATAGTGACCCACCATCAGGCATGGGGCAACAACCGGGGGAAGTCGGGAAACAGTGGCAAAGAATCTCGTTATAGTAGAGTCGCCGGCCAAGGCGAAAACCATCAAGCGATACCTCGGGGCCAGCTATCAGGTGATTCCCTCGGTCGGCCACGTGGTCGACCTGCCCAAGAGTACCCTCGGCGTCGACATCGAGCATGACTTCAAGCCCGAGTACCACGTCATTCCGGGCAAGGCCAAGGTCATCGACGATATAAAGAAGCAGGCCAAGGGCAAGGACCATATCTACCTCGCCACCGATCCTGATCGCGAGGGCGAGGCGATAGCCTTTCATATCGCCGATCGGTTGGGCAAAGGCCTCAACGGCAAGGTCCAGCGCATCCTGCTCCACGAAATCACCAAGGATGGCGTGAAGGAGGCGATCGAGCATCCGACCGAGCTCAACCGCCCGCTCTTCGATGCGCAACAGGCGCGCCGGGTGCTCGACCGCCTGGTCGGATACCGCATCAGCCCGATCCTCTGGGATAAGGTCAAACGCGGCATCAGTGCCGGGCGCGTACAATCGGTCGCGCTGCGGATAATCGTCGAGCGCGAGAAGGAGCGCGAGGCGTTCCGCGCCGAGGAATACTGGACCCTCGAGGCTTTGCTGGAGGGCCAGAACCCTCCTCAGTTCAAGGCGAAGCTGTTTAGCCACGCCGGCCAGCGCATCGACAACAAGAACTACAAGCTTCCCGAAAAGGAAGCCCGCGAGGTCGTGGCGGCCTGCGAGAAGCTGCCCTTCACCGTCAAAAGCATCGAGAGCAAGGAGGTCAAGCGCAGCCCGACGCCTCCATTTATCACCTCGCGCCTGCAGCAGGAGGCTGCGCGCAAGCTGTACTTCTCGCCCTCGCGCACGATGAAGATCGCGCAGCGCCTCTACGAAGGCGTCGAGCTCGGCGATGCGGGCGCGACCGGTCTTATCACTTATATGCGTACCGATTCGCCGCGGGTGTCGCCCCAGGCCCTCGACATGGCGCGCGGATACATCGCGAATCGCTACGGCACCGAATACCTGCCCGACCACGCGAACTTCTATAAAGGTTCGAAGTCGTCGCAGGATGCCCACGAAGCGATTCGGCCAACCTCGACCGATCGCGACCCCGAGTCGATCGCGCGCTACCTCGACAAGGACGAACTCGCGCTCTACACCCTGATCTTCAATCGCTTCGTTTCGAGCCAGATGCTGCCGGCGGTGTTTGATCGCACCACCATCGATATCGAGAGCGGCGACGCGATCTTCCGCGCCACCGGCCAGGTGATGAAGTTCGACGGTTTCATGCGGGTTTACATCGAGGGCCAGGACGAGCCCGAAGAGCAGGAAGGGATGCTGCCGCAGCTTTCGGAAGGCGAAATCCTCAAGCTGCTCGGTTTCAATCCTGAACAGCATTTCACCCAGCCGCCGCCGCGCTTCAGCCAGGCCACCCTCATCAAGGAGCTGGAAGAAAAAGGTATCGGCAGGCCGTCGACCTACGTTTCCATCATGAACAGCCTGACCAAGGTCTATGTCGAGGAAGACGAGAGCAAGCGTCTTCGTCCCACCTCGCTTGGGCGGGTGGTCAGCGATCTGCTGGTTAAGGGATTTCCCGACGTGCTCGCAGTCGGCTTCACCGCCAAGCTCGAAGACGAACTCGACGACGTTGAGGAAGGCCGCGACGGATGGATTCCCACGCTCCATCGCTTCTGGAAGCCGTTTGAACTGAGGCTGGGTGAAGCCAAAGACAAGATGCCCGAGGTCAAGCGGACCGGGGTTAAGACCGGCCTCAAATGCGAGCTTGATGGCGGCGAGATGGTCATCAAATGGGGCCGCAACGGCGAATTCCTCGCGTGCTCCAACTATCCCGAATGCCGCAACACCAAGGAATTCAAGCGCGACGATCAAGGGGGTATCCAGATTCAGGAATCCGTCGCCGCGACCATGACCGATGTTGTCTGCGACAAATGCGGCAAGCCGATGGTGCGCAAGCGATCACGTTTCGGCGAGTTCCTCGGATGCTCGGGCTACCCCGATTGCGACGGCATCAAAAAGCTCAAGGCCGAGCCGGTGAAGACGGGAGTGCATTGCCCCGAATGCAAAGAAGGCGAGATGCTCGAACGGCGTACTCGTCGAGGCAAGATTTTCTGGGGATGCGGCCGGTATCCAAAGTGCAAATTCGCGAGCTGGGATAGAGTTATTCCGCAGGCTTGTCCGACCTGTGCGGCGCCCTACCTGGTGGAGAAAATCACCAAGAAGGAAGGCGCGCGATGGCAATGCGCGAAGGAGGGCTGCGAGTATCGCATCCCGGTCCCGGAAAGCGCGGCGCCTCCGTCGACGCCCCCTGCAGCAGGCGGTGGGTCCGGTAGCGAAGATCGCCCCGGCGCATAGCGCGTGCAGTCTCGAAACGGACGGGGCCGAACGTCTTTGGTCAGATCCTTTTCCCATTCCGGGGCGCTGGCGATCGCCAAGATCGCGAATCGAATACCACCATTAGGTTGATTCCACTTCCTTCAACCGCCGCGCGAGGAAGCGGCGATCAGGGTTGCTGGTTACCACTTCCAACGCGCGACGATAGGCGGACGCCGCATCGATGAAGTTTCCCATCCGGCGCAGGAGTTCGGCCTTCGCCGACCACATCAGGTAGTAGTCGTTCAGCTCGCCCGAAGCTTCGAGCTTTGCGATCAGCGCCAGTCCCTCGGGCATTCCCTGGGCCATTGCGATTGCGACCGCGTGATTCAGCGCGATGATCGATGTCGGGCGCAGCTCACGGAGCATCGCGTATAGCTGCGCGATGCGGACCCAGTCGGTATCGTCGGGGCGCTTCGCGCGCGCGTGCTCGGCCGCGATTGTCGCCTGGATCGCATAAGGTCCCGGAGCGCTGCCGTTCTGGATCGCCTCCGCTGCCAAGCCGAGGCCTTCATCGATCTGCCGATGATCCCATCGAGTGCGATCCTGATCTTCGAGCATGATCAAATCGCCATTGGAGTCGGTGCGCGCGTCGCGTCGCGAATCGTGCAGCAGCATTAGTGCGAGGAGGCCGCGTGCTTCCGGCTGAGTCGGCATCAGCGCACTCAGGATTCGCGCCAGGCGAATCGCCTCGGCGCAGAGATCTTTGCGTACCGCTTCGTCACCTGAGCTGGCGAGGTAGCCCTCGTTGAACACGAGATAAATAACTGCCATCGCGGAATCGAGGCGCTCGGGTAAAGCGTCGCCCGACGGTACCTCATAAGGGATGCCGGCGCGGCGAATCTTGCGTTGCGCGCGCACGATGCGCTGCGCCATCGTCGCGGTAGGAGTCACGAACGCGCGCGCGATTTCCTCGGTCGTCAGTCCGCATAGCGTGCGGAGCGAGAGCGCGATTTGTGCCTCGCGATTAATTGCTGGATGACAACAGGTAAAGATGAGGCGCAGGCGCTCGTCGGGAAATGACGCGACCCCGTCATCTGAATCGGAGGCCATCTCGAACTCGATGAGCCGCTGGATCTCGTCGCGCCGTTCGCTGAACCAGCTTTGCCGGCGTGCCTTATCGATCGCCTTGTGACGCGCGGTGGCGGCGATCCACGCGGGAGGATTGTTGGGCACACCCTCGCGCGGCCATTGCTCGACAGCCGCGGCAAACGCGTCCTGCAGCGCATCTTCCGCGAGCTGGAAATTTCCCAGCGCCCGAATCAACGAGGCAAGGATGCGCCCGTAGTGCTCGCGATAAAGGCGGGTGATGTCCGGTTGAAGCATGCGGGTTCTCGGATTGAGGGTAGACCGCCACTCGATCGAGAATCCATAGAGGCGCCGAGCGGTCAGAAAACAGACGGTGTCGAAGAGTTGTGGAGCCTAACCAAGGTCAATAAAGTAATACTCGCCACGTCAGTTTGTAGGATATCGCGTCAGTTCAATTCCTTGTCGGTTATTTCATCCAAGAGAGGTTTCATGAAAGTTTTGCGTTCGAGTACGAATAATTGCGTCCGATCGATAAGGGCCAGCATGGTTCTTTCGGGTTTGCTAATCCTGGCCGCGCCACTGGCGGCTAGCGCTGCCACGACTTGCGTCAATCCGGGCGGCACCGGCGGATGTTTTACGACCTTCAAGGCGGCAATCGCGATGGCCGGGGTTGGCGGTACAGTTCAGGCTGCCAAAGGGACTTATACTGAAGACGTCCAAATCCTCGCCAGTGTTTCCATCATCGGCGCCAATCCGAAGAACACCATCATCGACGCGGCGGGCCTCGGCAATGGCTTCTTCGTTGATGGCATCGACGCCCCGGGATTGAGCAACGTGGTGGTCAGTGGATTCACCGTGAAGAACGCGAACTTCGAAGGCATCCTGGTCGCCAATGCTTCATCGGTGACGGTGTCCAACAACATCGTTTCGAATAACAATACCGCCTTAGTGGGACCGGACACCGCCAACCCATCATGTACGGGCCTTCCGTCCTTCGAAACGTCGGAAGACGACGATTGCGGCGAGGGAATCCATTTGTTGGGATCGGATCATTCGATCGTCGCGAACAATGTGGTCCAGAACAACGCCGGTGGGATCCTGATCTCCGACGATACCGCGATCGCCAGCAGCAATTTCGTCACCGGCAATACCGTACAGAAGAATTCGTTCGACTGCGGGATCACGATGGCGTCACATCCGCGGTTCGGCGGCGGCACTCCGTACGGGGTTCTCCAGAATACCATCACCGATAATCTCTCGACCCAAAACGGACTGGCGGTCCCGGGCGCGGGAGCGGGGGTTGGCATTTTCGATTCGGTCCCTGGCACCACCAACTCCGGCAACGTAGTCGTCGGCAATACGCTGACCAAGAATGGTTTGCCCGGCGTCACGATGCATAGCCATACTCCCGGCCAGAATCTTACTAACAATGTAATCGTCGGCAACACGATTTCCGGCAATGCGGCCGATACCCAGGATGCTGCCACCAGCGGGCCGACCGGAATCAATGTCTTCGGCGTCTCTCCTGCGAGCGGCACCGTCATCTCGGGTAACACCATCAGCAACGAGTCGCTAGATATCGTCGTCAACACGCCAACCAGCGTCGATATCCACCTCAACAATCTGCTCGGCAAGAATGCTTTCGGGGTGCAGAATCTCAATGTGAGCAACGGCACTGCCGATGCGACGCAAAACTATTGGGGATGCCCCCAGGGACCGCCAACCAAAGCATGCTCGCAGATCGTGCCGAGCACCGGCATCACGGTGTTCCCGGTCTCCAGCAAGCGATTCTAAATTTCGCGGACATTACGAAACTCAGCGCTCGCCGATCATCATGGTCGGCGAGCGCTTTCATGACGAACGATCACATATTCATCTTCATGATGGGGCGCACCTCGACACATCCGTGGCCGGCTCCCGGAATGCGCGCGGCAATCGCGATCGCATCGTCGAGGTCCTTGGCATCGACGAGGTAGAAGCCGCCCAGTTGCTCCTTGGTCTCTGCGAAAGGACCGTCGGTGGTCGTCGTCTTGCCGTTGCGCACGCGGACCGTCGTCGCGTTGGCGGTTTTCTCCAGCGGCTCGCCACCCTTCGACTTGCCCGATTGCTCGAGCCATTTGGTGAATTCCATGTAGCCCTGAAACATGGCTTGCCCTTCCGCGGGCGTCATCTTGGCGGCGTCGGACTCGTTGCCGTAAATCAATAGCGCGTACTGCATCGTGGATCTCCTTGTGGGTTGATTGCGGCCTTTCCCTAAAGTCGAATGGGACGTCGCGAATTCGACATCGACCTGACTGGTCGGATAGCATCGGGGCAAGCTGCTGTGAACACCCAAAGCATCAATGTGATCGGCGCCGGACTCGCCGGGAGCGAGGCTGCGTGGCAACTCGCGCGCCGCGGCCTGCGGGTGCGCCTGCACGAGATGCGTCCGGTGCGCATGACCGAGGCGCATCAGACGGCAATGTTCGCCGAGCTGGTGTGCTCGAACTCGCTGCGCGGCGCCTCGCTCGAGACGGCGGTCGGCGTGCTGAAGGAGGAGATGCGCCGGCTCGGCTCGGTGATAATAGCGGCGGCCGACAAGGCGCGCGTTCCCGCCGGGGGCGCACTTGCCGTCGATCGCGAGGGGTTTTCACGCGTCATCACCGCCACGCTCTCGACGCATCCGCTTATCGAGGTGGTGCGCGAGGAGGTCACCGAAATTCCCGCCGGCCCGACCATCATCGCGACCGGGCCGCTGACCAGCCCGGCGCTCGGCGAGGAGCTCAACCAGCTCATCGGACCGCGCAATCTATACTTCTACGATGCGATCGCCCCGATCATCGCGCGCGATTCCATCGATATGGACAAGGCATTCCTCGCCTCGCGCTACGGCAAGGGCGGCGATGACTATATCAACTGTCCGATGACGGGAGGCGAGTACGACGCGTTCATCGACGCGGTGCTCGCCGCGGAAAAAATGGCGCTGCACCCGTTCGAGAAGCCGGTCTACTTCGAAGGATGCATGCCGATCGAGGAGATGGCGCGCCGCGGCCGACAGACGCTGTCGTTCGGCCCGATGAAGCCGGTCGGCATCGTTGATCCTCGCAGTGGGCAACGTCCACACGCGGTGGTGCAGCTGCGCCAGGACGACGTCGAGGGGCGCCTCTACAATATGGTCGGTTTTCAAACCAAGATGACGTATCCGGCGCAACGCCAGGTGTTGCGGATGATTCCTGGCCTCGAGCGCGCCGAGTTTGTGCGGCTCGGATCGTTGCATCGCAACACCTTTATCGATTCGCCGCGCCTGTTGCGTCCGACGTTGCAGCTCAAATCGCGCGACGATTTGTTCATGGCAGGGCAGATGATCGGCGTCGAAGGCTATGTTGAGTCGGCCGCGGCTGGGCTTCTGGCGGCAATCAACGCCGCGCGCAGCGGCAGCGGAAGCGAGCTGGTTTTTCCTCCGCCCCAGACCGCGCTCGGATCGCTGATCGCATACGTCACCGATGCGGCCCGCCGGGATTTTCAGCCGATGAACGCGAACTATGGTTTGATGCCTGACCTTGCGGGACGAGTGCGCGGGCGCGAAAAGAAAATCCTGCTGGGCCATCGCGCGCTCGCGAAAATGGACGAATGGATCGCGGGCAATTCGATCGAGCCTCCTTCCTCGGTGCCGCAAACCGCTGTCGCAGTGGGATGATCGCGTGCGGCTCGCAACCTTCGACGTGGGCACCAATACCGTTCTGATGCTCGTCAGCGAATCTGACGGGGAAGGCAAGCTCACCGCGGTCCTCGAACGCGCTCGAATCACGCGGCTGGGAAAGGGCGTCGATCGGACCGGCAACCTCGATCCGGAGAACTCGCAATGCACGCTCGATACCATCGCGGAGTTTGCCGCGGCGGCGCGCGCCGTCGGCGCGGAAAAAATCCTCGCGGTTGCTACCAGCGCGTTGCGCGATGCGGGCGACGGTGCGGATTTCATTCGACGGGTGAAGGAACAGGCCGGGGTCGAGCTCCAGGTGATTCCCGGCCTCGAGGAGGCGTCGCTGTCGAGTCTCGCGGTCAAGCGCTCGCTCAATCTCCCAGCGGACCGCTGCCTGCTGATTGCCGATATCGGCGGCGGATCGACCGAACTGATTCGCTGCGAGTCCGGCGGGGAAATCGCCAGTATGAGTCTTCAGCTCGGATCGGTGCGGCTGACCGAAAGAATCATCCGCCACGATCCACCGTCGAAAGAGGAAATCGAAAAGCTGACCGCGACTACCGACGAGCAACTGGCACAGCTCGGCTGGTCGTTTCGTCCGGACGTTTTCGTCGGAATCGCAGGCACGGTGACGACCGTCGCCGCGGTCGCGATGGGCATGCGCGACTACGACGCCTCGCGCGTCCACGGCCACGTGCTTCAGCGTGACGAGGTTGCCGCCATCGTGAAGCGGTTGGGCGAAATGACCCTGGCCGAGCGCAAGAAAATCCCCGGCGTACTTGCAGCGCGCGCCGACGTTATCTTCGCGGGTTCGTTGATCCTCGAGTGTGTGATGCAGCACTTCGACATCGCCAGTGTGACCGTCAGTGATCAAGGTGTGCGATGGGGCCTGGCCTGGCGCGAACTCGACCGCGCTGCGGCGCGTGCATGACAGGCCGTGGTACCGGCGAGTCTTGCGCATCCGAAGGCGGCGGCCTAAGTAACCTTCATGACCAAGGCTGAGCTCATCGAAGCGGTGGCGAACGAGATTGGCCTGCCCAAAAAAACTGTCGGCGACGTAATCGACGAAGCCTTCGATCAGATCGCGCGGTCGATCAAAAAGGAAAAACGTTTCTGGGTGCCCGGCTTCGGGACATTCTCGGTGCGCAGACGCAAAGCCCGCGAGGGTTTCAATCCGCGCACCAAGTCGCCGATGACGATTCCGGCCGCGCGCAGCGTGGGGTTTCGCGCCGCGCCTGAACTCAAGAAGGGACTCTAGGCCCGCGTGCCGATGGTTCTCGCGAGAAGCCGCGCGCGATGAGCCGGAGCGCTCTGCTGATCGCTTTTATCGCGCTGTTGGCCGGCGCCTATCTTCGATTTCATCATCTCGGCGCGCTGCAGATGTCTGCCGACGAAGGCGCGACCTGGGCCGCCGCCGACGCATCTTCGATCCATGAGGTCGTAGCGATTCAACAATCGCACAATCCGGGCAAGTTGCCGCTCCACGATCTCATCCTCCACGGATGGATCACCGTCTTCGGCGACGGTCTATTCGCGCTGCGCGCGCTGTCGGCGCTGTTCGGCCTCGCGACAATCGTTTTGATCATCCCGCTGACGCGCGAGATTTTCCGCATCCGTTCCGAAGGCGATGACCCGCCGCTACAGCATTGGGATGTGGACATGATCGCCGCGCTCAGTGCGCTGATCTGTGCGGTTAGCCTGATTATGATCAAATACGATCGCGAAGCGCGCATGTATGGCTTGGTGGTCGCGCTCGCATTGGCGCACTTGTGGTTTTTCCTGCGCGCGCTGCGCCGCCAATCGTTGCTTGACTATGTAGCACTGGCACTACTCACTTCGGCATTAATCGCAGTGAACCCGGTCACGCTGGCGATGCTGGCGGTTGAAGGCATTTGGCTATTGGTAATCCTCGTCAGCTCGCGAATTGATTATCGCAATCGAGTAGTGACAGTACTTACTTCCGGAGCGGTTATTCTGGCCGGACTAGCTGTTCTCCTTCCGGCTCTGTACGCGCCGCTAACTGCGGGACGCGCGGCGTTTGCGGCCGGAAAATTCGACTGGCTGATCGAGCCGCAATGGTGGGAACCGGTGGCCTTCTTCAACAAAGCCACTGGTAGCGTAGGGTTTCCGCTATTGGTCGCGCTTGCCGCGTGGGGCGTTTGGAAAGCATGGCAGCAGGCACGAGGCGCGCTCGCCTTCGTACTTTTGATTATGTGGGCGCCACCGTTGCTGCTGGTCGCAGGTTCTTTGTTGTGGCGTCCAATGTTCGTCGAGCGCTATGCCATATACTCATTCCCCGCATTCTTCATCCTCGTCGCAATAGGCATTTGCCAATTTGATAGTACCGTCGCGTGCGCCGCGGGTGCGGTCGCTGTGGTAGTCGTCTCGCTCGGCCACATTCACTCATATTCGATGAAAACTCATGAGGTGGATTGGAGCGAAGCTGCACAAACCGCGCAAACAAGCTTGCCGCCGGAGAAGACGATTGCAGTCGCGCCGCCATATGCGGTCGAAGTTGTCAGGTATTATGTTTCCCCGCCGCTGCGTGGCAATGTGGTCAGTTACAATCCGGGCGACGATCATTCGGCGGTTGCGATCCTGGCCGAACACGGAGTGAATCCATCGCTCGAGGCGCAAGTGCACCGCGATTATCCCCACCAACTGCGCCACGTCAGTGGGGTTGTGGTCCTTTCGCGCTGATGATTAATCTCCGGAAGCTTCCAATTCTATTGCGAGGTCGGCCATGAGTAACCAGACATTCGATGCCGAGCGTTTCAAGCGTGATTCCCGTTCGAGCTGGGATGCAGCCGCCGCCGGCTGGGAAAAATGGTGGCCACTGTTCGAGCGCGCGGCGCAGGGAGTGAGCAGCCGCCTGGTCGACCTCGCGAAGATCAAACCCGGTGATCGCGTGCTTGATATTGCGACCGGAACCGGCGAACCGGCTATCACCGCGGCGCGCAAGGTAGGCCCGAACGGGCGCGTCATCGGCCTCGACCATTCGCCGGGCATGCTGGATGTCGCACGTCGTCGCGCCGCCTCGCTGGGGCTCAGCAATGTTGAGTATCGCGAGGGCGATGCGGCCTCGCTGCGCGAACCGCGCGCTTCGTTCGATGCGGTGGTGTGCCGATGGGGACTGATGTTCGTGCCCGATTTGGCGGCCGCCGCCCGGGGAATTCACGAGATGCTGAAACCCGGCGCATCGCTTGCGACCGCGGTCTGGGATAGCGGCGACAAGGTGCCGATGATCACCATCGGTGGACCGCAAGTTCGCGCGCTGCTCGGAATCGCGCCGCCTCCGCCGGGCACTCCGAATCCGATGATACTGGCGGATACCAGCATCCTCGAACGCGCGCTGACTTCGGCGGGATTTCGCGATTTCAAGGTCGAGCCGATGAACGTGACCTTCGAATTCGACTCGCCGGAAAAATTCCTCGAATCGCGCAAAGACATCTCCTACGACTTCCGCACCGCGATGGCGGCGCAACCGCCCGACATGCAGCGCAAGCTGGAGGAAGTGGTCATCAAGGAGGCTCGTCCCTACGTCGGCGCGGACGGCAAGATGCGTTGCAACAATCAGACGCTTTTGATCTCGGCGCGCACCTAGACAGACTGGTTAACCATCAGTCTCATCAGGTAAGCAGCGATGATATGGTGCGCCGTGGAGGCGCATCATATCGAACAATTTCCCGAATCGCGGCCCTCGCTCCTTCGCTACTCGCCGGCGCTGGTTCTCGTCGTCGTTGCGATCGCGGATATTCAACGCTGGGCCGATCCGGATTTGTGGGGGCACGTCGCCTTCGGCCGCGCGATGCTCGCGACCCGCCATCTGACCTTCCACGATCCCTACTCATACTCCGCCCCGGGCCATCTATGGCTCAACCACGAATGGCTCAGCGAGTTGCTGATGGGAGCAACCTACAACCTCGGCGGCGTCATCGGGCTGAAGCTGATGAAGTTCGCTTGTTGCGCGAGCGTGATCGTCGCACTCGCGCTGGCGCTGGCCGAAATTGACTCGCCGCTGACACTGCAGTTTCCAATCCTCCTCACCGCAGCGATTGCGCTTGCGCCGCAAATGCAGTTTCGTCCGCAGCTCTTCACCTTCGCGATGATGAGTGTCCTTCTGGCGATCCTGACGCACTATACCTATCGCGGGACCGCGCCGCTTTGCGTCGTGATACCGATGCTGTGGTTGTGGGCGAATTTCCATGGCGGATTCATCGTAGGACTCGCAGCACTGGCGATCTTCAGCTCGGTAAGAGTTACGACCGATATGATGGGTGGGCGCGGACCATGGGTCGGCGCGAGGTTGTTCGCGATCCTCGCGGCATCGACGCTAATCACGCTCGGCACTCCCTATGGAATCGGGACCTGGGAAGCGGTCACCCACGCCATGACCAATCGGCATACGCGCGAAGTCATTGCCGATTGGCAACCGCTCTCGAGGTCGCTCGGCGCGACGTGGCGGGAGAATCACGTGGGCGTTATTCCCGCCGTTTTAGCGATCGCGATGTTCCTGGCGCTTGGGGTGAATTTTGTCCTGAATCCTCGGCGCGGTGATTCGGCGCTGCTCGCGATATCGGTTGTCACCATCGGCGCCGCATTCATCGCGATGCGCAACCTTCCGCTGGCCGTGATTACGACGGTGGTAACCCTCTCGCGCCACACATCGTTCGCGGCTGCGGCGCCGATTCAGCGCAAACCAAAGAGCCGGGAAATTCTCCTTGCGGTGGCGGGAGCAGCGCTTCTGCTCATCAGCGGGCTGCTTTCGGGATCACTGCGCGCGGGGAGTGCCAAACCCGTTGGCGCAATTGCCTTCATGAAGACGCATCGCCTGGCCGGAAACATCATGAGCGATTTCGGATGGGGCGAGTACCTCATCTGGCATACGGCTCCGGCGAGCAAAGTCTTCATCGACGGCCGTTACGACACGGTCTATCCGCCGGATGTGATCGATGACTATCTCGCGTTTGACCTCGGCGCTTCCGATGCGAAAGCGGTGCTTCGAAAATACCGGCACGACTTCATCCTGCTCAGCCCGAGCGACGAAACTGCACTGGCAGTGGTCGCGGCGACGCCCGAATGGAGGCGCATCTACCGCGATGAAAGCTGCATCCTCTTTGCGCGCGCGGGTTCCGCGGCCGCGAAAATTGCGCCAGTCGAAGTTCCGCCGCAACTTCCCCCGGCAAACTACTTCCCGTAGATGCCGCGCTGGTATTGCGCAAACAGTGTGGTAGTAAAGAATGTTCGATGAGGAAGGCCCGGCGCTGCCGCCGCACAGCCTCGCCCAGAAATCGCAAAGGAGCAACTCAATGAAAGCCGCCATCTTCCATGGCCCCAATCAACCGCTCACCATCGAGGACGTCGAGGTCGACAAGCCGCAGGACCGCGAAGTTCTCATCAAGACGGCGCATAGCGGCGTGTGCCACAGCGACCTGCATTTCGTCGACGGGTTTTATCCCTATCCCGCACCCGCGATCCTCGGGCACGAGGCGGCCGGCATCGTCGAGGAAGTCGGCAAGCAGGTCACCTACGTGAAGCCCGGCGACCACGTCATCGCGTGCCTGTCGGTGTTCTGTGGATATTGCGATCAATGCATGTCGGGGCATCCGAATCGGTGCGCGAACAAAGCGGCGACCCAGCGCGCCGCCAACGACAAGCCGCGCCTCTCGCAGAAGGGCAAGCCCATCAACCAGTTCCTCGACGTTTCGTCCTACTGCGAGAAGATGTTGCTGCATGAGAACGCGATCGTGAAAATCCGCGAGGATATCCCGCTCGATCGCGCGGCGCTCATCGGATGCGGCGTCACCACTGGCGTCGGCGCGGTGCTGCGCACGGCCAAGGTCGAGCCCGGCTCGACGGTCGCGGTATTCGGTGCGGGTGGCGTCGGTCTCGCGGCAATCCAGGGTGCCAGGATCGCCGGTGCGCGGCAGATCATCGCGGTCGACAAGTTCGAGGGCAAACTCGCGATGGCAAAGCGGCTCGGCGCGACGCACACGGTGGACGCGTCCTCGAGCGACCCGGTCGAGGAAATCAAAAAGCTGACTGGCGGTGGCGGCGTCGACTATTCCTTTGAAGCGATTGGGCTCAAGGTCGCCGCCGAACAGGCTTTCTACTCGGTGAAGCCGGGCGGCACCGCGACCGTCATCGGCATGATTCCGGTCGGGCAGAAGGTCGAGCTCGATGGCTACATGTTCCTCACCGAGCGCAAGCTGCAGGGCAGCAACATGGGTTCCAATCGCTTCCGCATCGACATGCCGCAGTACATCGATTTCTATCTGCAGGGGCGGCTTAACCTCGACGACATGATCAGCAAGCATGACAAGCTCGAAAACGTGAACGAAGCGTTCCGCGCGATGAAGGCGGGCGAGGTGGCGCGCACGGTTATCGATTTCTAATAGCGCGAGCGCATTAAGGAGCATCACGATGAAAGCAGCAATCTTCAACGGGCCCAACCAGCCGCTGAAAATCGAAAATGTCGATATCGACGATCCCCAGGATCGCGAAGTCCGGGTCAAAGTCGTTGCCAGCGGCGTCTGCCACAGCGACCTACATTTTGTAGATGGCCTGTATATGTGGCCGGCGCCGGCGATCCTCGGGCATGAGGCCGCGGGCATCGTCGAAAAAGTCGGCAAGCAGGTCACCTACGTGAAGCCCGGCGATCACGTCATCGCGTGTCTGTCGGTGTTCTGCGGATATTGTCCCGAGTGTATGTCGGGACATCCGAACCTGTGCTCGAATACGGCCGCGACCCAGCGCGCGGGGACCGACAAACCGCGCCTCGCGATGGGCGGCAAGCCGGTCCACCAGTTCGCCAACCTCTCGTCGTATGCCGAGCAGATGCTGGTGCATGAGAACGCGCTGGTGAAAATCAAGGAGAGCTTCCCGCTCGATCGCGCGGCGTTGATCGGATGCGGCGTCATCACCGGAGTTGGCGCGGCAATCAACACGGCGAAAGTTACGCCCGGCTCGACCGTCGCGGTCTGGGGCGCGGGCGGCGTCGGTCTCGCGGTGATCCAGGGCGCGCGCATCGCGGGCGCCCGACAGATCATCGTGGTCGACAAATTCGAGCAGAAAATTGCGCTGGCGAAGAAACTCGGCGCAACCCACGGCGTCGATGCCTCGGCGGGCGACCCGGTCGAGGCGGTGCGCTCGCTAACCAACGGTGGCGTCGAGTTTTCCTTCGAGGCAATCGGCCTCAAGAAGGCCGCCGAGCAGGCCTACGAGGCTCTCGCTCCCGGCGGCACTGCGACCATCGTTGGAATGGTGCCGCTTGGGCAGAAGGTCGACATCGACGGCTTCTCGCTGCTGTTTGAGAAGCGCATCCAGGGATGCTTCATGGGCTCCAACCGCTTCCGCATCGACATGCCGCGGCTCATCGAATTCTACGAGCAGGGACGGCTCAATCTCGATGATATGATCAGCAAGCGGGGCAAGCTCGAGGACGTTAACGAGGCCTTCCGTGCCATGAAAGCAGGCGAGGTTGCGCGCACCGTGCTGATGTTCGACTAGTTTATTGACGTAACGTCGACAGAAGGGCCGGATAGCATCGCTGTCCGGCCTTTTTTGCCTCTACAACACGCCTAAGCCATCGATATTGTTGGATAATCAAATGGTGGGTTTGTTTTCGCGTTTTCTCGGATCCAGCGCCCGAAGTGGCTTTGTTTTCGCACTTTACGAGTTTGCGAGATCGTCTCGCGGTGGGTTTGTTTTTGCATTTTCGAGGTCGATTTAGTTGCCGTTCAAGTCCTTCGCGAGAACACTCGCCGCCACCGCCCACTAACCTCGAAGTGGGTTTGTTTTTGCACTTCAGGTCCTTCAGATGAGCTTCAACTCCTTCATTGCCCCTTTTAATTTCTCGGCGGCCGCCGCAGACATCGGGCATAAGGGCAGCCGCAGCTCGTTGGCGCAGCGGCCCATGAAGGCAAGCGCCTGCTTGAGCGGAATCGGATTGGTCTCGGTGAACAAATTGCGAACCACCGGCATAATCTTGTAGTGGATTTCGCGCGCGCGGACGAAATCTCCCGCCAGCCCGGCCGCCGCCAGATCATGCATCTCGCGCGGCATTATGTTGGAGGTCGTCGCGATGACGCCTTTGCCGCCCAGCGCCATAATGGGAACCGTAAGCGCGTCGTCGCCGGAGAGAATCGTCAGGCGATCGCCACACAATCGGCGGATATCACTGACCTGCTCCATCGAGCCCGACGCTTCCTTGATACCGACGATGTTGCGAATCTCGCACAGGCGCGCGAACGTCTCCGGCGCGACGTTCGAGGCGGTGCGGCCCGGAATGTTGTACACGATGAGCGGCAGGTCGGCCGCCGCCGCGATCATCTTGAAGTGGCGAAAAATCCCTTCCTGGGTCGGTTTGTTGTAATAGGGCGAGAGCAGCAGCGCGCCGTCGGCGCCCATTTCGCGCGCCGCGGAGGTAAGCCGGATCGCCTCGGCAGTGGCGTTGGAGCCGGTGCCCGCGACGACCGGAACGCGCCGGCGCGTTTGCTCGATGGTGATCTTGATGACGCGATCATGCTCGGCATGCGTGAGGGTCGCGGATTCGCCGGTCGAACCGCATGGCACGATGCCGTCGATACCGCTCTGGATTTGCCATTCGATATGATCGCGCAGCGCGCGCTCGTCGACCTCGCCGTCGCGAAAAGGCGTGACGATTGCCGATAAAGCACCGTTGAACATTTGATCCTCCCGCGCCTAGATCGCGACCAGCTCGCCGGCCGCAACTTCGACCTCGCCGCGAAAAACTTCAACCGCTTCGCCGGTCATGAAAACATGATTGGCACGCTCGCCGCTCTCGCGCCACTCGATTTCGAGATTGCCGCCGCGCAACTCGACGATCGCTTTGTGGTCAGCGCGTCCGGTCAGCACGCCCGCGACCAGCGCCGCGCAAGCGCCGGTGCCGCAGGCGAGTGTCTCGCCCGAGCCGCGTTCCCAGACGCGCATTTTCAGATGAGTGCGCGAAACCGGCAGGATGAATTCGGTGTTGACGCGTTTGGGAAAAAACTTGTGATGCTCGAACTGCCGGCCCAGCCGCGCGAATTCGTACGCGTCGAGCTTCCAGATGGTGTCGTCGTTGACGAACGCGACGCAGTGCGGGTTGCCCATCGACACCGCGGTGATCTTGGCGCTGCGGCCGCCGACTTCGAGCGGGTACTCGATAACCGCGCCGTCGGCATCGACCGGAATTTCGCGGCCCTCCAGAATCGGCTCGCCCATGTCGACCGTGGCGGCATCGACCTTGCCGCCACTGAAGGTGAGCGCGACGGTTTTGATCCCGCAATCGGTCTCGACCTCGATCGGATTCTTGCGTGCGATGCCGCTGTCATAGGCGAGCCGCGCGAGGCAGCGGATTCCATTGCCGCACATCTCACCGCGGCTGCCGTCCGCGTTGTACATCTCCATCCGAAGGTCGGCTTGCGTGGAGGGCGCGAGCATGATGAGGCCGTCGCCGCCGATGCCGAAGCGCCGGTCGGACAGCCGGATCGAGAGCTTGCCCGGATCCGCGGGCCGGGCCTTGGTCGCGACTATATAGACATAGTCGTTGCCGCATCCCTGCATTTTGGTGAACTCAAGTTTGGACATAATTCAGCGCGTCTTGAGCTCGATGATTTTTTCGTTGCGGATGATGTCCTCGAAAGTATCGCGCTCGCGAATCACGTGCGCATCGGCGCCGTCGACGAGGATTTCCGGCAGCCGAGGACGGCTGTTGTAATTGGATGCCATCACTGCGCCGTATGCACCCGCGCTCATAACGGCGAGCAGGTCGTCCTGTTTCGGCTCGGGCATCTCGCGCGCCTGGGCAAGGAAGTCGCCGCTCTCGCAAACCGGGCCGACGATATCGGCGGTGACGATCTTTGGTGCGGCAATTTTTTTGACCGGCTGAATGTTGTGATAAGCCTCGTACAGGACCGGGCGAATGAGATCGTTCATCGCGGCATCGACGATAACGAAGCGCTTCACGTCGGTTTCCTTGTTGTAAAGAACCTTGGTGACGAGCACGCCCGCGTTACCGACAATCACCCGCCCCGGTTCCGCGATGATTTTCAGGCCCAACCCCACAATCGGCGGAAGCACCGCCTTGCCATACTCCGCGGGCGAGGGCGGCTCCTCGAGATATGGGATTCCCAATCCACCCCCAATGTCGAGATATTTGAGCGCGATGCCGCCGCTGCGCAGCCGTCCGACGATCGCGGCGAGTTTGCTGCCCTCCTCGGTGAATGGCGCGGTGTCGGTGATTTGCGATCCGATATGCGTGCTGAGGCCGACCAACTCCAGGTTGGGCAGATTTTTGGCCTCGGCGTAGTACTCATCGACCTGCGATAGTGGAATGCCGAATTTGCTGTCGCGATGCCCGGTGGAAATGTGCGGATGGGTCCCCGGGTCGAGGTCCGGATTCACCCGCAGCGAGACTGGCGCGCGCTTCTTCATGCGGCTGGAGACTTCAGAGATGCGATGGAGTTCGCCGCGCGATTCGACATTGATCATCAATATGCCCGCATCGAGCGCGGCCGCAATTTCCTCGTCGGTCTTACCGACGCCGGAGAAAACGATCTTGCGCGGATCGGCGCCGGCGCGCAGGCAGCGCATCATCTCGCCGACCGAAACGATGTCGAAGCCGGAGCCCATCGAGGCGAACATCTTAAGGATGCTGAGGTTCGAAAGCGCCTTCATCGCGTAGCAGATCAAATGATCGGTGCCGGCGAAGGCTTCGTCGAAAACCCGGAAATGGCGGCGCAAGGTGCGCGCGCTATAGACATAAAAAGGGGTGCCGAAGCGGCGCGCGAGCTCGCGCATTGGTACATCTTCGGCATATAGCTCGTCGTTTCTATATTCGAAATAATGCATCGCTAAAGATCGTTTTTATCACAGCGACGGATGGATATCACGGCAGCGGTTTGGGCTGCGGGATGACGAAATCTTCCGGGTTCGGCGGCGGCTTGGGCAGTTCATGAGTGATCTCGGCCTCGTTGGATGGATCGCTGCGATAGGAATCCACCGTCGAAGAAATCACCTGGTAGCGATAGTGATGTCCGACCTGGGCGCCCGCATCGAGGTAGCTGAACCTGCGTTGCTGCTGGAAGCGGTCCTGGTCGGTAACGGGAATTTCGATCAGGTCCTCAAAGGGGCCGCTGTTCTCGGCGCGTTCCACTTCGAAGCTCCCGAGGTCGCGCAGCTTACCACCACCCGCGGTCTCATCGGGACGCTCCCACGACAGCAGCACGCCATTTTTTTGCGAGGTGGCATCGAGACCCACGATGCGCTCGGGCACCGCGCGCTCGGGCGGAATCGGCGGCGATTTAACCCCACATCCAGCGAGCAAAATGGCCGCCAGCGCGGCGGCCGAAAAAAAATCGAGCCGCGAAACCCTTTTCATCCGCGCAGCCTCTGGATGCGCTCGCGGACCATCCCGGGTGCGGGGCCGCCGATAACCGAGCGGACCTTGATTGAATTTTCGGGAGCGAGCATTTCGAGCACGTCGGTGTCGAAGTGCGGCGAATGGCGGCGGAAATCTTCGAGGCTGAGATCGCTCAGCAGCTTTCCCGCGGCGATGGTATCGCGCACCAGTGAGCCGACGATCTCGTGCGCCTCGCGAAACGGTATTCCACGCTCGACCAGGTATTCCGCGAGATCGGTGGCGAGCGCGAATCCGCCGGCCGCCGCGCGCATTGCATCGCCGTCGAACTTGATGCGCGGCCACAACTTCGCGCTCACGTCGAGCGCGGGCTTGATGGTATCGAGCGCATCGAACACGCGCTCCTTATCCTCCTGCAAATCGGAATTGTAGGTGAGCGGCAAGCCCTTGAGGATGGTGAGCATCGCGACCAGGTCGCCGATGACGCGCCCGCTCTTGCCGCGAATCAATTCGAGCAGGTCGGGATTCTTCTTTTGCGGCATCATTGAACTGCCGGTGGAGAACTCATCGGGCAGCGCGGCGAAGCCGAATTCGGAGGTGGTCCACAGAATGATCTCCTCGCTCATGCGTGAAAGATGAACGGCGAGCAGCGCTGCCGCGGAAAGAAAATCAACCGCGAAATCGCGATCGGAAACCGCGTCCATGCTGTTCTCGACGATTCGCGCGAAGCGCAATTCCTGCGCCACCGCCTCGCGATCGATCGGCAGCGTGGTGCCTGCGAGCGCGCCCGCCCCCAGCGGCATGGCATCGGTGCGCGCGAGGGCTTGCGCGAAGCGCTCGCGATCGCGATCGAGCATGTCGACATACGCGAGGATATGATGCGCCAGCGAAACCGGCTGCGCGCGCTGCATATGGGTATAACCGGGCATGACGGTATCGGCGTGATCGCTCGCGACTGCGAGCAGGGCGGCGCGCAGCCGTTCGATTAGCGCGATGACCGCCGGAATCTCATCTTTCAGGAAGAGCCGGAAATCCAGCGCGACCTGATCGTTGCGCGAGCGCGCGGTGTGGAGTTTGCGCCCTGCGTCACCGGCCAGCTCGATCAGGCGCCGCTCGATCGCGATATGAATGTCTTCGTCGGCAACATTGAAGTTGAACTTGCCGGTCTCGATTTCGCTTTCGATGGTGCGCAAGCCTTTGATGATCTGCATCGCTTCGCTGCGCGAGATGAGTTTCACCTTTGCCAGCATGTTGGCATGTGCAATCGAGCCACGGATGTCATGGCGAAAGAGCCGCCGATCGAATGGCAGCGACGCGGTGAACGCCTCGACCTCGGGCAGGCGTCCCGCGGCAAATCGCCCGCGCAGGATATTGCCCGCCGCGGTCTTCCCGGTTTTTCCGCGCGCCGCCATCAGGAGGAAGATTTCATTTGACGAGGTAAACCGAGTCGCCGAGGTGGACGTGGCCATCGCCCTCGATGGCAGTGAAGGCGCCGAGGTTAGCCTGATGCCGCTGGACCGTGGTGCGCAGGATCGCAAGATCGCGCGGCAAGTCCTGCTGCGCGTGCGTCGTCATTACGCAGCGGAGCGCAGGCGCAATCGAGACGACCTTGACGCCATCGCCGATTTCGAGCACGCCGCCGACCCATTCGTCCTCGACGAAGCCGTTCGCATCGCTACCGGTATCGACCAGCAGGTTGGCGCGGAAACGGCGATAGTCGAAATCCGAATTACCCTCGGTGAGGTTGCGCATATGCGCGAGCGTTCCAGTTGCGATTAGATGAAAGGTCGCGGAATCGAGATAGCTGCCTTTGTGCAGCGCGAAAAAGGGCGGCATTTTGTCGGGGCTGAGGCCTGGTATCACATTGCCAACCGGGTTGTCGGCGAAGATGGTCGCGGGATCGATGCCGGCGCGCTCGCCGGTCGGACTGGGACTGTGCTCCAAATGAAAGCCGTGACCGAGCGCCTCCGAAACCGCCTCGGAGGCGTTCGCATCGTCGGCATGAATCTCGCGCCCGTCGGGCAAAGTGATTTTTACCGGCGGGAGACTTCCGCCATCAGGGGTGCCTTCGTACCGCGCATGGAACTTCAGCAGACCGACGAATTTCTTGGCGGTTGCAATGCGCCGGTTCTCGAGGTCACGCAGCGCCCATGCGCGATCGCCGACCGCGCCCCGCGACGTGATGTGCAAGTCCTCGAGTTGCTCCCCTTGCATCGATTTCACCGGGAAGCGCCATAGCGCCTTGACGGTTCCGACTTTGCGGCGGTGCATTATCTACAACCCTTCGCGGACCTTGGGCTCGGATGACTTCTTCGCGCCCTTGTCCGCGCGCGGATGCGCGGCGTTGAAATCGCGAATCGCCTTGAGCACCGCGCCGCTCGCGGTCTGCATCAACTCGCCCTTCTTCGCGGTGACGCGCTCGGCCGATCGCTCGATCGGACGGATGAGGCCATTCACCTTGGGCATCACGTAGCGCGCGATCATTTCGTAGCTGCGACGTTGCTGTTCGCGATTGGCCCAGTCGTGACCGAATGACAGGATGGTGCCGAAACCGCCCGAGAGCTCTTGCAGGCGGGCGATTTTTTCAACCGCGTCATCGGGAGTGCCAATGATGGCGCCGCCGAATTCGGTCATCCGCTTCGCCGCCTCGTAGCCATCGGAGAAGGGATGGCGCTGCGGGCTGCCGAGGATGCCGACGATGTACTCGTTTTGCCATTTCTTGAGACCATCGGCGACTTCGCGCAACGCCTGCTCCTTCGAATCCGCGATGTGGAACGGGATCACGATGCGCCATTCTTTGCGATCGATGGTATGCCCGAACTCCTTCGCG
>Ga0210398_10000366_pt1 | contig 53019 bp, 39 predicted proteins | sample IncBWC4OmetaG_FD_161047 | JGI IMG/M metagenome (GOLD analysis project Ga0210398, IMG submission 161047) | Forest soil microbial communities from Barre Woods Harvard Forest LTER site, Petersham, Massachusetts, United States - Inc-BW-C-4-O | ecosystem: Environmental > Terrestrial > Soil >...
CAGGGGAGCGCGCTGGCGCAGAGCCATGGCAACCAAGAGTGCGCGCGGCGCCTGGTAACGGAAGGGACGAATGATGAAGGCCGGAATAAAGAACAGGCCGATGGCGGCGAGGGCGCAGAGGGAGAACAGGATCCAGATCCAGCTAGAGCTGCGGCGATTGGTTTCATGAGCAAGCTGGCCGCGGAACTCGTGCTCTGATAGCGAAGATGTGTTCATCGATTGATCGAGTTAGGACTGTATCGATTTTAATCCGCGAATCATACGAGAAGAACCCCGGGCAGCGGAATAGTACAAAAAAAGCACCCCGGTCCGTTGAACTGGACCGGGGTGCTGTTGGCGGTTTGTGAGCTTATTGTGGCGTGAAGTTCTGGTGATAGCTCAGACTGACCACGTCCTGGAACATCGGTGTTCCGGGAGGCAGCTGAGTCGGATTCAGGAACTGCGTGTCGAAGAAATAGTTTCGCGTGGGAGCGCCGTACACGGTGTTACAGCACTTGAACACGCCGGTTAGGTACTGCGAGTAATACATGCTGATCAGCGAGCCCGCATAGTTCACGGTACCGCCGCCTCCGTTGATGCCATCGCTTCTGTCCTCGAGATAGCGGAGGAAGTTATGCATACCGCCGTCGGTGCCGAAATCCTTCAAGCCGGCGGTCACGGCCCAGGCCGGCTCGAAGAACGGAACGCTCTTGCCCGCAGCAATCGCCATCCGGTAATAGCTATTGTTTCCCGGCCGGTTGTTTGCCACTCCCGGCTGCAGGAAGCTTTCGACATCGGTCCAGCCAGTCTTCGTGGTCGGGAGTGTGGCGTTCGATGGAGGGTTGGAGAGCAGCGTGACGGAATCGGCGATGATTGAAGCTGCCGAATGTGGGGCCGTGGGGGTGGCTCCGGCGGGCCAGAGAGGATCGGCGGAGCCGGTGTTGTAATCTCCCCACACATAGACCGGTTCTTCAGAAGCGACGGTAAAGCCGTTGCCGCTAGTCGCTGGGGCGATGGGCTGGGGCAAGTAACTCACGCCTTTCGCACTCATGCCACCATCAACGAGGCGCAGTCCGTGTCGCGGGCCGTAGACGACATTGTTCTGCGGATTTCCCGCGAACGCGGTCGCGCCTGCCGTTCCAGTTGCGGTCGGATACGTCTCAATAGCGCCGCCCGCGGTCAAGGTATAAGAATTACAGTTCACCTGGTTCGCGCTAACGGTCGCAGCATTAGCCGGAATCGGGAAGTACGGTGTGCTGGTGAAGGCACCAGTCAATCCGAATCCCGCTGCCAGGTTCTTTTGGCCGTAGTTGTCGAAGTAGGTGTCTTCGTCCACGTCTTCCGGCGAATAGCCGTAATAGGTGGCTGGTTCCAGCTTGCCATCCGTGACCCCAGTGGAGGAAGCGCCATTGATCGTGTCTTCAAGCCCAGCTGCTCCTGTGATGCCGTTGTAAATGGCCGCGCCGGGCGGGTTGGGATCGGGCAACATGCCACGACGATCCGAAAAATAAAGAATGTAGCCGTTAAAGTTAGTGTTGTTCACCAATGGGCCGCTGCTGCCGGCATATGGCGCGACTCCCTGCAGCCAGAGCCACAAGTTGCCCGCATCCAGTTCGACCACGTTCATGACCCCGATTGGGCTGCACGGAGTGTAGACCGTTGTGCCTTTGGTGGCAGTGGTGTTGGTGGGCCGCGTGTTAACGTCGCGCGGCTCGCCTTCGCGTGAGTCATAGAAGTTGATGGGAATCCAGTTGGCGGCCGTTCCACTGGAGTCGAGCTTGTCAGCTTCGACGGCGCTGGCGGTCGCGACGCCCTGGTTGAGCTGCTGCAGAATCAAGATCGCCGGGCTGATGGGGTTGTAACACTGACCCGCGGGGGGCGTGGGGTATAAGGAGCAAGGTAGGTTCGCGCCTCCGAGGACATAGGGAGCCGTAGGGGGTGTGTTGTAGCCGCGGCCGAAGCCGTATCCCAGCCATTGCGTAGTGATTCCGACCCAGACGTTGGCGTTGTTCAGGTACTCGACGCGCAGCCAAACGGACGCGGCATTAGGAGCAGCGCCGGCGACGCTGGCCGGGCTGCTGGTGATCTGGCTTAAAAGCGGCCAATTCGTCCAGCCGTATGCTGTGCCAGTCGCGGGGTTGGTGGGCGCAACCCATCCGTTCGTTCCGGCAGTGGCCACGCCGTAGTACATGTAGTTGCCCGTGCCGACGATGTTGACGGATGAGGTGGTGGTGCCAACGGTTGTGACGCCTAGCTGTATGTCCTGACCATCACCGAGAGCGCCGCGCTCAGGGTGAAGATCGGCTTGGGTGTCGGCAAGCAGGATGCGGATCGAAGCCTCCGTATAGAGGCGGGAATTGCTCAAGAGTGGAGTATCACTGTTCTGCGGCCGGCGAACAATATCGATAGCACCAACCTTATTAGCTGAATTAACAAAAGGCAACTGCAACTTAGTCGCGCCCGTCAGTCCGTTGGTGATGAAGCTGTTGAAGGTGGTGGTGGAAATCCCCTTCCAGCCCGCGTTGGCTAAGCCTCCGCAGTCAGCCGTGCAGGTGGCGGGGGCCGGAGGGGCTGGAAATCCGCCACTCCAACTGCCAGCGGGAACCGCTAAACAATTTGCGGCAGGTCCGGTCCCCGGAGCACCGGGACAACCACCCGCGGCGTTGGGCACGTATACGGTTCCGCCGTAGTCCGTAGCGGTCGGCCAACCATTCTCGAGCTGGGTGGTGATGACCTGGCCCACGGCCGCGATCTTATCGGTAAAGGTGAGGTCGGCGCCGGAGGCGAGGAAGAGATTCCCGTTGGTGTGAACCCGGCCGCCGAAATTGAAGTTTGGACCGGCAAAGTAATCGCAGTCGCCGTCGCAGAAAACGCCGAACTCGAAAGCCGGAAGCAGAGCCACTTCCACGGTACGCGACAAGTTGACCGACGCGCCCGTGATGTTGGTAAGAGCCGCGTTGTTGGTGGCCTCACCGGCAGTGGAGGCGCGGGTCGCAGTCACCGTCAACGTGTAGGGGATAAGTGTTGCCACCATGCCCTGATCGGAACCAGAACCGACGATATCCCAATTGCCGGTCGGGTTCGTGGTAGCGGTATTGGCGCCGTTTACACAGAGGTTGTTTGTCGGCCAGCCAATGCCCACGTTGTAATTCATGCTGGTAATGTTCGAACCGTTAACCAGAGTCGGGTTATTGGCGGGAGCGGTGAGCGCACAAAGGGCCGGGGCAGTCGGAGTCTGCGAGGTCTGATACAGCTGGGAGAGTTGAGCAGTCAGGTTTTCGATGCCAGACTCAGCACCGTAGAAGGCGAGACTGCCTTCCAGGTCATTGCCGCCCATGCGTTCTTCATTGCTGACCATGTACAAAAGTCCCACGGCGATACCCGACAGCAGGACGGTCAGCAATAGCGCCGCGATGAGCGTGAAGCCTCGCGAATCTCGTATAGTTTTACCCATATATCTCCCCCTCCAAGCGCACAGCCAGAACCTCAGACCGCCATTTATTGGCAAGCGGTGGTTTGGTCACTATAAGAATTGCAGAAACTCATATTGCGAGTGCTGATGGAACTCGCCAGATACATGCTCTGGGATTTTTTCCCGGCTTGAGTAATGCTCTCTCCCAGCACCCAAATGTTGACCTTCTGAATCAGGGCAGGTGAGAGCCCGGCGCCGATCGGATTGGACTGATTCGCGCTGATCGTCCCAAGAGTGTTATTGATGACGTCGTAGCTGAACTGCAGATTGATGATGCCATCGGCAACGGGGACGGCAGCGAGTCCATTGACCTGACGCATCAGACGAGGCGTTTGCAGAGTTCCGCCCGCGGGAGGAACCTGCAGGAAATAGGTGACGGCGTAAAGGCGGCATGCTGTGGTCTCGGCTCCCGCCGCAGTGACGGCGGCGGCGACTGAGGCGAGACTGTTGGCGCCGGTCTGGTTGAAATTGAGGGCGTCGGCGGACGCAAAATTGATCGTAGTGTTGTTGGGGATGCCGGTAATCTCGCCGACTGCCGCGGCCGTCTGTGCGTAGCTGGTACCCTGGGCGGTCTTGCCAGTGCCCGGCGTGCTAACCGTGAACAGCACCAGGTCGCCCACGGTGAGGCCGCCTGCGGCAAGAATGTTCGTGGGGTCGCCCGCGGTGATAGTAGTCGCAGCGCCCACCGTGGCTTGGGTTCCGCTGGGGAAAGTAAACGCGAAGTTGTTCAGCGGAAAGTTGTAGTCGCAGTAGATCGAAGTTATGCTGTCATTCACCGCGGCGGGAGCGGCAGCGATGATAGCGGCGCTCTGCACTCCGTTGCCAAAGCCCGGCAAGATGCCATACATATAATTTGCGACCCCGCTTCCGCTCAGCGGATAAGTGTCAGCCGTGACGTAGCAGGTGCCGGTCTGATTGCAGGCAACTTTGCTGGAGCCATCGGCATTGGCCAACTGCAGACCACCGGAAGGAAGGCCAGCGCCGGCCATGCTGATGTCCTTGGTCATCAACTCGACGGCGGCCCGCATATTCTGCTGGGTATCGGCGCGCTGAGTCACCGTAAGGGTGGCGTTCATACCCATGTTGAAAAGCTGGGTCATCGCCATAATGGCGATCAAGCCGATGGAGGAAGCGACGAGCATTTCCAGGAGGCTGAAGCCGTGTTGCGATTTTGAGATAGGCATCTTCATGGTTTTGTTCCGGCTTAGTGGTAGCTGGAGATCAGGCCATTCACGGAGTACGAGCGCGCCGGCCATCCTGGTTTGGTATAGGCAACCGTAATGGTGACGGCGATGAGATTCGTGTTGACAGTGCCGTTGGGCATAAACACCTGATTGAACGTGATGCTTCGGGTGAAGTTGCCTAGGCTATAAGGGATGTCATCGTTGGGGGGAGCCTCGCCGAGAATGCCATCGGGGCCGGGCAGTATGAGGCACTCCACTCCTCCCGGGCAAGCTGCGCCAGTATCGGGAGCGGTGCAGGCGACGTCGTCGCCCGTGCCGACCAGACCATCCGGTCCAGCGCACCTCAGAGGAAGAGCACCCGGCAAGAAGATGCCGCCGGCCGCAACGTTGTTGATGGAGGAAAAAGGCAACTGCTGGCTATTGCGCGCGGTGTAGATGCTTTCCATGGCATCCAGTGCCTTGTGGCGGGCGATGAGATCTTCCTGCGCTGATTCGGTCGCGGCGATCGCGGTGCCGAAGGTTGCGATCAGGGCGAGCATGCTGATGCTCATGATCGCGATCGCGATCATGACTTCGATCAGCGTGAAACCGCTCTGGGCTCGAAGCGTCCTGACGGATTTCTTAGTTTCGGTCATTGTTGCACCCATTCTTTCGCGCCACCTACCATGCCAATTGTCCATCCGCGGATTCTGCCGCTGGCACCCCACACCGAGACGGCTCGCGAATTGTAGACAGTGTCACCGACGCGCGTTAGGTAAACGATGCCGCTGTTGTAGTTGCCCAGGCTATCTCGCGCAGAGCCGTCGGGCATGAAGACCACGCATTGACAGGCCAGGGGGACCCCGGCGGGCGTGGATTCGAAATCGATGGCGGTGCCCCCAGTCACAAGCGGAGGAGGGGAGTCCGGCGCATTGGCGGGGGGAGTCGCTGGCAGGGCAAAAGAGACGTCGAGTGGAAGGGTGTAGGTATTGACTTGTTGCAGCGGCGCCGCGGCAACCGCGGGAGGCACAATCGGCGGCTGGTATTCAACCTGAATAGTGCCAGGAGGAAAGCCACCCGGATTAAAATTGACCTGGTACTGGTGACCCTGAGTGATGGCCAGGTTGCGAGTGTTCCGCAGCGCCATCAAAGTGGTCTCATACGCCGAGTTCATGTGGCTACTATTCATTGAGGGCGTGAGGTAGATGAACGTGACCCCGGCCATCACCAGGCCGAGGCTGACGGTAATCATCAGTTCGAGGAGCGAGAACCCGTTATTTTTGCGCGATGGCATAAGTTCCTTACCGGTCGTGAACCTCGTATCGTCTGTTGACCGCAATCAATACAACTCTCATCCCCAAGATTTCCAACTCAAGATTTCCAAGAGCCCAACCGGACAGAGAAAACCTGCGACCGTTCGGGGAGCAGGCCAACCGGCACTGCCTACGGTGGGGCAGTCTTCATCCTAGGAAGCTGGGGTGATGGCGTCAAAGCACCACGGTGCAACGCAGGACTATTGGTCTTTTGTAATCGTGGTGGTGACTGAGGTCACCGGGGTTGAGGGCAGTGGAGTTAGGTCACGGCCCCTGGGAAACCGCGGCAGTAGGGATGACCGCGGTAACTTGTCGGAAGAACTGGAGTGATCCTAGGATGCATGAAGGTATGACTCTTTCATCGCTCTTAGTCTGCTCGGACAAAGCATCAGTGGAAGTGCTACGGCACGTGCTGGAAGAACTCGGCATTCAGGTGGAGTTGTGCACGGACAACGTCCGCGCGGCGGTGAGGCTGGCGCAGGAACGCTATGACCTGATCATTCTCGACTGCGAGACGCAGGCGGGAGTTGTCGCGCTACTGCACGAGAGCCGGTCTTCACGGCTGAATGATTCGACCCTGACCGTGGTAGTGGTGGCGGGACAGGAGAGCATCCGGGAGATGTTTTCGCTGGGAGTGAACTTCGTGCTGTACAAGCCGGTATCCCACGAGCGGGCGTTGAGCACGCTGCGGGCAGCGCAAACCGTGCTGCATCGGGACAAACGCCGCAAGGCGCGCGCTGCCGTGCATACGCACGCGACCATCGACTACGCCGGGGAAGAACGAGCCAAAGCTACGCTGGTGAACCTGGCAGAAGATGGCATGGGAGTGAACTTTGGCAAGAAGCTGCCGCCCACGTGTAAGGTTTATTTTCAGTTTCAGCTGCCCGGGCAGATGAAGAATGTGCGGCTCTCGGGACAGGTGGTGTGGCAGGATTGGAACGGGCGCGCGGGAATCCAGTTTATGGATGTGCCGCAAGCTTCGCGGCGGGTACTGCAAGAGTGGTTGAAGGTGAACGCGGCCGAAGCGCCGCAGCAGGAGGCGGTCTCGGAGATCGAGACGGTGGAACCTTCCATCCGCCCGAATGAAGAATCAGTTGCGGCGGAGCAGCAGGTTGAGCGGAAAGAAGCGCAGAGCAGTGAAGGGGAAGCAGGGGCAGCCCGCAAGCCGGATAACCGCCGCGGGCAGACTCGATATGCCTGCCGTCTGGGAGCGGAAGTTTACCAGAGGGGAAGTTCAGTGCGGAACTACTGCTATCTGAGCGATCTGGCCCCCGGTGGGTGTTATCTCGAGATGCCGCTGGCCTTTCCAGCCGGCACACTGGTGGAGATTACGGTGCGCACCCAGGATATGAAATTGCGCTTGAGCGGCGTGGTGAAAGCCTCGCATCCCGGGTACGGGATGGGCGTCTCGTTCATGCTGAACACCAGGGACGAACGCCACGGAGTGCAGCAGTTGATCGAGTTCGCGGCGACAATGACCGAAAGCTCTTAAGAACAGTTCCCAGTTCTCAGTACTCAGTTTTTCTTACCCTCGCGGCAAATCGCTTCTCCGGTTGTGACTCACTTCGTTTTGGCGTTATAGCTTTTTTGGATGAAAGCGGCCACGTTATCGTGGATCGCTTTCAGCGAGGCCTCGTGGGCATAGACCATGTGGCCGGATTCGTAGAACTTGAACTCGATATTTTTTTGCAAATCAGGCGGAATCGGTAAATGTTGCATTTCGTAAACGCCTTCGTAATACGGAGTGGCTAGATCAAAATAACCGGCATTCAAGAGGACTTTCAGGGTCGGGTTAGATTTCATCGCGACGGCGAGATCGAGCATCACATTGGTTGCTCCAGGGAACGCAAAGGGAAGACCGGGAGCCTGGTGTGCAAAACTCCACCATTTGTAGACCTCAATTTCCGGCTTGTATTCGCGGTTCTCGCCGAACTTGAGTTCCTTTCGTACGTAGTCGTTAAACGCGGAAACGTAAGCTGAGGAGATTGCCGACGATTGCGGATCGTAGTCAGCTTCCTTGCTGAGCGGATCAAAGGTAGGGCCGGAGAAGCGAGTGTCGAGCCGGCCGGTAGTCAAGTTGCTGTCGTCCTGCAGATTCTTCTCGAATTCTCCGCCATTGATACGAAGGTCGGCTTTCTCGATGTAGGCAACGGGAAGGCCGGTGTATTCATGAAGCTTGGCCGCGATGGCATGGCGCTGGTCCGCCGGAAGGGAAGAGCCGGCTCCGAGAGCGAGGGCGTACTCGTTCATGGCGAAGTGTTCGACCTCGGTTAGTAGAGATCGAAGGTCGGGGTGCTGCTCCGGCAGTTTGTGGTGATACCACGCAGAGGCGGCGTAGGTGGGGAGATTGAGCTGATAAGGTACATCGACGCCGGGATTGAAGTTAGGGAAGTCCGAATCCAGCGAGAAGTTCAAGATTTGGGACAGAAGAATCACACCGTTGAAGTCGACGTCGCGTTCGTTCTCGAGCACGTTGGCGAGAACAGCGGATCGCGTGGTACCGTAGCTTTCGCCGAACAAATACTTCGGCGAATTCCAGCGTCCATACTTCGCCAGGAACTGAGAGATGAAATCGGCGAAGGCCTGGGCATCCTGGTCGACACCGTAGAAGGCTTTCTCGCGATCTTTCCCGCTGAGCCGGCTGAAGCCGGTTCCGGGAGCATCCACAAATACGAGATCGGTCGCATCGAGCAGGCTGTATTCGTTGTTGACAACCGAATACGGCGCGGCCGGGGTGTGGGTGTCGTCGGCGGTGACCACGCGCTTCGGCCCGAATGCTCCCATATGAAGCCACACGGTCGAGGAACCCGGACCGCCGTTATAAAGAAACGTGACTGGACGCGGTGCGCCTTTAGTGTCGGACTTGAAGTAGGCAACGTAGAACATGCTGGCTTCCGGACCCTTGTTCTTGGGATCGGGGTCGGCATTCTGCGGGACGTCATCCCAGCCCTTGGGATGCACGATGAGCGTGCCGGCATAAGCATCGTAGTTAATGGCGTTTCCACCGATCGTGACTGAGCCTTTGCTGGCCTGTTGTTCCGCTTTGAACTGGTCGGGCTTCGCTGTGTCAGTCTTGGTAGCTTCGACCTTGACGGTCGACGTTTCTTCCTTTGCCTGCGCGTGAACGAGGGTAAGCGGCAGCGCGACAGTGGCGATGGTTAGGATCACGATCCTGAAGACGAGCGTTCGCATCGAGTGGTTCTCCATAGGTGGAAACAGAATGGGATTTTGCTTTTTAAATTGCGAATGACAATTTATCACGTTCCGAGCAAAGGCACATTGCGGTGGGTGAATAGAGAGGCGAGCCGGGGTCGGATGTCACACGGGCGCCGTGGACGACCGAGGTTATCGTGAGGGACTGAAGGTCCGTGCCCACTGTGGATAGAAGCCAAGAAGTCCGAGCAACGGACCTGGCAAAAGCACCCAAGCAACCTCCGCCCCCAAACGATTGAAGAGGCCGGTGACGATAGCGATGGAAACGATGGTGATGGCGAAGCCGATAGAGATCTGAATCGCCAGTGCGGCGCCAACCAGATTGGGAGGACAAGCCCGAGCCGAAAGCGCGGAGAACTGCGGCGAGTCGGCGACCACGGCGGCCCCCCAGACGAGGAGCAGTGCCAGAAGCGCCACTGGAGAGAATACCCGCCAGGCAAGCGCGAAGATAAAACAACAAAGCCCGGAAAGCGAAAGTGATACCGCCGCCACACGTGCGCTGCCCACCTTACGGCTGAAGAGACCACCCGCAATGCATCCCAGCGCACCGACAGAGATGATGGCGAAGGCGAGTCCAGAAACTTTGAAGTTGTGCAGGTTCAGGTTAAGTGACGTACGGACGATGAGTAAGGGAACGATGGTCCAGAATGCGTAGAGCTCCCACATGTGGCCGAAATAGCCAAGAGCGGCTGCACGAAAGTCGCGAGATGCGAAGGCTCCAAAAACACCTCCCATCTGGGTACCTGGGCCCCTGCGAAGTACAAGGTGAGGGCCGTCACCGAGGGCACGGATCAGCAGGGCTGCCAGAACGGCGAGAGCGGAGGAAGTTCCGATAACGTATTGCCATTTCCATGCGGCTCCAATCAGGCGCAGCGCATGAGGCAGCGCGGTACCGAGCGTGAGCATGGCAACGAGATAAGCGAGCGCGGAACCAGTCCGCTCGGGGACCCAGCTCACGATCAACTTCATGCCGATGGGGTAAATTCCAGCGAGGCAAATACCGACCGCAAACCGGAACGCGGCGCCGCTCGCGATGCCGGTCGACAGCCACGCGAAGCAGGCATTGAAGGCTGCGCCCAGAAGAGCACAAACAGAGAAGATTCTGCTGGCGGGAAATCGGTCAGCCAATCCGCTGAGCGCAAAAACCAGCGTACCGAGAATGAAGCCCAACTGAACTGCGCTGGTGAGAATTCCGATGTCGGAAACGCTCGCACCCCAGGCCCGGCGCAGATCGTCTGCGGCACTATTCGCGCTGAACCAGAGTGACGTGCCAAGCAGTTGCGCCACTGCGATGGTTGCAACCGGATCGAAGCGCGGGATCGCCTGCTCTGGCGGATGTGCGAGGGCTTCATTCATGCCTGACTAACCGTGGGGCGGGATTGTACCATCGTCGCCGTGATCGGGCTGAGAAAGTCAACAGCCGGTTCCCTTCGGCTTCGCTCAGGGCAGGTTCTCACCCGGCCTTTGGCCCGGTTCGGAATGACAAGGATTAATTCAGGTTGGCTATGTTGACTACTTGGCTGCGGCGGTTTCTTCGGTTACGGCCTTGCGGAAATAATCGAGCGACATCTTCAGTCCGGTTTCTAACTGAATCTTTGGCTCCCAGCCGAGCAAGTGCCTGGCTTTGGTGATGTCGGGGCGGCGCTGCTTGGGGTCGTCTTGCGGCAGGGGTTCGTAGGCGATCTTGCTTTTCGATCCCGTCACTTTAATGACATGCTGCGCGCACTCGAGGATGGTGAACTCGTTCGGATTGCCGATGTTTACCGGCAGATGTTCAGAGGACTTCGATAAGCGAATGAAGCCGTCGATCTCATCGCTGACGTAGCAGAAGCTGCGAGTCTGGCTGCCATCTCCGTAAACGGTGAGGTCTTCGCCGCGCAGAGCCTGCTTCATGAAATTCGACACCACGCGGCCGTCATTCAATTGCAGACGAGGACCATAGGTGTTGAAGATGCGCACGATCCGCGTGTCGACTTTGTGATAGCGGTGATAGGCCATGGTGACGGCCTCGGTGAAGCGTTTGGCTTCGTCGTAGACCGAGCGCGGGCCGATGGAATTCACGTTGCCCCAGTAGGTTTCTTTTTGCGGATGTTCCAGCGGATCGCCGTAGCACTCTGAAGTAGACGAGACCAGATACTTCGCGCCGTATTTGAGCGCGACATCGAGAGCGTGAAAGGTTCCGAGCGATCCCACTTTCAACGTAGGGATGCCGTGAACGGTGTAGTCGACCGGACTGGCAGGGCTGGCGAAGTGGAAAACGTAGTCGACACGGCCGACATCGAAAGGCTCGCAGATGTCTTTTTCGACAAAATCGAAACGGGAATCATTTTTGAGATGGGCAAGGTTCGCGCGGCGGCCGGTGAGCAGGTTGTCGACAACAACCACACTCCAGCCTTCGCCGAGCAGGGCATCACAGAGATGGGATCCCAGGAAACCGGCGCCGCCGGTGACCAGGGCGCGTTGTGGGCTCATGCTTTCGGGGCACCGTTCTGCATTTTCCCGTTTTTCAGGGCGGCGGCGGGTACGCCGTCGGGATGAGAGGCGGCGCGTCCCACGCTGTAATAGGTGAATCCGTGTGCCGCCATCACTTCCGGATCGTACAGATTGCGGCCGTCGATCACGATGGGATACTTGAGTTCCTGATTGAGGCGGGGGAGATCGAGGTTGGCAAACTCTTCCCACTCGGTGAGGATCAGGAGAGCGTCAGCGCCGCTGGCCGCTTCGTAGGCCGAGTTGGCGTACTTGAGATTCGAGCTGATCGCCTCCTGCGTGCGTTCCATCGCCGCCGGATCGTAAGCCGTGATCTTGCAGCCTTCCTGCAATAGAGCCTGGACGAGGAATAAGGCCGGCGATTCGCGAATGTCGTCGGTGCCTCCTTTGAAAGCGAGGCCGAGAACGCCAAGGCGCTTGCCGCGGAGAGTCCACAGAGCGCTGCGCACTTTGCGCAGGAAACGCTCGCGCTGGTCTTCGTTGATACGCATGACTTCGTCAAGCAGACGGAAGTCATAGCCGCACTCACGGGCAACGGCGCGGAATGCCATGACATCTTTAGGGAAACAGGAACCGCCGTAGCCGATTCCGGGATTCAGGAAGCGCGGGCCGATGCGGGAGTCAGTGCCGATGCCGTGACAAACCTGGTTGACGTTGGCGCCCACGGATTCACAAATGGACGCGACCGCGTTGATGAAGGAAATCTTCATGGCAAGAAACGCGTTGGAAGCGTGTTTGATGAGTTCCGCACTCTTGGTACTGGTCACGATGATGGGAGCGGGAATCGAAGCGCGGTCGGGTTGCGGAATGGCATCAGCGCGTTCGTAATAGCTGCCGCTGGTGAGCGGTTCGTAGACCTGGCGAAGGACTTCGGCGGCACGCTCACTGTCGCAACCGATGACGATGCGGTCAGGAAAAAGAAAGTCGGTGACGGCAGTGCCTTCGCGCAGGAATTCGGGGTTGGAAGCGACGTCGAAGGATTCCGGGTCAGCGCCGTTTCGCAGGATGATTTTTCGAACCCACTCGCTGGTATAGACCGGGACCGTGCTCTTCTCGACGATTACTTTGTATCCGTTGATGGCGCCGGTGATTTCGCGAGCGACCGACTCTACGTACGACAGATCAGCCTCCCCGCGCTCGGTTGGCGGAGTGCCCACGGCAACGAAAATGGCGGAACTGGCGCGTACGGCTTCCTGCAGATCGTCAGAGAAAGTGAGGCGGTGACCGCGGTGACGGCTTAAGAGTTCGGGAAGAAAGTTTTCGTGAATGGGGACTTGTCCGTTCATGAGGGCGGACAATTTTCGTTCGTCATTGTCGACGAGAACGACGTCATGACCGAGGTCGGCAAAGCAAGCGCCAGCAACTAATCCTACGTATCCGGAACCAACGACAGCGATCCGCATGTTTCAAACTCCCTGGATTAAAGGTCTTGGGACGGCCCTGTTGTCTGGTGTTTTCAAGAGAAGCCACGGGGAGGAAATTGACTGAAACTGACTCGGAGAAGCATTCTCACTTACCCCAAGATTAAGTAATTCTAACATTCCTGCGCACGAAGGAAAAGGAAACAAAGGACTCCAGGACGAGTGTTGGGTTGCCATTTTTTGTCATTTTGGGACAGAAAAACGGATCACAAATGCGATTCTACGAATGGCTCTACGACGGTCCGGGGCTTCTGACGGACGATCTGAGTCTCAGGATCTATCAGAGATTACGAATCGTATGGAAAGACATCCGCTGGGGGAAGTCAGGTGCCCGAATCTATATTGACAACCCCCTGATTTGGGGTGAAACTCCGCACAGAAGTAGAATTTTCCGTTCGATCCTCCTCCGACATGGCGCACAATCCAATATTTGGGTCTGATCCCGCGAAGCCAGCTCCTTCCCCGGCCGAAGGAGGACTAAAGGATGGGAGAGTTTTGGGAACGGCCGCGCCGGACGAATGGGATCTGGGGAAACTGGCAGCGAAGTTTGCGGAGCACGGCGGCGGGCGGGTGTCGCCGGAAATTTCGGCGGAACTGGCCCTGCAGATTGTGCTGAACGAAATTGTGGAACAAGCCTGTCTGGCGACCGGGGCCAGCGGCGCGGCGATTGTGCTGCAGCGCGGTGGGGAATGGGTTTGCCGGGCGAGCACCGGCAGGAGCGCTCCGCAATTGGGAGCGAGGCTAGACACTGCGTTGGGGCTGTCGGGCGAGTGTGTGAAGACGCGGACGGTGCAGCGCTGCGACGATACGGAGAACGATCCACGCGCCGATATCGAGGCTTGCCGGACTCTCGGGATACGCTCGGCGATGATTCTGCCTTTGCTGCAGAACGGGGAACTGGTGGGGGTGTTCGAGGCATTTTCCACGTTGCCGTCGGCGTTTGGAGAACGCGACGAGCGCACTCTGGAAGCACTCTCGCGCCGCGTACTCAATAATCTGCAGCTAGCATCCGGACCGATGTCTCCCGGACAAGCGTCTGCTGGACGAACGTCCGCCGAACAAGCTGCTGCAGATGCTTCGAAGAGTACGCAGGCGGCCGTGGACGACAGGGGGGCGGTTTTTGTCGCAGCAACCGCCGAAATCTCCGATCACCGAAGCTCTGACGGGAAACAGAACTTACCCGACCAACCATCGCCGCAGGCGCGGCACGAGGCTGCTTCCTGGCGAGGTATGAATTTCATAACGCTGGCGCTAGGCGCGGCCGTGCTGGCATATGTCGTGTTGTTGACCGTCCTGGTGACCCAGCGACTGGGCTGGCGAAGACACGCGGCGCGTGCGCATGTCCCGGCCGTGGTCTCAGCGCCGGTGTCTGGGACTGGGCAAACCGGGTCGCTTGCTTCTGCAAGCCAATCTGCCGGGGCCAACACAACGCGCCCCGCACCCGTGAGCACGGTTCCCGCTGTGGGGGCGTCGCGAGGAACTGATACATTGCCGCTGGGGGGCCTGCTCGTCTATGAGAACGGAAAGGAAATTTTCCGGATGAAGCCCACTGCGGAACAAGGTGAGACGAAGGAGGAGCAGCGTAAGAATCCCCCCGAGATCACCGCTGCAGGCGAGAGCGGAGTGCAGCGCGCTTCCGCCGTTGAGCCGGCAGGCGTGCTGGAGTTGCCGCCGGACGTGGCCGAAGCCAGCCTGCTTCATCGCGTGGAGCCGAATTATCCGGAAGAAGCCCGGCAGCACGGGATCCAAGGGGCGGTGGTGTTGAGCGTGCGCATCGCTCAGAATGGTAGCGTGCAGTCGGTCACTCAGCTGAGCGGACCACCAATACTTGCGGAGGCTGCGACCGATGCCGTAAAGCAGTGGCGATTCAAGCCTCACCTGGTGGGCGGCCGTCGCGCGGAAATGCAGACGAAAATCACCCTTGACTTCCGATTGCCGCAATAGAAAATCCCTTGCGCGGACTGCTTAATGCTTGTCTTTTTGGATCGCGACAGACGCCACTCCGGACTTCGCGCGACCGAAGGCGGCGGGCCGGGACCGTCTAGCCATAGACGAAGCCTTCGGAGCATGCGTCGCGCCACCGCCCAAAGCGTAAAGCACTACCTCTACCCGGCTGGACACGCCTAGCTTGTCGAAAATACGAAACAGATAATTCTTGACGGTGTGTTCCGTGAGCTTGAGACGCCGAGCGATTTCGCGATTGGTGAGGCCTTCCGCCAAACATCGAACGACATCAATTTCGCGGGCCGAAAGCAACGATCTGCCATTGCTACTCAGGTGGGCGAGCGCGGGTTGAGTCAGGGCTTCAAGCACGAACTGCAGTTCGCTGCTGCTTGCCCAAACCTGGCCGGCGTCCACGCACTGGATGCACTTGGCCAGCAAGCGGAAGGGTTCGGTGCGGCAAAACACGCCTTGGGCGCCGGCGCGGAAAGCCGCAATGACTGAGTCCCGCTCGGAAGTGTCGAGCAGCATGATCACGCGGGGCGAAGGCGACTGCGATCGCAGCTCGCGAAGCAGATCGACGCCTCCCCTATGATCTTCGCCCAGCTTTACGCTGATCACCACCACTTGCGGCTTCTCGCGTTCAACCAGATTAAGGATTGCCTCCGCTTCGGAGGGAGACTCAATCATCTCAAATTGCGCGTCTCGGGCCAGCGCCTCGACGAGAAGTTGCGTGCCCATAGAAGTGCTGTCCGCAGCCAGAACGCGGAGCCGGTCTTGTTTTGGCAGAGCCATCAAATGAGCCATACGCTGGTGAAGTTCGATGCTACAGCGAGCTTATTTCGAACAGAAAGTAGACAAAGTGGTAATCGGCATAACGCTGGCGTAGCACCCGTGGGGAACTGCAAACCGAAACCTTAACTGAGCGAGACGCGGCAGCTGTTCTCAAAGCGTCGGTCCACAGGATTTGACTAGAGCTTATAGGAAGAAAGAGCCATCGTAAATGGCACTATCGTGCGGGTACGTAGCCGGCAAGCCTTGGCCTTCATCGGTTCGGGAAGGCACAAAAGTTGCAAATTCTTGCACCTCTGGGGGTCGCCTAGTCGCCGGTTACAGCTGACAATCTGGCTATTGCTGGCTCCGGCAAGCTGTGACCTGAGGTCAGGTGAGTGATCTTCGCAAGACAGGAGCCGGCCCTGAAGCGTACAGGAGGAGTGGCGTTCGAGGAACGTGGCCGTGAAAATTTGCAACCTTTTGAGTGGAAATCAGCATCTGTCATCCGCATTGTTTATAGGAGGTTACCGAAGTTACCTGAGCGAACGGGCGAAGCCGGGGGAGTCTTTTTTCTCTCTACTTTCCACCTCTTGCACGTTTTTGCGCACGTGGCTAGAATCGCTTCAAGATTAAGGGATCTTAACTCCCCAGGTAGTGCAGTTTTCAACCGGTGTCCCCCCACACGAACAGTTCGTAAAACGGGCGACTGGCTTGCAGCCAGACGACGTAGTCGGAAGTCTGTTTTTTCGGCGGTTGCGTTCCGGGAGTTTCTGGAATGTGACTGAAAGGGCGAAGCTGTGAGTACCGGTGGAGCGCTACAGATGGATTCGGGAGCTGTGAGGGAGGTTCCGGTTCTCGATATTCCCCAGTGGTATGCGATCCGCACGCGGTCGCGACACGAAAAAATTGTGGCCGACCAGCTGGAGAAGCAAAGCATCGAGAGCTTTCTTCCTCTGGTGAGGAGCACGCGCAAATGGAGCGACCGGAAAAAAGAAGTGGAACTGCCGCTGTTTTCCGGTTACAGCTTTGCCCGTCTGGCGCTTTATTCCCCGGATCGTCTGCGCGTCCTGCGGACTCATGGAGTTGCGGGGTTCGTCGGGGTGCGGGGACTGGGGATTCCGGTTCCCGAGAAACAGATTGAGAGTTTGAGAACTCTGCTGGCGAATAGGATCCCGATGACGGACCGCCCTTTTCTTCAAGTAGGCCAGAGGGTACGCATCCGGGGAGGGGCCCTGGATGGAATTGAGGGCATCCTCGCTGCTCAGGACGAACGCAATTTAGTCATCTCAGTTGAGCCGATCCATCGTTCTTTGTCAGTCTGCATCGATGGGTACCGCTTCGAGCCGATCTAAATCCGCGAACTCCATATTCATTTCATCAAGTGCGTTTTCAGAAACGAGACGGGACAGACGTCCTTGGGCCATGTTGTCGAAATTCATGTTTTGTGGAGTTAATTTATGGGTGACACCGAATTGAAGGGCGAGAACAGTGGAAAGGAGAGTGTCGCACGCTCCGATGCGTGGCAGCCGAACATTGCCGAAACTGCAGCGTCCACAGGCCTGGAGCCGAGCGCTAACCTCTCGCTTCGCAGCCATCGCCACGAAGCCGAGGTGCATGCCATCAGCAGTGCCCTGCGGCAAACGGGTTGGAACCGGAAGCGAGCCGCCAAGCTGTTGAGCATCAGCTACCGTTCTCTCTTGTACAAGATTCGTCAGCACAACATTTCGCCTACGGTTCAGGCCAGCTAAGCCGGTTGCAGGCGAGCACGAGAGGGGTCGGAGCCTCGGGCTGGGCTGTCTGGCAGTGGCTACGACTGCGCAGTAGTTGCAGGCGTGAGGGAAGTGGGTCCAAAATCCTATCCTTCGGATAAAGGCAGATAAGGACGAGAAAAAATGTTTCTAGAATTCTATGGCTTACGCGAACAGCCTTTTGGGGTCACGCCCGATCCTCGTTTTTTGTATCTGAGCCCCGCGCATCGCGAAGCCTTGGCATGCCTTTACTACGGGATCGAGTCGGGACGGGGCTTTATGGCGTTAATTGCCAAGCCCGGCATGGGAAAGACGACGCTGCTGTTTCAGTTGCTGGAGAAGTTCCGCAGCACTGCGCACACAGCGTTTCTTTTTCAGACGCAGTGCAGTTCCCGCGAGTTTATGCGCTTCCTGCTGGCCGAACTTGGTTCGGACGCCCATGAGCAGGATTTTGTCCGCATGCACGACGAATTTAACAAGCTCCTGTTGCAGGAAGCTCGTGCCGGAAGGCGGATGATTATTGTCGTCGACGAGGCGCAAAACCTGCACCCCTCGGTTCTGGAGACGATTCGATTGCTTTCAGATTTTGAAACTCCCAAGGCGAAGTTGCTGCAGATCATTCTTGCGGGGCAACCGGAATTGGCCGACAAACTGGCTGGCCGCAAACTGTCGCAGCTGCGGCAGAGGATCTCCCTGTTGAGCGGCCTGTCGCCGCTTTCGGTAGCGGAGAGCAGCAACTACATCGAACATCGTCTGCGCATTGCCGGATATTCAGGCGCTCCGCTGTTTACGCCGGAAGCGACGCAGGCCATCGCACAATTTACCGAAGGGATTCCGCGCAGCATCAACAACTTCTGTTTCAATGCGCTTTCTCTGGGTTGCGCTCTGCGCGAGCGCATGATCAGCGCTGCCATGGTGGAGGAAGTAATCTCGGATCTCGATATCACCAAACACATCACCGAGCTTCCCCGTGCGGCGTCGGATTCGAGGTTCCTCGAGGCGGCCGGCAACGGCAAGCGTCCTCCAATGCGCGGCATTTCGTACTCTGGCGAAGGCGACGGTGACGACCCGCTTACTTCAGCGCAGGCCAAAGCTTACATGCAGCAACTTGCCGTTCAGTTGAAAAATTGGAAGCGCGAAGTCGATTAGCGATGAACGACGCGGCCTGCCTAGGAGAATGCCAATTCCTTCGCTCTCTGCGCCGCCCGCACCACTGCCTTAATAAGGGTCACACGCAATTTGCCTTCTTCCAGTTCCATGATGCCGTCAATCGTGCAGCCAGCCGGGGTGGTTACAGCATCCTTGAGCAGGGCCGGATGGTCGCCGGTTTCCAGTACGACTCTGGCGGCGCCCAGCGTGGTTTGAGCAGCCAAAAGAGTGGCAACATCCCGGGGAAGGCCGACTTTTACTCCGGCTTCGGCCAGCGATTCCAGAATGATGTAGATATAGGCCGGACCGCTTGCTGACAGACCTGTGACAGCGTCCATGTGCTTTTCGTCGACTACTACGGTGCGGCCCACTACGTCGAACATCCGGCAAGTCATGGCAACGTGTTTCGCATCAGCGTATTTGCCTTTGCACACCGCCGTCATACCGCTGCCGATCGAACAAGGCGTATTTGGCATGGCTCGGACGACTGGGATGTTTTCGGGAAGGGCGCTCTCAATCATCGAAGTCGGCACCGAGGCGGCAACTGAGATGATCAACTGGGCCGCAGTGAGTTGCCCGCGGATTTCGCGTATGACTTCCTGCACGACTTGCGGTTTTACCGCGATCAGAACGATGTCGGCTCCCTTGACGGCGGCCGCATTATCGGTTCCGACCCTGACATTCAGTTTCGCAGCGAGCAACTTCGCGCGCTCTTCATGTTGCACGGTGGCGCGGGTAAGCTTTGGTGAAAGCAGGTGGTTATTGAGCAGTGCCTGCAGAATGATTCCACCCATCTTGCCGGCGCCCAGCACCGCGACCCGCATCTTGCGAAGTTCGGAGTCCATAACTTTGCCTCTGCTGAATCCAGGAACGATTCACGCTGCCGCCACGGACGGCATGAAAGTCTATAGCACGAAAGTCTACAGGATGCCTGTTGTGGCGCGCCGACGTTGCGTCCAGTTCCAGGCGGTGGAGACCGATTCTCGTAATGAGCGCCGGGCTTTCCAATGTAAGAGAGTTTCGGCCCGGCTGGGGTCGGCGACCAAAGCCGGCGGATCACCCGGACGGCGAGGGCTCAGGCGTACCGGCACGGGATTGCCCGTCACTTCTTCGACCGCAGTGATGACTTCGCGTACCGAACGCCCCTGGCCCGTGCCCAGGTTGGCAGCGAAGGATTCGTTGCCGGCCTGCAGATGTTCGAGAGCTTTCACATGGGCCTGAGCGAGATCGGTAACATGAACATAGTCTCGAATGCAGGTGCCGTCGGGCGTGGGATAGTCGGAGCCGAACAGCTGCAGTTCCGGTCCGGCGCCGGCCGCCGCACGGAGAGCGAGCGGGATGAGGTGGCTCTCAGGTTCGTGCAGTTCGCCGATTTCTCCGCTTTCGTCCGCTCCCGCCGCATTGAAGTAGCGCAGACTGGCGAAGCGAAGCCCGTAGGCTCGATCGTAAGCTTCCAGTGCATGCTCGAAAAAAAGCTTGGAAACGCCATAGGGATTAACCGGCTGCCGCGGCGTGTTCTCGGAAATAGGAATGCGGGATGGTTCCCCATAGACCGCGCAAGTGGAGGAAAAGATTATCTTCTTCACTCCAGCATCGACTGCGGCGTTCAACAAAGAAAGCCCTCCTTCCACGTTGTTGCGAAAGTATTTTCGCGGGTTCGTGACCGATTCGCCAACGTAAGCGTAAGCCGCGAAATGCATGATGGCATCCACGCGGGCGAGCAGCGGGAGCAGTTTTGATGAATCAAGGATGTCGCCCTTGACGAATTCGAAACCGGTTGCCAGGAATTCGTGGCCAGTGGAGAGATTGTCATAGATCAGGGGAGTGTGGCCGAGGCGTTTCAATTCACGGGCAGTATGACTACCGATGTAGCCTGCGCCACCGATTACCAGCACTTTCATGAGAGGTTCCCGACAAACGCAGGCGTTGGGGACAGTCATTCTACACGCCGCTGGAATAGAATTGAAAGCGGCCTTCGGCGGCGTCAGTTGAGGAGATTACAGCAATGAACAAGAGATGCTTAGGACTGTTATTGATGGTGGCCACTGCAACCGCGCTGTGCGTGGCGCAGGAGGGATCGACTATTTCGAGCCAGCCATCCGCTACTGCCGATAAGGCGGAGACGAAAGCTGTCATGTCCGAGAACGCCGGTAATGCTTCGGTCGGACCCACCTTCCAGCAGCGTTACTCTCGCTACAAGCTGGAATTCGGCGACCAGTTCGACGTTTCCTTCGAACTGAGCCCGGAATTTAACCAGACTGTGACCGTCCAGCCGGATGGCTACATTACGCTCCGAGGAGCGGGGGACGTCCACGTGGTAGGCCAGACGGTGCCGCAGTTGACGGAAACGCTGAGGCAGGCGTACGGGAAGATCCTGAAGGATCCCGTGATCTCGGTTGTTCTGAAGGACTTTGAGAAGCCTTACTTCATCGCCGACGGGCAAGTTGGCAAACCCGGAAAGTACGAATTGCGAGGGGAGACTACTTTGACTCAGGCCATCGCCATGGCCGGTGGCTTCCAGGACAGTGCAAAACACTCGCAGGTGTTACTGTTCCGGCGCGTGAATAGCGATTGGGTTTCCGCCAAGATTATCAACGTGAAGGAAATGGAAAAGAAGGGGGACCTGCACGAGGATCCCTATCTGCATCCCGGAGACATGTTGTTCGTGCCCAAGAACCGTTTATCCAAGGTAAAGCCTTTCTTGCCGACCGCATCGATGGGCACTTTTTTGAACCCTTATTAATTCTTGAACCCTTATTAGGCAGTTGGCAAGTTAAGAAGTTTCGAAGCGAGGACAGGATGAATATCAACGAAGTAGATCCAGTCAACAGCCAGGCCACCTTCAGTTTCAGTCTGCGGGACCTGCTGACGATCTTATTCCGTCACAAACGTGTCGTGGTTCTCTCGTTTTTGGGGATTATGACGGGCGCGCTTCTAGCAGCAGTGTTGCGCCCTGCGGAGTATCGAGCCTCGACCAAGTTCCTGATTGAGCGGGAACGACTGGACCCGGTTATCAGTCCTGGCCAGACCACCGCTCCGGAGGCCCGCGGCGAGGTCACGGAAGAAGAGCTGAACTCCGAAGTCGAGTTGATCGAAAGCGCGGACGTGCTGCGCCAGGTGGTGGTTTCCTGCGGCTTGGATAAGAGAAAAACTATTCTCACTTATCTGCTGGGTGCAGGTGATGAGGCGACGCGAATCGCAAAGGCCGCCAACCGGTTGCAGAGTGACCTGAAGATTGAAGTGGTCCGCAAGAGCAACGTCATCTCCGTGAGTTATACGGCCAACAATCCGCAACTGGCAGCTGGGGTACTGAGCGCCCTCGGGGATGCTTACCTGAAAAAGAACGTTGCAGTGCATCGTCCACCTGGGCAATTCGAATTTTTTGATCAGGAGACGGAAGCCTACCGGAAGAATCTGGCGGATGCCGAGGCAAAGCTTAAGACATTCTCCACCGAGGAGGGCGGCGTAGCACCCCAAATAGACAGGGACATCACGCTGCAGAAGCTGAGCGAATTCCGCGCCAGCTTGCAGCAGACGCGGGCTGAAATCGCCGGTACCGAAGAGAGGATTCGGGCTCTGGAAAAACAGGCGGGTACCACTCCGCAACGTTTGACCACGTCAGCAAGCTCGACTGATGACGCCCAGGTTCTGCAGGGCCTCAAGAATACTTTGATGACTCTGGAAATGAAACGCACCGAGCTGTTGACCAAGTACCAGCCAACTTACGCTTTGGTGCAGGAGGTAGATAAGGAAATTGCCGACGCGCGCGCTTCAATTGTGACCGAGGAAAGCAAGCCCATCCATGCGGAAACGACCGATCGTAACCCCACCTACAGCTGGATCAATGAGGAACTGGCCAAGGCCAAGGCTGATTACAGCGGTTTGCAGGCTCGTGCGGCAGCCACGCAAGCAATTGTCGTCAACTATGAGGCCAAGGCGCAACAGCTGGACCAAAAAGGGCTCGTTCAGCAGGACCTGGTGCGCACGATGAAGACCGACGAGGAGAACTATCTTATGTACCAGCGCAAGCGCGAGGAAGCTCGCATGACGAACGCGCTGGATCAGACCCGCATCCTCAATGTTGCGGTTGCGGAACAACCCATCGCGCCCACGCTCCCCTCGAACTCCCCGTGGACGACACTTCTTGTGGGCATGATGCTTGCAGTTATGGTCAGCCTGGGTACGGCATTCGGGTTGGATTACTTGGATACGTCGTTCCGAACGCCGGCGGAGGTGGTCAGCGAGCTGAATGTTCCGGTCCTGGGGGCAATTTCGCTGAAACAGAACTTCCCCGACAGCTGGAGCGGAAACGGCAACGGAAACGGCAACGGAAACGGCGGAGGTGAGGCAGGCTCTCGTGGAGAGAGAGTTGCCGAGTCTGAAGCCGCAGACGATGAGTCGGCCAGGTACGCCAGGCAGGGAAAGCTTTAAGAGATCCAGCTTTAAGAGATCCAGGAGGACAGGTTGAGCAGAAATTTCGAGCTGTTACAACAAGTCGGCGGCATGCTGGAGATGCCGGCAGCACCTGAAGAGGCTGTTGAGCCCGTCACTATGCCTCCGCTAGAAACGGAGCCATCTACTCCGGCGTTGGATGTCGCCGGAAAAGTACGGGACGAAATTGCCAAACTGGTGCTGAACTTATTCCTGCTGCCGGCGGCGCAGGCGCAGGCCCGGCGGCAGGTCATTTTTGCGGGTGCCGAAGCGGGCGCTGGATCAAGCTGGATGTGCGCCCGCGTGGCTGAAGTTCTGGCGTCTCAGGTCCGTGGCTCGGTCTGCGTCGTGGACTGCAATTTGCGCTCTCCGGGTTTGCATCGACAATTTGCGGTGGACAATCACTTCGGGCTGTCCGATGCTCTGCTTCGCTCGGACCCTTTGCAGCAGTATGTCCGGCAGCTGTCGCGGAAGAATCTGTGGCTTTTAAGTTGCGGCTCAAGCACCGAGAACTGGGAGGAAAAAGTGGGGTCAGGAAGTCTGCGCCTCCGTCTGGCTGAGTTGCGGGCCCAGTTCGATTACGTGCTCATGGATGTAGCCTCAACGAACACTTGTAACGACGGCATCGTTCTGGGCAGTTCATCGGACGGGATCGTACTGGTCTTGAAGGCGAACTGTACGCGCCGGGATGTTGCCAGGAAAGCTCTGCAAGAGCTTAAGGCCGCTAACGTGCCGGTTCTTGGAGCCGTGCTGAACCAGCGAACCTTTCCGATCCCCGACAACATCTACAACAGTCTGTAGGATATTAAACCGCCGCTTCTCCCCCCTGTTTCTAGTGAATACGCAAGCATCGGATTTCCGGCTTTGCGATCTGTGCGGTTCTGTTTGTGAAACTCATTGGGCCCTGTTGTAAGGAGCTAGTATGATCAGCCGTAGACGTGATGTTCTCTTAAATGCCCTCAAGTTGTTCGACATGGCGGTGGTGGTGCTCGCCTTCGGACTAGCCGCCATACCAACCTCAGGAGTAGGTCACACCGTCTCGATGGCCGATTTTCTCTCCATGCGGGTCAAGGTGGGGAACTGCTTCATCTTTCTTGGCCTGATCATTCTGTGGCACGCCTTGTTTTCCATGTCTGGGCTATATGCGTCGCGCCGGCTTTCTGGCCGCATCGCTGAAGTCACCGACATTATCAAGGCAACCTCGTTGGGTACGTTGTGCCTGGCTGGTGTGTCCATGCTGTTTCACATCCGTATGGCAACTCCAGCCTTCGCGGTGGTTTTTTGGGCCTTCAGCACCCTGATGCTGATTTGCAGCAGACTGATGATGCGGGCCGTGCTGGTGCAAACCCGGTTGCACGGACGAAATCTCCGCCACATGCTGATTGTGGGAAGCAATGCGCGTGCCGTTCAATTTGCCGATAAGATCCAGTCCCGGCCCGAGCTTGGCTACCGGGTGATCGGATTCGCCGACCAGCCATGGGACGGGATCGGTCAAGTCAGCCAAAGGGGCTATTCTCTGGCTTGCAACCTCGACAGCCTTCCTGACTTTCTCCGGAAAAGCGTCGTGGACGAGGTCGTAATTGCTTTGCCGATACGATCATTCCACGATGACGCGTCTCGAATCGCTGCGCTCTGCGAGGAGCAAGGGATTCTCTCCCGAGTCCTGACCAACATCTTCAACCTCAAGATGGCGCGCTCACACGCCGAGGATCTGGAAGGCGACTCCTGGATTACGCATCACAATGGAGTCAGCGAAGGCTGGCCGTTGATCGTGAAACGAATCGTCGATTTTGCGGTTGCGCTGATTGCGGTGATCGTCATCCTCCCGGTCATGCTTCTGGTGGCGTTAGTGATCAAGATAACTTCACCCGGGCCTGTTCTTTTTGCCCAGAAGAGGGTTGGCCATAACAAGCGAAAGTTCACGATGTTTAAATTCAGGACTATGGTCGTCGATGCGGAACAGCAAATGGAGCAACTGCAACACCTGAACGAGGTCAGCGGGCCGGTGTTCAAAATCAAGAACGATCCGCGGATTACTCCGATCGGGAAATTCCTGCGCAAGACGAGTCTCGACGAGGTGCCACAGTTGTTCAGCGTGTTGAAGGGGGATATGAGTCTGGTCGGCCCGCGCCCGCTCCCCATCCGGGACTACGAAGGCTTCAACGAAGACTGGCAGCGCCGGCGCTTTAGCGTGAAGCCGGGAATCACCTGCTTGTGGCAGGTTCAAGGCCGGAGTTCTATTTCGTTTGAAAAATGGATGGAACTGGATCTCCAATACATCGACAAGTGGTCCCTGTGGCTTGATTTCCAGATTTTGTTGCAAACTATCCCGGCCGTGCTCAAGGGCTCGGGCGCTGTCTGAGCTGCGCCTGACTTTCTGACGCGGGAATTGTCAGAATGGATGCAGCAGGGTAATCATTTGCTCCTCGTTCCCTCGACCGCCCTCGCGGACGGAACTAGTCTTTCCTTCAAGTGAACAACACTAACCATGCAAGTTGCTTGCGCTGCGAAGTCATAACCGATTTCGGCGATCTGGAGAAGATTTCGCCGGATTGGGAGCGCCTGTGGCAAACGGACGGCAGAGCAGAGATTTTCCAGACCTTTGCATGGGCCCGAGCCTGGTGGCGTTGCTACGGCCGTGATTTCACTCTTTGTACCCCTGTAGTTTTTGACGGGAACAAAATTGTTGGCATTCTTCCCCTGGCGAAGAGGAGCAATATCGTGCAGTTTCTGGGGACGCCGGAAGCTGACTACGCGGATCTCCTGTGTGAGGAAGGGCGGGAGAAAGAGGTTCTGACGGCGGCACTGGGGGCTCTGTTTGAGTCGGTCAAGGCTTGGAACGAATGCATCCTGCAGCACCTTGCAAAAGACGGCCGGGTTGTCCGCCACTTCGGCGAGCTGCCTCGTGATTTGCGCAGGCGCGTGAAACTGATTCCCGCGGGGCGTTATCAAACGATCCTTCTCCAGGAAAACCGCGAGGAGATCTTCAACTCGCTGCTGGGTAAGCACCACACCCGGCGGCGTCACAATAAGTTGAAGAAAGCCGGTCAGGTAAGGCTTCGCCGCATTCTGACAAAGTCAGAGGCGCAAGACCATCTCAACTATTTCTTTCGCCATCACATTCGACGGTGTGCTTTGCTAGGAAGAGAAAGCACGTGCGCCCGACCTGAGTTTCGCAACTTCTTGCAAGCAGTCGTTGAGGAACTCGATCCGAGCGGGCGGTTGCTCTTCGAAGTTCTTGAGCTGGACGGCCGTCCTTTCGCGTGGCACTTCAGTTTCCTGGCGAACGGGAAGCTCCTCCTCTATCAGCACACTTTTGATTTGGATAGCTGGGACTATGCCCCTGGAGAGGTGCTGCTCTCTCACCTCCTCCAGTTCGCCCAGGACAACGTTACGCGAGAATTCGATTTCGGATCTGGCGACGAAGCCTACAAGAACCGGTTTGCCCGGCACACTCGGGAAACGTTCTCACTTTATGTCGAACCCGGGGATCTCAAGGGCAGGCTCCGTGGGTTATTCCGTGCAGGGCAAGGTTATTTGTCTCCTGCCGTGAGTCATCTGCAGCACAGAGCTAAAACTCATGCCAGCACGTTTCGACTGCTCCGCTCGATTCGAATATCGACGAGCGCCGTCATTTGCCGGATTCGACAAGCCAAGAAGGATGGCAGGCTGTTGCAGTACGGGCTTGAATGGATAGCGCGGCTGTTTCGTGGGGCCGTCTGGGGTAAACACGAACTGGAAGTGTTTCCCTGGGAAGCACTTGTTGGCCCCAGCGGAACGCCTGTCGTCGGCTTCCCCTGCGATGGCGGAGTAGAAATTGCGACGGGAGGCTTTGGCGATCTGGTTGACCTGGCCACGGAACGTCCGGATGCTGTGGTTGCAAATGAGCTTCCGGGATTTCGGCAGCGCCTGAAAAAAGGCGACCGCTTTTATATTGGCCGGAAGTCGGGGCAGGCGGCTCTTCTGGCCTGGACTTCGACGAATGCGAATGATGTTTTGGACCCCGAACTCAGCCAAGCTACGCGACCCCACCGTCCGGCGCTAGTAATGTATGACCTGTGGACGGAGCCACGTCGGAGCGATGGAGCGTTATGCCGGCAATTTCTGTCGGTCTTGAGGCTGGAAGCCGCCGGCAAGAAACTTGACCTCTTACTTCGCCGTCGCACTGATCAAGTGACGTTCCAGGCGGAACTGGAACATCAAGGTCTCCTGCCCGAGTATCGAATCGTTAGTTACAGTTTGTTTCATTGGCTCCGATGGACTCGGCTTTTCCATACGAAAAAGACCGTCGCTGACCGGGCACTGGTTGTGGGAACGGCCGGAACGTAGAGCTGTTCTTGTTCGACCATCCGAGACGCGTGCTGTGCCAGCGGTCTTCCGCTTTCCCGGCATACAGAAATAACTTACCGATTGTATGAGTGAAGGAACCAACACTTTGCCACGCATTGCCCAGAGTTCCGAGGCGACACCCAGCCAGCTTGTGAGCGGCGGCTACGCGGAAGGTCTGCAGCGGCCTACCGAGCCGCCCGTTCCACGACGTCCCCTCGGGGTCACGCCCTTGTTGTCGTTCCAGCAGCAACAAGTTTGGTTGCACGCGCAGCTGGCGCCGGACACTCCGCTTTACCATGAGGTCTTGGTTCTGGAACGAAATGGCCTGCTCGATCGCGAGGCTTTGGAGCAAAGCTTCAGCGAAATCAGCCGCCGTCACGAGATTCTGCGTACAACCTTTCGCGCCATAGACGGCGCCTTAGTTCCGGCGGTGGCTGAACACCAAACTGTGAAAGTCGCCCTCACAGAACTGAACACCTCGCTGGATGGGCAACGCGCGACTGAACTCCTGCAGATCGCCACCGAAGAAGCACGGCAGCCGTTCGACCTGGCGAATGGTCCTCTGATGCGTGCGCGCTTGCTGTGCTTATCAAAAGAGAATTACGTTCTCGTTGTAACTCTCCATACTTTGGTTGCTGACGAGTGGTCGTTGAACCTCTTGGCGCGCGAACTCGATGCTCTTTATCAGGCCTACTCAGCTGGTGAGCCATCTCCTCTCCCCGAGTTGCCAGTACAGTATGCGGACTGTACATATTGGCAGAAGACTTGGTTCGCGGGTGAGGTTCTCGAGCAACATATCGCCTATTGGCGAAAGCGACTCGAAGGCATTCCCGCCGTCCTCGATCTCCCGACGGATCGACCGCGGCCGCCGGTGCAGGGATTCCGTGGCGCGCGTGAATCTTTAGTCCTGTCAAAGAGCCTGAGCGAATCACTCAGAGAGCTCAGCGAGCGCGAGGGAGCCACGCTATTTGAGACGCTCCTCGCTGCTTTCCAAACGTTGCTCTCGCGCTCCACGGGGCAACCCGACATCGTGGTGGGGGCGATTGACCCGGGCCGGGATGCGGCTGGCGCGGAAGGTTTGATTGGCCTTTTTGCCCATACCCTAGTGATTCGCACTGAGATGGAAAGCGACTCCACTTTCCGGGAGCTGCTGTGGCGGGTCAGGGATCTTTCGCGACGCGATCGTGAGTTTCGCAATATGCCGTTCGACCGCCTGGTCAGCGAACTGCAGCCGGAGCGCGAACCCAGCCGAAATCCTCTGTTTCAGGTTTTGTTTTCCCTGACACCCTCGGCACCGGCGGATCAAACGGGTTGGGAGACAGCTAATTTCGAAGTGGACAGTGGTGCAGCGAAGGTCGACTTACAGCTTCAGCTCGAAGACCGTCCGGGGGGCGTCGTAGGCCGCTTTATCTACAATACGGAAATCTTTGACGCCACTACGATCAGTCGAATGGCAGTTCATTTTCAGACGTTACTGCAGGGCATCGTCGTTAATCCCGATCAGAGTCTCTCGAGACTACCGCTGCTCGGCCATGCTGAGCGACATCAGTTGCTGGTGGAATGGAATAGCTCGCCCACGGATTATCCCCGGGATCGGGGTGTTCATCAGCTTTTTGAATTGCAGGTCGAGCGCAATCCGAATGCGACAGCAGTTGTATTTGAGAACGAGCGCCTGACCTATAGGGAGTTGAACCGCCGAGCCAACCAACTGGCGCACTATTTGGAGAAGCTGGGTGTAGGTCCGGACGTGCTGGTGGGCATCCTGGTAGAACGATCGCTCGAAATGGTCGTCGGGTTGCTGGGAATCCTCAAGGCCGGCGGCGCTTACGTCCCGCTGGATCCCGCATATCCGCGCGATCGCGTCGCCTTCATGCTCGAAGATTCCGCGGTGCCGGTGTTGCTTACGCAGCGCCACTTGCTCGGAAGTATTCCTGACAGCCGCGCGAAAGTCGTGGTTCTGGACAGCGATTGGAGCGAGATTGCAAAAGAGGAAGCCGGGAATCCGGTCAACAAAGTTTGCGCGAGGAACCTTGCTTACGTGATCTACACCTCGGGGTCGACCGGTAAGCCTAAGGGAGTGCAGATTCCGCATCGCGCGGTGGTCAACTTCCTGACGTCGATGGCTAAGAAGCCCGGCATGACGGCAGAGGATCGACTACTGGCTGTTACTACTCTCTCGTTTGACATCGCCGGCCTTGAGATTTACTTGCCGCTCAGTGTTGGGGCATCTTTCGAGATTGTCAGCCGCGACGTGTCGTCGGATGGAAGCCGGTTGTTGGCAAAGCTTGCTAAATCCAATGCGACCGTGGTGCAAGCCACGCCCGCCACTTGGCGGATGCTCCTCGAAGCGGGATGGAAAGGCGACCCTCGGCTGAAGATTCTGTGCGGAGGCGAAGCTATATCGCGCAAGCTCGCTGACCTGCTGCTGCAAAAGGTGGGCTCTTTGTGGAACATGTACGGGCCGACGGAAACGACCATCTGGTCAACAACTGCGAAGGTTGAGCCCGGACAGAATGCGGTATCGATCGGGCAACCGATCGCGAATACTCGGCTCTTCATACTCGACAAGGTGCTGCAACCGGTACCCATCGGGGTCGCGGGCGAATTGCACATTGGCGGCGACGGGCTCGCCCGAGGCTACCTCCATCGTCCTGAACTCACTGCCGAGAAATTTGTCCCGGATCCGTTCAGCCCGGATCCGGCAGCTCGCTTGTACAAGACCGGGGACTTGGTGCGCTATCTGCCGAGCGGCGACATTGATTTTCTAGGACGCATCGACCATCAGATAAAAATCCGTGGCTTCCGCATCGAAATGGGAGAGATCGAGGCGGTACTGAGACAGCATGGCGCGGTGAACGAGACGGTGGTCGTAGTGCGCGAAGACACGCCGGGCAACCAGCGCCTCGTTGCCTATTTTGTACCCGCGCGGGAATCAGCCTCGACTACCGGCGAATTGCGCGAGTTTCTGAAGGCGAAGTTGCCGGAGTATATGGTGCCGTCGGCTTTCGTTCCGCTTAAAGCCATGCCACTGACGCCGAACGGCAAAGTCAACCGGCGGGCGCTTCCGGCGCCGGATCACGCCGATCTCGCGCCGACCGCAAAGTTTGTCGCGCCGAAAGACGCTATCGAATCGCGACTGATCCAGATCTGGGAGGCCGTCTTAGGTGTACGACCGATTGGCACCAGGCATAACTTCTTTGAGCTCGGCGGACATTCGCTGGTGGCGGTCAAGTTGATGAACCGCATAGAGCAGGCATTCGGAAAGAACTTGCCTATTGCCACACTGCTTCAGGCTCCGACCATTGAACAGTTGGCCGCGATTCTTCGTCAGGAAGGATGGGAGCCTTCGTCGTCCTGTCTGGTCCCGATTCAGACTGGAGGATCGAGGACGCCGTTTTTCTGTGTTCATGGAGCGAACGGCGCGGTAGTGCGGTTTTACGATCTGGCGCGATACCTTGGATCGGATCAACCTTTTTATGGCCTGCAGGCGCGCGGTTTGGACGAGAGAAAACCGTGTGACACGCAAATCGAAGTCATGGCTTCTCGGTATATCAAGGAAATACGCAGCGTTCAGCCGGAGGGCCCGTATCTTCTTGGCGGCTACTCAATGGGTGGGTCGGTAGCTTTTGAGATGGCCCAACAGTTAGCCGCACAGGGCCAGGAGCGAGCAGTCGTGGTTCTGTTTGACACTCTCTGCGCCCCTCCGCAAAGAACAGAGGCTTCGCTGGAGGTTGCCTCCGCCTCGTCTGCCTTAGCCGAACTTTTCCGCATCCCGGCACGGGAGAAGCTGGCTTATCTTTGGCGAATCGCCACCGCCCCAATTCGGAGCTTCGAAAGGTGGATGCATGGCGCGAGATTGCCGAGCAATGTCAAGAAGGTCCGAAAAGCTTGTATGCAGGCTGAAAGAGACTACGTGCGGCGGCTTTATCCGGGGCGGGTCATTCTGTTTCGGTCGAGCCACAAGGCGCTGGGCCAGGTTAGTGATCCGCGCGCGGGCTGGAGCACTTACGCTCGTCCTGGGCTCGAGATCTACGAAATCAAGGGCAATCACGAGAACATTCTTCTCGAGCCCCAAGTTCGATCGGTAGCCGAGCAACTGAGAACTTGTCTGGAAGAGGAAGCAGCCCGGGTTTCGGGCCAGCTCTCAAACGTCTGATTTTAGTGGCCTCGTTCATAAAATTTGTTCCCATCAGAGAGGACGGCAAGTGATCGGATCGAGACTTCAGGAACCGATAGCACCAGTTAAGCCTGCGGCAGGCGCAGGCGCGAATTTCTTCGGGCGATTCGCTCTGAGTGAGATCCTGTCCTTCGATCCTGCCGGGGTGCGCGAAAAGCTTGTTCCCTGGGCCATGAAGGGTGGGCTGGCGATTCTGGACCAGGGGGTTTTCGCTGGATCCAATTTCGTTATCAGCATCCTGCTGGCCCGGTGGCTGTCGCCCGAACAATATGGCAGTTACGCGGTTGCGTTCGCGATATTCCTGTTCATTCTTACTTTCTACCAGGCTTTACTGCTGGAACCCATGCTCGTGTTCGGCGGTTCGGTCTATCGCAATTGCCTTCGTGGATATCTGAAGGCGTTGCTTCAGCTTCACGTGGGCATGTCGTTGGTGATTGTCCTGCTTCTGGGTGTCTCAGCCGGGGTTGCTTATAAGTTGGGACCAGCGAGCAGTTTGCCCAGCGCGCTCGTAGGTATTGCCTTTGCGGCGCCTTCGATCTTGCTATTCTGGGTACTTAAGCGGACCTTCTACTTAAAGCTCTCCCCGGCCCCTTCAGCTGGCGCGGCCGTTCTCTATTGCATTCTGACCATGGGCGGGTTGGCATTCGTCTATGAACACGGTTTGCTTTCGGTGCTTTCAGCTTTATTGCTGATGGGAGCGGGGAGCCTGGGAGCCAGTGCCTTGCTGCTGATCTATTTGAAATTGCGGCTTTCGTCGAGTCACGATGCGCCCAGCGTATTGGACATTGGGAGTCGGCATTGGCGCTATGGGCGCTGGGCCTTGGGGGCCAACGCCATGATGTGGGTTCCGATCAACCTCTTCTACCCACTGCTGAGCAGGTTTTCGGGCATGGCGCAGGCGGGGCAACTGAAGGCCCTGATGAATTTCGCGTCGCCCATGCTGCAAACTTGTGCGGCACTTTCCTCACTCATGCTTCCTTATTCAGCGAGGGTGCTGGAGCAGAGAGGGAGTGCCGGAGTTAACATCGTTCTCAAGCGAATGACTTTGCTTTGCGTTGCTTGCGCAGTTCCTTATTGGATTGTGTTGCTTTTGTTTAGAGGGCCGGCTTTCCGCATGCTTTACTCCGGCCGCTATGCGGAGGTCGCGTATCTCCTGCCTGTGGTTGCGTTGGCATCGATCGCGGGCAGCGCGTTTTTTGGTCCGTCCATCGTATTGCGCTCCTTGGAGTCTCCCGGCCTGGTCTTTGCCGCGGTAACGATTTCCAGCGGTGTCTCGCTCGCAGTCGGCATTCCCCTCACTCGCGCGTTCGGTGTTGGAGGAGCGATATGGAGCATTGCATTGTCAGAATCACTGGCCTTTGTTGCAGCTATAGTTCTGCTGCGCCGCAAGGCTCGCAGATCTTTGGAGGCGACACCCACTTTGTTACCGCTGTCGGTTTCTGATTGAGAACGCGGGAATATCCGGTTCGCTCTTTTGAGTCTACAAACTAAACCCCCTAATTGTTTTCCGGCTGATAACGTAAGAATCCACTTTTCGAGGAAAATACATTTATGCTGACGCAGACCTTTCGACGAATTCGAGCCAAGGCAGCAAGAAGCAGCATCCGCGTTCCGTACGTGTGGTCTTGGCACCTTGGATTGAAACCCCAAGACGTATTTCTTGCATCCTATCCTCGGTCGGGTAGCACCTGGCTGCGCTTTATGCTTTTCGAAATCATGTGTGGTGAAGACCCAGGGTTTCGAAAGATCGAATCACGCCTGCCCGAGATCCAATGGCACCGCGGAGTTCCGGCGATTTTGCCCAACGGCGGCCGGTTGATCAAAACCCACGAGAAATATCGCAAGGAATACACCCGGGCGGTGTTTCTGGTCCGAGATGCGAGGGACGTTTTATTGTCGGCTTACGCTGGCTTCGCCTCGGTCGGCTTGACTCGACTCGTGTCTAAGGGTGATCTGGACAGCTTCTTGACGTCCTTTCTAGAGGGCAAAGCACTGCAAATGGGTTCCTGGCAGGAACACTCACGCTCCTGGCTGGAATCGCCGCTGGCGAGAAACGGTAATTTGATGGTTATCCGGTATGAAGACCTGCGCAAGAATCCGGAACCGATGCTGGGAGAATTGCTGGAATTTGTTGGTTTGAAGCCCAACTTTCAGGTAATTCGCAAAGCGATCGAGGACAACACCTTGCAACGCATGCGGGCAAAAGAAGACCGGGCCAAAGAAGCCGGAGAGCAGTCGATCCTGCTGGGCGACCGCAAGAGCGTCGAGGAAGAAAGCCGCTTCGTCCGCACCGGATCCGTCGGTGGGTGGCGAGGCAAGCTGACACCGGATCAGGTTAAACTCATCGAGCAGTACGCTGGCGAAACGCTTGCCGCGGTGGGCTATGAGCCTGGCCTCGTAGAGCAACCTGTCTTGACGACATAGATCCTCGAGGAGCCTGCGACAGGGAAGACTTACATTCCGTACAGGACAATCAAGGATTCCATCCCTGCAGAACAATCAAGCATTCTATGAACACGACTGAAATAGCGCCTCCGACGGACGCCAGCCTGAAATCGAGCCCTCGGCTGACCAGAGCTAATCTGGGCGCTCTGGCTTGCTTCGGGCTGTTTGTGGTGGTGGGCTGCCTGGGCGTCTTGAACCCTCTCATTTTGCTGGGTTGCGCTGCCGCTGCAATTACGTTGGTCTTAGTATGGCTGGCCGCTAAGTACCTACGACGCGTAGGTCTGGAGCTCTGGCAAGTCTTTGCGCTGACTGCTCTGTCGGGCTATCTGCTGTTGAACTACGGATTCGAGAACCTCTCTCTTCACGTAGGCGGGTTCCCGATCATTATCAGTTACGGCTTGATGTATGGCGCCCTGGGATTGGCTGTTCTTACCCAGCGGCATCTGATTGCAAGAGCGCTGAAGGAACCTCCGGTGCTTTGCGCGCTCGCCCTGCTTGTCCTGGCATTCTGCCATCTTGTTCTGGAAGTTCCCCAGTTTGGCGTGTGGGCCCTGCGGGACAGCACCATGTGTCTCGACGCGGTTTTTATGCTGCTGGGGCTGGCCTGGGCGATGAAGCGCGATAGCCTCGTTTTTATAACGAGGTGGATGACCGTCATTTTCTCACTGAACATGTTGTACGGCTTTACCCTTCCCTGGGGCGAGAAGCTGTGGGCGTGGTCTCCGGAAAGCGGTGTCTTTCTTAAGGTGCCGATTCTGGGAAATTACAACGGCACCGGCGATCTGCTGCTGGCGGGCGCCGTATTCTGTATTTGCGTCGGTAGCTTTGTGGTTAAGCGCCCTGCCTGGCTGATGCTACTTCTCGCCGCGGCTCAATTTCTAGGAGTCGCGATCACCCAAGTCAGGCGGATGTACGTGGGCGCTGTAATCGTTCTGATCATTCTGGTGCTCTTGGGCGAAGTAAAAAAATTCGCGAAACTCTTCGTCCTGGTTCCGGTGGCCATCTTGGTCATCTTGCTGGCGACCACTGTCGGCGGGCTTGAAATATCCGGCCGCATCGGTCCGGTCAACCTCGCGTTTTTCAAAGACCACATTCGAAGCATTGAGACCTCTGAGGGAACCCCCGGAAGCAGCATCGAGAGTCGCTTCGGAATGGCGGACGAAGCGCTAGGGCATTTTTACTCGCATCCGGTGTTTGGCGTGGGTTTCGGTGAGCCACTGCTTAAAGATATCGACCAATCCAACGGCGCTGCCGGGCGCGTGCCGCACAACTCGAGTCTCACTTACTTGGCAAGACTTGGCGCAGTTGGCCTAGCTCTGTGGATCGCTTTTCACTTTTCCCTGTTGAAAAGATTTGTTTACACCTATCGGCAACGACATTCCTGTGACCGGCAGGTGTACGCCTTTCTCTTGTGGTTCTTCCTCTTTTACGTGCTCTTTATGCTCGCTAGTTTTGTAGAGCCACCTTTCGAGTTTCCCTCCGGCGCCGTCCCATTCTATTTCTGGACAGGTTTCGCGCTTGGATTGATGAGGTGGCGTTTGGTCCCCCAGGGCAAGAAAGAACATGAGCTAATCATGCTCGTCAATACTACGGAGACGGTCTAAACGCAGAACAGGTCGCATAACTTGAACTGGAAACTCAAATCTCGCTTTACCACTCAAGGTGTACTGGGACACTCTATGGAACTTGAAACGGAAGTGACAGTGAAGACTCCCGTGAGCAGTGACGCACCCCCGGCCGGACGCTTGGCGGAGTTCAACAACATGGAAAGACCAACCATCGTAACGACCAGCTGGGATGATGGCGACCGTTACGATCTCAAAATTGCCGAGATCCTTCGAGCCCGCCAAGTCGCAGGCACTTTCTATGTTCCGATAACTCCCCACAAAGAACATCCTGCGCTTGGGCCTGCCGACTTAAGGGACCTTTTGTCTGAGGGCTTCGAAATCGGAGCTCACGGCTTTTCTCACAAGCTGCTCTGGAAGTTGTCCCAGGAGGAATTATCCAAGGAAATAATTCCCTGCAGGCCCATTCTTGAAGACATCCTCGGAGCACAGGTGCGCATGTTTTGCTATCCCAAAGGTAGGTACGACTCGAACACGATTCGCGTTCTGAAAGAGGCCGGTTATTTGGGGGCTCGTACCAACCGAATGCTTGCGACGAAGCCCGATTTCAACCCTTTCGCAATTCCAACAACCGTGCAGATATCCCGCCATCCTAAGTACGACTACATCAAGAATGTTGCGAGAGCTGGAAAAATAGAAAGCCTCCGGCTTTGTTTGACGCATATGAACCGGCTGGACAATTGGGTGGAACTCGGCAAGAAGCTCTTTGATTCTGTCGTGAAGAACGGTGGAATCTGGCACTTGTACGGCCATTCCCGGGAGATAGAGGATCTGGGCATGTGGAAGGATCTCGAAGAAATATTGGATTACGTGAGCAATCGGAAGGGTGTGATGTATGTTCCGAATTGTGACTTAGTCCGCCTTCCGTGCGGTCGAGGCTCAAACGTGGGAAATGGCAAGCTGTGAAGATAATACTGGTCCATTGCCATTATCAGCAGCCGGGGGGTGAGGATGTCGTCTTCCAACAGGAACGCCAACTGTTGGAGCGCGCCGGGCACGAGGTGATAGTTTTCATCCGGAGCAATGAGGGGTTGGACTCCTATTCGAAAGTCCAGCGACTCGTGCTGATCCAGAAAGCCATTTGGAATACCGGGATGCAGAAGGAATTCAGCGAGGTGCTGCGGACCCAGAAGCCGGATGTGGTTCATGTCCACAACACCTGGGTTGCGATCTCGCCCTCGATTTATAAGGCGTGCCAGGATGCCAATGTGCCGGTGGTTCAAACCCATCACAATTACCGGCTGATGTGCCCCTGCGGAACTTTTTTTCGCGATGGTGCCGCTTGTGAAGAATGCATGGACCATAGTCTGTTGCGGAGCGTCCGATACGGATGTTACCGCGACTCTCGCAGCACCACGGCTGCCAAGGCCTTGATGCTGGCCGTGCATCGCGGGCTTCACACTTGGGACCGGGACATAAACTGCCATATCGTCCTCACCGAGTTTGCCAAGAGCAAGTTCTTGCGGGGAGGGTTGCCCCCGGAAAGAATGTTCGTGAAGCCGAACTTTGTACACCCAGATCCGCTCCCGGCAACGAATGATCACAGCGCAGTAGGCGGCGACGGCAAGTATGCCTTGTTTGCCGGTCGGCTGGCGCCGAAGAAACGGGTTACCACGGTGCTGTCGGCGTGGAGTCGCCTGCGCAGCCGCATCCCTCTCATGATCGTGGGCGGAGGGATTGAGCAGGAGGAACTGGAACAGGAGGCTGCCCAGGACAGACTCAGCACAATCACTTTCCGAGGCACCTTGCCACACGATGAAACCCTGGCGGTCATGAGTGGAGCGCGCTTTCTCATTTTTTCAAGCGAGTGGTATGAGACATTCGGGCTCACCATGGTCGAGGCTTTCGCCTGCGGAGTTCCGGTCATTTGCTCCAGAGTGGGCGCCATGCGGGAGATCGTGGATGACGGTCGCACTGGCCTGCACTTTAACGCCGGGGATGCCGACGACTTGGCGGCGAAAGTCGAATGGGCCTTGAGTCATCCGGAACGCATGCAGGAGATGGGAAGGGAAGCACGGCAGGAATACGAAAGCAAATACACCGCAGAAAAAAACTACCCCAGGCTGATGGAAATCTACCAGCACGCGATCGCAAGGCGCAATTAACACTTAGCGTCTTTGACTCTCGAATCGCTGTTTTAACTCTCCCACCTTTCAGGTATCAGGCCTGGCAGCCTTCTTGAGCCCCTTAAAAGACTTGTCAGAATCGTTCTGCCCACATTGCCGGTTATGATTGAAGTTCAGCATCCACTCAGAGATCAATCGTTCGAGGGTGATCCTATCGCTCCAGTAAACGCACGCTGGTACCTTTCGCGTCTGGCTTCGATGCAACCGGCTGAAATCGTATGGCGAGCGCGTTCAGCTGCCATGCTGCCGCTTGATTGGGCGCAATGGAAGAATCAGCCTGCGGTGCCGGTGCCCAGCTGGGCTCCTCTCAACCCTGCCTCATATCCGGTAAAGCTGCATCAGAGCGGTACGACGATCGATCGCATCCGCATCTTCGATCTCGAATTTCCCGTTGGATTCGAGTTCAATTGGCATCGCGACTACCGCTACGAGCGGCAGGTGGAGCGCCGCTTCGCCGGTACGCTGGATATCCGCAACACCGCCGTAGTAAGCGATATCAAGTATGTGTGGGAGCCCAGCCGGTTCCAGCATCTTTCCGCATTGGCGTTTGCCGCCAACGCCGAAGAACATGCGAGCTACATCGTACGGTCAATCGATTCCTGGATTACTGCGAATCCTTATCTTTTCGGCGTGCACTGGACCAGCAGCCTCGAACTGGCCGAGCGAGTCATTTCGTGGGCCATGTTGTATCCGCGCATCGCCGATCATGTCGCGCGCGATGAAGAATTTCGTCAACGCTGGCTGGATTCGATTTATCTGCACCTGACGCGCATCTCGCGCAAACTCAGCCTTTACTCCTCGGCCAACAACCATCTGATCGGCGAACTCATTGGCCTGTTTGTAGGCGCCTCCTGCTTCGACTTCTGGCCGGAGTGCGGCGGCTGGCGTGTGCGCGCGCAAGAGCTGCTGGAACGCGAAATCCGACTTCAAATTGGTGACGACGGCGTCAATCGCGAGCAGGCGATGTCGTACCACATCTTCACGCTGGAATTATTTCTGCTCGCCTTCGCCATTGCCCGCAACACGGGACGTCCATTCAGCGAAGGCTACGCCGAACGGCTGCGCGGCATGGCTGGGTTTCTCGACACGGTGGCGACCTCGAGCGGAGATCTCCCTTGGTATGGTGATTCCGACGATGCCCGCGGCTTTGTGTTGGCAGAAGAGGAGAGTGGTCTCGAAGTCAGCATGCAATTGGCAGGACTGATTTTTGCAGAGCCCCGGTGGTTGCGCTTCCGCCACACGGCCACCGCGGCGGCTCGAGCCCTCGTTCCAGACTCGCTCGCAGGCCTCAATCAGATTTCGCGCCCGCAGCCCGCGCCTGCGCGTGAGTTGTTCTCCGATGCCGGACTGGCTGTGTTATGTACGCGCGATGAAAACGTCCGCCTGCTGATGGACTTTGGTCCGCTCGGGTTCACCGCTACGGCGGGACACGGTCATGCCGATGCGTTGTCCATTTGGCTTTCCGTCGGCGATGAATACTTCCTGATCGATGCCGGTACGTATGCCTACCATTCGCATCCGGAGTGGCGCACTTATTTCCGCGGCACCGCGGCACACAATACGGCCTCGGTGGACGGTCAGGACCAGTCGAAGATGGCGGGACGCTTCCTGTGGCGCGCAAAAGCAAACGCGCGCCTGTTACGTTTCGAAAGCGCATCCGAGCAAGTCATAATCGAGGCCGAACACGACGGCTATCTGCGCTTACCCGATCCGGTCACTCACCGCCGAACGGTTGGTTTCGACCGTGCGACTGGGAACGTCTCTATCGAAGACAACTTTCGCGGCACGGGCCGCCACGAAGTCGAGTTGTTTTTCCACATGCACGAGCAAGCCGAGGTTCTCAGCGTCAGCGACGGAGAAGCTCGCGTGAGCTGGCGGGGACGAGGCATCGTGTTTTCTTCGACAGATCGCAATGCCCGTTGGGAAATCATCCGCGGCTCCGACGACCCTAAACTCGGCTGGCGCTCGCACCGGTTCAACCAGAAACAGTCCATCGCTACTCTGCGCGTTCGTGCTGAGATCGATGGCTCGACCGCAATCCGCACTCATCTGAGGATCAGCTCATGAAGATCAGCATCGTCGGACTAGGTTATGTCGGCGCCGTTTCGGCCGCCTGCCTGGCCGACTCGGGACACCACGTCTGGGGCGTTGACATTAACCCGGCGAAAGTACGCGTGATCAACGAAGGCCGCTCTCCGATCGTCGAGACCGGTCTCGCCGAAAAAATTGCGCACGGCCGGCAGTTGGACCGCCTGTGTGCGACTACTGACATCGGGCAAGCGTTTCGCGAAACTGAGTTGTGCTTTGTCGCGGTGGCCACTCCGAGCCGGCCCAATGGCCAGATCGATCCCGCACATCTGTTTCGCGCCTGTAGTCAGATCGCGGCGGCACTGGCGAAACTCGGCAAGAAGCAGATCGTGGTGATCCGCAGCAGCGTGCTGCCGTCCATCTTCGACGAGTGCCGCACGATCTTTGAAAAGATCGCTCCCGGACTGGTGGAGTTGTGCGCCAATCCGGAATTTCTGCGGGAAGGGACTGCGATCCGCGATTTTGAGCAGCCGCCTTTTACGATTCTCGGAACCGACACCGCAAATGCGGAAACCACGTTGCGTGCGCTCTACGCGGATCAAACAGCCCCCATTTTCGTGCTAAAGCCGAGAGATGCGCTGATGGTGAAGTATGCCAGCAACGCGTTCCATGCTCTGAAGGTTGCGTTCGCCAACGAAATCGCTGCCGTCTGCCAGCAGACTGGTGTGGATGCGGAAGCGGTCATGGAAGTCTTCTGCAACGACAATAAGCTGAATATCTCGCGTCGCTACCTTATGCCCGGCTTCGCTTTTGGCGGGTCGTGTTTGCCGAAAGACGTGCGCGCCGTTCTTCACGCCGGCAACTCTCTCGACCTGCACCTGCCCCTGATTGCCGCCATCTTGTCGAGCAACGACTACGTGATCCGGCGGGCATTCGACAAAGTGCAGGCATCGGGCAAGCGGCGCATCGGAATGATCGGTCTGAGCTTCAAATCAAACACCGACGACCTGCGCGAAAGTCCGTTCGTTGAATTAGCCGAACGGTTGCTGGGTAAGGGCTACGAACTGCGGATATACGATCCGAACGTGATCGCAGCCCGCTTGACCGGCGCGAACAAGGAATACATCGACGGCGTCATCCCACACCTGTCGCGTCTCCTGGTGACTTCACTCGATGAACTCGGCGATGCCGAGCTGCTGCTGGTGGGCCACCATTTCCCAGGCATCGCTGAATTGCTGGAACGTACCAGCACTTCCGTGATCGACCTGGGCGCCTTCCCGGTCGCAAGGCCGGCGACCTCGACGGAAAATGAGCTGGCGCTTGAGGCTGGCGCTCGCCTATGAACGCAAAGCGCAACATCCTGATCATCGTGCAGAACCTTCCGGTACCCTTTGACCGGCGCGTCTGGCAGGAGGCGACCAGCCTGCGCCGCCACGGCTTCGGCGTGGCCGTCATCTGCCCGAAGAAAGGGAAATGCACCGCGAGCTATGAGCGGCTCGAAGACGTCGATATCTATCGCTATCCGCTGGTTTACGAAGCCAACCATGGCGTCTCTGGATATTTCGTTGAGTTCGTCTATTGCTGGCTGGCTTCCCTGTGGCTGGCGCTGAAGGCGTATGCCCATCGTCCGTTTCAAGCCATCCACGCCTGCAATCCGCCCGACACTTTTTTCGCCCTGGCACTGCTGTTTCGGCCGTTGGGAGTGAAGTTCGTTTTTGATCATCATGATCTCTGCCCTGAAATGTTTATTGCCAAGGGGCGCAGCCGGACCGGATTGCTCTACCGGGGATTGGTCTGGCTCGAAAAAATGACGCTGCAGTCTGCGGACGCCGTCATTGCCGTCAACGAGTCGCACCGAACGATTGCGTTGCAGCGAGGCGGCATTCCGGACGAACGAATCACCGTCGTGCGCAGCGGCCCTCGACGGGGATGGGCCGACATCAATTCGCCCGCCCCCGAACTGAAGCTCGGGCACCAGAACATGGTGATGTACCTGGGCGAAATGTGCGAACAGGACGGCGTCATTCACCTGCTGCGCGCCATCGAGACTTACCGCACGATTGCTCCCGACGACACGCTCTTCGCCTTTGTCGGCGGAGGTCCCGATCAGCCCCGTATGAAAGCCATGGCCGAGCAGATGGGATTGGGTCCGGTCGTTCACTTTGCCGGCCGCATTCCCGACGAACAGTTGTGGGCTTATCTTTCGACCGCCGATGTGTGTGTGGATCCCGACCCGTTCACCGAGTGGAGCAATATGTCCACCATGAACAAGATCATCGAATACGCAGCGTTCGGCCGCCCAATAGTGGCGTTTGACCTGGTCGAACACCGTCGCTCCGCCGAATCGGCCGCCGTCTATGTTGAGGGCAATGATGATGCCGCGCTGGGGCGCGCGATCCGCGAACTGCTGCTCGACGGCGAACGTAGGCAAGTTATGTCGCAGTTCGCTCGCACCCGCTTCCGCGAACAACTGGCCTGGGAGAACTCGGAACAGCGACTGATTGCGACCTACCGTCATCTTTTGGGTGGGCAGGTGCCAGCTTCGTTAACAGCCAGGGCCGATACCACTGCGAGCTCGGTTCAGCGACAATGATCTTGAAGATCTCAGGCACGATCGGCCAATGTTTCATCGCGGGCGGCGTATGGCACAGCTGACACAACTCCGTGTGGAGCTGCATTGTCACACGACCTATTCCCACGACGGACACATCGAATTTGACGGCTTGTTACGTGCTGCCAAAGGGAAGCTCGATGTGGTGTGCATCACCGATCATGACACTATCGAGGGTGCAGTCGAATTTCAGAAGAGAAGCGCGGCCGTCAAGACGGATTTGCAGATCGTCATTGGTGAAGAGCGAACGTTGGCGGACAACAGCCACGTAATCGGCCTGTTCCTCAAGGAGGCGATTTCCTCGGACACGTTCGAGGACGTAGTCCGCGAAATCCAGGAGCAAGGTGGACTGTGCACGCTTCCTCATCCCTTTCGGCGCCGCGATGGAGCATTGCGTTCGGTGGAACGGCCCATGGAAGGGGTCTCGGGATTCGAAATCTTTAACCCGAAATGCTCGCTGGAGGAAAACAACAAGGCGCGCCTGCTCTGCGGCACCGGGCCGACTGCGATCGGAGGCAGCGATGCACATTATGAATGCGATTTGGGCGAGTGCGTGAACGTGGTTCCTTACGTCGGAGATGTTCGCAACAGTCTGGATTGTTTTCTGCAAGGGCGTGGCCGGTATCAAGTGCTCGGCATAGAGCAGAAGAGTGGCGGCAAAGGCCGTCAGTATGCGCCTTTTTATTATTCTATAAAACCGTACTTGCGCGTTCCACGCCCTCTTGTGCCCGCGGCCTGGAAGTTATATCGCGCCTACCGAAACTCAACCTCACGCTGGAAAAAAGCAAAACTGGAGACCAAGCATGTCAGCGAATAAAAGCCTGGTGAAAAACCTGTCGCGATTGCACGGATATGGGATTTACAAAAACCTTCTCAGCCGATCGCAATTCTGGCCGGCGGAACGCCGCGAACAGTATGTGCTGGAACATCTGCGCAACACTCTGGTTCGCGCCTATGAAGGAACTGCGTTTTATCGTGAACGGTTCCGCCAGGCTGGATTCAACCCGCGCACGGACTTTCACTCTCCCGAAGATCTGGCTCGCCTGCCTTTGCTCACCAAGGCTGAGGTTCGCAAATACTCGAACGAGGTCGTCGATCGTCGATTCGAAAAAGGCAGCGTCCTAACCCACACCAGCGGATCTACTGGCGAGCCCTTACCCATGCGGCTCAACGAACATTTTATGGCCTTCGACAATGCCTGCCTTTTCCGGCACTGGTCGTGGGCCGGCTATTCGTTTGGCGCGCGGATGGCTGCGTTGCGAACGTATGTTCCTTCCAAGGCGAGTGAACCTCTGTGGCGTCATAGCAAGCTGAAAAACACCTTTTATCTCTCTGCTTACCATTTGACTCCGGCCAATTGCAGCGAATACGTCGATCAGTTGCTCGAGTTCCGGCCACAGTTCATCAAGGCCTATCCTTCCTCGATGACAGTCTTTGCCGAATTCGCCTATGCCCATCGCGACAAGTTTGATTTTCTGCGTGGAATATTTACCGCCTCCGAGACCCTGCTCCCGAGCGAGAGGGATCGTATCGAACACACCTTCGGCAAAAAACTGTTCAATTGGTACGGCATGACCGAACCCGCCGTGATTATCACCGAGTGCGAACAGCACGAGGGCATGCACATCAACTGGGAATATGGGTACCCGGAATTCCTTCCTTCCGACGATTTGGAACCGAATGAGTTTCGCCTGGTGACCACCAGCTTCCACAACCCGGTGATGCCTTTTATTCGTTACGACACGGGAGATGTTGTACGCCTGTACGAAACCCCGCAGACTTGTGCCTGTGGGCGTAACATGCTGCTCGTGCACTCCATTGTGGGACGCAAAGACGAGTGCATCATCATGGCCGATGGCAGGCGCCTGCCTTCCATCAACTTCTACTCGCTATTTCGCGAGTTCTCTGAGGTCTTGAAGTTTCAGATCATCCAATACGGTCGAACTGAAATCCTGACCAAAATCGCTTTAGTGCCCCAAGCACAGGCTTCGCATTCGCTGACGCAGAAATTGGAAGAGGCGTTACGGCAGCGCGTAGGACCAAGCGTGAGACTCGAAATTGAGTACACGGAGAAGTTTCTCACTAACTCAGACGGGAAGACCCTCCCGATCGTGCGCAAGCTGGGAACCCGTTCCATCGAAGAACGCGAAGAATACCGAATTTCCTCCCAGCGGGCTTGGGAGATAGAGTCCAGAGGTGAGGAGGTATTCAAGCTGGATTGGAATGAGGCCGACACGGTTCCTTCGCCCGCCGTCCTAGAAGCCATTCAAGACCTTCTGCGAAATCCACACTCCATCCACTGGTATCCCGAAGCGGTTTCGAAGGATTTGGTCGCTGCGCTTCGAGAATATGCAGGCTTACCTGCTGAAAATATTCTCCTTACGCATGGATCTGACCTGGCCATGGAACTCGTCGCAACCTGCTTCGTTCGTCCGGGAGACAAAGTTCTGATGGTTACGCCCAGCTACGATAATTTTCGAGCTGTCGTCGAACAGCGCGGCGCAGAGGTTGTTAAGTTCAACTTCCTAGGCGCAGGGCCTTTTCCAGTGGCAGAATTTGAGGAAGCTCTCCGTCAACACACGCCGCGCCTGGCTTATATTGTGAATCCAAATAATCCGATCGGTTACACGATTAGCCCCGACCAGATCAAACAGGTTCTGGACTGCTGTTCGCGTCTTTCGACTATCCTCATTGTCGACGAGGCATATTTCGAGTTCTGCGGCATTACGTCAGCAGATCTGGTGACTCGATCGTCCCATTTGATCGTCACACGCTCGTTTTCGAAGGCATTTGGTCTGGCCGGCCTCCGTCTGGGATATTTGCTTGCTCCGCGTCAGATCATGGATGTTCTCGGTCGTGCAAATAACCCCAAGAGTGTGACCAGTTTCGCGAAAGCCGGCGCCTTGGCTGCGCTGCGTCACGTTGCCGCGGTTCACGCCTATGTTGAGGAAGTAGTTCAGTCCAGAATGGAATATGAGGAGCTTTTCAAACGCCATGGGATTAAGTACTTTCCGTCGTCCAGCAATTTCATCTTGTTCCAGTACGACGACGCGAAGGCGCTAATTCGAAGCCTTGAGGACCGCAACATATTTGTGCGAGACCGCACTTCACAATTCGACGGTGTGGGACATGTTCGCGTGTCCGTCGGCGGCAAGGAAAGCACGAAGGTGGCCATCCAAGCCTTGGATGAATTTCTGAGCGGTGGCGGGGCGACGAATTCCGATCTCGGAACGGCGGCAGAGGAGACCTTCGCCGGTGCGTCTCCGGCACGGCCAGATTGACGCTCGTTCGATGATCTAGAGCTCAACTACGTTCAATCGATCGGGCGAAACGAAACGTTGCATTGAAAGGAACGCATCAATTGCTTCAGATAATCCAGTACCAGAAAACAGGTGAGATTTTCGTGGATGAGTTGCCAGCGCCGAAGCTGCGGCCGGGCAACGTGCTGGTCCGCAATGTGTTCTCCTTGATCAGTGCCGGCACCGAACGCACGTCGGTCGAAACCGCTCAGGCTTCCATGATCCAGAAAGCACGCTTGCGGCCAGATCTGGTCCGTCAGGTGCTCGACAACGTCAACCGCGAAGGGCTACTGGCTACGTACAAGAAAGTCCAGGACCGACTCGACAATTTCAAGGAGCTCGGCTATAGCTCGGCGGGCGTCGTCGTCGAATCCGGAGTGGATGACATCAAAGTCGGCGACCGCGTTGCCTGCGCCGGACTCGGCTATGCCTCCCATGCCGAAATTATTTCTGTTCCGCGCAATCTCGTGGTCAAGATGCCAGATGAGGTCGGCTTCGATGAGGCAGCCTTCACCACGGTAGCCGCCATCGCCATGCAAGGCGTGCGCCAGGCGGACGTGCGCGTCGGCGAGCAGGTGGTCGTTATCGGTTTGGGATTGATTGGCCTGCTTACCGTTCAGTTGCTGAAGGCGAGCGGTTGCCGCGTCATAGGAATGGACGTTGCTCCGCGGAATTTTGAACTTGCAATGACACTCGGTTGCGATCGATGCACCCTCAGCAACGAAGACGCCGTTTTCGAAGTGCAAGGGTTTACTCGCAGCTATGGCGCCGACGCAGTCGTGGTCACCGCTGCCACAACTTCGAACCAGCCGGTCGAATTGGCCATCCAGTGCGCCCGCAAGCGGGGTACCGTAGTCGCTCTCGGTGCAGTAGGAATGAATATCCCGCGATCTCCGTTCTACGAGAAGGAGATTAATTTCCGCACTTCCTGCTCCTACGGTCCCGGCCGCTATGACGCCGACTACGAGGAGCGTGGCCACGACTATCCTCTCGGATATGTTCGCTGGACGGAAAACCGCAACATGGAATCTGTGCTCGACATGATCGTGCTGCGGAAACTTAACGTCCAGCCCCTGATCACGCACCGCATCCCGGTGGAAGAAAGTCTTCACGCCTATGACATCATTACCGGCAAGGTGCAGGAGCCCTATCTCGGCGTACTGATCCAATACTCCGACCCAACCGCCCCCCTCGCGCTCAGCCGCCGCGTCGAGTTACCTGTCGCCAGCCGCTCGACTTCCGGGCACAAAGCGGTTCTGGGCTTTATCGGGGCCGGTAACTTCACACAATCGATGCTGCTGCCCCCGGTCATGAAACTGGCTCCGCGCCTGCGCGGTCTCGCTACCGGCAAGCCGGTCAACGCCAAAAACATTGCGAAGAAATATCATTTCGAATTCTGCGCCACCGATGCCTCCGAAATCATTCATGACCAAGAAGTGAACCTGGTCTTTGTTACTTCCCGCCACGACTCGCACGCGCGCTACGTGGCGCAGGCGCTGCGCGCGGGGAAAAGTGTGTTCGTCGAAAAACCGCCGGCGCTCAACCGCGACGAACTCGATTCTGTTCTGGACGCATATTCGGAAGGCGAACGCTCCGGACATGCACCCTTGTTGATGGTCGGCTACAACCGCCGTTTTTCGGCACCCATCTGTGCCATCCAGAAGTTCTTTGCAGGACGCACCGAGCCTCTGGCCATGCACTATCGCGTCAACGCCGGCTTCATGCCGTCCACGCACTGGATGCAGCAGCCCGACCAGGGCGGACGTTTTGTCGGCGAGGGCGGACACTTCGTTGACGTGATGCAATTCCTTTGCGGCGCGCTTCCGACCAGTGTTCACGCTATCGCGCCTGCTGATGAAGCTGGCCGCTACAGCAATGACAATGTGCTTTTATCGATCACTTTCGCCGACGGATCTGCCGGCACGATTCACTACCTCGCCAATGGCTCGAACGCCGTCGATAAGGAATACCTGGAGGTCTTCGGTGATCAAAAGACGGCCCGCATGTGGAACTTCAAGAAGATCGAATGCGTGGATGGGCGGAAGAAATCGACGTCATCTTTTTCTGGAGATAAAGGGCACGCTGCAGAGATGAAGGCATTGCTTACCGCATTTGAAGCGGGCACTCGCGCTCCCGTCGGCATTGATTCATTGGTGGCTACTTCCCGCGTGACATTTGCCGTCATTGAATCCGTCAGGACGGGGCGAGTAGTTCCGATATTGCCGTCACTCCTCGACGACGTGGCCCGGCGGTAGCAGTCTGGTTTTGCGTTTGGTTCGCGTTCCAGTTCTTGATTATTACTCAATAGTTGCGGATGGCACGCATTGCTCCCCGATGCGATTGCCAACTTATTGTAGATGTGCTGATCACGAGTTAGGAAACGGGAGAGACACAGTGGGGAAACTGCGATACGAGTTGGATTTTTGCCGCTTGGCTGTGATGCTGTGCCTTGGATCGTCTTTCATTTGGGCGCAAAGTCAGCCAGAAATTGTAGTAGTGAGGGCCACAAAGCACGCCATCGCACCTCCGTTAAGCCAGATGGCGCCCATTCCTCCCCGTTCGGGCGACTCGGATTCCGATCGCGATGACGATGAAGGTGTGGCAAGGACAATGCATGCGCCTCGCGATCTAACGCCGATCGAGGATTCAGCCCTACAGACATCCACGGACACAGCGCTTGTCTCTGACCTCGCGGCGTTATCCACGAATTCTGGACTGAACCTTCTCGGTCTCGGAGTCGGCTTCTCCGGTTACTCGATCGAGGCTGTCGTTCCCGACACCAACGGCGCCGCTGGACCGACGCAGTTTGTGCAATTTGTTAACGATTCTTTTGCAGTGTTCAACAAATCCACCGGCAATCTGGCCTATGGGCCGGCTGACGGAAACACTTTGTGGCAGGCGTTAGGAGCACCCTGCTCCTCCAACAAGAATCTTGACGAGGTTGCGCAATTTGACAAGCTGGCAAACCGTTGGGTGATGATGATGCCGGTCTTCGCCTCGCCGGTTTATCTGTGTATTGCCGTATCGACTACGTCGGACGCAACGAATGGCTCATGGAATCTGTATGCCTTTGAGTTGCCGGTCAATAAACTTTGCGGCTGCAGGATGATGCCGGATTACCCCAAGTTGGCGGTGTGGCCCGACGGTTACTACATTTCTTACGATCAAGGTTGGAATCTCAATTATGAGGGTCCGAACGCCTGTGTGGTGAACCGCAATAGTATGTTGAGCGGCAATGCTGCCACGATGCAGTGTTTCGCCAATACCGGCTCCTCTTACGGCGTCTTGCTCCCTGCCGATGTGGACGGGGCCACACCGCCTCCTTCTGGTTCACCGGAGTACTTCCTCAATTTCGACAGCAATGATCAGTCACTCGATCTTTGGCAATTTCATGTCGATTGGAACACCCCCGCCAATTCCACGTTCACCGGTCCCACGAACATTCCCGTGGCGTCGTTTACGGAGCCTTGCGGCGAAACTATCGTGGAGCTCAACTACACAACCGGAGCCTGTATTCCCCAGTCCGGAACGTCGCAAGAACTTGACTCCTACGGAGACCGGCTGATGTACCGTCTCGCCTACCGCAACTTCGGAGGTTACGCGTCTCTGCTCGCCAACCAAACGGTCAACACCGGAACAGGGAGCCAAACCGGTATTCGCTGGTACGAACTGCGCAATTCCGGGTCGGGTTTCGGGGTCTACCAACAAGGAACATACGCACCCGATTCCAGTTATCGCTGGATGGGCAGCATCGCCATGGACCATGTTGGTGACATCGCGTTGGGCTACAGTGTATCCAGCAGCACCCTTAGCCCCTCGATCCGCTACACCGGTCGCGTGCCCAGCGATACATTGGGGACGATGGAAGGCGAGTTCGATGTCTTGTCCTCAGGCGGCGTCGCACATGGCTCGCGTACCAACACGTTCCGATGGGGCGATTACAGCAGTATGGCGATCGACCCAACCGACGACTGCACGTTCTGGTATACGACCGAATATGTACCGAAGACCGGCGGCCAGTGGGGTACTCGAATCGCCTCCTTTAGCTTCCCTTCCTGCACGGGGGCTCCACCTCCTACCTGGGCCGTTGTAAACAGGGCATCGAACTCTGGGACTCCACTCAGCAGCCTTACGATTCCGGCAACGGGTTCGGGGGATTTAATCGCCGTCGCACTAATCTTCAATGGGACTACATCGGTTGCCAGCGTTTCTGACAATGTGGGCAATACTTACTTTTCAGGTGGCGCTCGATCTACCGTTGCTAACTTTGCCACAGAGATTTGGTACGCAGTAAATTCGACTTCCGGCGCTACCGTAATAACCCCGGCCTTCGTCGGTTCACCTACTCACCTTGAAATATCTGAGTGGGAGGTCTCAGGAATTTCCACCGCAGCTCCTGACGCGGCCAACGCTGCTAGCGGTTCAATCGTCTCCAGCAATACTGCAGGACCCCCGGTCGCAACCTCACAGGTAGGCGACTTCATCGTGTCCGTCCTTTATGCCGGCGCTGTTAGTTTCACCGGTACTAGCGGCGGAAGCGAGTTCACAAATGACTTTACGACCAATGGGCGAGGTTGGGCCCACATTACGAGCACTTCCGCGACTGCCGGCACCCACCAGGCTAGTTGGGTTACATCGAATACTCCTGCAGGCAGGTATTGTTCTAGTACGGTTGCATTTCTAGCCGCTAACTGAACCGTCGACCATCTGGCTCCTGCGCTTGCAGAATGTGTCACGCAAGTCGGCGACTTCGTCGTATTGGTTCTGTTTGCTGGTGCTGTCAATTTCGCCAGCATCAGCACCGGGAACGAGTTTACGACGCTCTAGCAGCAACGGGAACGGTCGGGCGCACATTACCCGCACTTCCGCCGGCGCCGGCACTCATCAGCCCAGTTGGTATAATGGAAATACCCTTGCTGGGAAATACTGTGCCGCTACCGTTGCATTCTTTGCCGCAAACTAATGCCGTGAGCCCACGGACTTCTGTGTTTTCCTCTCGATTTCTGCGATGGGTCGACCAACCACCGCTGAAGTTTGGCCTATCGTTGACTTCCAAGAATTGTGTCACAGAGCCGTATTAACCTGGGTGCACGGAAATATGTTACGGATGAGTTCTTACGGAAATCCTGACAAGGACGAACGCTAAATTGGACAGACCTGTGGAAACTTTCGATTGCCAAATTGCTGATTTGGTGCGCTCGTCGAAGAAATACCCGCGCCTTCTTACCAGGTTGTATCAGCTACGCTGTAATCTCCAGGCGCATGGACTTCTTGGAACCTCGCGCAAGATGTGGTCGAAGTTCGTTCGCGATGAAGTGGCGACTGACCCGCGACTGGTCGCGCGGTCGATCGAAAACTGTAGTGCGAGTGAGGTGCTGGGCTTACAGCCTGGAGAACTGGTGGAGATCAAATCGGAGGAAGAGATCCGCCGCACGCTCGACGCGACAGGAAAGAATCGCGGATTGGGATTTATGCCCGAAATGTGGCCCCACTGTGGGCGGCGGGGACGCGTCTTGAAAAGAGTCGAGAAGATATGTCTGGAGGAGGCTTCTCGAACGGTCCGCGCGATGAAGAATACAGTCATTTTGGACGGACTGTTTTGCCAGGGAAATGGCATCGGCTGCGACCGCGCCTGTTTTTATTTCTGGCGTGAGTGCTGGCTTAAAAGAGTTCCGTCTTTGTCAATTGATCCGGTGCACCATGCGCCGGCGGACCTGGTCAGAATCGAGCGGGAGCCGCAGCTTTAGTCGACGCGTTCTCCCGCCCCGGGGGATTGATTCTTGGATATCAAAGCGTGGAAGAACCGCTTTCGCAACCGAACTGCCGAAGCACGCCGACCTCCAGTTCGCGCGAATATATGACGCTCTCAGACTTGAAAGTTCAGAGTGAGTGGGGAACCGTTGAACTGGTGGAGGCGATAGCCGAAGAGTGGCGTCAACTGTGCGCGGATGGACCGTGCAATGAGCCCTTTTTTCGCCCGGAGTGGATTGCCGCGGCGATTCGTGCTTTCGGTGGCCGGCAGCGCGTGTTGTTCATCACCGTACGAAACGGGTCTCGTTTGCGTGGCGTGCTGCCTTTACTGGAGAAGAAGGGACTGTCTTCCCGCATAATAGGAACGCGGCTGCGCAGCGCTAGCCTGATACCGCGCTTTGAGTTCGTGCACGACGGTGACTCGGACCTTGCCGATGTGGTACACGCCGCTTGGCAGCATCTGCGGATTCTCCCAGGCTGGGACGCGATTGAACTGGTCAACGTTCCCGAGGGAGGAGCGGCTGAGCAGTTACTCGCCGTTGCCCACGAGGACGCGTTTCCCATCTGCCGGCACGAATACGCCAGGAGCCCTTACATTGATCTCAGCGAACACCGGCCGGGTCAGGATTTCTCCCGCTTCGGCCTCAGTTCACGCTTCCGCTACCATCTGCGCCAGGGATGGCGAGAGATGAGCAAGCGCGGTTCCCTCCGTTTGCGGCGCACCGAGAAAGCCGATCCAGTAACTCTTCAGCACTTCTATCGTCTGGAACAAAGTGGATGGAAGGGCAAGGAAGGCACAGCGATTGTGTGCCGACCTGACCTACATGCTTTTTATGACGCCATCGTCCACTGCGCCGAGCAGTTTGGTTACCTGTCCGTGTATTTCTTGGAGCTGGACGACGTCATTATCGCCGCGCACCTTGCCTTCACGTACAGCGGGCGGTACTACCCGATCAAAGTCGCCTATGACGAGCGTTTCAGCCAGTACGGCCCAGGACATCTCATCATCGGCCGCATTCTCGAAGATTGCATCGGGCGCGGTCTCTCCCGATTCGATTGTCTGGGAGAATGGACGGATGCGAAGGCGAAATGGACGTCGCACGTCCGCCCGCATACGACCTGCTGCATTTTTAGAAATACCGCCGCAGGTCACATTCTCCGCGCGGAAACTCAGTTGCAGCACAGTCTACGCAAGACCGCAAGAACAGTCGTCGCGGCCACGCGGTCTCACGTTGCAAGGCTGAAAAGCTGGCGCCTCCGGCATCCCTTGAGGAGCACACCCGCGAACAAAGCGCAGGTGGAGAAATAAAAGCAAAACCCATTTCACCAAATGTCGCTCCCCGACATCAACGGTCCATAGGCCCTTTTCATTGGAGGGCCTTTTTGTTTTAGGTCGCTTTCTGAGTATCCCTCACCTCGATTTTAGATCGGGTTGCAACCCTATCGACAGATCGAATACAGTGGATTCTTAACCAGTCAAGAAAATGAGACGTCTCGTCATTGCCTTCTTTTTGCTAACGTCAAGTGCGGCTTA
>Ga0210398_10000367_pt1 | contig 53013 bp, 49 predicted proteins | sample IncBWC4OmetaG_FD_161047 | JGI IMG/M metagenome (GOLD analysis project Ga0210398, IMG submission 161047) | Forest soil microbial communities from Barre Woods Harvard Forest LTER site, Petersham, Massachusetts, United States - Inc-BW-C-4-O | ecosystem: Environmental > Terrestrial > Soil >...
TGCCCCAAGTGAGGAAGGGACTACAACGGCTGCTGATTAGGCTCAGCGGGTTTTGTCCCTGGTGCCACATGCGATTTCGGGTTCTGGACAGCTCTTAACAACTTAACCTAGTATTACTAGTCCATGCGTAGCCCCAAAAGCCGTGACGACCGTCACAGGAGGGGTCTTGAGCCGTCGGTTGTGGTGCTTTTGCGCAGCGCCTGTGACTTGTCACTTGGGGGTTGCCGTGCGATGACAGGTGTAACTCAGAGAGGATTGCGAATAGAGTGGCACTGTGGGTGGGCGGGAGGGCAGTGTAGGCGGCTTCTCCTTCCAGAAAACTGGCCTACAAAAAGAGTCACAGCAGAGCAACCCCTGCCCTGCCCGGGCAGGCAGCCGCTGACGGTGATGCTGTCGGCAAAGCCTCGGAGCTTGCGTGAGGATGCGCGATCGAAGCGGCGCAGCGGCTATTTAAGGCGGGTGGGTTACGTTAATAGCGTTTGTGGTAAAGCGCCACACGATGTGTTGTTGGCTCCGTAGTCGCGGGGTACAGCCCCCCAAGAGTTGTGCTTTCCGACAGCCTGGTTGAAGTTACGCTCCTTTGATGAGCACGGAAGTCCAAGTGATATCGATGATGCATCATTCATATCTCAAGGCCGCCATCGGGTCCACCTTCGCCGCGCGACGGGCGGGAATGTAACACGCCAGAAGCGCTACTCCGGTCAGCATGAGCGAGACTGCGATGAAGGTCATCGGATCCGTCGCTTTCACACCAAAGAGCAAGCTCGACAGAAAACGGGTCAGCGCGAGCGCCGCAGCAAGACCGACGGTCACGCCCGCCAGCGTCAGCTTGAATCCCTGTCCGACGATAAGCTTCAATATGTCTGACTGCTGCGCACCCAGAGTGGCGCGGATGCCGATCTCGTGCGTGCGCTGGGATACCGAATAGGAAATCACACCGTAAAGGCCCACGATGCCGAGTAGGAGGGCCATGCCACCGGCAAGAGCAAGCATCACAAGCGTGAAGGAAGTCCGCGCCATCGATGTTCGCTCGTAATAGCCGAGAGTATGGACATCAGCGAGCGGAAGATCGGGATTCACCGACGACACAACCTCGCGCACCTCATTCATGAAGCTTTCCGAGCCGGCGCGGGGGCTGCGAATCGAGACGGCGCCCCATCGGGTCACCATCGTGTCGATGCCTCCGAAATGAACCAGGATGGGCCAGTACACCGAGCTCGGCGCTGGCTTATCCACGCCATCGTCGTGGACGTCCCCCACGACGCCGATCACCACCCGCCAGTCATCCTTCCTGCTAGAGCGGATTTGCTGACCGACGGCATTTCCCGGGTCGTGCCAATATTCACGCGCCAGCCTTTCAGACACGATGGCCACAGGAGCCTTGTTGTACATGTCGCCCCAGGTAAAGTCGTGGCCGGCAATGAGCGGCGAACCCATCGTCTTGAAAAAGCCCGGCGCTACGAACTTGTACCGGTGGAGCGGCAGTTCCTCTGGAGCGTAGTTGTGATCCTTCGCGAAGACTGAATCACTCCATTGATTGCCGTCCATGGGAATGCTGAGGGAGAAACCGGCTGAGGAGACTCCCGGAAGCGCCCCGATCTTTTGCAGAATCTCCTGCTCGACCTGGACCACCCGAACGGGATCTTTCACCTGGGTTTCGGGAATATCGACTCGGAACGTCTGGACCTCGGAAGGCGCGGCAAATCCGGGATCGACCCGGGCCAGGGAGCGAAAAGTTCGAATCATGAGTCCCGAGCTGACGAGCAAGACCAGAGCCAGGGCCACCTGGACCGTCACCAGCGTGGCGCGTGATCGATGGCGGCCGCGGCCTTCGGTCATGGAGCGCCCACCTTCGCGAAGTCCGGCTCCCAGGCTTGCGCCCGCATACTTCAGGACCGGCATCGAGCCGACCAGTAAAGTCACAAAGAGGGACACAACCAGCGTAAAAAGCACTACGGCCCCATCCATGCCGATTTCGTTGAGTCGAGGCAGATCGGTAGGGGCCATTGCGACGAGGGCGCGCACGGCCACATCGGCAAGCACCAGGCCAAGACCGCTGCTGAGAAGCGCCAGAAGAAATCCCTCCAATAACATTTGCGCGGCGATGCGCCCCTGGCTTGCGCCCAGCGCGGACCGAATCGCCAATTCCTGCCGGCGTCCTTCCGCTCTGACCAGCAAGAGGTTCGCGATGTTGGCGCAGGCGATCAGCAGCACCAGTACGATTCCCCCCATCAGGACCCATAAGACGTCGCCCACGTCGCCTACGACGTCCTGCTTCAACGGCCGTAGGTTCGGCCCGATTCGCGCGTCCTCAAACATTTTGGTGGTGTACCCCCGGTGGCGGCGCAAAACTTCTGAGCATGACGGGGACCAGCCGAGCCACGTCCGCGTCCGCTTCGGCAATCGTCACTCCGGGTTTCAGCCTGGCAATGCCGTCAAAGCTGAAATTTCCCAGGAGAGTCTTGGCCCGGTCGAGCTGGAGGGGAACGATCAGGGCGAGATCAGGCCCGCCGAAGCTGAAGTTTTGCGGCAGTACTCCGACGATCTGCCGCAGACTTCCATCCACGATAATGGTTTTCCCGACCACGGCGCGGTCGCCGCCAAACCTACGGCGCCAATAACCGTAGGTCAGCATGACGGTGTCCGGGCTCCCCGGCTCATCGTCGGACTCGGTGAATGGCCGCCCGAGCATCGCCCTGACCCCGAGAGTTCGGAGCAAACCAGAGGTCACGTCGAGGCCGGCCACATGCTCCGGCTCACCGTGTCCCGTGATATTCCTCGACACGCCCGTGTAGAGGCCAAGGTCCTCGAACCTGCGGTTCTGATCGCGGAGGGTGAAGTAGATAAACGGCGATGGATTCAGATCCTTGATGTTCAGCCCCGGCGCCGTGAGCCACGTGGCAACGAGCTGCTCTGAGTGCGGGTACGGCAGGGGTTTAAGAAGAACTCCGTCGACAACACTGAAGATGGCGGCCGTGGCGCCAATGCCAAGCGCCAGCGTGAAGGTGGCGATAAGTGTGAATCCGGGATTGCGACGGAGTTCGCGCAGCCCATAGCGAACATCCTGCCAGACGCTCGCAAGAAGGAGCCTCTTTCCGCCACCTCCGTCGGCTCCGAGCACAACGGCTTCTCGCGGTGCATCCTTTTCCACTCGGCGCAGGCCGCGCTCGAGCAAACCCTCGCCTTTCAATTCCGCAAGCGCCACGCCCAGCGCTTCCTCTTCCGTCTCGCCACTCGAGACTAATTCCCTGTAACGGTCCTCCAGGTGTTGGACAAGCTCTTCAACGATCTCGGCCTCACGGGCTGGTGCCAGCTTCAGCGGCGCAATCCGCCTACCGATTTCATGCCTCCAGTCCGGAGTTGTAGAACTGTCTGTCTTCTGGCTACCGGCTTCTGGCTCCTGACTCCTGTTCTTCTCAGGCATGTTCAACCTCCGTGATCCGGTTGATCGCCTCAACAAAAACCTGCCACCCTCGGCGCTGCGCGGCCAGCACTCTTCGCCCCTGCGCCGTCAGGCGGTAATAGCGCCGCCGGCGCTGGCCGTTCTTCTCGACCCAACGCCCCTGAATCCAGCCCCGATTCTCCAGCCGATAGAGCAAAGGATAGAGCGAGGCAACGTAGAAGCGGACCGCGCCGCCAGAGCGCTGCTCGATGAGTTGTGAGAGTTCGTAGCCGTGTCGCGGCCGCGCTTCGACAAGGGAAAGAATCAGTAACTCCCCGCTGACCTTTTTCCACTCGATCCCGGACATTTAAGCCTCCACATATGGAGTATCAATATATTGATCTCGGACGCCGCCTGGGTCAAGTGAATTGTGTAGGCGGCCGTAGGGTCGCGCACGTGGATCGCGGTAATTACCGGATTGGCGGGCACATCGAGCTTCGGTGTAGCCGCGGATAGTGAGGAGCGGGCAAAAGCCGTGTGATACTGACCGCCAGGTTCTTCTCTGCACGCGGAGAAAGATTCACCACGGAGCGCTCAGCGAACGCGGAGAAAAACTCCGTGAGCCTCTGCGGCCTGCGTGGTGACTCCCTCTTCGGTTGAGGGTCATGTCGTCACCAGTTCCTCTTCTTCGAGTAGCTGGCCGTCGCTCATTTCGCTCGGCCGCTTGGGAAGCAGATCCGCTGTGCCCTCAAGCCAGGCGCGAAACTCGAGCTCCGACAGTCCGCTGGTGTCGAGTAGCCGGGGCAGCAGCAGCGGGTTGGTCCCGGCGGTGCACAGGCCTGGATTACAGGTCGTAGCCGACAGCATTCCGTACTCTTTCAGGTAGGCCGGATACTCGGGCAGGTAGAAGCCGCCCGTGTAGCAAAAGTGCCGCGGCTTGTTCGAGGTGAATGTGGCAATCCGGCGGCGGTTGTCCTCGAGTTCCGCAAACAGGCGTTCGCGGCTCGGGTAGACGCGATGACGGTGCGTGTGGTACTGCAGATCCACACCTCGAGCGGCCAATTCCCTGGCTTCCTCGGGCATGACCAGATGCAAGACGCGTCTCCGGCACAGGTCCTGGTAGTCGATCTGCAGGCGTCTGGCGAGTCCGGCCAGCAAGTCGTCCTTCTCCGGGGCGGAAAGCTTACGCGACGTGGCAAGCTGCTTGATCAGCGCATGGGCGCGTTGGCGGCCGGCATTGTCCAGCGGGACCGGGGCAGGGAACACCTCCGGCCAGTCCAACTGGCGCTGGCGGCGTCCCTTCCACAGAAGATAGGAGCACATCGGATCGAAGACCGGTCGATGAAACTCCACATAGAAGGTGGTCAGGTACAGCGTGACCGGGTAGCCGAACGATTCGACGATCGGGAACGCTACACTGAAAAAATCGTGGAGACCATCGTCGAAGGTAATGACCACGGCGCGATCGGGGAGAGTGCCGCACTGAAGCCTGCGCACGGCCTCCGACAACGGAAGCACATTGCAGCGAGCCTCGGTCACCAATTCCATGCGACGGCGGAAGGTTTTCGGGGACATGTAGAGGGCTCCCCACTCGTGCTCATCGTAAGCGGAGACGCCGTGATAGCCCAGGATCAGCAGGCGATGCCGCCGCCAGGCACTGCCGGAAAGGAGGCGCGACGCGCCCGTTGCCTGCGCCACGCGCAAAACACCCATCTTTGCTTGTTTCAGCATGGGGTATCACTCGCGGAAAACGCCCCGGCTCTGCAGGACGCGGAGCAGGTCTCCCACCGTTTCGCTTCGATCAACTCGCCGTCCGGTTCGATGCCGAATTCGCTCCTAGTCACAGAGAAGATCTGAACATCGGCCAATGAAGTCCACTGGGCGACGGTCTCGCGGCTGTCCTGTTCCCGCAGGGTCCGCGCCGGACCGCCCAGCATCTCCTCCATCGCGCCCAGAGACTCCGATCGTGTCATCGAACCTTAAGCTTGAAATCCGACAGCGACGAATTACAGCACTACAGGAGATCCCGGTAACTTACGAAGCGCGAAAAATTTAATTATACTCGATGCGGTATCATGCCGACTCCGACCTCCTTCTCAGAGATGCCCGAAACATTGCATCGCGCGGACCTCGCCCTGCGACGACTCGGCATCGTCCCCCAGGAGATCGCATCGACGTTGCTCAACGATGAAGCGAATCTTGAACCCGTGACGGCCCTCAAGAAGAGAGCCGGACTGGAGGGCGATGAGGTGGAGAGGTTGCTTCTCTGGCAAGCGGCGCGGCAAGCCCTGCCGCGCGTAGCTTCGGTGCCTGTCGACAGGTCAGTCCGTTGGCGCCTCGATCAAGACCTCCGCCAACTGCACAACATGAAGGTTTCGATGGTGGCAGGCTCCTACCATTTCAATCGTGCCGCCAAGATGGCCACGCTGCGGCGCTTCCCGGCCGGAGCTATGGAATGGGAATTGTCCGGCATTCCGCGATCTTATTTCCTGCAGGCGTCATTTCCGGCGAACTTGCGTTTCCTCGCGTTTGTGCTTTTCCGCCTGAGGGGCCGCGCGCCCTGTTTCTTCATGCACGTTGCACCGCCTCCCCGAAATCGGGGACTGGTTGTGCCGAGGGAAGTGTTTCGAGCTTACCATCGCATGGCCCGATCCTTGCGACTTCAGCCGGAGGTCCGCGCCCTGTTGGCTCACGCGTGGTTTCACGACCCGGCGGCCGTGCGCGATCATCCTCACCTCGAGCCATTGAATCGGCCGTACCTCAACCATGGCGGCCTGATCACGCTGCTCGGACCCGCTCCGTCTTCGTCCGGCGTGCTTGAGGGAAATGCTCAGCGGCGTGCAGATTATCTCGCAGGCAGAGTCCAATATCGGTACGGCTTCGCCATATGGCCGCGCGACGCCGCCATCCGGTGGGCAGATGCCCACCTTGAGTTGGATGATGCAGACACGGGCGGCCTCCCAGGGTAAGTCAGTAATCCCCTCTAATTCGCAGGGTAAACGCGCCCCACGAGTTCCCGGTAATCCGGCTCGTTCCGCAGCGCGCTCAGGGTGGGGTCTATTCGAATGCCCAGCAGATTGGCTTCGTGTTTCCGGTACGCGATCTGCAGGTATTCCAAAGCTTTCCGCTTCTCGCCCAACTGTCCGAGGGTTTGGGCCACTGTGTAGGCGGAGAGCGATCCCTTCTCAAAGCTTTCGCTCTGCTGCCGAAGCGTATATTCCAGCATTCCCTTGGCGCCGTTTCGAGCCCACCCCTTCTCTTGCGCTCCGACGAGCGCCAGAGCCTGCTTGTCCTTCGTAAGGAGAGCGGTCTCGTGGGATTCCGCAAGGTAGCCCGGATAGTCGCCGTCCGCCAGGCTGATGAAGGCGATGTAGCGATGGGGCGACGTGAAACTAGGATCGTCTTGTTCGAGGCGCCGCAACAGGGGCAGCGCCTGATCGCCATGGCCCGCGTAGAAGAGAACCATGCCTTTATCGGCGAGTATGGAGCGCGAAGCCGGATCGAGCTCCTGGGCGCGGTTGATTTCCGCGATCGCTTCCTGGGATCGTCCCATCGTCATGAGGAACGTGGCGTGCCAATGGTGGGCTTTGACGTTGTAGGGGTCGAGTTCGATGGCCCGGCTGAATTCCCGGTCCGCGGTTTTACTGTCCCAGGCGCCGTAGAACGAGGCGAAGGCCAGAGAGGTATGTGCGTCGGACGACGTGTCATCGATCTCCACCGCCTTTTTCGCCGCCGCCAGCGCCCGCGGGAAGGCTTCCTGGTCTGGCATGGTGCCGTATTCGCGCAGTAGGTTATAGCAGTCCGCCAGGCCCACGTAGGCCGGGGCGTACCAGGGATCGTGAACGATGGCCTGAGTAAAATAGTCGATGGCGGTATTGATGTCAGGAGCGGAGCGCTTGTTCCAGTAGTATCGCCCCTCGAGATACAGGGCCTGGGCCTGGGCTTTGGCGGGCTGAGGGTTGGAGGAAGCTCTTGCCGGCCTGAACCAGCCGGTGAGATCACGTACCACTCGGACGCCCGATGGCGTCTCGACGGCTAGAGCGACGACCACCAGGCAAGCGGCCGCCGCCAGTGTCCAGGCCGCGATGCGGGTGACGCGACTCGCGGCCGGATTGCGCCCAGGCGCCCTCAAAGGCTCAGGCAGAGGCTCAGGCGCCGGCCGGGCCATCACCGCGCCGACCGGCGGCTTGCTCTCGACGCCCGATTCGGGTACCGCGCCGGATTCGCGCACCGAGCCAGCTTCGGAACTTTGCGGGTCCAGGCGGGCTCGGCGGCTTTGCCACCAAGCCTCGATTTCGGCCCGGAAGGCGTATACCGTGCCCTGCCGGCTATGGAAGTGCCGATGGACCGGAAGCCCCTCCGATCGCTCCCACCTCTGCACCGTGCGAGTGTCGCGTTTGAGGTAGGCCGCGATCTCTTTCCAGGACTCCAGGCGCTTCTCCGTGCTCCCGGCGTCCGGTGAACCTGATGTTTTGGAATCGTCCATGTTGCTGGAAGGCCTGAGGTCCCTTGCTCAGGGTAGATCAGTACCCCCCGAAATTCAAGGCGCTGCCACTAGCCGTGAACAAGTCCACCGGCAGTCGTCTTTTCTCAGTGTCCTCCGTGAGGCCTCGGTGAGCTCTGTGTTAAGGCTTTACCACAGAGGCCACCGAGAAACAGAGGCGACAGAGATACAGAGAGCACTCCTGAAGTCGCGGCGGCATCCAATTGTTCATGAAGAGCTTGGAGTCACCGTCGTTTCTGGGCCGGCGAATAGGCGGGGCGCTCGAGCGAGGCCTGAAGCGCGCCTACGGGCGATTCGGCGTGAACCCGGGCCGCTATCTCGAGGAACTGCGGCGCGGGCATGGGCTGCCGATTCGGAGCTTTGGCGACGTGTTCGAGCTACATCCGGCAGCGCTCGATAACGTCGCGGAGCGGACGATTGCGAGCAGCCGCCGCATCGCCATCATCGAAGGCGCGGGCTTTGGCCTGGCGGGTGCGCTCACGCTCCTGCCAGACGTGAGCGTGCTCGGAGTGATTACTTTCCGGCTGATCCAGAAGCTCGGATTGATCTATGGCTTTGAGTACACCACCGAGGAAGAGAAAGTGGAACTCTGGATGGCCACGGCGACCGCCGCCGGCGTGGACGTGACCCGGGACTGGATCAAAAAGCAGGTGATCGAACGCCTGATGACGCGCATTGCTGAAAAAGCTGGCACGGAACTCGCCGAGAAAATCTCCGCCGGACTCGTCCCGCTGCTCGGAGCCGGTCTCGGCGCCGTACTGAACGCGTATTTCATCACCGGCTGGGGCCGCCGCGCGCAACACTATTTCCGCGACAAGCATTTTGATCGCCGGGGCCGATTGTTGATTGATCGTGAGCGGCCGGGGATTGCCGGCTACTTACCGCCTGGTGTTGGCTCCTAAATCCCAGCTCCTCCGCCGCCGCTGGCAGTCTGGACAGTAGTGGCTGCTGCGTCCCCCAAGCACGATTCGCCGGATTTTGGCGCCGCACCGCGGACAGGGCTCGCCCATACGCTGATAGACCTTCAGCTTGATGCGAAACCGTCCCGGACGCCCTTCGATGTCCACATAGTCGCGGAAACTCGTGCCCTGCATGTCGATGGCGCGCCGCAGCACGCTCTCCACGGCCCGGCGCAGGGCGCGCGCAGCATCCGGCTTGAGGCTGCGCGCTTCGGTCAGCGGATGAATGCGCGCCGCAAACAACGCCTCATCGGCATAAATGTTGCCCACGCCCGCGAGGCGACCTTGATTCAGAAGCCAGTTCTTGACGGGAGTGCGCCGGCCCGAAAGCGCTGCCTGGAATTCGACGTCGGTCATAACGGGCGCATCGGGGCCGAGCCTTGCGAAGATCGCTTCTACCTCGCTTCGCGTGCAGTAGCGGAGCCGGCCGAAGCGCCGGACGTCACGATAGCGGATCTCTTCGCCGTTCTCGAGCAGCAGGCGCACGTGGGTGTGGGATTCGAGCGGCTGCCCGGACGGCACAACCGTCACCTGACCCGTCATGCCCAAGCGGACCAGGAGGTAGTGCGAAGGCTCGCCGTTTTTCCGCAGCTCAACGGCGATCGCCTTGCCCTTGCGCTCCAGGCGACCGATCGCGCCGCGGACGTTCTGCTCGAAGAGGTCCGGAGAGCCGGCGATCACTTGGGGATGACGCACCTCAACGCCCACGATGTGGCGTCCGGCCGCGCGAGCCTCGATTCCACGGCGTACGGTTTCGACTTCAGGGAGTTCGGGCATAAGAGAGGCAGTGGGTCGCGGCTAGTGGAAGTGTGTGGAGGGCCGCACCCAGCCACTCGTTAACGCCGAGCTAGACCGCGACTTTGACGTCGTCGCCATCCACTTGAACCGCATAAGTCTTCACCTTGACGGCGGGGTCGATCAGGTTTTCGCCGGTGCGGACATTGTATTGCCAGAGGTGCCAGGGGCAGGTGACCACATCACCCTCCAGGGTGCCTTCGCCAAGGGGTCCGCCTCGATGCAGGCACTCGTTGGCGAGGCAATGGACCGTGCCGGCCACATTAAACAGGGCCACGGGCCGGCCCGAGACCTCCACCGTCCGGCAGGCTCCCGGCGGCAAGTCCGACAGACTCGCGCACTTTGTGAAATCCGTCATGATGCCCCTCGATTTCGCGCCCGGCCGAGCGGCAGCGATCTCGGAAAGAATTATACGGGCGAGGGCTGCGGGCCCGCAAATTCAGACTAAACCTGTCGAATCCGGCGCCCCGCTAGTCTACAATCTTCCTGCATGCTCCACGGCCTTAGCCTCCGAAAGTGCGCAGCCTGTATCATTGCGCTCGTCTGCCTCGCCCCGGTCCCCCCGACCCTGGCCGCCGGCTCCTGGGGCGGCATCTTGCGCGACAGCGCAGGGAATCCGGTGAGCGGGGCCTCCGTCAAACTGCGCTTGAACGATCGCGTTGCTGAGGCCGCTACCTCGACGAGCGGCGCTTTCGCGTTTACAGGGCTCGCCGCGGGTGACTATGAAGTATCGGCGACCTGGGAGGGGAAGACGTGGAACGCCTCGAAGCCAATCACGGTCAAGGACGGGGTTGCGACGGCCCTGGTGCTTCAGCTCGCGTCCGGGCGGCCGGAACTCCAGGTGATCAACGCGCAGGAGAGCCCCGCCGCGCAGGCGAGCGGCGGCGAGCACCTCTCGAGCGGGCAAGTGTCGAGTCTCCCCCTCAACGAGCGCGACTTCAGTAAGCTGCTGCTACTGGCGGCCGGCACGATGACGGACACGAACGGCGCCGCGAACTTCACCCAGCAGTTTGCCGTCAACGGACAGCGTGGCACGGCGACCGTCTTCGCCATGGACGGAGCAGACACCACGGACCCGGAACTCGGCGGCGCGACGTTTTCGAATTTCAACGTGGACGCCATCCAGGAAGTTCAGTCGAGCTCCGGCGTGATGCCGGCCGAGATCGGTCACGGCGCGGCGGGCTTCACCAACGTGATCACCAAATCCGGAACGGAGCAGGTCCACGGCAGCGCCTTTGAGTTTCTGCGCAATGCCGCTTTCGACGCCCGGAACTTCTTTGACCAACGCAGCGTGGCGGATGAAGGTCGCATTCCGCCGTTCATCCGCAATGAATTTGGCTTCGCGATGGGCGGTCCGCTGGTGCTGCCGCGCGTTTACAACGGGAGCCATCGGACCTTCTGGTTTGGAGAATATCAAGGATTCCGCCAGGTGCTCGGGACCACGCAGGTGTTTGCTGTGCCCACGCTGGCGGAGCGCTCCGGCATTGACACCACGAGCTTTTCCGGCGACACGCTGATGGTGCCCGTGAATCCCCAAATAACGCCGGTGCTCAACGCGTATCCTGCGCCCAACGATCCGTTGGGGGTCTACGGCGCGCGCACCTTCGCCACCGAGTCGCCGGTGCGGACCACGACCGATCAGGTCTCGATACGCATCGACCATCGCATCTCGGACCAGTCCAGCGTGCTCGGACGCTTCAGCCTCGACCAGGTGACCGGGCCCACCACCAATCCCGATCAGACCGCCATCGATCCCACTTTCGGCGTTCTGTTCTTCGATCATCAGCGGAACGCCGTGCTGCGATACACCCGGACGATCTCTCCGCACCTGACCTCCGACAGCGCAGTAGGCTACATCCGGAGCACGCCGATCTTCGCGGCCCAGAACCACGCGCAGCCGTCGATCAATTTCGGCGATGGGCTTTTTGAGGGATTCGACACCGCGGACGGGTCGATTCTGGGCGCCTACGGGAACCTGTTCCAAGTGAAGCAGGACATGGCGTTGACGCGCGCCTCCCATGCTTTCAAGTGGGGAACGGAGATGCGCTTTAACTTTGACGCCAGCGTGTTCGGCACCAATCCGAACGGACAATACATCTTCGGCGGCGGGACCGCCTATTCGCCGGTGTTTATCCCGTCGGCGAGCGGGCAGCATGACATCCAACCGGGCGACCCGTTGCCGGACTCGCTGGTGGGTCTGCTGACCGCGACGCCTTTCTCATACACGTCCAGCGTGGTTTCAAACCTGGCCGCGCAGGGAGACAAGTTCGACGAAGCGGCGGTGCGCCGCCAGGCTTACAACTTCTACTTCCAGGACGCGTGGAAGGCCACGCCGCACCTGAGCGTCAACTACGGATTGCGCTACGAGGTGGACAGCCGCATCGCCGAGGCGAAGAATCGCACCTCCGGACCGGTGATCGTCGGACCAGACGGCCAGCCCACGCCGTTCTGGACGCCGGGCGCGCAACAGACGTTCCTCTACGCCCCACAGCCGGTTTACCAGAAGGACTGGAACGGTTGGGGGCCGCGCCTCGGTCTCGATTACGGCCTCGGCGCGCACACGGTTCTGCACGCCGGCGGGGCCGTCACCACGCTGCTGACGAATCTGTGGCAGGATAACTTTGCCACCGGCTCGATTCCTTTCTCGTACACCCTGTTCGCCAGCGCTTCGCCTGGGATTGCCGTGCCGTTCACCAATTCGGTGCGGACGGTAAATCCTCCCGTGCCCTATACGCCGCAGGGTCAGCCGGTAGTGCCGAACGGAATCACGACTGCCGTGCCCGCCAACACGCCGATCGATCTGCAACGGCTGCAGAACGATCTGGAAGCGCTAACGCCGGGGCACCAGGTTCAACTTTTCTCCGTGCCCGGCATGGCGCAGGACTTCCGCAACGGCTACGTGGGAAGCTGGACCGCAGGGGTGGATCAGGATTTTCGCGACGTGAAGCTCACCGTGGCTTACGTTGGCACGGCCGGAGTCCACTTGGGAAGCGCCTTCTTCCCGAACAGCTACGGCGGCGCTGGACCGGGTTTCGCGCCCTTCACCCAGTTCAATTCCGCCGGCCAGCCCACGGGCGGGTACGGATCCGAAGCCCTGATGGCATCGGGCTCGCACTCCACCTATCACGCGCTGCAGGCGAGCGTCAGCAAGAACTCCGCGAGAGCCGGCCTCGGTTTTCAAGCCAGCTACACCTACTCCAAGTCCATCGACGACACCAGTTCGGTGCTCGGCGGATTCTTCGGCAACGCCGGCGTGATCCTGCAGACGTTTCCGCAGAACCCTTGGGATCCCGGGGCTGAGAAAGGGCCGTCCACTTTCGACATTACGCACGTATTCACCGCGAGCGTGATCCAGGTGCTTCCGTTTGATCGTGTCACCTTCCTGCGTCGCCTCGGCCGGCCGGTGACTCGCGGCTGGCAGTTCCTGAACATCACCACCTTGACCAGCGGTCCGCCTTTTACGGTGTTCTCCGGCATCCAGCAGACGGGAGACGGCGCCGGCGGGACGGATCGGCCTGACCTAGCCAGTCAACCCGTGTTTTCCACCAGCCGGAGCGTGCGCGAGGACTACTTCGGACTCGGCGCAAACAACGCCTCGTTTTTCGATATTCCCATCAATGTGCCCGGGGGTACCGGCCCGAATCAGGGCGTCCACGGCACGCTCGGCCGCGACACGTTCCGGGGTCCGGGGTTCCGGGATTACGACGTCGCCGTCATCAAAGACACTCCGGTCGGCCACCGCGCAGGCGCCGAGCTCGGAGACCTCCAATTCCGCGCGGAGTTCTTCAACGTGTTCAATCTGGTGGACTTTGGACTGCCGAACAACATTGTGCGCGGCAGCGGCTTCGGGATCATCAGCAAAACCGCGGGGACCTCGCGACAAATTCAGCTTTCGTTGAAGTTGATCTACTGAACTGATTAGCCCGCGCAGGTTGACAGCGCTGAAATCCGCGTGGTAACGTACCTTTTAAGACCCCGGTAATTCAAGCCGTAAGCTGAACAATCAATGGGCAACATCGGTCACGAGATCGGGCAGGCGTTCGTCCAGGCGATACCCACAGTCGTCCTGGTAGCCTTGCTGGTCTATGTTCTGCGCCGTGTCTTCTTCCGGCCGCTGGCCGCCGTGATGAAGGCGCGCGACGAGCAAAGCAAGGGCGCCGTGGCGCGCGCCCGGGAACGCGCCACCCAGGCGGAGGCGCGTGCGGCGGAGTACGAGGCTTTGTGGCTCAAGGCACGCCAAGAGGTCTACAGCCAGCGCGAGGGCGATCGCAAACGGGCGGTGGAGGCTCGCGACAAGGTGGTGCAGCAGGCGCGCGCCCAGGCCGAGGCGACAGTGAAAGCGGCGCAGACGGACCTCGCGGCGCAGGCGGAACGGGCGCGAGGGGAATTGGCCCAGACAAGTGCGGCGCTGGCGGATGAAATTGCCAGGGTGGTGCTTAGCGGGGCTCGGCCCGCCGACGGGGCAGGGGAGATACGGCATTGAGACGGCGCGTTTTCAGCATGGCGCTTTTCGGACTGCTCGGACTGGCGGCCCTGGGCCAGGCCGCGCCCCGTGGATGCGCATTTGCCGTCCGGACGGCGCCGGCCCCGTCCCTGTCCGCTGTGCTGCTCCAGTCCGGCGAGTCTCCGGCCGAGTCACGCGAACAGATTTACCGGGTGATTAACTTTCTCATCGTGGCGGCGCTGCTGGTCTATTTTCTGCGCCGGCCGCTGTCCGATTTCTTCGCCGATCGCACCGACTCCATCCGCGAGGGATTGGCAGCGGGCCGGAAGGCTCTGGCGGCGGCGGACGCCCGCATGGCGGAGGTTGAGAGCAAGTTGGATAATCTGGGACGTGAGATTGCCGCCTTCAAAACGGAGTCCGAACGGGCGATGGAGGCCGAGCGCGAGCGCTTGAAGCGGACGGCCGAGGTCGAGGCGCAGCGCCTGATGGACTTTGCGCAGTCGCAGATCGAGTCTGCGGCGCGCGCGGCGCAGGGCGAGTTGAAGCGTTACGCCGCCGGGCAGGCCGTTGACCTGGCCGAGGCTTTGATCCGCCAGCGGCTCGACGACCCGGCGCGGCGCGGCCTGGTGGCGCGGTTTATGCAAGACGTCAAGAATCCCGAGGTGCAGAACTGATGGCTTTCAGGATTTCAGGCCGTTATGCGCGCGCTTTGGCGGACGTCATCGCGGAGACGGAAGGCTATCGGCGCGCGCTCGATGAACTGGCCGCCTTCGGGGCCGTCCGCCACGAGAGCCCTGATCTCGGCAACGTGTTTGAAGCGCCGGCCGTGCCTCTGACGGCAAAGCTCAGGGTGCTCGACGCGATATTGGGCCGGATGGGAATGTCACTCGCGGTATCGAATTTTCTGCGGGTGCTGGTGAAGAATTACCGCATGGCGCATTTTGAGGAGATTTACCAGGCCTTTCGCCGCATCGCGAATCAGCGCCTGGGGATTGTGGCCGTGAAGATCACCTCCGCCGCCGACCTCGATCAGGGCCAGCGGGATGCCATGGCAACGCGCTTCCGGGATCTGACCGGCAAGCAGGTGGAGTTTGAGTTTCATCTCGATCCGGACCTGGTGGGCGGTCTGCGCGCCCAGGTGGGCAGCACCGTTTACGACGGAAGTGTCCGGGGAGCCCTCAGCCGTTTCAAGGAGCAACTAGCTTAAAGACAGTGACAAGTGGCGAGTGACGAGTGACGAGTCCGCAATGCCATGGCGCGATTCGTTTCTTGCCACTTCCCAGGTGTCACTAGTCACTGGAGTAGAAGATGCCGCAAATCAGGGCCGACGAAATCACCAAGATCATCCGGGAGCAGATCGAGCACTTTGACCGCAGCGTCACCGTGGATGAGGTGGGCACCGTGATTTCCGTGGGTGACGGCGTGGCCCGCATTCACGGTTTGGACCGGGTGATGGCGGGGGAGTTGCTCGAATTGCCGCACGACGTGGCGGGTCTCGCCCTGAATCTGGAAGAGGGCCAGGTGAGTGCCGTGCTGCTCGGTGAATACACCCGCATCGAGGAAGGCGACACGGTCAAGCGCACCGGGCGGATTATGTCGGTGCCGGTGGGTGAGGCCCTGGTGGGCCGCGTGGTCGATTCGCTCGGCCGTCCCCTCGACGACCGGGGTCCGATCGCGACTTCGGACTACAATCCCATCGAGCGCCTGGCGCCCGGCGTCATCGACCGTTATCCCGTGCGCGAGCCGCTGCAGACCGGCATCAAGGCGATTGATGCCATGATCCCCATCGGGCGGGGCCAGCGCGAGCTGATCATCGGCGACCGCCAGACCGGCAAGACCGCCATCGCGCTCGATACCATCATCAATCAACGCGCCGGCGGGGACGTGATCTGCATTTACGTGGCTATCGGCCAGAAGCGCTCCACCGTGGCCCAAGTCGTGAAGACGCTCGAGCAGAACGATGCCATGAAGTACAGCATCGTGGTGGCGGCCACTTCGTCCGACCCGGCGCCCATGCAATATCTCGCCCCGTACGCCGGCTGCGCCATGGGCGAGTATTTTCGCGACCGCGGTCGGCACGCCCTGTGCATTTACGATGATCTATCCAAGCACGCCGTCTCTTATCGCGAGATCTCGCTGTTGCTGCGGCGTCCGCCGGGCCGCGAAGCCTATCCCGGCGACGTGTTCTATCTGCACTCGCGGCTGCTCGAGCGCGCGTCGAAGCTGAACAAGGAGCTGGGCGGTGGCTCGCTGACCGCGCTCCCGATCATCGAGACGCAGGCGGGCGACGTCTCAGCCTACATCCCGACCAACGTGATCTCCATTACGGACGGCCAGATTTATCTTGAGACGGACCTGTTCAACACCGGCATCCGTCCGGCCGTGAACGTCGGAATCTCGGTGTCGCGCGTGGGAGGCAACGCACAGATCAAGGCCATGAAACAGGTGGCCGGAACCTTGCGCCTGGAGATGGCCCAGTTCCGCGATCTGGCGGCGTTTGCGCAGTTCGGCAGCGACCTCGACAAGGCTACGCAGGCGCAGCTCAATCGCGGATGGCGCCTGACCGAGGTGTTGAAGCAGGGCCAGTATGAGCCCCTGCCCGTGGAGAAGCAGGTTGTCGCGATCTTCGCGGGCACCAACGCGTATCTCGACGACCTGCCGCTCGAGGATTGCCGCGCTTTCGAACAGCAGATGCTTGAGTTCCTGGATTCCGCGCATCCGGCGGTGCTGACCAAGCTGCGGGAGAAACGCGAACTGAACGACGAGATTCGCGCCGAGTTGCGCCGCGCATTGGACGACTTTAAGGTGAAGTTCCTCGCCGATCGCAAAGCGAAGGCGGGGGTAGCAACAGCAAAAGCGTGACCGGGTAATCGGCATCAGCCATGCCTAACATTCTCGACCTCCGGCGCCGCATCCGCTCCGTGCGGAATACGCGGCAGATCACCCGCGCCATGAAGATGGTGGCGGGGGCCCGCTTGCGCCGGGCGCAGGAGCGCATCCTCCACGCCCGTCCTTACGCCGCGGCCATTCGCGGCGTGCTCGAAAGCGTGGCGGCGCGCGTGGACCTCACGGAGGAGGGCGTCAGCCCGTTGCTCGCGGTCCGCGAGGTACGCAAGGTCTTGCTGGTGCTGGTCACGGCCGATCGCGGCTTATGCGGCGCCTTCAATTCGAATCTCGTGCGGGCGGCGCACCGTTATCTCGAAGAGCACTCGAACCTCGAGGTCTCGATGCTGGCCGTGGGCCGCAAGGGTTACGATCATTTCCGCAAGCGGCCGGTGGCCCTGGCCGGCGAATACGTGAACATTTTCTCGAAGCTGGAATTCGGGAGCGCCCAGGCCATCGCCGCCAAAATCATCGAGCTGTACTCGAGCGCCGCGGTCGACGCGGTGGATTTTCTCTACAACGAGTTCAAGTCGATCATGACGCAACGCGTGGTGGTGGAGCGCTACCTGCCGGTTCCGCCCGTGAAGCCCGCCGAAGGCCAGTTCCTGGTGGATTACATTTACGAGCAGCCGCCGAAGGAGATCTTCAGCCTGCTCCTGCCGCGCTACGTGGAGAGCCAGGTTTACCGGGCCTTGCTCGAATCGCAGGCGGCCGAACTCGCCGCCAAGACGACAGCCATGGACGCGGCCACGCGCAATGCCGGCGAGATGATCGACAAGTACACGCTGACCATGAACCGCATGCGACAGGCCGCCATCACCAAGGAGATCATCGAAATCGTGAGCGGGGCGCAGGCGCAACAGGAATAGTCAATTGAGAGGATTCTGATGGCAACCCAAAGGGCAGTGGTAGGGGCAGTGGGCAAAGTGGTGGAAGTGATCGGACCGGTGGTGGTGGTGGCCTTCGAAGAAGGTCATCTGCCGGCGATCTATAACGCCCTGAGGATCACTTCCGAGGGATTCGACGTGCCGAATCCGATCAGCGTCATCGCGGAGGTCGAGCAGCATTTGGGCGAAGGCCGCGTCAAAGCCGTGGCCATGGAGGCCACCGAGGGCATGGTGCGCGGCATGAAGGCCCTCGACCTCGGCGAACCCATCACCGTTCCCGTGGGACAGGCGGCTCTCGGCCGCGTGATGAACGTGATCGGCGAGCCCGTGGATAAGCTCGGCCCCATCCATTCCGAGGCGCGCTTTCCCATTCACCGCGAAGCGCCCCCGCTCGATGATCAGAACACCAATCTCGAAATGTTCGAGACCGGCATCAAGGTGGTGGATCTGCTCGAGCCTTACCTGAAGGGCGGCAAGACCGGCTTGTTCGGCGGCGCCGGCGTGGGGAAAACGGTCATCATCCAGGAACTCATCAACAACGTCGCCATGAAGCACGGCGGGGTCTCGGTGTTCGCCGGCGTGGGCGAGCGCACCCGCGAAGGCAACGACCTGTGGCTGGAAATGACGGAGTCCGGCGTCATCACGCCCGGCGATTCGTCGAAGTCGAAGGCCGCGCTGATCTACGGGCAGATGACGGAGCCCCCGGGCGCGCGCCTGCGCGTGGGCCTGACGGGCCTGACGGTGGCGGAGTACTTCCGCGACGTCGAGGGCCGCGACGTGCTCCTTTTCATCGACAACATCTTCCGTTTCACGCAGGCCGGCTCCGAAGTCTCGGCCCTTCTCGGCCGCATGCCTTCCGCCGTAGGCTATCAGCCGAATCTTTCCACCGAAATGGGCGAGCTGCAGGAGCGGATCACGTCCACCAAGAAGGGGTCGATCACCTCGGTGCAGGCCATTTACGTGCCCGCCGACGACCTGACCGACCCGGCGCCGGCCACGGCCTTCGCGCACCTGGACGCCACCACCGTGCTCTCGCGGCAGATCGTGGAACTTGGCATCTACCCGGCGGTCGATCCGCTCGCTTCCACCTCGCGCGTGCTCGATCCGAGGATCGTGGGCGAAGAGCATTATAAGGTGGCGCGGTCCGTTCAGTCGGTGCTGCAAAAGTACAAGGACCTTCAGGACATCATCGCGATTCTCGGTATCGACGAGCTCTCGGACGAGGACAGGCTCACGGTGGCGCGCGCCCGCAAGATCCAGCGCTTCCTGTCGCAGCCCTTTTTCGTGGCGCAACAGTTCACGGGCCTGGAAGGCAAGTACGTGAAAATGGAAGACACCATTCGCGGATTCCGCGAGATGGTGGAAGGAAAGTACGACGATATCCCGGAGCAGGCGTTCTACATGGTGGGCACCATCGAAGAGGCGCTCGCCAAGGCCGAGAAGCTTAAGTAATTGAGTGATTGAGCCCTTGGGCGATTGGCTGATTGAATCAATCCCTCAATGAATCAATGACTCAAACACCCGATGATCGACCCATGGCCGAGCAAACCACAGACCGCATCCAAGTCGAGCTCGTGACGCCGGACAAGCTGATGCTCCGCGAGGAGGTGTCGGGAGTGTCGCTGCCGGGCCGCGAAGGGTATCTCGGTATCCTGCCCGGGCACGCGCCATTGCTCACGGTGCTGAAGGCGGGCCAGCTTTCATATACCCAGGGCACGGTGACCCATTATCTTTTCGTGGGCGGAGGATTTGCGGAGGTCCAGCCGCATCGCGTCACAGTGCTCGTGGACGCCTCCGAGCGTCCCGAAGAGATCGACGTGGAGCGCGCCAGGCGGGCGCAGCAGCGCGCCGAAGAGCGTCTGCGCGAGGCAGGGGCGGGTGAAACCGAGATTGACGCCCTTCGCGCGCAGGCCTCGCTGCAGCGCGCCATGTCCCGGCTCGAGGTGGCGGAGCGGGCAAAACAGGGGCAGCGGGCGTGACGACCAAGCCTGAGGAGGGCGCGCAGACGGAAACGGCCCGGGCCGCCGTTCGCATGTACACCACGACGTGGTGCCCGGACTGCTACCGCGCCAAGAGCTTTCTGAAATCGCGAGGCGTGCCCTTCGAGGAAATCAGGCTTGAGGATGTTGAAGGCGCCGCGGAGTTCGTGATTGCGGCCAACCACGGCAAGCGCAAGGTCCCCACGTTTGAGGTGAATGGCCGCACCTTCCACTGCTCGCCCTTCGATCCGCACCGCCTCAGCCAGGAGCTTGGACTCGAAGATCCCGTCCGCGGCTGATTTCTACTCACCAATAAAAAACGGTGCCCGGATGCCTCCCGTTCAGGGCACATCCGGGCGCTCGTGCGATGGACGCCTTCTGCCGGCTCTCTTAACGAGCGCCGTTGGCGGTGCGATGCGCTCTCGCCCCGTGCCGGTGATGCGCCCGGCGGTGATGCCGGCTGTGCGCTCGCGTTGTGTGTTGCGGCGCCGGGGCCGGTGCTGCAAAAACAGGTGCGCCGAGTGAGAGTGCCAGAGCAATCGTTCCGAGAACTGCTGAAATCTTTTTCATGGCCGTGAGCCTCCTCTTTCATTTATTACTTTTGGATCATCCGAAAAGCCCGTCAATTCGTTCCTGTTCTATTCTACGCGAAGGCCGCCCTCAACGGACGGCCCCCGCCCCCTTCGCGCCGTATCCCCCAAACCACAATCCCCCGATCCTGCCGCGCGTTTACGTCTTGATGAAGCACTACTTCGTTTGCGGCGTGGATGTCGCGGCGGTCTTGGTCGCAGTCTTGCGGGCCGGCTTGGTGGACTTCTTCATTTTGCCGGCGGGCTTGGCTGCGGATTTCGCCGTCGTGCTGGCGGTCCCGGTCTGACCCTTCGCACCGTTGACACCTGCGGCAGCGAAAACCGGCGCCGCGAGTGAAACCGCGAGAGCGAGCGTTCCGAGAGTAGATATGATCTTTTTCATGGCCTGTTGCCTCCTTTGGAGTTGTTGTCTCCGCCCTGCTCAGGGGCAAGCCGAGGGCCAAACCTCTCGATCTCACAATCGTCAGTGTTTACGCGGGTTTGAAGCAATTCTGCAGGCATGGCGGCCCTTCCCGCTTCTCCGAGTCGCACGAGTTGGGTGAGGAGGATACGAACCGGTGCGCCGTCTGCGCTGGTGACTCACTCCCGAGCGGTCGGTACTGCTTCAGTTTGGTATTTATGCGACCACCCCGGCCTTCGGCCACCCCTCCTGATTCAGGAGGGGTGGCCGAAGGCCGGGGTGGTCAATCCGTGCGGGTTGAAGCTGACCCACTACCGAGCGCTCGCCCCATTTGGCATAAAGGGTCAGTTTATAATAGGTGTCGGCCAATGTTATTGCTGATCGACAACTACGATTCCTTCACCTACAACCTGGTCCAGTACCTGAGCGAACTGGGCGCGACGGTCGAGGTGCATCGCAACGACCGCATCACCCTGGACGAGATCGAGCGCGAGCGGCCGGAGCGCATTGTGATTTCACCCGGTCCGAAAACGCCCCGCGAGGCCGGCATCTCGATCGACCTGATCCGGCGCTTTGCCCCCCACGTACCGATTCTCGGAGTGTGCCTCGGCCACCAGGCCATCGGCGAGGCTTTCGGAGGGCGCGTGGTGCGTGCGCCGGAGCTGATGCACGGCAAGCTGAGCCCGATCACCCACGACGCACACACCGTGTTTGCCGGCCTGCCCAATCCTTTTCCCGCCACCCGCTACCATTCCCTCATTGTGGAGCGCAAAGGCCTGCCCGCTTGCCTCGAGATCTCGGCTACTTCGCCGAACGGACTGATCATGGGGCTGCGCCACCGCGAGCATAAGGTGGAGGGCGTGCAGTTCCATCCGGAGTCCGTCATGACCGGGGCCGGCAAGAAATTGCTCGAGAATTTCCTGACGCTCTAGCTGGTCCCCGACGCTGTCGCGGCCATCTGTTGTTGGATCCTGTAAAATCGAAGAAAAGCAGATCCTTCGCTGCGCTCAGGATGACAGGCCCCCGGGTATCACCGATTTCGGTTGCACGGCTGCTAGCGGAGGGCGTGGCGCCCGGTGAATTCCACGAGTTGCGCGAGGGTGCGTGAGGCCGCGCCGGAGTTGATGGATTCGGCCGCCATGGCGACGCCTTCGGTGAAGGATTCCGCCCGGCTGGCGGCGACCAGGGCAGCCGAGGTATTCACCAGCACGGCCTCGGCGTATGGCTGATACGGACCGCGCGCGCCGTCGAGCACTCGCCGCAGGATGTCCGCATTGGTCGCGGCGTCGCCGCCCGGAATCGTACCGGCTGCGCCCTGCGGCAGGCCGAAGTCCTCCGGCGCAACCTGGCGCGTTGTGACCTTTCCCCCGACGGCCTCGGAAACCCGCGTGGTTCCGGTGCTTGAGATTTCGTCCATGCCGTCCCAGGCAGCCACCACCATGGCCCGCCGTGTACCGAGCTCGGCCAGGGCCTCCGCCATGATCTCCGTACGCGCGTGGTCGAACACTCCCGTCAATTGCACCGTGGCGCCCAGCGGATTCGTCAGCGGCCCGAGCAGATTGAACACGGTCTTGGTGCGCATGGCCCGGCGCGCGCTCATCACGTGACGGGTGGCGGCATGATGCTGGGGGGCGTAGAGGAAGACGCAGCCCACGGCGTCGAGGCATTCGCCGATGCGCTCCGGCGGGATCTCGATGGCTACGCCGAGCGCCTCGAGCACGTCGGCGCTGCCGCACCGGCTGGAGATCGATCGATTCCCATGCTTGGCCACGCGCACGCCGCACGCAGCCGCCACGAGCGCCGTCGCGGTGGACACGTTGAACGTCCCGAGACCGTCGCCTCCGGTGCCGCAGGTGTCGAGCAAGGGTCCGGCGCCGTGCAGGTCCTCGAGGCGCAGGCCGGCCTTCGGCAGCATTTCCGCCGCGCGCGCCCGCATGACCTCGGCAAAGCCCACCAGCACGTCCACGGTCTCGCCACGCTCCCCGAGCGCGGTGAGCAAAGCGATGATCTCGCTGTCCGGGATGGTGCCGGAGAGCAGTTCTTCCATGACCGCGCGCGCGTCGGCGCGGGTCAGGCGCCCACCTTCCAGAAGGGTCGTGAGGGCGGTTTGGAGAGACATCTGTAGACGTTACCTTTCCCTAGAAGCTCATTCTCTCCGAATCCGGCGGCGACGTCATCCTGTCCGGCTGCGTCGTCTTTTTCGTGCCGCTGAACGCTTGTTTGTTCGACGGGCGTCCCCTATACTTGAGGGGAATTCTGCGCGACTGAAGACGGGTCACGTGGCACGGTTGTAGCGCGCGGAATTCAACCCGTCGTCAGCAATCCGCAACAAGCAAGCCGACCGACGACTGACGATCCAACATGAAGGGCAGTTCGGGTTTTCGCGCTCCACGTCTCTGGGACCACCGGGATTCGACCGCGCAACCCTTGAGGAACGTCGCTCAATGATCCAGTTGCTCAATTCGCCCAGTGATTCGATGGTCTCACGGCCCCGGGATTTTCGACGAATCTGCAGGTCGGCAGCCCCCCCCTCCCCCCCTATCGAAATTAGGGGAAGCGAAGCCAAGAAGGCCAATGGAATCAACGAAAAACTCGTAAAGCGGGCAAGAGTCGAAGCCAACCGAAGCCATCCGAAGCCAACTAGACCGAGGGGGGTGCCGACGGAGTGTTCCGAGTATAAGTCTTTTATAATCGGTACTATATCGGCGACGAGCGGCCGGAAGGGCTTCAACTCCTGTTTTCATGATCTCGCGCGCTGTAGCGCAGCGAGCCGTGACCGGAGTGACCCTTTCGCCGCGAAACTCAAAAGAGCCAAATGAAAATTCACGAGTATCAGGCCAAACAAATTCTGGCGCGTTTCGGGGTCAAAGTGCCCCGCGGAGATGTGGCGGAGAGCGCGGACGAGGCTCGTGCCGTGGTGGAGCGCCTCGGCGGCGGGACCGTGGTGGTGAAGGCCCAGATTCATGCCGGAGGGCGCGGCAAAGCGGGCGGAGTCAAGGTGGTGAAGGGTGCGGACGCAGCCGTCGAGGCCGCGAGCGCGATGCTCGGCAAGACGCTGGTAACGCATCAGACGGGACCCGAAGGCCGCGTGGTGCAGCGCGTCTTGATCGAAGAGGGCGTGGGCATCGGCCGCGAACTCTATCTCGGCCTTGTGATCGATCGCGCCACCGGCCGCGCCGTGTTTATGGCCTCGACCGAAGGCGGCGTGGAGATCGAAGAAGTGGCGGCCAACCATCCCGACAAAATTCTGCGCGAGCCCGTCGATCCTGCCGTCGGCTTTCAGCCCTTTCAGGCGCGGAAGCTCGCTTTCGGACTCGGCCTCGGCGGTGGACTGGTGAGCGAGTGCGTGCAGTTCCTCACCAGCCTGTATCAGGCGTTCGAAGCCACAGACGCGTCGCTTGCCGAAATCAATCCGCTGATCGTGACCGCGGATAATCATCTGCTGGCGCTCGACGCCAAGATGAATTTTGACGACAACGCGCTCTTCCGCCATCCCGACATCAAGGCCCTGCGCGACATCAACGAGGAAGATCCGCTGGAAGTGAAGGCCACCAATTACGGCTTGAATTACATTCGACTCGAGGGCAACGTCGGCTGCATGGTGAACGGCGCGGGCCTCGCGATGTCGACCATGGACATCATCCAGTACGCGGGCGGAAGCCCGGCGAATTTTCTCGACGTGGGCGGCGGCGCGAACGAAGAGCAGGTGCGTCACGGCTTCGAGATCATCACGGGCGACCCCAACGTGCGCGCCGTGCTCATCAACATCTTCGGCGGCATCATGCGCTGCGACATCGTGGCCAATGGCGTGGTGTCGGCCGCCAAGACGCTGGGCATTAAGGTCCCGGTCGTGGTGCGACTGGAAGGCACCAACGTCGAACTGGGCCAGAAGATCATTGAGGAATCCGGACTAGGCTTCATTGTTGCGAACGGCATGAAGGACGCGGCAGAGAAGGTGGTTGGGGCGGCCAGGTCATTCAGTGATTGAGTGATTGTATCCGCGGATTGACTCATTGAGTCATTGATTCATTGAGGGAATGTGCCCCGGCGGGTGATGTGATGCCCGAAAGCTACCCTTGGGAAGAACTGAGAAGTCGCACGAAGCAGTTTGCGATCCGGGTAGTGAAGCTATACCGTGCCCTGCCGAGAACACGGGAGGCGCAGGTCCTCGGTACGCAGGTTCTGAGGTCCGGGACTTCCGTGGCGGCCAACTATCGCGCGGTCTGTAGGGCTCGGTCGAAGGCTGAATTCGTATCGAAAATGGGCGTCGTGGTTGAAGAAGCGGACGAGACCGTATTCTGGCTGGAGCTTTTGGTTGAGACCGGAATCGTCACAGGCGACCGGATGAAAAAACTGTTGGGGGAGGCAAACGAACTGCTGGCGATTTTCGCTGCCTCGCAGCGAACGGCTAAAGGACATTGAATCAATCCCTCAATGAGTCAATGAATCAATCCTATGTCAATACTCGTTGATCAAAACACGCGCTTGCTCGTGCAGGGCATCACCGGCCGTGAAGGCGGATTCCATGCCGAGCAGGTGATCGCTTACGGCACCAAGGTGGTTGCCGGCGTAACGCCAGGCAAGGGCGGCACGATCTGGGAAGGCAAGGACGGCGCCCATGAGGTCCCGGTATTCAACTCGGTCGCCAAGGCGGCGGCCATGACCGGCGCCAACGTTTCCGTGATTTTCGTTCCGCCTCCCTTTGCGGCTGACGCGATCATGGAGGCGGCCGACGCCGGCCTGCCGCTGGTGGTGGCCATTACGGAGGGCATCCCTACGCTCGACATGATCCGGGTGAAGCAGTACCTTGCGGATCATCCCGCCACGCGACTGATCGGTCCGAACTGCCCGGGCGTCATTTCGCCGGGAAAGTGCAAGGTGGGGATCATGCCAGGCCGGATTCACAAGCAGGGCAACGTGGGCGTGATCTCGCGCAGCGGCACTCTGACCTACGAAGCGGTGGGGCAACTCACGGCGCTCGGCATCGGGCAATCCACCTGCATCGGCATCGGCGGCGATCCCATCATCGGCACAAACTTTGTGGACGCGCTGGCCCTGATGAACGCCGATCCTGACACGCACGGGATCATCCTGATCGGCGAGATCGGCGGCAGCGCTGAAGAGGACGCGGCTGCCTATATCAAAGCCAACGTGAAAAAGCCCGTGGTAGGATTCATCGCCGGACGCACCGCGCCCCCGGGCCGCCGCATGGGCCACGCCGGGGCCATCATCGCCGGCGGGAAGGGAACCGCCACGGACAAGATTGCGGCCCTGAAGGCGGCAGGTGTGGCGGTGGCCGAGAGCCCGGCCTTGCTCGGTGAAACCATGGTCGGATTGATGTCTCGCCGAAGCGCATAATCCGCCACCGCTGACTGTGAACTGTTAACTGTCGACTGTTAACTTGCAAAAGGAGATTCATGGCACTGGAACGCACATTGACCATCATCAAGCCCGATGCCGTAAAGGCAGGGCACGCCGGCGACATCATCAAGATTTTCGAAACTAACGGATTCCGCATCGTGGCGGCGCGTCTCGAGAATCTGAGCAAGCAGGAAGCGGAGGGATTCTACGCGGTGCATCGCGGCAGGCCGTTCTTCGAAAGCCTGACGAGCTTTATGAGCTCCGGCCCCGCCATTCCGATGGTGCTCGAGGGCGAGAATGTGATCGCCCGGCTGCGCGAAGTGATGGGCGCGACCAATCCCGCCAATGCCGCCGCCGGCACCATCCGCAAGCTTTACGCCGCGAGCATTGAGGCGAACTGCGTCCACGGCTCCGATGCGCCTGAGACAGCGGCCTTTGAGATCGCGTACTTCTTCCCGGGCATTCAGCTGATTTGAGCTTGTAGAATCCGAAGAACGGGGCGCGCCGCCGAGCGCTACCGGAATTTCTGTTGCTCTACCGCCAAGGAGCGTCATGCCACTTTACCAAGCCGTGGTTCTCGCGATCATTCAAGGTCTCACCGAGTTTTTGCCGGTATCGAGCACGGCGCACCTGGCGTTGTTTCCCTGGTTCGCCGGTTGGACGGATCCCGGACTGACGTTCGACGTGGCGCTGCACGCCGGGACGCTGGTCGCCGTGCTGCTGTACTTCTGGAAGATGTGGCTGCAGATGCTTTCGGCCGCGGCGGGCCTCGGCCCGAAGAACGACCCTGCGACCGCGCAGAATCGACGCCTGTTCTGGTATCTCCTGATCGGGACCATTCCCGGCGCCATCGCGGGTTTCCTGTTCGAGGCCAAGGCGGAGGACGAGTTCCGCATCCCCATCGTGATCGGCAGCGCCCTGGTGCTGGTGGGCCTGCTGATGTGGGCGGGCGAGGCCGCGCACAAGCCGCGCGAGACCTCTCTCGGCCAGGTGACCCTGGTGGACGCGCTCTGGATCGGCGTCGCCCAGGCCCTGGCCGTCATCCCCGGCGTCTCGCGGTCCGGCATCACCATGACCGCGGGCCTGTTCCGCGGCCTCGACCGCGAGACCGACGCGCGCTTCTCCTTCCTGCTTTCCACCCCTCTTATCGCCGGCGCCGTACTGAAGAAGGGCATGGAGCTGCGCCACACGGGCCTGGACCACGATATGCGCCTGCCGTTTGTGGCCGGCATCATCGTTTCCGGATTAGTCGGGTGGGTGGTGATCGGCTGGCTGATCCGGTTCCTCAGCAGTCGCACCTTCAAGCCGTTCGTGATTTACCGGGTTGCGCTCGGCGTCCTGGTGCTCGCCTGGTATTTCGTGGGCAAGCGGTAACGAAGGCTGCGCGCCGTTTGGGCTATCGCGAATCGCTGCCTGAACGGCCCGTCCTGCTGCGCAAGGCCTGAATGCGCGGTCAAAGTGATGAAACAGCGAGAGCTGATTGGCCGTGCGGTATTGATTGCTGCGATGCTGGCTCTTGCCGCCGCGCCCTGCCTCTGCGACTCTGCGAGTCCAGTGTTCAATGTGCGGGATTACGGTGCCACGGGCCGCAAGTCCGACGATGCACGGCCTGCCATCGAGAAGGCCATCGAAGCCTGCGCCCATGCGGGCGGCGGCACGGTCTACCTTCCGGCGGGCGACTACACCAGCGGCACGATTCACCTGCGCAGCTACATCACCTTTTACCTTGACGCCGGCGCCACCCTCTATGCCCGAACGGACGACGCGGCGTATGACAAGCAGGCGCTGCTCTACGGCGAGGACCTCGAGAACATCTCGATCGAAGGCCGGGGCACGGTGGATGGCCAGGCGGAGTACGAGTGGCGGCTGAACGACTTTAACGACGCCTACATTCGCGACAACCAGTTACTGGCCGAGGCTGCCGGCGCCTCGATGATGCGATCGTTTCCCAAGGACCTTCACATCCGCAAGGTTTACCCGCACATGGTGCTTCTGCTGCGCTGCAAAGACGTGCGCATCGCCGGGCTCTCGTTCCTGCGCTCGCCGAGCTGGACGATTAATCCTTACGCGTGCGAGCGGCTCAACATTGACGGCATCCATATCCAAACCAGCCAGAAGGACGGTGTCTGGGCGGACGGCATTGACCCCGACGGCTGCAACGACGTTCGCATCTCGAACAGCACCATCGAAACCGGCGACGACGCCATTGTGTTCTACTCCTCCACCATTTGGGGTCCGGCGCTGCCTTGCGAGAACATCACCATCACCAACTGCAGGCTGTCTTCGTCATCGAGTGCGCTGAAGTTCTGCGACGGCAACGCCAACGCCGTCCGCCACGTCTCGGTGGACAACTGCGTGATCACCAATTCCAACCGCGGCATCGCCTTCATGGTCTACGACGGGGGTTACGTGAGTGACGTGGTGCTCTCGAATCTGATCATCGAGACACGCCGCTTTCCCTGGTTCTGGTGGGGCGACGGCGATCCGATTTTCTTCAGCGTCCGGCGCCGCAGCGAGGTGGAAGGCAAGCCGCCAAAGCCGGGCGAGCCGCCCGCCGGCTCCATTCGCAACGTGATCATCCGCAACGTCATCGCGCACGGCCAGGGATCGTGCCTGATTACGGGCCATCCCGACAGTTGGCTCGACCACCTCAGCCTGGAGAACGTCAAGTTGTACCTCGCAGCCGATCCCTCCGCCGCGTATGACAAATCCGTCCACGCGCTGCAGTTTCGTTACGCGCGCAACCTCACCGTGAAGGACCTGGAGGTGACTTGGGACAAGCCCGAGTCGAAGAAGTGGCAGAGCGCCCTGCATTTTCAGGATGTGCAGGATTTGACGTTGGAGAATTTCGCCGGGGCGCCGGCAAAACCCGGAAGCGGGACGCCCGCGGTGGCGCTTGACCAGGTTGACGGAGCCCGCATCTTCAACTCGAAGGCTAGGCCCGGCACGCAGGTGTTCGCCAGGGTCAGCGGGGACAGAACGCGCGGAATTCACATTTACGACAACGAATGGAACGGTACTCCAACCCCCTACCAGCTCGACAAGAACGTGAAGAACGACGCGGTGAAGGCGGCGAATAATTTCTGAGTTTCTGGAATGCATTCTCCGCTGTGGCAGGCATCGCTCGATCTTGAGCGATCGAGAGTGCTGAGGTTGCGGCCCAAGACCGCGCTGGGATACTCTGGCGGCTGCCGGAAAACAGGAATCGTAAAGGAGAAATAATGCTTCGACGCACAGTGTTATCCGCAGCCCTGCTGCTGCTGTCGGCGGCGGTAGGCCTCTCCGCTGATCTCAACGGGCGCTGGGAAGGCTCGATCAACACGCCGAACGGCGACGTGCAGTTAGTGTTTCATTTCAGGGTTGATGGAGCGGTGCTCACGGGTTCGGTTGAGACGCCCAACGGGAACGCAAACATTACCGACGGTAAGGTGGAGGGTGACAAGTTTTCCTTTAAGACCAACGCGGGCGGCGACACAGACATCAGCCATGAAGGCACCATCTCGGGTGACACGATTCAGTTGAAGGTTCAGGGGCCTTGGGGTGAATCCGATATGCAGTTGAAGCGCGCCGCGGAAGCCAAACCTGCCAAACCGTAGGCCGATCGTCAACTCCGGCCCGCGTGCCGGGAACAATGGCCGGCTGCGCGCTCGCGGTGCGAATTGTTATCGGTTCGGCAGCGGCGGTGGAGGGTCTTGCGGCTCGGGCTTGGGGTCCTTCACGGTCAGGTAGTGAAGATCGCCGTTGATCCGCTCTGCGCAGGCGCTGTGGTACGTGTCGTTCACCAGCTCGCAGAAGCCTTTCGCTTGTTCGACGGTGCCGGTGTTCATCAGGTTATCGGTCGCGCCGAGCACGCATTGATCCACGTGGCCTTCGGGGAATTTCTGGCAGAGCGTCCAGGCATTCTCGAGAAAAGGTCCGCTCAACTTGTACTGCCCGAGCAGACGCGGCTGCCACGCGGGGCTGCTGGTCAGCAGTCCGACGGTTTCCATGCAAGGCGTGATGGATTCAGGGGCGGCCTTCAGGCACGCCTGGGCGGCCTGGGCCACGTCGTTCTTGAAGACGCGCATCAGCCAGCCTGACTGGTTGAAGTAGCACTCGAACTGGTGCTTGGAATCGAGCTGATCGCAGGGAGCGAGCGGGTCGTCGCGGGAAAACGGCCCCTTTTGCCCGTCTCCTTCGAGGGCGGCGTCGACGTTCTCCATGAAGACGCCCTGCCAGCACGCCTCCTGAGCGACGGGCGACTTCAGGGCGTCGCAAACGGCGAGCGCTTTCGGCAGGTCATAGCCGGCGTTCAACATCACGCCGTGGCCGAATCCGTGGTAGCACGATTGCCAGGTCTTGCCCGGATAGGACGGGCCCTGCAGGTCATCGCAGATCCGGGCCGCAGCCTCGCTCGAAAGCGACCCCATGCCGAGCGCGTGCTGAAAGAAGCCGTGCATGCAGCCGTAGTTGTAGGAGTCGGGACACAGCGACAGGGTTTCCGCGGTGGCGCCGAAGTCCATCACCGCCTCGTGGCCGATGTGATGAGCGATGTGATGGCCGTCCGTCCCTGGGCCGATATCGCCGCGACTCTGGAGCAGCGTGAAAAGTCCGATGGCTGCGCCCGGTCCACTTCTGGCAGTGACGGCGGCAAACTGCCGCTGGAAGCAAGGCAGATCCGCGGCCGGGCAAGTTTTCTTGGCGACCTTGTAAAGTTGCTCCAGATCGTAGGGCTCAGGCAAATTGGTCAAGGCCGCGCTCGTGATGACCAGAACGCACAATAGGCCGGCCGCACTGAGAAGTCGTTTCAACATCGCAACGGACACTCGCAATTTTCACCGGCCGGGCGTTACCGCACCCGACCGTACTGTACCCGTACCACAGCGATTGTACCAGCCCGGCGCGCCGCGGCGCGATATCTCCGGGTGCTGGGCGCGCGACGATTCGGCGGTCGTCCCGCGCTCGCCAGGGATCAGAACGGCAGCCGCGAACAATTGCGCCGAGGCTTGTGTTAGAATTTTGGCGGTTTAAGACAGCGCGACGCGGTCAGGCCTGAAGAAAAGCCGGGCAGTCTTCGAGCGTCGTTTAACCTCGCGCTCCTGCCACTCTTATGCTTCCCGAAAAGTCTCTTGAAGGTCGCGTGGCGATTATCACCGGCGGTGGAACGGGCATCGGTTTCGGCATCGCCACGGAGTATGCGCGTCTGGGCGCGCGCCTGGTCCTCGCCAGCCGCAGCGCGAAGCACCTGGAACCGGCCGCGCAAGCCCTCTCCTCTCAGGGGTTCGAAGTCCTCAGCGTGCTGACGGATGTGCGCGAGCCTGATGACGTGGACCGCATGGTGCAGGCGGCGGTCGCCCGCTTTGGAGGCGTTGACATCCTTGTAAACAACGCCGCCGGGAACTTTATCTGTCTGGCCGAGAAGCTTTCCGTGCACGGCTGGAACGCGGTGGTGAACATCGTCCTGAACGGGACCTTCTACTGCTCGCGAGCCGTCGGGTTGCACATGATCGAGAGCGGGCGCGGCGGCAACATCCTGAACATCGTCGCAACCTATGCCTGGACGGGCGGACCCGGCACGGTCCATTCCGCCTGCGCCAAGGCGGGCGTGGTCTGCATGACGCGCACCCTGGCCGTGGAGTGGGCGCAACACAGGATTCGCGTCAACGCTCTGGCGCCTGGGCCTGTCGAGACGGAGGGAGCGGGAGGCAAACTGTGGGCGTCGCCGGAGTTTCGTGAGGCCATGCTGCGCGGCGTGCCGCGAGGGCGGATCGGAAGCGTGGAAGAGATCGCGCAGGCTTCCGCCTATCTCGTCTCCGATTTCGCCGACTTCATCACCGGCGAGGTGTTGGTGATGGACGGCGGACAGTGGCTGGGCAAAGGTATGTTCGGTCGCTAGCGCTGTCTGGCAGATTTGCGTCGCCGGTCTTGTTCCAGTTGATTCACTCGCAAAAGCCGAAGCCGGCTGCGATCCGCGTTTGAACAGGCTCGTGTTGCAGAACGCCGTCCGCGTGCTGCCGATGGAGTCGAACCATGAGTCCCAGGCTGATCGCGCTTTCCGGGCCCTTGAGCGGGGGCGTGTTTCCCTTGTCCGACGGCGACTTCACGCTGGGCCGCGCAGAATCGAACAGCGTGATGATACCGGACCGGGCCGTCTCGCGCCGGCATTGTCTCATCCGCCGCGAGGCCGAGCACTTCACGCTCGTTGACCTGCAAAGTCGCAACGGATGCTCCGTGAACAACGTGCCGGTCCGCGAGCACGAGTTGCACCACGGCGATCGCGTTACGATCGGCGACTCGCAGTTTGTCTTCCTCGTTTTGGCCGACACTCGCGAGACCATGTCGTCGGGAACGGTCGAGCTCGACGACTCACATATCCGGTCCGCCCGCACCATTCAGCTGAAGCCCGAAGACGCGGTCTATCTCCAACCGCAGCGGTGGCTCGCCGCCGGTGCGCCGAGCGAGCGCGAGGCGCGTGACCTCGAGGCGCTCCTCAGAGTGTGCCAGGCGCTCGACTTCCGGCACGACATTGCCACGCTCGCTGCGGGTTTGCTCAAACTCATTCTGGACCTGGTTCCGGCGGACTGCGGAGCCGTGCTGCTCGCGCAGGAAACCGGTGAAATCGAGGCCGTGCAAGGCTGCTGGCGGAGTAGCGACCCGGACAGAAAAGTTCCAGTCAGCCGGACGCTGGTGCGGCAGGTGCTGGCTGGTAAAGCGGCCCTGTTGTGCAACGACGTTCTGCAGGATGCGCGTATCAGCCAGACCGAGAGCGTGGCGGCCTCGCCCATCACCGCATTGCTCGTCGTGCCCATCCCGGGCCGCGAGAAGCCTGTGGGCGTCCTTTACCTGGCTACGTCAAATCTCGTCCGGAATTTTGATGAAGCCGACCTTCAGTTGGTGACCGGCCTCGCCGTCGTCTCCGCACCGGCCTTTGAAAGCGCGCGGCAGGTGGAGCGTTTGCAGGAGGAGAACCGCCGGCTCCACGAAGAGATTGAGGTGGAGCATCGCATGATCGGCGATAGCCCCGCGATGGAAGAGGTTTACCGGTTCATCGGCAAGGCAGCGCCGGCCAACGCGACCGTGCTGATCACGGGCGAAAGTGGAACCGGCAAAGAACTGGTGGCGCGTGCGCTGCACATGAACAGCGCGCGCTCGTCCGGCCCCTTTGTGCCGGTGAACTGCGCGGCGCTCACGGAGACCCTACTCGAGAGCGAACTCTTCGGGCACGAGAAAGGCGCTTTCACGGGAGCGGTGGCGGCCAAGAAGGGACTGCTCGAGGTCGCGAGCGGCGGCACGCTGTTTCTGGACGAGATCGCTGAAATGAAGCCCAATCTGCAAGCCAAGCTTCTGCGCGTGCTGCAGGAGCGGCAATTCGAGCGTGTGGGCGGCATCGAGACGCTGAAGGTGGATATCCGGGTCATCGCCGCCACGAACCGCGACCTGCAGAAGGCAATTGCAGATGAAAGCTTTCGCCGTGATCTGTACTATAGGATCGAAGTGCTGTCGGTTCACGTCCCGCCGCTGCGCGAGCGGCGCGAAGACATCATCCCTCTGGCCCGCTTTTTTCTGAACCGGCATAGCCGCCGCGAAAAGCGGCGCGATTTGCAGCTCTCGGCGGAGTCGGAGGCGTGTCTGAATCAATATGATTGGCCCGGCAACGTGCGCGAACTGGAGAGTGCGATCGAGCAGGCCGTGGTGCTGACCTCCGGCAATGTGATCCAGCCGGCCGATCTTTCGGAGAACGTGCGCGATGCCGCAGATGGGTCGGGCTCACGGGGTCAGTTCCACGAGGCGGTGCGGGAGGCGAAGAAGCAGGCGATCCTCAGAGCGTTCAAGCAGTCCGGCGGCAGTTACACCGAAACCGCTCAGTTGCTCGGCCTGCACGCGAATTATCTGCACCGGGTGATTCGGTCGCTCGATCTTAAGGCATTGCTGCGTCCGTAGGTGAAGCGAGACCAGCGGATTTCCCAACCGCGGCAGTACTGCGGACACCTGACGGCTCTCCGTCCTACTTGCGGGCCGTCGCGCTGCCCTCGGACGCTGCCGCCGGAATAACGATCGCCTGCACCTTCTCACGCCGGGCCAGAGCGTTGAAAGCCGTCACGTCCTTGGCTTCGATACCCTGCCATGCGGCCAGTTGCTCGTCAAGCTGCCGGCTGAGATCGGCGTAGGCCTCGCGCGACCCCTGGGTTGGCGCGCTCAGGGCGCTTTCCACGGCTTCCTCGAGCGCCGCCAGCTTGGCGTCAATCTGGACGGCGAAGCTGACCGAGTCCTCGTCGGCGGCGATCCTGGGATTGATCAGCTTTTCTTCCACGCCAGTGAGTTTCTTTTTGAGGTCCGTCGAAGCGGTGAGGACCTCCCGGACTTCCGGGTTGCCGCTCAGTTCGCGATCGAGGCGCTGAAGCTGGGTGCGAAGGCTCCGAATCTGGTTCACCGTCAGGTCGAGCTGCGAGAGCTTCTGATGGATCGCGGTGGCCAGTTCGAATTGTTGCTTCAAGTCCTCGGCTGATGCCGTCACTCGCGGGTCAAGCTTCACCTCGAGCGGCTCGGTAAGGGTCTGCCCGGCGGCGGTGAGTCGAAGCTGATACGTTCCCGGCAGAGCACGGGGTCCTTCGATGCCTTCCTCGTAGTCCCAGAGCGAGTAGCCGGGCACTTTGACTGCAGGCTCGTAACGCAAATCCCAATTGAAGCGGTTCAGGCCGGCGGCTGAAGGCAAAGGCTCGCTGGTGGTTCGCGTGCCCTCTTCGAGTTCCTCTTCCTGTGCCTCCGCCGGCTCCTCGGAAGCCTCCTTCCTGCTTGAATACTCCCTCACCGCGTGGCCCTGGCTGTCGAGCACTTCCAGTGTGATCTCCTCGCCTTCCTTGGGTGCAGTGTTCAAATAGTAGTAGAGCGTGGCGCCGGTTGGCGGATTCTCACCCACGGGCCGGCCCATGGAGGGACGGTGATGGATCTGAGTTTGAAATGCCGGGCGCGGCTTGAACAGCCACGCTGCCTTTGCGCCGACTTCAGGCGAAAGTTCGCGCAGGGGAGAAACGTCATCCAGAACCCAAAATGACCGGCCGTGCGTGGCGGCGATCAGATCGCCGTTCTTGATCGCGAGGTCGTGCACCGGCGATGCGGGGAGGTTCAACTGCAGCGACTGCCAGTGTGCGCCGTCGTCGAATGAGACCATCACGCCGGTTTCGGTGCCGGCATAAAGCAGCCCTTTGCGCACGGGGTCCTCGCGCACGGCGTGGACGTAGCTGTGGGACGGAATGCCGTCCGTGATCCGGGTCCAGGTCCTGCCCAGGTCCGTGGTCCGGTAGACATAAGGTTGATGATCGTCGAGGCGGTGCCGGTCAATGGCGACGTACGCGGTATTGGCGTCGTGTGGCGAGGCTTCGATGAGGCTCACCATGCTCCATTCGGGCATCTCTTTGGGCGTTACGTCGCTCCAGTTGCGTCCTCCGTCGGTTGTGACGTGGACGAGGCCGTCGTCGCTGCCCGCCCAGATCAGGTCCTTCTGCACCGGCGATTCCGCGATCGTAAAGACGGTATCGTAGTATTCCGTGCCGGTATCGTCCTTCATGATGGGTCCGCCGGAGACTTGCTGCTTCGATTTGTCGTTGCGTGTGAGGTCGGGGCTGATCGCGGTCCAGTTCTTGCCGGCGTCGCTGCTTTTCATGATCACCTGCGCGCCCCAATAGATCACGTTCGGATCATGAGGCGAAATCACGAGCGGCGCCGTCCACTGCGCCCGGTACTTCAGCCCGGCCGCTCCGCCGCCGTCCGTAATCACAGGCCAGGGTGAAATGGTCTCGACTTGTTCCGAGTGTTTGTTATAGCGGTCGACGCCGCCTTCGTAATCGCCCGCATAGACAATGTCGGGATCGGGCGGATAAGGCGCGACGTAGCCGCTTTCACCGCCGCCCACCGAATAATAGTCGGGTAGGTCGATCGTACCCTGATCGCTGCTGGTGGCAATGGCAATGGTGGTGTTGTCCTGTTGCGCCCCGTAGACGTGGTAGGGGAATTTGTCGTCGGCAATCACGTGGTAGAACTGCGCCGTCGGCTGATTGTTGAGGCTGGACCACGTCTGGCCGCCGTCCACGGAGATCGTGGCGCCGCCGTCGCTCCCGTTGATCAGGCGACGGGGGTCGTCCGGGTCGATCCAGAGCCCATGGGTGTCGCCGTGCGGCGGGTGTAGGGTGGAAAACGTCTTGCCGCCGTCGGTCGAGCGTTGCATGCTCACGTCGAGCACGTATAGAGTGTCCGCCGACTTCGGGTCGGCGAAGACGTGCATGTAATACCAGGCGCGCTGCCAAAGCTTGTGATCGCCATTGATCCGCGTCCAGGTGTCGCCGCCGTCGTCAGAGCGGTAAAGCCCGCCCTCTGCGGCCTCGATCAGGGCGTAAACGCGGTTGGAGTCGGCCCGCGAAACCGATACTCCAACCCGGCCCCAAATGCCCTTGGGAAGGCCATGCGCCTCGAGTTGCTTCCAGGTCTCGCCGTCGTCGGTGGACTTGTAAAGCCCGCTGCCGGGGCCGCCGCTCGTCAGGCTGTAGGGCGTCCGGTTCATTTCCCACAACGCGGCGAAAAGCACGTGGGGATTCGAGGGATCGAAGGTCACGTCGACAGCGCCGGTCCTCTCGTCCTTGTAAAGCACCTTCTTCCAGGTCTTGCCGCCGTCACTCGATTTGTAGACGCCGCGGTCGGCATTGGGTCCGAAGATGTGTCCGAGCGCTGCCACAAACACTTCGTTCGGGTCGCGCGGGTTCACGATGATTCTGGGGATCGTCTCGGTCTGCTCGAGCCCGAGGTGAACCCAGGTCTTGCCGCCGTCGAGCGACTTCCACACGCCGTTGCCATACGTGACGTCGCCGCGCGGGCAGCCTTCGCCGGTGCCGACGTAAATCACGTTAGGATCGGAGTCGGGCACGGCGATGCTGCCTATCGACGAGACTGATTCGTGATCCGTCAGTGGAGTCCATGTTTCGCCGCCGTCAATCGTCTTCCAGACGCCTCCGCTGACGCTTCCCATGTAATAGACGTACGGCTCTCCCCGAACGCCGGTCACGGCCAGGGCGCGGCCTCCGCGAAACGGACCGATCACGCGCCACTCAATGCCCTTCAGCAAGCTCGCGTCATACGATCCTGCTTCGGGGGCAGGCGACTCTGCAGGGGACGATCCCGCGACGGTGCTTTGGGGGTCCGCAGCGGTCGCAAGCAACAGTCCGGCAGCAAGAACCATGGTGAGACGGCGACGCCACATGTAATTTCTCCGTAATCGAGTTCATCAATCGAATGGACTGACAACCGGGTGGGCGTGCCGCAGGACTGGCGCTTCGTCGACTAGCCCTAGGGTTGCCCGGGCGCCGCCGCGGGTTCCCGGTCCTCCTGCGTGGCGTTCAGGGCGTCAAGCGGACCGGTCAACAAGAAGCGCGTCACGCGCCCGCCCTCGGCATAGTTGTCGACCAGCCACCGGCGGCTGATATGGCGCAAGTCGGCTGTGGACTCGAACTGCGCGTTGCGGTCAAATGCGCACGTTCCGGAAAGTTCAAAGGCCGCCCCGGCGAATTCGAAACGGGTGGGTTTCACGATGAGGTTCTCGCTCCTGACCTCGAGTTCGAGCGTCGCGGCGCGGAGCGTAACCGGACCGCGGCTGGGAGCGAGGTCACCCCAGGAGGCTGCATGCGCGGCGTCGCGCGATGGATCGAAACGCCCGAGGTCGAGATTGGCCAGGCTCAGAATCCCGCGTCCTTCCAGGGTGGACTGGAGCTCGGATCGCGACGTTCCCTGAGCCGACAGTCGCCCCTCGATGCCGACGGAGCCGCGGACACCAGCGAGTTGAGGCGGCAGGTGCGAAGCCCAATTCTCAACACGCAAGCCGGCGATCGCGAAATCGGCGGCCACGCGTGGCAAAGGGCCGCTGAGATCGGCCGTAGCCTCCGCCCGTCCGTGGCCGGTGGACATGCGAAAGGTGGCGGAACTGACGCGGACCACGCGTTGGCCCATGTCGACCTCGGCCTGAAAGTCGTGAAGGCTTACGCCTTGGTAACTGAGCGCGGGAGTACTGAACTCTCCATGGGCATTGAGCCTGTTGAAGAGGGTGGTTCCGGCCGCTCTGCGCGCACCCAAAGTGCCGAGGCCTGGAATCTGTGCCAGCCAATCGAAAGCGGGGCGGTGTCCAAGCGCCTCGAACCAGGAGGCTGCCTGACCGAGGTCGAGACCGCCTTGAGGACCAGCCGCCCGCAGCTCGAACGTCCAGGGCTTCGCGCGCGGACCGGTGTGCTCGATGTGGCCCGTGAACGTCCCCTCGCCGATGCTGAAGGCGGCCGGGTTGATGCTGACGCGGTCGTCCTTGACCTGAACGTGCGCCTCGCGGATTTCAAGCGGGCGCGAGAGTCCCGGCAATCCGATCTCGGCGCTGTGCACCTCAGCCGAGGCTGACAACACGGGTTGCGACGATGGCCAGCCGCTTCCGGCCGCTGTGACTGTCGCGCTGAACAAGCCCCGAGCGTCGAAATCGCGTGCGGCCGGGAAGCCCAGCGCGCGGGCGAAGTCCAGCATCTCCTGGCACGTTGCGGCGCGGGTTGACAGGGTGAACTGGAAGCCCGGCACGGGAGGGCCGGGGTGGACGGAGACGACTCTGCGCTCGGCGCGAGCCGCGCCCGCTCCACCCTTCGGAGCATTCGCAGGCGGGCTAGACTCGGTGAACTGCAGTCCGCCTTCGGCTGTGATGGCGAGGTTCGGCGTGGCGCTGATGCGCGTGGCAGCGAGCTCGATGCGCCGGTCCTGCGCGCGGATGACGGTGTCCGACAGAGGCAGGCTTACGCCGCGCACGATCAGGTGGGCGCTGCGCGTGTTGATCGAGCCGAAATAGCCGGGTTCGGACCACGGGCCCTGAATGATCATGCGTGCGTCGGCAAAGCCGGCTGCGCTTGCGCTGCCGAACGACTGCCACGAGGCCGGCTTTGAGATCAGCCGCCCGGCCAAGGCGCTGACGTCCTCAAGCCGCGCACCTTCCGCCGAAGCCATCAGATCGAGCACAGCGTGCGATCCGTCCTGGACGCCGGACACGACGCCGGGCATAACGATGCTTCCTGCCAGTTGAACGTGAGAATTTCCAAAGTCCGCGGTAACGTGGTCGAGGCGCAACTCGGCAGATGCGCGATCGAGCGCCGCCTTGAAAGCGACGTTTACGGGAAGGTCGCCGGTGGGCGGCAAGGACTCCCAGCGACGCACCTGGCTGAGCCGGAGTTGAGCATCCACAACCAGCGAGGCTAGCGGGCCGGCGACATGCGCATCGGCGTCCATGATGCCGTAGATTTCAGGATTGCGACCCGAGACCAGAGGAATCCAGTCGTAAAGCAGTGCGCCCCGGGTGCGCAGCGCCACGTCGATGGTGCCGCCCGCCGGCGGCTTCCAGGTGCCCGTCAGGCCGAGCCGTCCCGGCGAGGGCAATCCGAGATCGGTGCGAATCGGCGTGCCGCTGACATCGAAGGAGACCACTCCTCGCCCGCGGTCAATGGTTACGCGGCCGTCAAGCGCGGTCACCGTGAAAGGCTTCTTGGTTGATCCTTCCTTGAAATTCAGGCGGGCGTCCTGCAACTCGACGGAAAGCGGAGGCGGTTTGCTGCCGGCGGGCGCGGGTCCGGCGGCGGACACGACGCGCTCCACGTTCCAATGGTCCGCCGGGTTGCGGACCAGGTTGATGGTAGCCCCTTGCAGGCGAAGCCGTCCCAGTTCGATGCGCCCGCGCGCCAGGCTCCCAAGGACGAGATCGCAGTCCACGTGATCGACACGGGCGAAGGGCTCGGACCCGAAGGCCGGATCCTCGCGGACCGTCACGTTGTCCAGGGAAAAGCCGGGGTGCGGCACCAGCTTCGGTGAAATCGAGCCGAAGTGAACCGATCGCCCGAGCGCCTGTTCCAAGCGGACTTCCAGGCGGCGGCGAAAGCGCTCGGCGCTGAGCAACGAGGGCAGAAGCCACGCCGCGAGCAGCACCAGCAGCGCCCACAGCGCGAAGCGGCGGTAGCGACGGGTCTTCATCAGCGCACGATGTGGAACGTCCGGCGCCAGCGCGTTTTGGTAAAGAAGTGGAGCAGCAGATCGGCGGTTTGGCTGAGCCGGTCTCCGAGCGAGGTCTCGGTGTACTCCTGCTCCGGAGTGTCAAAAGACCAGTAGACGAGCAGCGGCTGGCCGGAGACCAGCGGGCGCGGCACGAAGCCCCAGAACCGGCCATCCCAACTGTGTTCGCGATTGTCCCCCATGACGAAGTAGCTGTCGGGCGGCACCACCAACTCGCCGTTCTGGACGTGGCTCTCGATTTCCTGGGCCCATTCGGGCGTGGATTCGCGCAGGTACTGGCCGGGCGGAGGAGGGAAATCGTCGCCGGGCATTGCTTCATCGGGGTAGTCGTGGTGCACGTGGGGCTCGTTCAGCGCCTGACCGTTCAGGAATACCTGGCGGTGCACGATGCGGATGCGGTCGCCCGGCACTCCCACAATGCGCTTCACCAGGTGCTCGCCGGGCTCCTGAGCCTCGGCATCGTTCCCGGGGAACTTGAAGACCAGCACGTTGCCGCGCCCGGGGTCGCGGTACGGACCCAGATGCCGGAGGGCGCCGAACTGCCAGGCAAAGGCGATCCGGTTCACCAGCAGGTGATCGCCGATCAGCAGCGTGTTCTCCATCGAACCGCTCGGAATCTTGAAGGCTTGTACGACGAAGGTGGTCCCGAAAAGTGCGAGGATCACCGTGACCACCAGCGACTCGAAAGTGTCGCGCAGGCCGGATTTCCTTTCTTCAGGCATGACGACCTTTCCGCAGCGAGTCGAGCAAGGCGCGCGCGGCCTGTTGCTCCGCGGTCTTCTTGCTGTTGCCGCTGCCGCCGGCCATTCCGTGATCGCCGGCAGCGGCTTCCACCATGAAGATCTTGCGATGTTCGGGACCGGCCTCGCTGGCTACCCGGTAAACTGCCGCGCTGAGGTGGTGCGCCTGCAGGTACTCCTGCAGGGCCGACTTATAGTCGATGCTGAACAGATCGGGCGCGATGGCCTCGAGGTCCGTAGGCAGGATGAAGCGTTGCACAAAGCGGCGCGCGGCACGCAATCCGCCGTCGCGGTAAATGGCCGCGACCAGGGCCTCGAGCGCGTTCGCCATCAAGCTCAGCTTGGCGCGTCCGCCGGTCTTTTCCTCGCCTCGTCCCAGGCGTAAGTATCGTCCGAGGTCGAGCTGCAAGGCCACGCGGCCAAGATGCTCGGCGGCGACCAGGCGCGCCCTGCCCCGCGAGAGCTTGCCCTCCGGATAGTCGGGGAAGGCATCCGCCAGCCGGACACTGACCAGGAAATTGAGCACCGCATCACCCAGAAACTCCAGTTGTTCGTTGTCGCGCAGCGGGCCTGACCCCTCGCGGGCGTACGAAGAATGCGTCAGCGCATCGAGAAGCCACTGGGGATCCCGGAACTGGTACGCGATCTGCTCCTGCAAGATTTCCGGTGACGCCTTAGCCATGCGGTGGCGGTAGGGAACCCCCCGGCAAAAACGGCGCCTGCCCCGGCGGACGACCATGCCGCGGCTGACGGACGCTCAGGGCTTTGCAGCGGCGGGGGGTGGAGCCTGAGCCTTTGCCTTCTTCAGCTTCTCCGTTTCTCCGTCGGCCATGCTTTGCAGCGGGCCGCCTTGACTGAGCTTGGAACACTGCGTGAACGCGTCGATTCCGTCATCGTACTTGTTTTCCATCGCGTAAACTTCGCCGAGCCGGAAATAATCCTCAGCCGTCGGTTTGGGCGTGGTCACTGCGGTCTTGTACTCCGTCTCCGCCTTGCCGAGTTCCTGTGGATCGGTTCCTGCGAGACTCATAGTGGCGCGTTGCAGATGGACCATTCCGAGCGAGGCGTGCGCCTGGCTGGTGATCGACGCCTTAATCTGAGAGGCCTGGTCGGGAGGCATGTTGGGCAGGTTGAGAGTCGCAATCTGTGCCAACGCCTTGCTGGCGTCTCCTTCGGCCTCATCCAGTTTCTTCGCCTTGTCGGCATCACTTCCTTGCATCTCCTGCGGTTGGGGCAACAATCCTGCCAGCAAAAGCAGGCTGCGGAGATTGTTGCCATTTGCCTCCAGGCTCTTCTCACCGTACTCCACGGCCTTGGCAACGTTGTTCTGGCTCTGATACGAGTAAGCTCCGAAAAAATAAACGTCGCTCAGCAGGGAGCTGGAGGGATACTTTTTGGCAAAATCGTCGACCAGTTGCGCCTGACGGGCGGGATCAAGTTCGTGCTGAATGGCGTTGTAAGCGTTCCTTTCATCAGGAGTTGGGGCCGGTGGTCCCGCTGGCGCAGCCTGGCCGGGCTGGGTGGCCGGCTTCGCCTGGCCTGACGCTGGAGGATTCTGGGTAGCTTGGCCTGACGCCGGAGGATTCTGGGTGGCCTGGCCTGACGCCGGAGGATTCTGCGCAGCCTGGCCCTGATTCAGATCCTGCGCCTCCGCCGGCAGAAGGGTGAGGGCAGTGAGAATCCCCGTCAAGACAGTCACCACGATGACATTCCGTTTCATACAACCTCCCTGGCCCGGGCACCAAAACTCGACGGTTCGAGCCTATCGAATTTCGCCCGCGCGTGTCAATTCATTGAGTCGAGAAGCATTCCGGGGTCTCCCGCATTCTATTTCCTGTCTGGCGGCTTCGAACCGAATGGCTGTGCCAGGCCGTTCTGAACCGCTTGAAACGCGTCGGGAAACGCGGTGGCCGTGACGGCGGCGGCCTGATACTGCGCGAGCGCCTGCTTGCGTAGATTCTCCAGATCATAAAGCCGGCCCAGATAAATGTGAGACCAGGTCGCGATCCGCATGCTGCGCGCGACTTGCAGCGTCTGCTTGAGGTAGTCCTCCGCGATGTCCGGTTTCCGTGTGTTGCTCGCGACCACCGCCATTCCGAACAGGGCCCGCTCGTTGCGGGCATCGGTGGCCAGGACGTTCTCGAACACCGCCTTGGCCTCGGGGTACTTGCCCTCGTAGATCAGATCGTCTCCCTGATCGAGTTGCGTGTCGCTTGGACTCGCAGGCCGAGCTGCGTGGCCGGCCGGGGCGGGCAGCGCACCGGCCGCCGCAAACTGGATCTTGGCCAGACGCTGGCGCTCCGACTTGAGCGTGACGCCAAGAATCATCTGCCGGTAGAAAATACTCATCGCTGATGCCTGAGCCTCGTAATCGGGAAGCGCTTCGTAGAAATAAGGTACAAGGATCAGGCCCTGCCGGGTCAGGGCATTGATGGCTTCCTGGGGGCGGGTCGGCTTGTCCATGCGCAATTCGACGGCGCGAATCAGGCATTCCGTCAGAAGCAGGGAGAAGTCCTCTTTGAAGTCGCTGCCGAGCGCCGGAGCCGGCCGTGCCAGCGCCGCCAAAGGCTCCTTCTGGTGGATCTCGAAGGCGTATTTGACCGCCAGGGGGTCGAGCAGGAAATGGAGGTACTGATGCCGGATGTCCTTGATCGGCGGCTCCTCCGAGCGCGTCAGCACCAGGTAGTAGTTTTCACCGTAAATGCGGGCCTGTACCTGTTCCGGCGCGGCCAGAGGACACAGGTTGATGGTGTAAGACCGTCCCAAATAGGCGCCGCTCGGGAAGCGCAGGTACGCATCCGTAATCGAAAGGGTTTGGCGGACGGGATCACTCAAGGCGCCGATGCGCTCGTCATAAGCCGGCCGGAGCCGGGTCCAAAGCTCCTGCAGATCGGCCTGGCGATAGAACTGGCGGAGCAGAGGCACCAGTTCCATAAGCGAGGCGGCGTCGGGCGGCAGGTCGCCGTCCGGCACGGTAAATTTGAAGTCCGGCGGCGGTCCGAGGAATAGCGCGAGGGAGATGTACTGTCCAAGATTCGCCCCCGGATCGTCGAAAATGTGGCCCTGGTAGAACTTTGTGATCGCCGGCAGCACGGCAGGATTCCGGCGCAAGCACCATTCGCGCGTCTCGAGACGAGGACTGGAGGGCGGCTCCGAGCCCAGGCCCGCATCGTAAGCCGCCGCGTTCAGGGCGGCAAAGACGTAGAACAGCGGCTCGCTGGCTACCAGGGTTACGTCTCCGCTACCCTGCTGCGCGCGGGCCGAGGCGCCGAACAGAATCAGACCGGCGGCCAGGCCTAACACCGAAAGGCCTGGGCGCCGACGCATTCCAGACACAGGGCGCCGACGACGGAAGAAAGGAAGCAGAGAAAGCAGGGTTTCGGGGCGCAAATGATCTGTCGCACGCGCGGCTTGATCGGCAACCGTGCGGGCGCAAGCCGAATTCAAACGCTGGACCTTTCCGGAAGCGAGCCTGCGGAGTTGCCGGAGCCCTCGCGGGCAGGGGACGGCGCGCCCCGGCCCCGGACTGTAATGCGGCGCAGATTCAACACCACCTGGCCGTCCGTGGGCTCGCCGAGACGGGTGGCGGGCCGGAAGATGCTGAAATACATCAGGCGGTCGAGCTGCGGTTTCAGCTCCGGCGATGTTTCGCCGGAGAGCACTCTATAGTCGACCACCTGACCGTCGGCGTTCACGTGAGTCACCAGCACGACGCCGTCGGTGCCGGTGTTGAAATCGAGAGGGGCGAGCGCTTGAATGCTGGCCGGCGTGTTGATCATGGAAGCGTCGATTCTTGCCGGCGGCACGATCAGCCCCAGCGTCAGGCCGAAGCATACCAAGCCGGCCAGAACCGCGCCCGTGGCGGGCAGCAGCAGGGGACGCAGCACATTCTCAAAGCGCACGAGCAAGACTTCCCAGAGGTGGAAATTCCGCGCTTGCGAGAGCGCGACGTTGAGCCGCAGTTCGACGATCGGCGCGGGCTTGGGTTGGGGCAGGGCGCGCATGTCCGCCCGCATCAATTCATAGCGATCGAATTCCGTTGTGCAGGACCCGCAGGTGCGCAGATGATAACGAATCGAGAGCACGGCGTCCCGCGAGCACAGGCCGTCCACGTATTCGGAAAACCGATCCCGGATTTCAGCACAAGACTCAAACATGCCAGTTAACCCAAAAGTGTCAGCCCAAGAGCGTGGCAAGCTTTCGCCGCAGTAGCTCCCGCCCGCGCATCAGTCGCGACTTGACCGTGCCTTCCGGAACACCGAGCATATCGGCGATTTCGTCGTAAGGCAGTTCCTCGATCTCCCGCAGAACCAACACAGCGCGATACGTGCGCGGCAGTGCGTCGAGCGCGGTCTTGAGCAGTTTCCGGCGCTCCGACTGCTCCAGGCTCTCGTAGGGCCCGTCCCGGGCGGGCGACTCGGCCCCGGCCGGGTCAGCGGGGTCGTCATCGATCGAGAATGGCTCGTGGAAATGACGCCGGAACCAACCGCGGCGGAAATTCAAGGCCTCGCGCACCGCGATGCGGTAAAGCCAAGTCTTCAGGGCGCTTTGACCGTGGAACTGGCCGATGCCACGAAAGACCTTTACGAAGACGTTCTGCAATACGTCCGCGGCGTCCGCGTCACTCACCAGAATGTTCGCCACCAGGCCGTAAATCGGGTTCCGGTACCGGTCCAGAACGTAGGCGAAGGCATCCTCGGAGCCAGCCTTCAGTTCGGCAACCAGCTGGGCTTCCGCAGCACCCTGCAGGCTGACCTGCTCGATTCCGGTCTCCAACGTTCGCGCCGCTTCCATACCTGCTCCCACAATAACAGCCGCCCCGGACCCGTGCAAGCGCCTACGCGCGGCTCCCATCCGGTGCTTACTTCGACTTAGACACCGCGCCTCGGCTCCGGGTTCCCTTACTTAACTTGTTCCCGGCTTATTTCACGCACTCAAGGTGGCGGGGCCATGGCTAAAATTGCACGGGGCTGAAATCGCACTTGACACCTGACCATCGCGTTCCTATTATCGGGCTATCGCTAGAAAGGAGGTGATCCATGGTCATTGAAAGTAGCTTAAGCGAGGGTGCTGAGGCATAGGCGCTCTCCGGCGCTCGTTTGGGAGCCCCTCCTTTAGCGAAGAGGGGCAGGTTTAGAGGCGCTCGGATGCGCCTGATCTCGCAAGGCGAGAGAGCCAATTCCCATCAGCACCCGTTGGCCCCTGGTGCTCGCGCATGGGCGCGAGCCCAGGGGCTTTCCATTTATGGGCTCGCTTGTTTGTGCCAGTTCTTTCTGTCCCTCCGGTCATCACATTTCTCCAACATCCGAGCCCGGTTGTGGTGGACGCTCGCTTGCCTTTTACTCTCCGCTGCCTTTTGTGCACCCAGTCCGCTCTTGATGTTGTAACCTGAAAATTATGTTCCTCGGTCACTACGGTCTGGGTCTGGCCGCCAAGAGGGTTGCGCCGAAGACTTCGCTCGGAACCCTCTGGATTGCGGCGCAGTTCCTGGACCTGATCTGGCCGATCTTCCTGCTGGCGGGAATCGAGCGCGTGGAGATCGACCCCGGAAACACGGTCGTCACCCCGCTGGACTTTGTCAGTTATCCGTTTTCCCACAGCTTGCTGGCAGCGTGTGGTTGGAGCTTCCTGCTTGCCGGCCTTTACTGGCTGGTCCGGCGCGACGGCGCTGGTACGGCGATCATCGGACTGCTGGTGCTGAGCCACTGGGCGCTCGACGCCCTGGTGCATCAGGCGGACCTACCGCTCTATCCGGGTTCAAGCCGGATGGCGGGCCTTGGGCTGTGGGACTCCTGGCGTGCCACCCTGCTGCTCGAGGGTGTGATCTTCGTTTGGGGCGTCGCGGTATACCGCCGCGGTACCCGCGCGCGGGACGCCGTGGGCACCTACGCCTATCGGACCCTGATGTTCTTCCTGGTGCTGATCTATGTCGGCAGCATCGTGGGTCCGGTGCCGCCGAGCAGTCGATACCTGGCCGTCATGGGCCTCGGCCAGTGGCTTCTGATTCTGTGGGCTTATTGGGTTGACGGGCATCGCGAGGCGATGGTCTAGAGGGCGCAGGTGCGGCCATGGTGTGGGTTCGCGGGCTCATCTTTACCGTGCTGGTTCCCGGCATCGTCTTCTGGTGGGTTCCGCAGCAGTTGCGGCAGGGACATCCGGCCGCCGGCGGATGGTGGCGCGCGGGTTGGATACTCCTCGCCGCGGCGGTACTCGTTTATCTCCAGTGCCTTCTCAGTTTTCTCTTGGCCGGTGGCACGCCTGCGATTTTCTTCACCAGGCCTGTGCGCTTTCTGCTGGGTGAGGAGCCCGGAAAAGTCGTCCAGGGGGGCCTCTACCGGTATTCGCGCAACCCGATGTACATCGGCGTGCTATCCGCCATCGCGGCGCAGGCGATCATCTACAGGTCGCTCAATATCGCGATTTACGGCGCTCTTGCTACGATTTTCTTCTATTTCGTCGTGGTGTTCTTGGAAGAGCCTCATCTCGCGAGCGTGCGCGGGCCGGACTACCAGGAATATTGCCGCCGCGTTCCCCGCTGGTTCGGGCGGCCCCGCCCGTGAATGCATCCTCAATTAGGTTGCGAGCGGCAGCAGAGAGATGGAAAGCATCAAGCTTGCCGGCGCGTACCCAGCGCGCATCGGTCACGTCAGTCGATGGCCGGGGATCGTTACGATGGCGTCCCGCGCCCGGACGCCGGCGCAGACGGCAGAGAAAATCGATGATCACGTAGTGATACTGCACTTTGCGATGCGGCCGCGCAGTTGGCTTCAGGGGCGGCTTGGTGTGGACGACGCGTTCGAAGACACCCAATATGCGCAACGGCTCGACATCAAGTCCGGTTTCCTCGCGGATTTCACGCTCGACGGCGCCTGCCAGTTCTTCGCCAACCTCGACCAAGCCGCCCGGTATCGACCACTCGCCCTTAAGGGGTTCCTGCCCGCGGCGAATCAGCAGCACCCGGCCGCGGTCGATCACGATGCCTCCGACGCCCACGCGGGGATGGTGTGGAAACTCGCGCTGGTCGGTGTGCTGGGTTTGCGCCATGGGGCTCCCCGCTACTGATTCGCCGCCCGGGCGATCACTTCGTAGAACATTTTCAGGCCCCGGCGTACCTGCTCCACCGGAATGCGTTCATTGGCCGCATGCTCGGTCGATTCCACCTCGGGCGCCAACTCAACGGGCAGGAATCCATAGCAGATGATCCCGAGCGGCCGGTACATCTGATTCTCGGTGTAACCGCTGTCGAGCTCCGGCGTAATCAGCGCCTGGGGACTGTATTGGTGCACCACGCGCTCGATGATTCCGTAAAGCTTTGTATCCGTGGGGGAGGCGTTCGGCGTACGAAACTGGTTGACCGGATCGATCCGGATGCGGTCGTCATTCACTACCGTGCGCAGCTCACGGAGGAACTCCTGCGGATCGTCCCCCGGCAGCAGGCGAACGTCGAGCTGGGCGGTCGCCGTGTCCGGAATTACGTTGGTTTGCGGGCCGCCCTCGAGTTCGGTGAGCGACACGGTATCGCGGATGCGGTAGTTGAGGTCTGAATCCGCACTGATCGCCCTGCGCACCGCCGGGTCCTCGATGGACTGCCGAATGTTGCGAAATTCCGCCGCCAGCGGAGGAGGCGCGCGCGTGGCTATCTGATGGAAGTAGTCTTCGACCGACGGCAATAAATGAATCGGGGTATCCCAGTTGATCACCCGATTGAGCGCCCGCATCAGGTGGTTCGGGGCGGAGTCGCTGATCGGCACGCTGCCGTGCCCGCCCGGTCCGGTGGCGGTGAGCCGCAGCCAGAAGGGCGCTTTCTCCGCCACGTCGATGCCGTAAACGGTGCCGTGCTCCGGCGTAATCAGATTGGAGCCGCCTTCGGTGATCAGGTATTCGGCGCCGCGGACGAGCTCCGGATGATGGTCGAGAATCCACTGGCTACCCGTGTCGTTTACTTCTTCGTCGGCGGTGGCAAGAAAGATAAGATCGCGCTTCAGCGGCAGATGTTCCCGCGAGGCGATCAGCAGCATCATGGCGTTGAGCAGGCCCTGGTCTTTCATATCGATCGCGCCCCGGGCGTAGATTTCGCCATCCAGGATTTCCGCGGCGAAGGGCGGAGCTTTCCAGTTCCGGGGGTCGGCTCGCACCACGTCCATGTGGCTGAGAAGCACGATGGGCCGCAGGCTGCCGTCGCCCTTCAGCACGGCGTAGATATCCGCGCGGCCGGGCGCGTACTCGTAGGTGGTATTCGGGATGCCCGCGTCATCGAACAGCTTCTTGAAGAACTCCGCCGCGTGCAGCTCATTGCCGGGCGGATTCGAGGTGTCAACGCGCAGGTAGTCCTGCAGCAGCCGGACGGCTTCATCCTGGTACCCGGGCCAGTCGACCGAGTTGATGCGAGCTTGGATTTGCGAGTCGGCACCAGCCTGTGGACCTGGGACCTGAGAACCTTGGCCCGAAGCAGCGCTCACGGGCAGAGATGCTGATACGCACAGCAGCAGGGTTGCAATTCCAGCACGAGTCATTCGAGGTCCTTCTGGGGTGTGTGAGCGCGACTTCCATCGCGACTCTCCATGGGGAACGCCCTTCGGTCCATGGAATGCCCTTCAATCCGCAGTCATTCCCGCGCAGGCGGGAATCCATGGAGGGCGACCGCGTCTTTTTCGTGGTGGGCGCCGTCTCACACTTCTTCCGGGACCAGGAAGGGCGCGCGATAACCGCGGTCGGCGTCGCGCAGCAGACGGTTGGCTTCATCGTCGCCGATCACCTGTTCGGTCTCGGGATTGAAGTGCAACGTCCTGCCCATGCGATAGGATGCATTGGCGAGATGGACGAGCGTGACGGAGATGTGCCCCTCTTCGATCGGCGCGTTGAGGCCTTCGGGCTTCCGGCTGCGCACGCAGTCGATGAAGTTGGCGAAGTGATCGCCCTCGGCGCGCCCCTCCGGTCCGGGGGCCTGATTCCTGCCGAGCCACGTCCTGTAGCCGCACGCGTCTTCGTCGTCAACCGCCAGATACCCCTTGGAGCCGTAGAAGATGTTGCCGATGGTATCGGAATCGCGGGGGTCGCCTCCCGTTCCCGAAAAACCAGGCGTGCCGATTCCTGCCTCGCGATTGCTCATCCAGTGGCGCACCTCGAATTCCATCAGCTTGCGCTTGCCATTTTCGAGATCGAATTCGAAGGCGCAGTTGAGCGTGTTGGGCGTCTGCTGATCGTCATCAAACATGAAGTGCCCACCGGTCGCGGAGACGCGGCTTGGGAATCGGACGCCCAGGCCCCAGCGCGCCACGTCCACCTGATGCACACCCTGATTGCCGAGATCGCCGTTACCGGTATCCCAGATCCAATGCCAGTTGTAATGGAATCGATTTTTCGTGAAGGGCTTGAGGGGCGCCGGACCGGTCCACAGGTCGTAGTGCACGCCGGCGGGCACGGGCTGCTCGGACGCGTGGCCGATGGTGTCGCGCCACTTGTAGCAGAGCCCGCGCGCGAGGTAGACGTCGCCGAGAGATCCCTCATGAAGGCCCTGGATGGCCTCCCTTACCGCCGGCGCCGAGCGGATCTGCGTCCCTTGCTGCACCACGCGATTGTACTTCTGCGCCGCCCGCACCAGTTGCCGGCCTTCCCACCAGTTGTGAGAGCAGGGTTTTTCAACGTAAACGTCTTTGCCGGCCTGGCAAGCCCAAATCGCCATCAGTGAGTGCCAGTGATTGGGAACCGCAATCGAGATGGCGTCGATCGATTGGTTCTCGAGCAGCTTGCGGACGTCCGTATAGGTGCTGGCGGCGCTCACCCGGCCCGCGTTCTTGTTCAATACATTCTCGTCCACGTCGCAGAGGGCGGCGATCTCCACGTTTGCGAGGCGCGAGAATCCCTCGAGATGATCCTGACCGCGGTTGTGCAGCCCGCAAACCGCGACGCGCACGCGGTCATTGGCGCCGAAGATGCGGTCGGGACGGGTCAGGAACGTCACGCCGCCGAGCGCCGCGATGCTCGCGGCGTTCCGGGCGCTGTTCTTAAGGAACGTTCGACGACCGAAGTCGATTTCTGTTTTCAATCGCACCTCCATGCCGTGTAAGACGCGTCCAGCACGAACCTCGGCCTCGGCGGTGTCCCTTCAGGCAAAGCCGGTCGGCAGCCAACTCTCGTTTGCACGGGATTGTTTCTTAGCGACCTGGAACTGGAGCCGGCGAGAGGAATCGAACCTCCGACCTACGGTTTACGAATTCTCTCTTCCGGCGCCCCAGGACGCAATGTCAACAGCTTGCAAGCGTATTCTCTCACAAAAAGACCCGGCATGTGACCGCAGTAGTCAGTTAACGGACACTGGGTGGGACACCGGATGTCCGGTGGAGTTTGAGAAGTTAGGATTGCTTGGGTTTGGGGGGGCCGCCGCCCTTGCGCTCTGTGCGTCGCGCCTGAAGAGCACACGCTGGTCGTGGAGCTTCGACAAGACGGCTCCGATTATTGGTCTGGATTTGGTCCATCAAGCGAAAAGCACAATATGTTCCGATGGCTCCAAGAAAACTGGAAAAGACCCTGAACGTTCCCTCCGCTTCCAAGTTGCCTTCAAAGGGATAAACGGACATTACCGGATTCCATGTCCGCTGGATTTTCGGAGGTCGATTTGTCCAAGGCGTGCTGCGAGACGGTCGATTCTGCTATGCTTCGGCTGATTACCGATGGCGACGAATACGGCGCTTTGAATTTAAATCAAGTTTTCAAAATGCGATGAACCACGGCGGCAAGAGAGCGGGGGCGGGGCGCAAGCCCGGAGCGCGGGCGGTAATGATGCGGTCTAAGGCCGAGTCGATTCTGGCGACGGTCAACGAAGAGAAAATCTGGCAACGCCTCTTGCGCTGCCGAAATGACCGAATCGTCTTGGACGCCATGAAGTACCTGACCGACCGGAGGGACGGCAAGGCAACTCAGGCGGTAGACCTGGACGTGGCCGGGGAATTGAGCGTCTCGGAGCGCCTGGAAAGTGCCCTCAAGCGTATGGGCGAAATGTAGCACGTAAGGGGGAGCGCAAGCGCGCAAAAGGACAAACGGCCCGTGAGCGAAGCGTGTTAGAGTCGCCACTCAGAACAGTGAGAAAACAGTGAAATGGACAGAACCCAAAACCTGAAGCCCTGGCCCAAGGGGACAAGCGGAAACCCCGGCGGTAGACCGAAGCGCAAGCCATTTCACGACGCCATCGAAGCCGCTTTTACCAGTGAAGATGCCGAAGCCATCGTGTTGGTTCTGATCGCTTCAGCCAAGCGCAAGCGCCGGCCTGACATCAAGGCCGCCGAATTCCTGCGCGACAGCTACGAGGGTAAGCCTTCCAAGGCGCTTGACGTGAGCGGTGACATCACGGTTGGGCTCGCGGAGGGCTTGGCGCGGGCTCGCGAGCGCCGGTTGCTGAAGGCCGCAAGCGGGCTGCCGATGCCGACGAGTCACTGTAGGCGGGCAGACGAGTATTGAGGCTATGGGGCTTGCCAGATTACATTCTTGCTTTTGTCGAACAGGACGAGAGAGGCGGCGGATGTGCTGTGTTTCTCGCCCGTACGTGGCGTCACAAGGTCCGCTTTTCCTAAAATCGCCTCGAACCCTTCGCCATCGACTGCGGTCACGTCCCCCGCCGTGACTTCATCAATTGCGAATACTTCGCCTTCCTTTAGCCGCGTCTTGAGATGCTGTTGTTCATCCTGCAGCGTCAGCGTGGCGCCTAATCCGCCGAGTTCACCAAAGTAGCCCCGGTTGCGCTCTTGTTGATCATACAGGGTCAATCCTGAAAACCCTCCAGCGCTCCCCCCCTCGAGCAAGACTCTTTTCTCTCCCTTTTCATCGAAAAACACGAGTTGCGCGATAGCAGGATAGTTGGGAACTGCGCCCGCCAAGACGTTCAGAGATAGTCGGGCGCGCACATTGCCATTAGTGTCATGGCTCATAAATATGTTGAATAAGTGTGGGCATCCTGCTATGCTCTTCGCATGCCCACAGGACGCCCCAAGAAGCCCCTGGTTTTGACTGATGAGGAGCGTGTGAAATTGGAACAATGGGCCCGCCGACC
>Ga0210398_10000369_pt1 | contig 52875 bp, 50 predicted proteins | sample IncBWC4OmetaG_FD_161047 | JGI IMG/M metagenome (GOLD analysis project Ga0210398, IMG submission 161047) | Forest soil microbial communities from Barre Woods Harvard Forest LTER site, Petersham, Massachusetts, United States - Inc-BW-C-4-O | ecosystem: Environmental > Terrestrial > Soil >...
ATAGGCACGGAGTGTGACACGACCCGACCGATTTCTGACAGCATCTGGCGTCGACGTGGGACAAGAACGTCGAACGACGACGGCGCACCGTAAACTCTGTTCACCCCAACCGCCTGAGTGTGTGTTTCTACCACGAGGAGGGCGCGATGGGATTCGGGCAACAGCCTGACGCACCGGCGCGGGTGACGTTCGCCGATAATGTCCGACGGGTGCGGAAGGAACAACACATCACGCAAGAGACGCTGGCGGAAAGGAGCGGATTGCACCGCACGTTCGTGAGTTCCGTTGAGCGCGGCGACCGGAATATCTCGGTTGACAACATGGAACGCGTGGCACAAGCGCTCCGGACCACGGTTGCGATCTTGGTTACGCCGCGCCCCTGACCGGGCGGTCACTGTCTCGAGCTAGTCCGGGGCTCGCGCTCAGTCGTTGAGCGGCGGCGCTCGGGGGATTGCACGGCAGCCCCACATTGCCAATTCTATGTGATTTTCACATATTGCTGCCAACGACGAGTGGCGTTCTGGCAATAATATGTGTTTTTCACATAGAAATGGCACAAGGCAAACTCTATAGGGCAGTTTACGAAATCGCTGAGGGCCAGCAGGGGTACTTCACTGCCTCGCAGGTCACCGCTGCCGGTGTGCCCGGCGCACACCTGCCGGATATGCTCCGACGAGGTGTCGTCGAGCGCGTCAGTCGCGGGGTGTACCGGCTTGCTGCTTACCCGAGACCTGTCACAGCCCAGTACATGGAGGCCTCCCTCTGGCCGGGCAGTCACAGTCGCGACGTTCAAGGTGTGATCTCACATGAGTCCGCGCTCGCGTTCCACGAGCTTTCGGACGTGAGTCCATCGAAGATCCACATCACGGTGCCCCGTGCACTCCGGATTCGTCGGGTAGTGCCCCGATACTTACTTGTGCATCATGCCGACCTTGATCCTGCGGAAATCGAGTGGCACGATGGAATGCCCGTGACCACACCCGTTCGGACCATTCGGGACTCTCACGCTGCGCACGCCGGTCCCGCATTGATGCGACAAGCGATCGACGACGCGCGACGTCGCGGTCTGATTCCCGCTCGCGAAGCCGACGCACTAGAGGCCGAGCTGTTTGGCGTTGCGTTGGACACATCCGCGCGAGCGTCGCTGCGCTGACGTGCCTGGACCATCGCGAGCACTGCCGAGGGGATACCACGCGAAGGCACTCGGCGTCTTGGTTCGGACCTTCGCGAATGAGCATCAGATCCCGGAGGCGCGAGCGCGTCTCTGGGTATCCTATATCGCGCTCGGCGGCGCGCTCGAGCGCACAAACGCCAAATCGAGTGCGCCGATCTATGTGATCAAGGGCGGCGTCGCGCTGGAATTGCGACTGCGCGAACGGGCGCGGGCGACCAAGGACATCGACATTTCAGTTCGGGTCGATCGACAGGACCTGATCGACCACTTCACAGCCGCCATCGCCGACCGGTTCGAGGGCTTTACGTTTCGCCGGCGCTCTGAGCCATACGTCATGCCCAATGGCACAGTGCGGCTCGACATCGCCGTCAGCTACCACGACGGATCCTGGAACACCATTCAAGTCGATCTCTCCTCGCATGATGGCACGCAAGCGACCGTCGATTTGGTTGAGGCCACATCTGCGGCGCAGCTCGGATTGCCGAATCCCGTGCACCTGTCGTGTCTGTCGGTACCGTATCAGATCGCCCAGAAGTTGCATGGGATGACCGAGCCTCGCAGTGTGGATCGGCGCGCGAACGATCGGTTCCGCGATCTGCTCGACGTGCTGCTGCTGACGCCACTGATCGATGACCTCACCGCTCTCGCCGACGCATGCGACGATGTGTTCAGACACCGGGCGACCCACGCATGGCCCGGCATCGATCTCACGCTGCCGGTCGAGTGGCGCGACCCGTACGAAGCCCTTGCGAGGGAGGTCGGCGGCGTCAGCGCGGATTTTGAACTCGCCGTGGCATCAGTTCGTGAGTTCATCACGCTGATCAATGCAGCGCGATCCGCCGAGCTGGGGCCGATCTGGTCGGGGCCGATCGCGGCGCATTCGTCTACTGTGCCGCGCACGTCCGCCAGCAGCGACGACGACGGACGCATGCGCCTGTTTCGGGAGTATAACGATCGGGTGATCCTCGATCCCCGGTTTGACTCGCTCTGGCAGCGCATGCGCTTCCTTCGTGCGCTGGACGCCGTAACGCTTGCTGAGTTACGTGGTGCGATCGAGGACCTGCAGGCATTCGTCGCCTCACTTGCCATGAGCTCGTACTATGCGCCGCGCCTGGCCAGACTCCTCGCGGTGACCCCAGTGCACGGGCCTCTTGAGCCATCGCTCTCGGCCGATGACGTGAGCCGGATAGAAGCCGAAGCGCTCCTGAGCTATCGTCGTGAGCTCGCTGAGCGGCGAACGCAGATCGAAACGCTGATCATCGAGGCCGCCCGTCAGCAGCCCTGGGCCGACGACGGCCAGCTTGCACCACGCGGCACACCCACTACCGGGCTCTCTTGACGGCGCGCCCCGTCAACGTGCAAGGAGCATCATGCGTGCACGGTCCTTGTTATTGACGTTGGGTGCCACGCTCCGACAACATCGTGAGCTGGCAGGCTACTCGCAGGAGGGCTTGGCCGTGCGATGCCGAGTGGACAGGGCTGTTCTCGGTGGCATCGAGCGAGGCGAGCGTAGCGTTTCGATTCCCACTCTCCACCAAATCGCGGAGGGCCTGGGCGTGTCACTGGGCCAGTTGCTCACTGAAGTGGAATCGCCATCGCAGTCCGACGGGGATAGTCGTTTCCGACAGCAGGGTCTTGTCGACCAGTCGGGACATCCCTTCGCGTCCCGCGACGAACGAAGTCGACTCTTGGTCGGTGATTTAGTGTTGGCGAACGACGCGTTGTTGCGTCGACTGAACGAATATCCGACAGAGATCTATCAACTCGCAGCGCGCGAGTTTGAAGAACTGGTTGCCGAAACGCTCGCGCGCCAGGGTTACGACGTGACGCTGACACCGATCGCGAAAGACGGTGGGAAGGATATTTTCGTCGCCAGCCATAATGCGCTCGGATCGGCATTGTACGTCGTCGAGTGCAAGCGATACTCCCCCGACCGGCCCGTCGGTGTGGGGATCGTGCGCGAGTTGTATGGCGTTGTTCAAGCCGAACGGCTGACTGGAGGCATTGTCGCGACCACGTCGTACTTCACCGCTGATGCGCGGCAGTTCACCGCTCAACTCAGCTATCAGTTGAGTCTGGCCGATTTCCATGCAGTACGCTCGTGGATCCGGTTGGCTCTTATGAGACATCGCAAACGGTCGACCGTGCCATCGACCGCCTTGCCGCCGGAGGTCTCGTGACGCTTGTGAAACCGGCGACCGTCACGTTGCAGACCCTTCAGCGATACAATACGCCTCCCGTCGCATCGGTCTGGTAAAGTATGCCCGATTGGTTCGTCGAACTCGGTACCGACAATAGGCCGGATCTCGAGTTCCTGATCCGAGAATTGCGCGACCACAGGTTCACCGTCGAAGCCCGTGAGTCAATGGTGTACCTGCGCGCTACTGAACTGAACAGTCTCGACCACGAGTTAGACGTTTTGATCCGGGCGCGGGACATGCTGAAGTTTATCAACGGTACCGCTAGGGCCTTCCGTCTCAGCTATCACGGCGTTCGTGCAGCAGCAGTGTGTCACCTTCGCGAGGATGGGAGTTGGTCGAGGCATATTTGCCGAGGTTGCGGTCACCTCCGCCAACTTGGTCGGCGCGACGTCGACTCCGTCACTTCCTGCGTCAACATTCGCCGAATGGGTGCGATTAGCTGAGAGCGACGCCGACGTCGCTTTTACGCTACTGCTGTTGACCGAGGAGGCAGGTCGTTTCGCACAATTGTACAAGATCTGCGAGGCCGTCCGCGATGCGCTCGGATCAGATTACGAACGGGTTCTTGGTGCACCGCGAGTCAAGCGGGTCAAACATCTCGAACACACAGCGAACGTCCCAGCACGCGGCCGCCCGACGACCCTATGGAGTTGAGGGAGGCGGAACGACTTGTACGCGAGGTCATTCAACTAATGGTGACGGAACGACTCGCGTCGCCAAAAGGCACTGTGGAGCAGCGCTAGGACCAAGCGGGAAGAGGCGACCCTGTCGCTCTTGAGCGGTAGCGCATTTCGGTGAGGCCCATGCCGACTCGAAGGATCGAAACGGACTACCTGGTCGTCGGATGTGGCGCCGCGGGGATGGCCTTCGCCGACTCTCTGATAGATGCGTCCCGGGCAGACGTCGTCATGGTCGACCGGCGGCACGCGCCCGGCGGGCACTGGCTCGAGGCGTATCCGTTTGTGCGCCTGCACCAACCCTCCGCGTACTACGGCGTGAACTCGCTGCCTCTCGGCAGCGAGGCGATAGACCGCCACGGATCGAACGCAGGGATGTACCAGCGCGCCGGCGCCGCGGAGATATGCGGGTACTACGACCGCGTCATGCAGCAGCACCTGCTGCCTTCGGGGCGGGTCCGCTACTTTCCCATGTCGAGCTACGTCGGCGAGCACCGGTTCGTCTCGGGTCTCTCAGGAGACGAGTACGAGGTGAAGGTGCGCAAGAAGCTCGTCGATGCGACCTACCTGGAGGGTCGGGTGCCGGCGAGTTCCCCGCCGCCGTTCGAGGTCGCCCCCGGAGCTCGCTGCATACCCGTCGGCGCCCTCGCGAACGTCCGCGAGCGGCCGGAGGGCTACATCGTCATCGGCGCGGGCAAGACGGCGCTCGACGCCTGCACCTGGCTCCTGGACGGCGGCGTGTCGCCGGATGATATCCGCTGGATCAAGCCTCGCGAGGGCTGGTTCATCAACCGGCACTACATGCAGGGTGGCGATCTCGTCGGCACGATGTCCGAGGGCCTCTCGCTGCAGCTCGAGTCAGCCGCCCGCGCCACCTCGACCGCCGATCTCTTCGAGCGGCTCGAAGCATCCCGACAGCTGCTCCGCGTGGACCCGCACGTCGAGCCGACGATGTTCCGGGGTCCAACGCTGAGCTCCGGCGAGGTGGACCAGCTACGGCGCATCGAGGGGGTCGTGCGGCTCGGCAAGGTTCGATGCATCGAGCCCGATCGCATCCTGCTCGACGGAGGCACTATCCCGACCAGCCCGCGGCACCTTCACGTGCACTGCGCGGCCGAGGGCCTGAGCCTCGCCCCCGAGACGCCGATCTTCAGCGCTGGCCGAATCACACTACAGTCGATACGAATCGGGCTGCTCCCGTTCGCGTCGGCTCTGATCGCCTTCGTCGAGGCGACGCGTCACGACCTCGATGTGAAGAACCGCCTCTGCCCGCCCAACCGGCAGCCAAACGTTCCGCTCGACTGGCTGCGCGGGATGCTCGTCGGCATGAAGGCCGCCCGCCTCTGGTCGAAGGAGCCCGACATCGCGGACTGGCTGGAGCGGGCGAGGCTCAACATGCTGCGCGGACTGCCGCAGCGGAACGGTGAGCCGCGCGTGCAGGAGGCGTCCGCGCGCTTCGCCGCCAACGTGCGCCAGGGGCTGGAGAATCTCGAGCGACTCTGTGTCAGTTCGAGCGGAGCGTGATAGACCCGGCGCAGCGAGCGGCGCGAACGCGGGCTGCAGAGCGTGCCGAGCTGGCGGGTGAAATGGCGGATCGCATCCGGGTTCAACCGGGGTGTCTCGGGTAAGGTCCCAGAGGGCTCGGTGTCCGGTTGGGTGCGACCTCACACAAGCCCACGCGAGGGGTTGCATCGCAAAGCCAACATATGTAGAGTATGTCATGCCTCGGCTGCCAAACACCTCACCTCAGACCCTCAGCGTTCTCGAACTCTTGCTCGAGTCGCCGCGCTCATGGCACTACGGCTATGCACTCAGCCAGCTCACAGGTCTCAAGTCCGGAACGCTCTACCCGATTCTCATGCGTCTTGCGGATCAGGGCTGGCTCGAGACCCGCTGGACCGAACCAGAACAACCCGGCCGTCCGCCACGCCATACCTACCGCCTCACGGGAGAAGGTGCGAAGGCGGCGCGAACGACGCTCGCTGAGGCGCCACCTTCGAGAATGACTCGTCGCCTCGTCTTCGTGCCAGGGAGCCGTTAATGCCGATGCACGGGTTCCTCGGACGTCTCGCCGATGCCTTGGCACGACAACTCCTCAGCTGGCTGCACCGACGAGTTGAGCCCGGGTCGCGCGAGTGGCTCGACGCGCTAACCGCAGAATCGGAATGCGCCGACGACGGGTGGCAACGACTCCGCTGGGTTTTGGGCGGAGTGCCACTCGTGTGGACCATCAACAAGCGCCGTCGAATGAACGAACCTACCCGCGGCACCATGCGCGCACGAATCGCTCCCGGCGTCGCAAATATCGCGGCCATCGCGGGCGGGCATGCAGTGATAATCCAAGCGATTGACGTCGCGACTCACTTCTTTCGCTGTCACCTCCTCTTCGGAAATCAACCGGGAGGATGCCAGGACCATCCTTTCGTCTTCGCCTCGATCGCCATCGGCGGCGCAGTGCTCGGCATGATCGTCGCACTAGCGTTGCGCGCAAGATTCGCGGCGTATTGGTGGGCCGTGATTTCTGTGTTCAACACGGTGGGATCTGTTTGGTATCTCCGCTCCGGCATCGTCGACTTGCCTCGGTATGGGGCAACGCAGTCGGCGATGCTGATGGCGGCGACCTTCGGCGCAGTTCTGGTCGCGATCGTGCGAGAAACGCCCTGGACGGAGACTGGCGCATCCTTTCTGAGCCGACACCGTATCACCGCGCACCTCATCGCGGGTACGATCAGCTTCGCCATGGCGGATTTTCTTATTCGCATGCACGACCGTCATCTCGTTGCGGATACCGTGAGCCACTATGCGGTCCTCGGGTCAGCCATGTTCGCGGCGATCCTCGCCGGACTGATCGGCCGACACGGGAGCCGACGCTCGGCCAAGGGCACCATCGTTCGACTCTGACCTAACAGCCCATATGAAGCGTGAGCGCGCGTTGCAGGTCGTCCTGGTCTTGGTGGGTTTGTATTATCTCACCTGGGCCTTCATCACGCTCGATATCCTCTGGCGCTCCAGTTGGCTTCAGGGCAATCGAGATGCCTTGCCGATGTTCACGAGCGTCAACGGCGTGCTCGGGGTCTTTCTGTTGCTGGCGGTCAAGCAGCCGGCAAGGCATCGCTCCCTGATCGCATATGGGGCTTGGTCAAGCCTTGCCCACGCGTTCACGATGACAATCCAAACAGCCGAGGCCTGGGCGCATGGGATTCACCGAGCCGGCAGTCCCCAGGACATCGTGATCAATGGCGCTGTTGGAGTCTTGCTCTTTGTAGTCCTCTTGGGCCTTCCGGCCAAAGAACCAGCACCGGCCCGCCCTGCCCCTGTCAGTGGGCCGCGCATTGCCGAAGCGTAAAGCACCTGGGAAGGCGTGGCGGACCAGCCGCTCACCAGCCGTAGCGTACCTCAGTGCCGAGATAGTCTGCGTTGTGGCCGCCTGCGGACACGATCGTTGGGCCGGCCAAGAAATGCACGAACTCCAGCGCCAGGGCAACGTGGGGGGTGAGCGCGTAGTCTGACCGCAGTTGACCGTAGGCGCCGACGTACAAGCCTCCCCGCCCCGCGGTGTTGGGGACCGGTATGTCGGGCAGCGTGTAGATCGCGTCCGCCACGGTCGCCCGCCATTCGCTGCCGACGCCGGCGCTGAGATGGAGCTTGTTGCTCGGGGTCAGCGAGAGACCGGCTTTGCCGTGCACCAAGTTCGCGTAGGTCGTGTAACCCGCCGTCGTGAAGTAGTAGCCACTGGGAAACAGCGGGTTGAACGTGTTGAGCTGATTGTCAGTTGGATTCTTGTCCCCCGATGCGGCGTCGAATTGCAGACTGACTCTTGGCCGAAGCGCGAGATCGAACGTTCGCCCGATAATCGCCCCGGTCGCCCCCGCGTGGATAGTTCGCGCGCCTATGCTTCCGCTCTGCGTCATGCCCTCGGCGTCCCAATCGAAGCCGGCGCCAGATCCCGCGAAGCGAACATCCACGAGGTCGCGGCGCTCGTTGCCATTCGTGAAGCGCCCCACGTAGGCTGACAGCGACGACGAGGACGTGATCTTCCGCTCGATCCGAAGGAGGCCAAAAGTGAGTCGCGGACTGCTGTAGTCGTCAAAGGCCCGAAGGTTCCGGTTTTGCACCGGATCGGTGTAGAGCGCGATGAAGCGCCACGGTCCTCGCGAATAAGCGACGGTTGCCCCGTCATAGGCTTGCCGAACATTCGGTCCGTCGCGCACAGAGAGAAAGCGCTGCAGGTCGAACCCGTTTTCCATGCGTCCGACCCGGATCGTCATCGCGCCGCCCGCGAGCGGCTCGGAAAGAGCGACAAATGCCTGCTCGATCCCAAGGCGGTCTGCATCGACAGGTGATGGATCGCGCTTGCCGGGCGCGAGGTCGCTCTGCAGCTGGAGGAAGATCTGGACCTGGCCAGCGATCCGAAGATCCGAATGGGCTTCCAGCCGACTGAGGAGATCCGCATCCTGCCGGCTCTTCCCGATCCCGAATTGCGCGTCGTTGACCTCGAAGCGCTCGCGTACGTTAGCGCCAAAGGACAGATACGTTCGCGGGTCTCTGGTCGAGAGCGGGATGTATTTGAGCTCGTCGAGCGGCTCACGCGGCACGTCCGGGTTCGCCAGCACCGACCAATCTTCTGACCAGCGATTGAACGCGATCGTGGGCCGAGCGGCCGTCTGGGCGTCAGCTTGGGGAGGTGTCACGTTCAGCAGAGCCAGGAGCAGAAGCGCACCGGGCCCTCGGCGGGACGCCCAAGTGCTGAGCATGACGCGTCCTCCTAGCGCGCACTTGCGGCCTTGCCTTGAGAGGCATTCAGCAACTGCGCCTCCCACAGGCTGACAGAACCAGTCGCGCCAGCATGGTCGACAAAAAGCTCAGCGACTGCTCCGAGATACTGGGTGCGTGCCCAATCACGTTGCAGTTCTCCCGCCATGCCGAGCCACGTAACGGGTTGGACCCCCGCGGCCACGAGACGCCGGATGGCCATATCGTGTGCCTCGGGAGAGACGCCGCCCGAGGCGTCGGTGACGACATACACGTCGTAGCCCTCCCCCATCGCATGGATGGCGGGCATGGCGAGACACATCTCCGTCCAGAGTGCGGCGATGACCAGCTTCTGTCGCCCGGTCTTCTTCACCGCCTCGACGACCCGGCGATCCTCCCACGCGTTGATAAAAGTCCTGTTGATCGTCTTCTGATCCGGAAACACGGCCTGGATCTGCTTGAAGATGAGCCCTCCGCGCTCCTCATTGACTGTGCTGAGAATCGTCGGAATGCCGTACGCCTTCGCGGTTTTCGCGAGCGCGGTGGCGTTGTTGATCACCAGTGTGGGCTCGTGACTGTGTACGTTGGCCAACTGGAACGGTTGATGGTCAATGAGGAGCAAGGCGCAATTCTCCGGTGTCAGGAGCGCGTCGAGACCGACTTTCGTGAACGTTTGCATGATGGTTTCCTCCTATACCTGCGTGATGCCACCCTAACCTCGCCGGGACCTGAAGGCCTTCCGCAATTCCTCAGTAAAGAGCTTTGGCTGCTCGAACGCGGCGAAGTGACCGCCCCGGTCGACCTCATTCCAGTAGAACAGGTTGGGCCACAGCGCCTCAGCCCAGGCCTTTGGCGGGACGAATATCTCGTGCGGAAAAACCGACGCCGCCATTGGCAGTTCGATCCGTCCGCCAGACATGCCCGCCATGCCGGCGTGCGTGTTCTCCCAGTAGATGCGGGCCGACGACGCGGCGGTGTCGGTGAACCAGTAGAGACTGATATCATCGAGCATCGCATCGACGGAGAGTGCATCTTCGGGATTGCCGTGGTTATCGGTCCACGCTTGGAATTTCTCGTAGATCCACAGCGCCTGGCCCGCGGCCGAGTCGGCGAGTGGATAGCCAATGGTCTCTGGGCGCGTCCCCTGTTCGCGGAAATAGCCGCTCTGGTCATTGGCGAACAACGCCGCGCCCTCGATCGCTTTGCGCTCGGCAGGCGTCGGATTCTCCGGCAGCTTTTCGGGAAAGACGAACTGCCAGTTCACATGGGCCGCGATGAGACCCTGGGGCCGCTGATGCGCCAGGGCGTGCGTTACGCCCGCCCCCCAATCGCCTCCCTGCGCCACCCAGCGCTCGTAGCCAAGGCGTGGCATCAGCGTCGCCCAAGCGCGGGCGATCCTGTTCACGTCCCAGCCCATGTCGGCCGGCTTGTCGGAGAAGCCAAAGCCCGGGAGCGACGGCACAACGACATGGAACGCGTCTTCCGCCGCCCCCCCGTGGCGGGTGGGATCGCTGAGCGGGCCGATGACCTCCATAAACTCTACGACTGATCCCGGCCATCCGTGCGTCAGAATGATCGGCAGCGCGTTCTGCTGAGGGGACCGCACGTGGATGAAGTGAATGCCAAGTCCGTCGATCTGGGTCCGGAATTGCGGGAAGGCGTTGATGCGAGTCTCAAAGCGGCGCCAGTCATACTTGTCGCGCCAGTAGGCAACGAGCGCCTGGGCCTTTTGGAGGGGGACGCCCTGCGACCAGTCGCCGACAGTTTCCCGCGCCGGCCACCGCGTGGACGCTAGTCGACGCTCGAGATCGTCCAGTGCTGCCTGTGGAACTTGGACCTTGAAGGGAGTGACATCCTTCGTCGCCGCGGGGAGTAGAATCGGTGGAGCCATATCGGCGGTCCGATCGATACCTAGTGGTACCAGCGCCCGGGGTAACATGCGAGCACCACCGCTTGCGGCACTCGCAACTATGAAGTCGCGGCGCGAGATGAGTGACGCTGCCAATCCCGTTCTGCTTTCTCGGTCGCTCTTCATGAGTCGCTCAACACGTTGATTGTCCATCGAGTGGCAAAGTCGTCGATCCGCTTGACCTATGAGTTGCCGGGCGGGATCCCCGAGCGGCTGGTGAACTGGTTCAAGTCGAAGTAGTCCCGCCAAGCGCTGATCTTGCCGCCACTGACCTCGAATGTCCCCATGACCTGCAGCTCAAACGTCTTCGCGGGGAGCTTGAAGGAGTCCACCCGCTCGGTCAGCACCACCGGACCATTGGCTGCGATGTTGACGATGCGGAGGTGGAGCGTCTCGATGCCTGGCGCGCCAGGGCGGATGAACGACGCGAAGTTCTTCGCGATGGCCGCCCTGCCGCTGACCGGCGGCAGCGGGATATTGTGGTAGACGGCGTCGTCCGTGAAAAATGCGGCCAACTCGGCGGCCCCGGCATCGGCGGACCACGCCGCGCAGAACCTGCGCACTACCTCGATTGGGCTCTCCATCTGGCTCCTCCAGTGGTCGATGTTGGTGGCGGATACGATTGCGGCACCACCAATCGCATATAAAAACGCTCGGCGCGAAGGCGAGTCCGACATTTGACCGCTCACGTTTTGGGAAGCTTGAACACCAGCACCGTACCGCCGGTCGGAACCACCGTCGGGGTCCCTCGTATCTTGTCGATTCCGCTTTGTACGCCACGGGCGTCGAGGTCCCAGCCCGTCGTGACGGCTACATACTGTTCCCCATCGACCTCGAAGGACGTCGGGACGCCGATTGCTCCAGAGGGCAGCGGGAAACTCCACAGTTGATCGCCGGTCCGCGCGTCAAACGCTCTGAACAATCGATCCGGAGTTCCGCCAGCGAAGAGAATGTCTCCGCCCGTGACGAGAAGGGGAGCCCACAGAACAGTCTTGAAATTGTGCTGCCATACGCGCTTGCCGGTGTTGAGATCCCACGCTTGGAGCTCGCCCACGTGATCGGAAGCGCCAGGGCCGGTACGGACCGATCCGAAAATGCTTTCGGCCTCATACCCGACATAAAAGCCCTGAGATTTCGAATCCGGCACCTCGCCTTTTGGGAGGAACGCGCAGACGTTGTTGTTCGCGGGGATGTAGAGAAGTTTTGTCTGCGGGCTCCACGCCTCAGGCGGCCAGTCCTTGCCGCCACCAATGCTCGGGCAGAACTCGGCGCCCTGTTTCGCGCCGGGTCGCTTGGACTCGTCGACAGTGGGACGACCGGTCTTCGCATCAATCGACGTGAAGACGTTGTTATTGGAAAACGGGAACGCGTGCAGGAACGTGAGGCGATCGCGATCCAACACCCAGAGATAGCCGTTCCGACCCGCGTGCGTGGCGGTCTTCGTCGGCTTCCCGTCGATGTCGGTGTCGATCAGGAGCGGCGCCGATACTTCATCCCAGTCCCAGCTGTCATGCGGCGTGTACTGATGGTAGCTCTTGATCTTGCCGTTATCGGGATCAATGGCGAGCGTCGAGCTGGTATAGAGATTATCGCCGGGCCGGTCATCCGCGACCCACGGCCCTGGATTCCCAGTGCCCCAGTACGTCGTGTTGGTTGCAGGGTCGTAGACTCCGGTAATCCAAGTCGAGCCGCCGCCTCGTTTGTAGGCGTCTCCTTTCCAGGTTTCTCCACCCGGCTCATTTGGCCCGGGCACCGTGTACGTCCTCCACAGGCGTTGTCCGGTGCGGGCGTCGAACGCACTCAGCGAGCCCCGAACACCAAGTTCGCCGCCTGAGTAGCCGACGATAATCTTTCCGCGCACCGCGAGCGGGGCCAAGGTCGAGTAACAGCCAGTTTTGTAGTCATCGATTGGAACCGTCCACACCTCCTTACCCGACGCGGCGTCAAGAGCGACGAGCGCACAATCGGTGGTCGCCATATAGACGTTGTCACCGTAGAGCGCGACCCCGCGGTTGGTCGGATGGAGCTGGAACAAGCTGTCCGGGTACTTCCTCCGATAGCGCCACAGTTGGGTGCCGGTCTTGGCGTCAAGAGCTATGATGTTGTTTTGAGGCGTCGTGATGAACATGCGCCCGTGGTTGACGATCACGGTCGTTTCGTGCGCGCCAACGAGGTCGGTACTCATCGACCACGCCAGCGAGAGCTTCTGAATGTTGCTCGACGTGATCTGCTTGAGCGGGCTGAAACCCCAGCCGTCGTACGTTCGCCGATACATGAGCCAGTCGCCCGCGTCCGGGTGCTCGAGTCGAGCATCCGTGACGGTGGGGTACTCGACAGAAGCTGGCTGTGCTTGAAGTAACGCTGCCGATAGCGCGCCACAGAGTCCCGCGCGCACAAGGCGATTGGGCTTCATTGTGTCTGTCCTTTGCTCAAGGGGACGGCGTAGATCCGAAACGGCAAAGTGGGTGACTGGCTTTTGTGTGGACGGTCGAAGAACGCCGACAATTGCCCCTCACTGACCCAAGCGGTCGAATCCACCCGCGTAACCGATGTCGGTACTCGGAATCCGCCCTGGAGTGACGCCGTTTTGAATTCGTCGCCTTCGATATCCACCCGATCCAAGGTTCCGGCGCCTTCGACAAGGAGGAAGCTCCTCTGACCCAACGGGCGAAGCGCATCCGGAAAGGCGAGGGGCGGCCCATGAAGCTTGGTCACACCGCCAGCCCTTCCTCTTTCGATATCGATGCGAAAGAGCTCGCCGGCGACGTACGTCGTCACGTACAGATTGCCATCGCCGCCAAAGGCAATGCCATCGAGCCCGGCGCCTCCTTTACGAGGAGGTAAGAATTGCTCGCTTGACGCGAACACTTCGAACGCCGTGGCGCCCGGCGAGAGTTTCAGGATCGTAGGATTCGCGCTGTCGGTGATGTAGAGAGAACCCTTGGCGTCGACGGTGATGTCATTGCAGAACGCGTGAGAGCCGGGCAATACGACGCTGCGTTTCTCAAACCCCGTCTTGAGGTCAAAACCCTTCAGCGCGCTCATCGTATCCCGGCCGGTTGCAGGGCCTCCCAACGCGCTCAGGTCATTCGAGCAAGCCCAAAGGGTGCTTGACACCTCATCGGCGAAGATTCCCAAGATCGAGCGAGAGCCCGATGCGCCCGGTTGAATGAACACCGTGCTCTCGGCTGTGCGCGGCGTGATGCGCACGATGCCACCATCCCCGATACGGCCGACAAACAGAGCACCATCGGACGTTGATGTGATGCTCTCTGGAAAGGCTTTCGCCCCGGGAACCGGAATTGAGTCGACCTTGTGCGTCGCCGTGCTGCAGACGAATGCGATGGGCAGGCTTAGCAACAACTTTGGATAGGTCACCGGGGAAATCATGGTGATAAATTCCGGGACGCCGGTGGCCTTGTCTTGTCGAATGTCGCCACGTTTGGTAATGATTGACTGTGGCGTCGAGAACCACGGGGACGGGAGGCTGAATGGGAGTGTCGAACACGCTCGGTGAGCGGGGCGGCTCACCCCCGCACGAGTCGAGCGGGCCACCGCCGTTCGAGTATCGTTCTCCTCACGGCACACTCAGGATGCTGTGCGACAGCCGGCGGTGGAACGGTATCACCGTCCGGCACGTGGTTCAGCATCTTGCACCCGGACGTGTGTGGCATGACGCGTCCGCGAGTCAGTCCACTGTCGCGATCGTTCTAGAACAGGTTGGTGGATACTGTGAGCCACGCATCAACCTGAACAGGCCCGCTCCGAGAACGCGTTATGATGCCGGCCATACGTTGTTCGTGCCGGCCGACATGACTGTGTGGGGCTATTCTGATCAGATTCAGCTCGTACGCGACCTCAGACTCCATTTCGACAGCCGGCAACTCGAATCGCTGTTGGGCGAAGACCTCAGGCGGGGCAGCGAGGCGGATCCCGTTCTGCTTCTCTACGATGATCGGGTCGCGCAATGTGCGAGTCTCCTTGCTCGGGAGTGCGGCCCGGAAGGGACGGGAGTCACGCTGTTTGGTGAAGGCATCACGACGGCGTTAGCGACGCTGTTGTTCGCGCAGATTCGATCAGACACTCGTCGTCGGTCCGTCGGCCTTTCCGCACTGCAACTGAAACGCGTCTTGGACTATTTCCACGAGCATTTGTCTTCGGACGTGAGCCTCGAGTCCGTGGCGTCACTCACTGGATTGTCTCAGTCACAGTTTGCGCGCGCTTTCAAAGCGTCAATGGGTGTCTCGCCCTATCGCTGGTTCCTGCACGCCCGCGTCAAGCATGCGAAAATACTGTTACTGAGCGGAGCACACGGCCTCGCTGACATCGCGTCACAACTGGGATTTGTGGACCAGAGCCACTTTACGAAGGCGTTCCACCGCGCGACTGGCACGACGCCAGGCGAATGGCGACGCGCCAATCGCAGCTAGGACCGGCGATGATGGGGTCGACGCGCGCCTGAGCGCGAGGGGATGGGTGTTATCCTCCGCGCATTGCAAGACCAGGGTGCTCCAGTCCAACAAGGAGATATCCAATGAAGCAGAACGTTGCGTTAACCGTCGCGTCTCTCCTCTCGATCCTCTTCATGACGCTTCACCTGACGGACGACATCGTCCGGGGAATGGAGCCTGGAACGCTTTCAAGCCTGATTGTGGTGCCCATTCTTGCCGTCCAGCTGTACGGCACGCTGGTGCTGGCCGGAAAGCGATCTGGGTACGTCATCATCCTCCTCGTGTCGCTCCTCGAGTTGGTCGTCCCAGTCGTCCACATGAAGGGAGCGGGAGTCGGCGGAGCGATCGCCAAGTCCAACGGAGCCTTCTTCTTTATCTGGACGCTCCTCGCGCTCGGCGTGACCGCTCTCTTCTCCGTCATCCTCTCGGCGCGCGGGCTGTGGGAGCAACTGCCATGGCGGACCACCGCGCAGCGCAAACACGGTGCCCCTGCGTGAGGCTCTGATGTCCGTTGCTGCTCAACCCCCCGGGACTTCTAGACTGCTAACTCTCCTGCGTGGCTGGTATAGACCGTTATGCCATTCCCATCCGGATCGACCAACTGGAAGTAGTGGTGACCATAAAATTGGTCTGGAGCAATTGCATCTACCGACAATCCCTTCTCGACCAGAGTCGCCCTATACCGTTCCAGATCGCTCCTGGACTTGCCGTCAATCATCAAGTCGAGTCGTTCACTAAAAGAAGCGCTGCCGCGCTGGCCAAGATGGCTGGGACTTAGTGAAGAGGGTAATCCATCATTTTTGCTGAAAAGCAAAATGTGCGTTCCACCTCGCAATTCGATGACCGCCACGTCTGGAAACATCCCGAATGGGCGCAATCCAAGTTTTGTGTAAAATTGATAGCTAGTTTCAACGCTACTGACCTTCATAAGAAAATGGCCGAAGGCTGCCGCTGGTACACCGCTGTTCATACGTCAACTACTCCTCTTTAAGGCGATCCCTGTGTAATCCGACCAGTCAGTCGGAAATCATTATACGACTGATCAGTCGGAAATACAAGAGGCCAATTTTGACGCGAAAAAAGGAAATTGATCGGGATCGGATATTGGATGCCGTCGAGAGCGTGATCCTCGATTCCGGCGGCCGAACGTTCACGCTCGATGCCGTCGCCGAGCGTGCGGGGATCAGCAAGGGTGGTCTCGTTTACAGCTTCGCGACCAAGGATGCGTTGGTTCGCGCGGCGTTGGAGCGAGAAGTGTCGCGCTTTCAAGACGCGGTGCGCCGGCGGCTCGAGGGCAGGCCGGCTGATCCTTTCGAACTGGTCCTAGCCCATATCGACGAAGCGCTTGATGAGGACGACGCCGCGACGCGCAAAGCGGCTTTTCTCGTAACCGCGTTGGTGCACGCCCCCGACATGATGGAACCCGCGCGACAGTATTATCGCGCGCTGCTCGATCCGCTCCTGTCTGATTCCGGCGCCACTCGTGACGTTCGTCACGCCCTGCTCGCCGTTGAAGGAATTTTCCTCCTCCGGGGACTAGGCTTCGTCGAGGTCTCGGCGGGGGAGCACAGATCCGTCCTGCTCCACGCGCGCGACATCGTCGCCGGGGTGCTGGCCGGACGCTGAGCGCAGTGTTAGATGCCTACACCCGCACGCCAGCCCTCGGCGATCAGCGCATGTCCGGCCGGCGTCGGATGGACTCCGTCGGCGATCCAGTACGCTTTATCGACGCGCTCGGCCGCTGACGTGAAGCGGGCCTGGAGCGCCACGAATGTCGCGCCCACGCGCTGCGCCACGCGGCTCGCGACCGCCCGACGCTCCTCGAACTCGGGAAACCACGTGGCATCGACCGCGCCCGTTTGCAACACGAACGGCTCCATGACTACCAGACGAGCGTTGGGCAGCGCTTGCCGGGTCCCCTCGAGGAGTGCGGCGTACCCCTTTTCGTAATCCGCGATTGTGCCAGTGTAGCCGTGCGTCCGCGTATGCCAGAAGTCGTTCACGCCGACCAACACGCTCACGATGTGCGGTTGCAAACCGATGGTGTCGTCCTGCCAGCGCGCTTCGAGATCCGGCACCTTGTTGCCGCTCACCCCGCGGTTGAAAAACTGCAACCGACGATCCGAGTACGAGTCGAGCAGCGCGGCGGCCAAGAGCAGCGGATAGCCGGTGCCGAGTCCGGACGCGATGTTGGGTTGGGCGCCGGATCTTCGATCGCGGCCAGCATCCGTGATCGAGTCGCCCTGGAACAGAATCCGCGTGCCGACCGCGAGGTCCGCTTTTCGCGGCTCTACTTCCGGCTGAGTGTGGCCCGCGCACGCCATCGCCAGCGTTGACGCCGCGGCAGCCGCGAACTCCCGGCGCGTTATACGCGAAGCCACGGCCGCCGACCCCTGCGAAGCCGCGTAGCGAGTGCGCCAGCGGTCGCGTGATACTCGCCGCGCCCAGCCGCGAGTCGCTGCGACAGTTCGCCGAGCCGTCCAACCGTCGCAACGAAGTCCGCGATCTCCGGCGGCACGTCGTCGGTTCGAGCCGCGAGAGGGATCGAGTCGCGAGGCGCGCCGCGCAGAACGTCGAACGCCCGCCGCGCGAAACGCGTCAGCCCGTGCTTCTCGGCGAGCCGAGCGAGCCGCATGAAAGCGTCGCGCGCCGCGTCCGCGTCGTCGAATGCCAGCCAGCCGTCGCCGAGCTCCTCGAGATAGATCGCAAGGAGGCGGGCGGGCAAAGGGATCTTGTCCAGCGTCGCGCGGTGTTGGTCGAATGAGTCGCGATGGTTGTCCGCCGCCGCGAGCATCAGCAGGTTGATGCACGCCGCCCACCGGATGCTCCGTTCGCGGGCCGTCAGGAATACCGTCTGGAATGCGCTCCGGGCGTGGTCGTGCAGGCCCATTCTATAGAATACGACGCCAATGTCGCCGAGGAGCCGGCCCTGGCCCTCACGGGCAGCGATGTCGCCGGTGCGGAGCCACAACGACGTCGCCTCCATCGCGCGCTCGTGCCACCGCAGCGCCTCCACGAAATGACCGCGCTCGCGAGCCGCGTTCCCGCGCTCGTGCGCCGCGCGGGCGATCAGGCACTGGTCGCCCAAGGACTCGGCGCTGGCGAGCACGGAGGTCGTCCACGACTCGGCGTCCTCGATGCTGCCGCGCATGCAGGCGAGACTCGCGCGTGCGATCTTGAGGTTGAGCGCCGGGCGGACCTCGCCGTAGCGAATCGCGCGCGCGATCCCGAGCTCGAACTCCGTGTCGGCGCCATCGAAATCGCCCGACTCGCGCAGGCAATAGCCGAGTCGCAGATGAGCAGTCGCCAGGTCGAAACCTGGACAGGACTCGCCGCAGTCGACGATGCGACGGTAGACCGCGATCGCGAGATCGAAGTGCCCGCTCTTGTGCAAACGCTGCGCGTAGCCGACAAGCGCGATCAGCGTGCTCTCGGGCGGTACGAACCCCTGCAGTGTGTCGACCACGCCCGTGAGCGCCATCCGCATCAATGGCGACGGCACGCTCGCGACCGCCCGGCGGAGCATGTCCATCTTCCGCACACCCGGCCGCCGGCGCGGACTCCGCGGCGCGATGCACGCGTCAGCGCACTGGAGCACAATCCGACCCGCATGCAACGCATGCCACGTCGGGCTCCCCTTTCGCCCACGACTGAGCGTGAGCGAGAAGACCTCGTACGGATCGAACGGGGCGGTCGCGGACTGTGAGGACGTGGGGCCCATGGGTGTGAGCCCGGACTAGTAAGTGCCAGCGCCCGATGTAGCGCCGCCGCCCGAGTCCGCGCGCACGACTCGCGGACAGGCGGCGCTCAGGATCAGGGCGATCAGCGTGAGAAAAAGTACACGGTGCATATGCGGTCAATATCGTGTCAGCGGCCGCGAAGCAACAGTCACAGTTTTTCGCCGTCAACCCAACCGAATCGCGTACCTGGCGAATGTTACATGCTGCGACTATATCGAGAGCGTCCCGAAGAGGAGACTGATATGAAGCGCTTGGCTGTAGCTCTCGTCGCCTTGCTCCCGACCGCCGCACGCGCCCAGGAATCGTCGCCGCCGGAAATCGCGTATCGCTCCGTGCCGGACTTCCTCCAGCTGCCGACGGACGTCTCCTTCGGCGAAGTCGCCGGCGTCGCGACCAACTCCAAGGGGCACATCTTCGTGTTCTCCCGCGGCAACACCACCGGCCCCGCCTATGGCGCCGCCGCGGCGCAACTCTACGAATTCGGACCGGACGGCAAATACATCCGCGAAATCGGCCACAATCTCTACGCCTGGTCGTTCGCGCACTCGGTACGCATCGACAAACAGGACGACATCTGGGTCGCCGACAAAGGGTCGGACATGGTGATCGAGTTCAACCCGGCCGGGCGCGTCGTGATGGTGTTCGGACGCAAGCAGGAAGCCTCGGACGAAGGAACCGCGCCGCTCAAGCATCCGACCCCGCCGCTGCCACCCGTCGACGGACTGTTCCGACAGGTGACCGATATGGCGTGGGATGCGGCCGGCAACATCTACATCAGCGACGGCTACATCAACTCCCGCATCGCGAAATTCGACAAGGACGGGAACTGGATCAAATCCTGGGGCGAGCCAGGGAGCGAGCCGGGCCAGTTCAACACGCCGCACAATATCGCGGTGGATGCCAACGGCAACATCTATGTAGCGGATCGCGGCAACCGCCGCATACAGGTCTTCGACGGCGACGGCAAATTCTTGAGGGCAATCACCATCGACGTCCCCATCCGCCCCGACGCGCGGCCCGCCATCGGCAATCGACCCACGCAGGCCTCAGGCACGATGGCACCCGGCGCGCCGTGGACGGTGTGCATCACGCCACCGCCGAACCAGGTGCTGTTCACGTCCGATGCATTCCCCGGGAGGATCTACAAGCTCGGTCTCGATGGGAAAGTGTTGGGCTGGCTCGGGGAGTCCGGCAAAACACTCAAGAAGTTCGGCTGGATACACGCCCTCGCGTGTCCGTCCGAAAACGAGCTATACGTGGCCGAACTGCTGAATTGGCGCGTGCAGAAGTTGGTGCTGCAGCCGCTACATTGACCGCTTAGCGAAATGCCGCCCGACGGCGTCTATTGAGGATGCGACATGCCCGACTCCTTGCGACACTCGGCCCGATCCTCGCCCTGATCGGTTGCGCCGGCGGCAACACCACGCCGACGCCACCGGCCACCAAAACCATCGCCGGCATCGCCATCACCGGCCAACCGGTCAAAGTCTTCGACCACACGACCGACCAACAATCCCCGAACAACATTCCGGACGCGCAGACCACGGCGTGGAAAGAAGCCGACGGCACCGTCAACGTCATGATCGCCGCGTCCGACGCCTATCGAATGCGCGGGCCGGACTTCGCGCACCTCGTGATCGACCCGCACATCATCTACTCGTCCGACGCCAGCGCCGGGCAGACGCTCGAAAATCTCGACAACTACGCCCACTGGCTGATGGGCCCATATTCGCTCGACGGCCAGACCTTCTACTCGATCACCCACAGCGAGTGGTACGCCTGCCTTCTCGACAACGACTGCTCGGCCAACGGCTACACATCGCAAGGCAACAGCTGGGTCGCGAGCTCAAACGCGTTCGTGTCCCACGACGGCGGCGCATCGTGGCAGCTCAACACCGCCGGCGGCACCCACATCGCGTTCGACCCGGGCTACCACTGGACCGGCACACTCGCGTTCCAGGACACGATCTGGGCCTACGCCGACAATCACACCGGCACGTTCCAGCCGACGCGGGTCATTCACGAGGGCGCGTACTTCTATTGCATCGCGTTCTACATCCACCGCGACTTCACCCAGATCAATCCGTCGCAAGGCGTCTACGGAGCGCCGGTCGATGCCACCGGCTACGTGCTCCTACGCACGGCCGACATCACGAGCGCCGCTGGCTGGCAAGCGTGGACCGGCGGCGGCACGTTCCAACCCGTGGCCAACGCGCAATTCCAGACGTTCTCGCCGCAGCAGAATGGCTCGCCACTCAGCGCGGCGCCGCCACAGATCATCTACGACACCACCGCCAAGCAGTACATCCTGATCTTCACGCTCTTTGGCGGCAGCAACCCCGTGTACTATATGACGACGACGTCCCTCGCGACTCCGTCGTGGAGCGACGCCGTGACGATCGGCGGCACGGCCGGGCTCGTCACCGATCCCGCCGGCAATATCGTCGGGTTCAACGACGGGAACTACACGTCGATCATCGACGCGACCTCTCCGGGATACAATTTCGAGTACACGGGCGGCAGCCCGATGCTCTTTTATAGCACGTTTCCGGCGAATTACGGCGGCGACAACATCGCGCGCGATCTCTATCGCGTCCAATTGTCGATCACCTACCGGTAGCCATCGCGTGTAACGGATTCTTTGTCGCGACGCGCTGTGCCCCATTCTTGCAGGAGTGCCAGCTCCATGAAAAAAATACTTGTCGCCGCGCTCGCGGCACTCACCGCGACTGCGAGCGCCCAGCAGTTACCCGGTGCGCATCCGTATTACCTGCATGCCCTGACCGACCTGCGCTCCGCGCGATGGTTTCTCTACCATCAAAGCGGCGATGCGAAAGTGTACGCCGGCGAAGATGAGGGTATTCGCGAGATCGACGCGGCGATCGGCGAGCTGAAGCGGGCGGCGATTGATGACGGGAAAGATCTCAACGATCATCCGCAGGTCGATGTGAAAGACCACGGCAGTCGCCTGCTCAAGGCGATGGAGAACCTCAAACAGGCGCACGCCGACGCCGATCACGAAGAGGACAATCCGCAGGTGCAGGGGCTCAAGCACCGCATCATGGACCACATCGACAAAGCCGAGCACGCGGCGGGTGTCGCCCACCAGCAGTGGCTCGACGAGATGAAGAGATAACGCGGCGCACCCTCGAGACCTGCGCGACTCCTTCAGACGCCGGAGTCGCGCGGGTCGTTCGGCCGCACTATTGTACCGCGGCCGTCACCGGTGCATGGTTCACGACCGTCACCGTGATCGACGACGGATACTGCTTCGAGTGATGCACGACGTTGTGCGCCACGACCGGGTTCGTCTCGTCGTAGTTGTTGCCACCCGTGTTCAAATTCCGGTCGAATCGAGGAAAGTTTGAGCTCGATACTTCGATCCTGAGCTTATGCCCCGTGTCGAAGAAGTCGCTCGTGTTCATCGGCCCGAGCGCCACCTTGTAGACCTTGCCGGGCTCCATCCACACCTTCTTATCATACCCCTCGCGATACCGCACGCGCTGGATCGTCTCGTCCAGGTTATACGCGCGACCATCCGGATAGACATCGATCAGCTTCACCGTGAAATCCGTGTCCTTGCGATCGGATGACACGTAGAGGTTCACCGAGATCGGACCCGAGAGCTCCGTCGGCTTCGTAAACGCGTCGGTCGTGTACACCAGAATATCCGGGCGCGTCTCCATCTTTCGCTGATCGTACGAGCCCGCCAACGTCCCCGGCTGACAACACACATTCCCGCCATAGCTCGGCACCGGGTTCATAGGATCGTACGTGAACGTCTCGGGCTTGTCGGCGCTCGCGTTCTTCTGCGACAGCGCGCCACTCGCGTTCAAGTAAAACGTCATCGGCTCCGCGCCCTTCGGCGGCCACGTGTCCGACGTCTGCCACTTGTTGAGTCCCATCGTGTAGTAGCGCACGTGCGGCAACGTGTCGAGCAAATGGTTGTCCGCGCCGTTCAAGAAATGGTCGAACCACGAATACACGAGCGAATCGTACCCGTAGCGCGCATCGCCCATCCAACGCTCACCCACCACCGTCGAATCCGTCGCGCGCTTGTAGGCACAGTGCCCGACCGGCGCGATCACCGCGTACTGATTCTTGGCGATCTCCGGCGACGCGGTCTTCCGAACATGATTGAACAGCTCCAGGTTCGGGCTGATCGACACGTCGTACCACGACATGAACCACAAGCTCGGCACCTTGAACGGCATGTCGTCGTGATACAACCCGCCCCGATACCACGCGGAATCGTTCGGCGTCCGCTGAATCATGTCGCCGCCCGTCGCGATCCCCTTGACCGAGTCCGCGAAAATCCCCGGCGGACCATCGATCGCCTTGAAGATGTCCTGCTCCGGCAGATGCTTGAACGCTTCCGGCCAATCCACCCTCGGCGCATGCGGCGCGAGGTCGTAATAGCGCGACTCCTCCTCGAGCTGCTGCGACGTCATGCCCGGTCGGAACGCCGGACGACCCGGCGTCTGCTCGCCATACAGCCAATCAATAAAGAGCATCTGCACCGCGCCGCCGCGGTACCAGTTGCCCTGCTCATAGAAAGGGCCCACCCGGCCGACACCCGCCCCGAACCCCTGCGGCACCATCGCCGCATGACCCGGCGCACCCAACGCCGCCACCCCCATCTGCCACTCGGCCGTCGATGAGCACCCCAACGTGCCGAGCTTGCCGTTGGACCACGCCTGCGTCGTGATCCACTGGATCGCATCGTAGCCGTCCGTGCGCGGCGGCCCCAAAATATCCCACGTGCCCTCGCTCCAGAACTTGCCGCGCTCGTTCTGCACGACATACGCATAACCGCGCTTCACCGCATCCAACGCCGCCGTCGCATCGCGTGGCACGCCATACTGCACGTCGTACCAGTTGAAGTTGTACGGTGTGCGAACGAAAATCGTCGCGTATTTTCCGTCGCCCTTGGGACGGTAGATATCCGTCGACAAGTGCACGCCGTCCCGCATCGGAACCATCAGCTTGTGCTCAATGGTCGCGATCGACTCGAGATCCGCGTACGTCTTCGAACGCTGCGCGAGTTGCTCGGGCGTCGGTGGGGCTGGCTGGGCAGCAGCCTGAACCGCGGTGGCGAGCAGGGCAGCGGAGAGGAACAGCTGGCGCACGGTAACTCCCTCATCAAAGTCGCTTAGAGCGCGATGTCGACAACCTGTATACATCCGGACAAATACGCGACAACTCTCGGGCGCGTTGACCGAAGCACACGGTCCATCCGTGAGCCGGACTGAACGCTCCGCCCAGGTGCTCGCCGTGGCGATCCTCGGGCTCGCCGCGGCCGGCTCCCTCACGGTGCTCATCTATGCCATCGGGCACATTCCTCCGACCCGTGGCCTCTATGTCGTGCTCTACGATGTCACCCCCACGATCGTGCTGCTCGCCGCCGTGGCCGGCCTCGTCGCGCGCGGCGCAACGCGACTCGCTTTCGCGAGCTGTGTCGTCGCCGCGGGCCTCGCGTGTTACGTCGCCGAAGCGACGCTCGCGATGCGAGAGGGATCGTACCTCCCGTACGTGCCCGCGATGCGGACGCCCCGTCCGCCATGGCTCAATGGGCCGTGGGATGCGCGCTCGCGCCTCGCCGTCATCCTGGATCTGCGCGCCCGCGGCGTTGACGCCTACCCGGCCCCGAATCGACTGGAGCAGATGGCCGTGTACCGCGCCGGGGGTGCGGGGCTGTCGCTCTATCCGCTCGGCGGCATCGCGAACGTGCCGACCGTGTTCTGCAACGAGAGCGGCGCGTTCGCCAACTACGCGAGCGACGGCCATGGGTTCAACAATCCGCCGAGCGCCTGGCGAGACGGAGCAGCCGACGTGGTGGTGATCGGCGACTCCTTCGCGCACGGCGCGTGCGTGGACACATCGGTGACGATCGCCAGCGATATCCGACGGACGTATCCCGCCACCGTGACGCTCGGCCTGGCCGGGAGCGGACCACTGCACGAGCTCGCGACGCTCCGCGAATACGCGACCACACTCCGCCCTCGCGTCGTGGTCTGGCTCTACTTTTCGGAAAACGACTTCTCGGATTTCGAGGAAGAGCGCTCGGACGGCATGCTCGCCCGGTATCGCGAGCGCACGTTTCGACAGGGATTGCTCTCCCGGCAACCGGAGATCGACTCGGCCCTGCGAGCGCAGTTCGACGGCGCGATCGCCCGACACACCGCGGCGGCGCATCACCCATGGCTGGAGAATGCCAAAGGATTTCTCCTGCTCCAGCACGTTCGCCGGCACGCCTTCCCTCTCCTGGTTGTGCACGGCGCCGTGCCGCTCGACCTTCCGTGCTCGGCCGATCGATTCAGTCAGGTTGTCGACGTGATCGCGAACGCGCGAGCCGAGGCGGCAACGTGGGGAGGGAAATTCTATTTCGTGTATCTCGCGGAATGGGGACGCGCCGACCTGATCGACCATTGCGCACCCCGACGCGAGGCGTTGCTGAGGGCACTCGACCGGCGCGGCGTGCCAGTGATCGATCTCGAAGCGCGCTTCGCCGTCGCCGACTCGGCGCAGCGGCGACTCTGGCGGCCGCACGCCGACGCGCACTACACGCCGGCCGGATACGCCGTCGCCGCTCAGACTATCCTGGACCGCCTCGAGGCCGATCACGCCGTGTTGACGGCCAAGTAGCGCGCGGCGCGTGGCCGGCTTTTCTTTCGCGCCATGCGTTGGGCGATACTGACTCTGGTGCTCGCCGCGGGCGTCGCCCAGGCGCAGCAAGGCCCGGCCGTCACACGGTTCGTGGACTCCGTCCTCGCGCGCATGACGCTCGAGGAGAAAGCCGGACAGCTCAATCTCGTTCGCGGCGAAGGCACCCTCACCGGTCCCGCCTCACGCGCCGGCAGCGACTCGGCCGTCCGCGTGGGACGCATCGGCCTGTTCTACGGCGTGCGCAGTCTCGCCGCGACACGCCACCTGCAGCGCATCGCCGTCAACGAGACGCGGCTCCACATCCCGCTCCTCTTTGCCGACGACGCGATCCATGGGTATCGCACCATCTTCCCCGTGCCGCTCGCCGAGGCCGCGAGCTGGGATCCCGATGCGGCCGAACGCTCGGCGCGCATCACCGCCATCGAAGTCGCCAACGATGGCATCCAGTGGACCTACGCGCCCATGGTCGACATCGCCCGCGACCCCCGATGGGGGCGGATCGTCGAAGGCTCGGGCGAAGATCCTTTCCTCGGCTCCGCGTTCGCCGCGTCGCGGGTGAAAGGGTTCCAAGGGGCCAACCCGCGCGTCATCGCCACCGCCAAACACTTCGTTGCGTATGGCGCAGCGGAAGGCGGCAGGGACTACAACACCGCCGACGTCTCGGACTCCACGCTACGCGACGTGTATCTGCCGCCGTTCAAGGCCGCCGTCGACGCTGGAGCCATGTCGGTCATGGCGGCGTTCGACGCGCTCGACGGTGTGCCCATGCACGCCAATCGGCGGCTCATTACCGGTGTCCTGCGCGACGAATGGCATTGGGGTGGGATCGTCGTCAGCGACTACACCGGGATCATGGAGCTCATGCGACACGGCGTCGCCGGGTCGCCCGCCGAGGCGGCCGAGCGAGCCATCAACGCCGGCGTCGACGCGGATATGGTCAGCGAGATCTATGTGAACGAGCTGCCGGGCCTCGTACGCTCAGGGCGCGTCAAGGTCGCTACTATAGACGCCGCCGTCCGGCGTGTGCTTCGGGCCAAGTATGAGCTCGGGCTGTTTCGGGATCCCTATCGATACGGGGACTCCACGGCGCCCGACACGCTCTATCGCGGAGAGGCCCGGCGCATCGCGCGGGAGTCTATCGTGCTGCTCGAGAACCGGCAGCATACCCTCCCGTTCTCGAAAAACATCAAGACGCTGGCTGTCATCGGCAAACTCGCCAGCGACTCCCTATCGGCCCTCGGGCCATGGGCGGCCATCGGGAATCCCCACGAGGCCGTGAGCGTGCTCGCTGGAATACAACGAGCCGTGTCGAGCGACACCCGCGTCGTGTATGGACCAGATCCCAACGCGGACGCGATCGTGCTCGTCCTCGGCGAGACCAGCGACATGAGCGGCGAGGCCAGTAGCCGCGCCTTCTTGGATCTTCCCGGCGATCAGGAGGCGCTGGCCGAGGCGGTCATTGGGACTGGCAAGCCCGTTGCCGTCGTGCTACTCAATGGCCGGCCGCTCTCGGTCGGCTGGCTGCACGAGCACGCGCCCGCGATGATCGACGCGTGGTTCCTGGGCTCCGAGATGGGCAACGCCGTCGCTGACGTCTTGTTCGGCGACTACAACCCCGGCGGGAAACTCCCCGTCACGTTCCCCAGAACCGTCGGACAGGTGCCCATTTACTATGATCATCTGCCGACCGGGCGGCCGCCCGATCCGAACGAGCACTACACGTCCAAATACATCGACGAGCCCTGGACTCCCCTCTACCCGTTCGGATATGGACTGAGCTACACCACGTTCGGATATGAGGCGATCGCGGTGCAACTCGACCGCGATACGCTGCGGGTGTCAGCGAACGTGACGAACACCGGCGACCGCGACGGCGACGAGGTGGTGCAGTGCTACACGCATACCCTCGTCGCGCACGTCAGCCGGCCGGTCAGAGTCCTGCAAGGCTTTCAGCGCATTCACCTCTCGCCAGGCGAACACCGCACGCTGACGTTCGCGATCCCTCGGCGCCTACTCGGCGTGGACGAACCGACCACCGTCGATGTGTTCGTCGGTCCCAACTCGACGGAAGGGCTCACGAGTCACGTGACGGTCCGGCCGTAACTCCGGATGGAGGACGATCAAATCGTAGGGCGCGATCGCCCGCGGCAATCCCCGCGGCCGCGGATACCGCGTCACCGGCAACATCGGATCCGCGAGCGCATGAGCGACGCGCTGGCGGCCGCCCTGGAAATCGACCTCGGGATCGACGCCCGATAGTACCCGCCACACGGCGTCCGTCCACACGTGCATACGCGGTATCACCGCGAGCACACAGCCGCCGGTACGAGTCACACGCAATGACTCGTAGAGACACGCGCTCGGATCGGGCATGAACTCGAGTGCGCTAATGATGACCACCGCGTCGAAAATCCCGTCAGCAAACGGAAGCGCCTCCCCGGTCGCTTGCGCCGCCATCACCGAAATCCCATTGGAGCCATACGAGCGAATGACCGCGGCGCCTCGCGAATGCACGTCGATCCCGACCAGCATCCGCGCGTGACGAGCGAGCTCTTGGAAGAAAATCCCGCTGCCGTACCCGATCTCCAGCACGGCATCGCGCCCGGACGGGAGCCAGTCCCGCACCCACCGCAACCGCTGTCGCAGCATCCAACCGGCGCCGCCCGAGTAGTACCGCGTCACGAAATCGACCGGTCCGGTCACCGGAAGATGTCCCCGCTCGGGGAGGTGAAGCGCCGACGAATACTCCATCTTCGGTCACTATGGCAATCGGCGGGCCGTGGCATAGCTTGATGGCCATATGCAATCACCACGCCTCCTCGTGCTCGCTTCGTTCGCACTCGTCGCCTCACGCGCTGGGGCGCAAGTCTCTGCACCGATACCGAGGCCGACCAGCATGGCGGGACGATCAGCCGTCTATGCACCGCACGGCGTCATCGCCACGAGTCAGCCACTGGCGAGCGCAGCCGGGCTCGCTGTGCTGCAACACGGTGGAAACGCCATCGACGCGGCCGTCACCGCGGCGGCGGTTCTTGGGCTGGTCGAGCCCATGATGACCGGTCCCGGCGGGGACGTCTTCGCCATCGTCTGGTCGGCGAAAGACCGCAAGCTCGTCGGGCTCAACGCGAGCGGGCGAGCGGGGTCCTTGATGACACGCGAGGCGCTCATCGCACGCGGGCGTACGTCGGTGCCGCACTCGAGTGTGGAAGCGGTCATCGTGCCCGGCGCTGTCGCGGGATGGCAGGCGCTCCTCTCGCGCTACGGCACCATCACACTTGCCCAGGCACTCGCGCCCGCGATCAAGCTCGCCGATGGCGGGTTTCCGGTCTCGCCCATCATCTCGCGGGACTGGAAAGCCTCGGCTGAGTTACTGAAAAAAGATGAAGGGGCGCGAAAGACTTTCTTTGTCGGCGACCACACGCCGGCCGCCGGCGAGTGGTTCAGCAACCCCGACTACGCGGCGTCGCTCCGGCTCATCGCGACTCAGGGACCGAGCGCGATGTACGGTGGGGCGCTTGGCCAGCGCATTGTCGATCGCGTCAAGGCACTGGGTGGGTTCTTGACGCTGGACGACATGAAAAAAGAGAAGGCCACATGGGTCGAGCCCATTTCGGTCCCGTTCAAGGGATACAGAGTCTGGGAGCTCCCGCCGAACAACCAGGGCGTCGCGGTCCTCGAGATGCTGCGCATGCTCGACGCCGATGACCTGCCCGCGCTCGGCTACAACTCCCCCGCCTATCTCCATCGCCTCGTCGAGGCCAAGAAGCTCGCCTACGCCGACCTCGCGCAATACGTCGGCGACCCCGACGCGATGACCGTTCCCGCCTCACACCTTTTCGCCGACGATTTTATTGCGCAGCGCCGAACGCAGCTCGATGCGGCGACGAGCGCGACGGATCGGGTCGATCCCGGTCCGGCGGCGACGCGATCGGAGACGATCTATCTCACGGCCGCCGACAAAGACGGCAACATGATCTCGTTTATCAATAGCCTGTATGATGAATTTGGATCGGGGGTGGTGGTGCCGGGCACCGGGTTCGCGCTCGAAGACCGCGGTGCGGGATTCACGCTGCAACCGGGCATGGCGAACACGGTGGCGCCGGGCAAGCGGCCATTCCATACGTTGATACCGGCGTTCGTCACGAAAGACAACGAGCCGTACCTGAGCTTCGGCCTCATGGGCGGCGCGATGCAGGCGCAGGGCCACGTGCAAGTGCTGCTCGATCTCTTTGTCTTCCATATGGGACTCCAAGAAGCCATCGATCAGCCACGCTGGCGGCACTTTAGCGGCAAGCAACTCGGCCTCGAGCCCGCATTCCCCGACGCCACCCGCAACGCGCTCGTCGCGATGGGACACGAGCTGCTCCCCGATAGTGCGCTGGTTGGCGCATTCGGGGGCTCGCAGATGATCCGGAAGCTCGCGCGCGGCTGGGAAGCCGCGTCCGACCCGCGCAAAGACGGCGAAGCAGTCGGGTACTGAGCCGTGAAGAAAGTGCGCATCATTGGCGTCCCGCTGGACCTCGGGGCGAGTCGGCGCGGCGTCGACATGGGCCCGTCGGCGCTGCGCATCGCGCGGCTGGCCGAGCGCATGCGGGAGCTCGACTTCGACGTCGAAGACCGCGGCAATGTCGTCGTCGGCCAGCGCGAGCAACTCGCGGGGATCGGGCAAGATGCGTACACGGCGATCGCCGACGTCTGTCGCGCGCTCGCCGTATCCACCGCCGAAGCCGTGCGCGATGGCGTGAGCCCGCTTGTTCTCGGCGGCGATCACTCGCTCGCCATGGGATCCGTCGCGGGTGTGGCCACCGCGCTCGCGGAACGGAACGAGCGGCTCGGCGTGATCTGGCTCGACGCGCACGGCGATATCAATACGCCCGAGTCGAGCGAGAGCGGCAACATCCACGGCATGCCGCTGGCCCATCTGCTCGGCCAAGGCGACGAGCGACTCTCGCGCATCGCCAAACCCTATCCGGCGATACGCGAAGAAAATCTCGTGATGGTGGGCCTACGGGATCTCGACCAGGCCGAGCGTATCACGATCGGCAAGCTCGGCATCGCGGCCTACACCATGCGCGATATCGACCAACGAGGACTCGCGACCATTATGGCCGAAGCCATCACGGTTGCGTCCAAGGGGACTGGAGGCATTCATGTCTCGTGCGATCCCGACTGGATCGATCCGATCGAGGCGCCTGGAGTCGGAACGCCCGTGCGAGGCGGGGCGACGTTTCGGGAAGCGCACCTCGCGCTCGAGATGGTCGCGGACTCCGGGATGATGGTCTCGATGGACCTGGTCGAGATCAATCCCGTGCTCGACGATCGGAACCGGACGGCCTCACTCGCCGTCGATCTGATCGTCAGTGCCTACGGCAAACGCATTCTGTAAGAACGCCAGCACGCGCTGCCACGCCTCCGGCGCGTGCACCGCGGCCCGCGGCGTCCCCGCGAATCGGAAGAAGGCGTGCCCCTCCTCGCGGTACATCGTGAGCGAGAATGCCTTCTCGTTCTCGATCAGCGTGTCCTGGATCTTCTGGATGTCGGAACCGGTAATGCTCTCATCCATGCCGCCGAACACGAGAAAGAGCGGCGACTGGATTTGAGGCGCGTAGTCGAGCATCGGCGGGCGACCGTCATAGGGCGACCGCACGATCTGCGAGCCATAGAACGAGATCGCTGCCCGAATGTCGTCGAACGTCGCCGTCATAAACGCGACGGACCCGCCCCAACAGAACCCCCACGTCGCAACTTCACCCGACGCGTCGGCCTGCCCCCGCACCCAATCGATCGCCGCCCGAATGTCACTTCGCACATCGTCGTGCGACAGCTGGTTGACCGCCGCGCGCCCGCGCGCCATCCCGTCCTTGTCGTACGGGCTTAGGAAGTTGGGGTCCGTCCGGTGGAACAGCGCCGGCAGGACCGCCAAATACCCCTCGCCCGCGAGCATGTCGGCAATATGCTGGAGCTCGGGAGTGATCCCGAATATCTCCTGCAGCATGATGACCGCCGGAAATGGCCCGTTGCCCTCCGGCCTGGCGACGTACATGGCCATCGGCCCATCGCGAGTCTCGATCTCGATCACGCCCAATTATAACGCGCTACGGTCACGTTGAACGGCTCGGTCACGCGCCCGTCCGGTATGCAGTCCCGCAGCGCCGCCCGACGACATATGGGCGAAGGCGATCTGCTGTACCGAACATCGCCGAAGCCCATATGTCGTCGGCCCCCCCCTGCGACTCAGCCCTGTCCGAGCTCCCCGGCGAGATCGATGACCCGGGCGATCCGATCCGTCGCATGCCGCCAATTCTCGCGAACTGCGCGCTCGGCCGCCGCCGGCTTGCCGTTGGCGATCGCCTCGATCACCGCCTCGTGCTCCCGCACCGACGATGAGACATCGCTGGATAAGAGCCCGATGTACATCCGGATGTACCGCTCCGCCTGCGGCTTGATCGAGTCGTGCATGGCGACGAGCCGCAGCCCGCCGGCGGCAACCACGTACCGCCGGTGAAACTCCTCGTCGTGCCGATAGAGCGCGTCCAAGTCCATGTGGGCGGTACCAAACGCCGCGTTCAGCCTGACGAGATCCTTGGCAATCGTCGCCCGCGTGCGTTTCGGCAGCCGCGCCGACAACGCGGCGGCCAGCCCTTCGAGCGCGCCGACGATCACCAAAAGCTCCTCGGCGTCCGCCCGGGTCAGCGGCGATACGGACAGCCGAGCCTGGTGGGCGCCCGGCTCGGCGCGGACGTACCCCTCCTGCTGCAGCCGCCGAAGCGCCTCGCGGACCGGCGTCCGGCTGATGCCAAGCCGCCGGGCAACATCGGTCTCGATCAGCCGACCACCCGGCGCTAATCGGCCGCGGACAATGAGTTCGCGCAGCCGCTCATAGGGCTCTTGCGGGAGCATGTGCCCCGCATAGACGGGATCGGACACAGAAGTTCCCCTTGACGAAATTGGCCACAGAATTGTATACAAATATGTATGCAGAGTCTCTTCTACCGGAAGCCGCTGAGCGCCCTGCGCGCCGAGTCCGAGCACAATCCACTGCGGCGTTCGCTGGGACCGGTGCAGCTCACCGCGCTCGGCATCGGCTCGATCATCGGCACCGGCATTTTCGTCTTCACCGGGACCGCCGCGCAAGACGCCGGGCCCGCGCTCGTGCTCTCGATGATGTTCGCCGCCCTGGGGTGCGCCGCCGCGGGGCTCTGCTACGCGGAGCTGGCGTCGATGGTGCCGGTCGCCGGCAGCGCGTACACGTACGCGTACGCCACCGCCGGACAGCTGGTCGCCTGGATCATCGGCTGGGACCTGATCCTCGAGTACTCGCTCGCCGTCTCCTCGATCGCCGTCGGGTGGTCCGGCTACTTCGTGAGCTTCCTCAAGGGGTTCGGCATCACCTTGCCGGCCAACCTCACGTCAGTCCCACACGGGGTGAACGTGCCGGCGTTCGTCATCGTGCTCCTCGTCGCGGCACTCCTGTCGAGCGGCATCCGCGAGTCGGCCCGGGCCAACACCGTGCTCGTGGCGATCAAGTCCGTCGTGCTGGTCGTGTTCGTCGTGGCCGGGTTGAGCTTCGTACGCAAGGCGAACCTGACGCCGTTCATACCGCCCAACACCGGCGAGTTCGGCCACTTCGGGGTGAGCGGCATCTTGCGCGGCGCCGGTGTCATCTTCTTCGCGTTCATCGGCTTCGACGCCGTGTCGACCGCCGCGCAGGAAGCGAAGAATCCGCAGAAGGACATGCCGACGGGCATCCTGGCATCGCTCGCCATCTGCACGGTGCTCTACATCGCGGTCGCGCTCGTGCTCTGCGGGCTCGTGCCGTTTACAAAACTCAACGTACCCGATCCCCTCGCGGTCGGCATCGACGCCACAGGGCTCAAGTGGCTGTCACCCGTCATCAAGTTGAGCGCGATCTTCGGGTTGTTCAGTACGATGCTGGTTCAGCTCTTGGGGCAGACGCGAATTTTCTTCTTTATGAGTCGCGATGGGCTCTTACCCGAGCTCTTCGGGCGCGTTCATCCCAAGACGCGCACGCCCGTAGTCAGCACGATGCTCGTGGGGGTGCTGTGCGCGTTCGCCGCGGCGCTTTTTCCTATCAGCACACTTGGGGAGATGGTGAACATCGGGACGTTGCTCGCGTTCACACTCGTCTCGATCGGAGTATTACTCCTGCGGCGCTCCGATCCCGACGCACCCCGGCCATTCCGCGTGCCCGGTGCGCCATGGGTGCCCATCATCGGTGCGGTGATATGCGTCGCACAGATGGTGGGGCTCCCATGGCAGACCTGGGTTCGGCTTGTCGTCTGGCTCGTGATCGGCCTGACGGTCTACTTCCTACGGCGTCGGGGCCGCGTGCTTGCGCCGGCTCAGGAATTGGAAAAACTCGACTCCCTCGCGTAGCCGCCGCTTCGCCATCGTCGGGCTCATCAGCATCTCCGACGTCATCTCGGCGATCTTCCCGGCGCGGAAGTAGAACTTCTTGTACATCGTCTCGACCGAGTCGAAGATCTCGGTCTGGCCGAGGTGATCGTACGAGAGCGAGGCGGTCTGGCGGCCGTGCTCGTCGACCAGGTGCGTGTTCTCGTCGTCCGGCGGGAGCCAGCCGTTCTCTTTCGCCTGGTTGTACAGGTACGTCCCAGGATACGGCGCGGCGATCGATACCTGGATCGTGTGCGGGTTGATCTCGCGCGCGTAGTTGATGGTTTCCTGGATGGTCTCTCGCGTCTCGCCCGGAAGCCCGAGAATAAACGTCCCGTGGATCGTGATGCCGAGATCCCGACAATCTTTGGTAAACCGCTTGGCGACGTCGATGCGGAGGCCCTTCTTGATGTTATTCAAGATCTCCTGATTCCCCGACTCGTATCCAACAAGAAGGAGTCGCAGACCATTATCGCGCATGACTTTTAGCGTCTCGTATGGAACATTCGCCTTGGCATTGCACGACCAAGTCATGCCGAGCTTGCCAAGTCCCCGAGCGATTTCTTCCGTGCGCGGCCGGTCATCGGTGAACGTGTCATCGTCGAAGAAGACTTCCTCGGCCTGCGGGAAGTACTTCGGGATAAGCGCCATCTCTTCGAGGACATGCCCGACGCTGCGCGTGCGATAGCGATGGCCCCCAACCGTCTGCGGCCAGAGGCAGAACGTGCACTTCGAGCGGCACCCACGGCCCGTGTACAATGACACGTACGGGTGCTTGAGATACCCGATGAAATAATCTTCGACCTTGAGATCGCGCTTGTAGACATCGACCACGAACGGCAGCTGGTCCATGTTCTCGAGGATCGCCCGATGCGGTGTGCTGACCGCGCGGCCCTGATCGTCGCGATACGTCACCCCGTCGACAGTAGAGAGGGGCCGACCTTCGGCGATCTCTTTGATCGTGAAGTCGAACTCCTCACGCGCGACGAAGTCGATCACCGGTGAGGCGAGTAGTGACTTGTCGGGCTCGACCGCGACCTTGGCGCCCACAAACCCGATCATGAGATTCGGGTTTTCGCGCTTGAGGGCCTCGGCGACTTTGACGTCCCCCGGGAACGATGGCGAGCTCGTGTGTAAGACAGCCAGCTCGTACTGCTTGGCGAGCGTAAGGACTTGGGCGAGCGACAGGCCAGCCGCGGGCGCATCGACGAGCTTGCTGTCGGGCACCAGGGCCGCTGGCTGCGCGAGCCACGTCGGGTACCAGAACGAGCGCACCTCGCGCTTCGCCTGATATCGCGAGCCGGCTCCACCGTCGAATCCCTCATACGAGGGAGGGTGCAAAAAGAGCGTGCGCATCATTTAAGCGTAACTCTCCTCTCTCGTGCGGAGAACTCCATCAGGTCTCACCCACAGCTCAGTACCGCGCCACGTCACCCGCCGGCTCGCGTAACTCATCACCCACATCACGAACGACATGATATCGCGAATCGGCACGAGCCACACGAGATACCACGGTCGCTGGGCGTCCACCGCGACGCGATCGGGATCCCACGCCGGCGACCCTGAACTGACGTAATGTAGCGTGACCCTCAAGAGAACGGCGAGAGCCAACAACGCGAGCGACCAGCGGGCAAAATCGAAGGCCGCGCTCGCCAGCAGGGTGAGCGGCACGACATACGTCAGAAACGACATCGCGTGACCGACCGGCGTCACCGTGCGGATCGTTCGCATCCACCGGAGCTCATGTCGGACGAGGTCCGTCAGTGTCGGCTCGTTGACCGTCGCGACCACCTCATAGCGCGGGATCACGCAGCGTAGGCCGAGCTGCCGCACGCGAAGCCCGAGCTCGTAGTCGTCGGCCAAAAGCGGAGCCAAGACCTCGAACCCACCGACCGCGGTCAGCACCTCGCGACGCACCGCCATCGTCGTGCCCGAGCAGTAGGCGTTCGACCCGAGCGTGCTGGCCACGAGCACCGATGGGATGAACCCCTCGTCGATGGCCAACGCCCCGAGCTCGGCCCACAAGCCGCCGGCGGGACGACCGCGATAGCTGCACGAGACGATGCCGACCGACGGATCTGTCAGCGGTTCGACCACACGCTCTAGATAATGAGGCCCGACCCGAATGTCGCTGTCGTTGATCACGATCATGTCGTACTTCGCGAACATCTTCAGGTGCGCCAGCGTATTGCATTTTCGATTCTCACCGATCCGCGTCGCGCCCGGAATCACCCGAATGTCGACGTGCGGATACTCGGCCGCCACACGACGCGCCACCTCGAGCGCCGGATCGTTCGCGTCGCGCGCGCCGAACAGGATCTCGTAGTTCGTGTGCGACTGCTCGCAAAACGATCGAAGGTTTTCGAGGAGACCCGGCTCGAGACCGCAGAGCGGCTTCAACACGCTGACTGGTGGCAGCGGTCGTGGCGCGGCGAGGCGTGGTGAGCGCTTCCGCCAGATCAGTGTTACGACCACGCTGAGCGCAACATAGACGAGCGAAAAAACGGCGAGCACCAGTGCCGCAAAAGCAACGAATCCCATGGTAAGACCTATTGCTCCTGGCTAACTTCGGAACTTGGACGGGCTGTCCCAGCTTAGAATCCCTGGCTGCCCCATTCCTGTTCCCGATTCGTTTTGAGCTCATCCACCTCGCGCGTCCGCGCCGCACTTTGGATAGCGGCTGGCGCCGGACTCATCGCCGCCGTTCTGCTCGTGCTCCGCGAGGGGCTTCCCGACATCCTACGGCTGCTAGATATGGCCGGCTGGCGCCTCTTGTGGCTAGTGCCGGCCCACGTATTGCCGTTGGCTTGTTTCGCTGCAGCCTGGCTGGTTCTGCTCCGACGCGAAAGTCCCGGCATCGTTTATCTCACTTGGGGGGCAATAGTTCGAGAAGCCGTGGCTGGATTGTTGCCAGTGGCGCGGGTCGGCGGCGAGGTCGTCGGTGTCCGCCTCCTGGTACGACGCGGTGTCCCAGCGTCCACCGCAAGTGCCAGTGTCATTGTGGAACTGACCCTCACAATGGTCGCCCAGGTCACCTTCGCGACCATCGGTCTGATATTACTGGCCGGCTACCCCACGGTTGGACCAGCCGTTCGAGTAGTTGCGATAGGCCTCGTGATCAGCGTGATTGCGATTCCCCTGTTCGTTCTCGTTGTCAAACGATGGGGGCGATCGGCCTACGCGCTCATGCAGCGCGTGATCGGCGCGCTCGGTGGTGGGGAGCAGGTCGGGGGCGACCCCGCGCGGTTTCATGAAGTACTCCATTCGATGTATGCCGACCGGTTCGCGGTCGTGGCGTGCGGCGTATGGCAACTGGTAGGATTCCTGGTCGGCGCCTTCGAGACCTGGTTGGCGCTTCGGTTGATTGGGCAGCCTGGTGACGTACGGATGGCGATTGTGCTCGAAAGTCTGGCGACCGCGGTGCAAAGCGCGACCTTCATGGTACCCGGCGGCCTCGGGACGCAGGAGGGCGGGTTCGTTTTGTTTGGCGCCGCCGTCGGGTTGACCCCTCAGGTCTCCCTCGCGCTGAGTTTGGCACGTCGGATGCGGCAGGTAGTGCTCGGGCTTCCGGCCCTTCTGTCGTGGTATTGGACTGAGCGGAACTCTGACCGGTCCAGCCGCATTCCCTACTCGGGGCCTACAGGAGCCGATGAGTACTGACGCAGGAGCCTTGCAGGACCGCTTGCTGCCGGGCGTCTCGCGAACTTTCGCGCTGACGATTCCTCAGCTGCCAACCGCACTACGTTCGGTCGTCACCAATGCATATCTGCTCTGCCGAATTGCAGATACGATCGAGGACGAGGTCGCGCTGTCGGCCGAGGAGAAGCTGCGGTTCTCGGACTGGTTTGTTGATATCGTGGCGGGCCGGAAGCCCGCCGCGGCGTTCGCCCGTGAGCTCGAGCCGCTTTTGACGGCGTCGACCTCGGACGACGAGCGCGAGCTCATTCGCGAGACGCCGGGAGTTATTCGGGTCACGGCCTCGTTTGGGCCGCGTCAGCGAGCCGCATTGGAACGGTGCATCCGCGTCATGTGCGATGGGATGCCCCGGTTTCAGCGCCACGCCAGTCTCGCGGGGCTCTCGGACGTCGCGGAGCTCGACTCGTACTGCTACTACGTGGCCGGCGTTGTTGGCGAGATGTTGACGGAGCTCTTCTGTGCCTACTCGCCCGAGATCGAAGCCCGTCGCGAGCAACTCGCGCCGCTTGCCGTCTCGTTCGGGCTCGGGCTCCAGATGACCAACATCATCAAGGACGTGTGGGACGATCGCCGGCGCGGTGTCTCGTGGATGCCGCGTGACATCTCGATCGACGAGGTCATTGGCATCGCCCATCAACACCTTCGGGATGCCCTCGCCTACACCTTGGCGATTCCCAGAAGCGAAACCGGGATCCGTCGCTTTCTCTTGTGGGCTTTAGGATTGGCCGTATTGACGTTGCGTAAGGTCCATGGAAACCCAACTTTCCTCTCGGGGCAGAGCGTGAAGGTCTCCCGCCGGACGGTCCGCGCGACGGTGTTCGTCACGTCGGTATTGGTGCGGAATGACCGGTTGCTTTCACGGCTGTTCGAGCGCGCGGCCGAAGGGCTGCCGCTCGCGCCATTGGCCCTGTCACCTGTTGCTTCGGTCGCATGAGCTCATCTCTCGTCAGCGTCATTGACATTGAATCACAACCGGATCCGAGCGCACTGGAGGCGGGCATCACCCGCGCGTCCAAGGCGCTGATCGCGCAGCAGGATAGCGAAGGATATTGGCGGTTCGATCTCGAGGCCGATTGCACGATCACGGCCGAGTACATCCTGATGATGCACTTCATGGATGAAATCGATCCGTCGTTGCAGGGCCGATTGGCCAAGCACCTGCGCGCGAAGCAGGAGGCGCACGGTGGCTGGGGCTTGTTCCATGGCGGCGCCTTCGACCTCTCGTGCTCGGTCAAGTGTTACTACGCGCTCAAGATGGCCGGCGAGAGCCCCGAGGCGCCGTACATGTTGCGCGCCAAGCGGGCCATTCTCGCGCATGGTGGCGCGGCCAAGGCGAACGTGTTCACGCGCATTACCCTGGCGCTGTTCGAGCAGATCCCCTGGCGGGGGTGTCCGTTCCTCCCCGTCGAGATCGTGCTCTTGCCGCGGTGGTTCCCGTTTCATCTCACGAAAGTCTCGTACTGGTCGCGCACCGTCATGGTGCCGCTGGCCATTCTCTGCAGCCTCAAGCTCCGCGCCCGCAACCCGCGCCGCGTCGACATCCGCGAGCTCTTCGTCACGCCGCCGGAAAAAGAGAAAGAATATTTTCCGGCCCGCTCGACGTTGAGTCGCGCCTTCGCTGCCCTCGATGCGCTCGGGCGGAAGAGCGAACCGCGCATTCCAAACGCGGCCCGCCGTCGTGCGCTGGTTCGCGCGACCCGCTGGTTTACCGCGCGCCTCAATGGCACCGATGGACTCGGCGGCATCTTCCCCGCAATGGTCAATGCGTATGAGGCGCTCGCCGCCTTGGGATACGGCTACGATCACCCATACCGCGTGCAAGCGAGAGAGGCGCTCAAGAAATTACTCGTGATCGGCGAGGAGACGGCCTACTGTCAGCCGTGCGTCTCACCAGTGTGGGATACCGCACTCGCCACGCTCGCGCTCCAAGAAGTCGGCGACGAGGCGGCGGAGGTCGCGGCGGACCGGGCGCTCGATTGGTGCGTCTCGAAGCAGCTCAAAGAGGCCCAGCCCGGCGATTGGCGGGACGTACGACCCGGCGTGAGAGGCGGCGGCTGGGCATTCCAGTTCGCGAATCCCCACTACCCCGACCTCGACGACACGTCGGCGGTCGCGTGGGCCATGTCGCAGTCCGGCTCCCGCGCGCGCTATAAGGAGTCCATGGCCTCGGCGGCCGAGTGGATCGTCGGGATGCAAAGCCGGAACGGTGGGTTCGGCGCGTTCGATGCCGACAACACCGCGCGATATCTCAATCAGATTCCGTTCGCGGATCACGGCGCACTGCTCGATCCGCCGACCAGCGATGTCAGCGCGCGCTGTGCGCTGGCGCTCGCACGCTATGGACGGCCCGAGCACCGGTTCGCGTTGACGCGCTGTCTCGCGTTCTTGCGTGATGAGCAAGAGCCCGCGGGCTCCTGGTTCGGGCGCTGGGGAACCAACTACGTGTACGGCACGTGGTCTGTGCTGACGGCGCTGGAGCAAGCAGGTGGTCCCGCCGACCGGGCGGTCATCGCGCGCGGGGCCGCGTGGCTCAAGAATCGGCAGAATCCCGACGGCGGCTGGGGCGAGTCGAACGAGAGCTACTGGGACCAGGGCTGCGTCTCCCGTCGCGATCCCAGCACCGCATGTCAGACCGCGTGGGGTGTCCTTGGGCTTCTTGCTGCCGGGGAGGTCGATTCGGCCGCCGTGCGACGCGGGGTCGCGTACCTGCTCTCGCGGCAGGATGCCGACGGGCAGTGGGACGATCCGTGGTTCAACGCGCCCGGGTTCCCGCGGGTGTTCTTCCTCAAGTATCACGGGTACGCCAAGTACTTCCCGTTGTGGGCGCTGGCGCGATACCGCACGCTCACGCGCTCAGGCGCGGCGGCGTGACGGGCGTCGTCGCCGCACTTCCGGCTGAGGCGCGGTGGCTGCGAGCGTCGGCGCTGGAAGTGCGCGTGGGAGGTGTCGGCGCCGAGCACGCGCGGCGGGCCGCACGGGCGTTCATCGCTGACGGAGCGAAAGCGCTCATCTCCTGGGGCACCGCGGCCGCACTCGCTCCCACGCTCGGCGTCGGGACGCTCATCCTCGCTGATCGCGTCGTCGGCGACAACGAGAGCGTGCCGCTCGTACCGGACCTCGCGTGGACTGCGCGGGTCGCCGATGCGCTACGGGGCATCGTCCCCCTCGTGCGCGGCACGATGGCTTGCCCTACCGAAGTATTGCGGAACACCAAAGAGAAGCACGCGCTGGCCGATCGATGCGGTGCGATCGCGGCTGACATGGAAAGCGCCGCGATCGGGAGCGTGGCCCGCGAAGCGGGCGCGCCATGGATCGTCGTGCGGGCGATCTCTGATGCGGCCGACACGGTCGTGCCGGCGAGTGTGGTGACCGCCATCGATGGCTCTGGTGCGCTCAGCCTCATGAGACTGCTCGGCGCCCTGATACGGCATCCCGGCGACTTGGCGGCCCTCCCGACGCTGGCGCAGGGGATGCGGCTCGCGGGCCGGACGATGATGAGCGTGGCGCCGGTGCTGGAGGGCGCGTGAAAGCGCTCGTCACCGGCGCGACGGGATTCGTTGGAGCGGCAGTCGCTCGCCGACTCCTCGCGAGCGGACATGAAGTGCGCGTTCTCGTGCGACCGCGGAGCGACCGGAGAAACCTCCAAGGCCTTGCCGTCGACATCGTCGAGGGAGACCTGACCGACGCCCAGTCGGTCGAGAACGTCGCCCGTGGTTGCCAGGCGGTGTTTCACGTCGCGGCCGACTATCGGCTGTGGGTAAAAGACCCGCGAGTGATGTACGCGACCAACGTCGACGGAACGCGTGCGGTATTGCAGGCAGCCACGAGGAGCGGAGTCGACCGTATCGTCTATACGAGCAGCGTCGCGACACTGGGATACGGCGCCGACGGCATCCCCGCCGACGAAGATACACCGTCCACGCTCGACGACATGATCGGCCACTATAAGCGGTCCAAGTTCCTGGCCGAAGGAGTCGTCCGCGAGATGGCGGCAGCGGGCGCGCCCGTTGTCATCGTCAATCCCTCGACACCTGTCGGCCCCGGTGACGTCAAACCGACACCTACCGGCCGACTCATCCGCGATGCGATCAACGGCCGCGTGCCGGCCTACGTCGATACCGGGCTCAATGTCGTGCACGTCGACGACGTCGCGGCCGGCCATCTCCTTGCCTACGAAAAAGGCATCATCGGCCGCCGGTACGTCTTAGGCGGAACGGACATGACGCTCCGCGAGATCTTGACCGAGCTGGCGCTCGTGTCCGGTCGCCGCCCGCCACGGTGGCGGTTATCGCACCGGGCTGTGCTGCCGATCGCGTATATCGCCGAAGGCTGGGCGCATGTGAGTGGCCGGGAGCCGCTGGCCACGGTCGATGGTGTGCGATTATCGGCGAAGCCTATGTACTTTTCGAGTGCGCGGGCCGTGCGCGAGCTGGGCTATGCGCCGGGCGATGCGCGAGTGGCGCTCAAGGCCGCGGCAGAGTGGTTTCGACGAGGGGCGGGCGTATGGACTTGATATTGGCGCAGCCCCGCGGCTTCTGTGCCGGCGTGGTCCGCGCGATAGAGATCGTGGAGCGGACGCTCGAAGTGCACGGGTCGCCCGTCTACGTACTCCACGAGATCGTGCACAATCGGCGCGTCGTCGAGGATCTCGAGCAGCGGGGTGCGATCTTCGTCGAAGACCTGAACGACGTGCCCGCGGGCTCCGTGCTGATTTTCAGTGCCCACGGCGTGGGGCGCAAAGTCGAAGACGACGCCGCCACTCGTGGCCTCCGTGTGTTGGACGCCACGTGCCCGCTGGTCACGAAGGTCCACCTCCAGGCCCAACGCTACGCCCGCGACGGCCGCGAGCTCATCATCGTCGGCCATGCGGGGCATGTCGAGGTCTCCGGTACCCTCGGCCAAGTCGACCTGGCCCATGTGCTGTGCACGGTCGAGGAAGTCGAGCAGCTCCAAGTTGCCGATCCTGATCAGCTCGCTTACGTCACGCAGACTACGCTCAGCATTGATGATACGAGAGAAGTGGTCGAAGCCTTGAAGGCCAGGTTTCCGAGCATCAAGGGACCGGGACTGGACGACATCTGTTATGCCACGCAGAACCGGCAAAACGCCGTCAAAGAGCTCAGCGCTACGGCCAATGTTCTGCTTGTGGTCGGGGCCCGGAACAGTTCCAATTCCAACCGGCTTCGTGAAGTCGGCGCCCACCTCGGGGTGCCGTCATATTTGATCGAGGGCGCCAAGGACATCGATCCGGCGTGGCTGCCGTCCAACGGTGGAAAGGTGGCGATCACGGCCGGGGCATCGACGCCCGAGGTGCTTGTGGACCAGGTGATCGAGCGGTTGCGCTCGATGGGGATCGGGTCGATCTCGACGATCGACGGCGTGAAAGAGACGACGACTTTTCGGTTGCCAGCCGAATTGATTGATATGGAGATTGCGTGATATGGGAATTCCATTTGCGGCGCAAGCGCGCATTGCACGGTACGTCGTAGGCAAGAAGATCAAGGGCGAGAAGCGGTTTCCGCTCGTGCTCATGCTCGAGCCGCTCTTTCAGTGCAATCTCGAGTGCAGCGGGTGCGGCAAGATTGCCTACTCAAACGACATTCTGCGTCAACGCCTGACGGTCCAAGAATGTCTCGACGCGGTAGACGAATGCGGCGCGCCGGTTGTCGCCATTCCGGGTGGTGAGCCGCTCATTCACAAGGACATGCCGGAGATCGTCAACAAGATCTTGGCAAAGGGCAAATTGGTCTCCTTGTGCACCAACGCGATTCTGCTCGCCAAGCGCCTCGACGAATTCACGCCGTCGCCGTTCTTGATGTTCTCTGTGCATCTGGATGGTTTGCAAGAGCGCCACGATGCGTCGGTCTGCCGCGATGGAGTATTTGAGAAGGCGGTGACCGCGATTCGGTTAGCGAGGCGGCGGGGATTTCGCGTTTCGATCAACTGCACGCTGTTCCAAGGCGAAGATCCGGACAAGGTCGCCCAGTTCCTGGACTTTGTGACGGACGATCTCGGCGTCGAAGGCATTACGCTGTCGCCTGGATACAGCTATGAGAAAGCGCCGCGCCATGACGTCTTCCTCGGCCGCAACGAGAGCAAGAAGCTGTTCAGAGAGATTTTCAAAAGAGGGCAGGGTCGGAAGAAGGGCTGGCCGATGACCGACTCCTCACTCTTCCTCGATTTCCTCGCGGGCAATCAGCCGTACGAGTGCACGCCGTGGAGCACGCCGACGCGCAACGTGTTCGGCTGGCAGAAGCCGTGCTATCTCCTCGTCAACGAGGGCTACGCACCGTCGTTCAAGGCCCTCATGAACGACACGGACTGGGACAACTACGGCACCGGCAAGAACCCCAAGTGCGACAACTGCATGGCGCACTGCGGCTACGAGGGATCAGCGGTCGACGATGTCTTCGCGCATCCAATCAAGGCGATGCTCGTCTCGCTGCGCGGCCCGCGCACCGAGGGGCCGTTCGCGCCTGATCCCGAGATCAAGTACAAGCAAACCGGTCGCCAGCCGCTCCCGGTCAGAAAATCGAGCTGATCGCTGCCGCGGCCTTAGTCCTCTGGCTGATCGTTCTCCTCGCACCCTGGCGTGCGTGGAGTACGGTCGAGCGCTTGGATGCTGATCCGTCCACGGCGTCTTTGCACCACGATGATGTAACGGCCCTCGTACCCGCACGCGACGAAGCACCGACGGTCGCTCGCACGGTGGGCGCGCTCATGGCGCAAGGTGTCGGACGAGTTGTCGTCATTGATGACGGGTCGTCCGACGACACCGCGAATCTCGCGCAGCAGGCCGGTGCGGAGGTTATCTCCGGCGAACCGTTACCCGCCGGATGGGTTGGAAAGCTGTGGGCGCTGGAGCAAGGCCGCCGGACGGTATCGACGCCGCTGACACTCCTCGTCGACGCAGACATTGAGCTCGAACCCGGCATCGTTTCAGCGCTGCGACAACGCCAGCGCGAAGGGTTTGCTCTGGTGTCGCTCATGGCCGTGCTGGAGATGGAATCCGCGTGGGAAAAATTACTGATCCCAGCGTTCGTCTACTTCTTCAAGCTGCTGTACCCGTTTCGTCTATCGAACAGTCGGAGCCGAATCGTGGCGGCCGCGGCGGGCGGGTGCGTCTTGATCGAGACCGACCGGCTCGAGTTCGCCTCATTCCGCAACGCGATCATCGATGACTGCGCTTTGGCCAGGTCAGTGAAAAAGGCCGGAGGGCGCACGTGGCTCGGGATGACGCATTCGGTGCTCAGCCGCCGCACGATGCACGGGCTCAGGCCCATCTGGTCAATGGTCGCGCGCTCGGCGTTCGCCCAGCTCCAGTACTCGACGCTGTTACTCGTCGCCTGCATCGCGATGTTGGTTCTTGCCTTCTGGGTTCCAGTCTTCGGCGTATTCGACCCGCATACGAGGTGGACCGCATGCGCGGCGTTGGCCACGATGATGTCCACGTACATCCCGGTCCTGCGTTTCTACGGCCGCTCGCCCGCCTGGGCGCTCGCGCTCCCGCTGGCCGGAACGCTTTACTTGGCGATGACCATCACCTCAGCCATTCGCGGGTGGGGCGGCGTACGGTCGAGGTGGAAAGGACGCGACTATCCATCTTCCGCATCCTAGGGAAACATCGTATCATGTGGCCCCAGCAAGACGAGGTCGCTTGACGTGTCCGTGACATTTTCGCCGACTGACCTCAAAAGGATGGAATCGGCAGCCGAGGCGCTGCTCTCTCCGCTCGCGCACGAGCGAGTCGATGATTGGCGGCGGACGGTCACGCGGACCATCAAGCGCGCGCTCGATTGCGACGGCGCAATGTTCACGCTCGTCCCGGCCATCGAGGCCGGCGCGGATCCGACGTTCAGCGAAGACGGGTTCGCGCCTTTTCAGCTCATGCCGCCTCCGGCGGACGTCCCGGTGTTCGACGATGACCAGTTCGCCGGTATGCAGGCGATCTGCCGGTCGAGCGACGGCTTGGGCGTCGTCGTCGTGACGCGCGATCGCGGCGGCGTGCAGCCGTTCGGCGAAAAAGCGCTGGCGATGCTGCGACTGCTGCAACCCGCGCTGGCGGTGGGCATCGAGATGCGACAGCGCTTCGCGCGCCGCAGAGCCGAGTTCTTGCGAGTGCTCGATGCCATGCGCGAGGGGCTCATGCTCGTCGAGGCGAGCGGGCGCGTGCTGCACGAGACGCCGGCGATCATGCGGATGCTGGTCGATGAGTGGGAGCGCGATCGCGTCCGGACCGCGATGCTCGCGTGCGCGCGCAGTCTCACCCAGGCGCGCCGCGCCATTGGCTCGGAGCTGCGGACGGCACAACACCGGTACCGTATCCGCGGCTGCTACGCCGGCGAGGAGCTCGCGGGGTCGTCGACCGTGCTGGTGGCCATCGAACGCGTCGGCCCCGCGCCCACGCCGGACGACTCGGCGCTCAAGCTCCGGTTTGGCCTGACGCCACGGGAGATCCAAGTCACCCGGCTCCTGGCCGCCGGCCGCCGAAATGACGACGTCGCAGCGTCTTTGCAGATCAGCCCGCATACGGCCCGCCGGCATACCGAGCGCGTGCTCGCCAAATTAGGGGCCTCCTCGCGGGCGGCCGTCGGGGCGCTGCTCAGGGGAGCTTAGCTTTCAGAGTTTGAGAGCAAGGTTTTGGTCGTTCCGGCGCGCCGGAGTTGTGATCTTCGTTCCATGATCAAACCAACCCAGATGACCAATGACGAGCGGTGGACCGCGTTTGCGACCCGGGACCGCTCCTTCGACGGTGCGTTCGTTATGGCCGTGCGGACGACGGGCATCTATTGCCGCCCGAGCTGTCCGGCGCGGCGGCCGCACCGGCACAACACCCAGTTCTTCGACACGCCGGCCGAGGCCGAGCACGCGGGCTTCCGTCCGTGTCGCCGCTGCCGGCCGCATGCGGCCGATGGCGCGCCCATCGAGCGCAGCGTCCAGGCCGCGCGCGAGTATCTCGATGCGCGAGTCGGCCAGCGCGTCCCGCTGGCCCGGCTCGGAAAAGCCGTGGGCTTGAGCCCGTGGCACGTCCAGCGCGCGTTCACGCGGCTGGTCGGCGTTTCGCCAAAGGCCTACCAGGAAGCGCGGCAGCGAGAGCGCTTCAAGAGCGATCTGCGCAAAGGCGCGAGTGTGGGCCGGGCGACGTATGGCCGTGAGGCGACCGAGATCGGTATGCGGCCGGGGTCGTACCGGCGGGGCGGGCGTGGCGTGACGATTCGCTATGCGGTCGTTCCATCGGCGCTCGGGTTCTTGCTCGTCGGCATGACCGATCGCGGGGTCGCGACCGTGATGCTCGACGACAAAGTCGAGGCACTCGAGGCCACGCTGCGCTACGAGTATCCCGAGGCGGCGCTCGTGCGCGACGAATCGGGTGTTGCGGCGACCGCGATGGCAATCGTCGAGTCCATTGAGCGCGGCAACGGGCTCTCGGCGCTGCCATTGGACCTTCGCGGCACGGCGTTCCAGATGCGCGTGTGGGCAGCGCTCAGGGAGATTCCGGTGGGCGCGACTCGCACGTACACCGAAATCGCCGAGGCGATCGGGAGTCCCAAGGCCGTGCGTGCGGTTGCTGGTGCGTGTGCGGCGAATCCCGCGGCGATCGTCGTTCCCTGTCATCGCGTCGTGCGCACGGACGGCGGCAAAGGCGGCTATAAGTGGGGCATCGAGCGCAAGCGCCGACTTCTTGACCTCGAAGCTACATCTCGCCGGGCAAGGGAGTAGCGACGAGAATCGCTGTTGCCAACAGCACGAGCGCGCCGAGGATCAACTCGGCGCGCGCCGAGTTGCGGAGCGCATGCTGCTCTCCGCCGGCGAGTCTCGGCGTGGCCCAGCGCCAGTTGTAGGCGCCGACGCCGGCGACCGCGGCGACGAGCGCGAGCTTGATGCAGAGCGTGCGACCGTAGGTCGAGCCGAGCACGGCGGACCAGGTGCCGACGTGGACGTAGGAGGCCCAGAGTCCGGTGATCGCGAGCGTGCTGGCCGAGATCAGTGCGACGGGAGAGAATGCTCGCACGCACGCCAGCGCACCTTCATGGCGGGGAAGGATCACGACGAGCGCGAACACGAAGAGGGTGCCGAGCCATGCGCTTGCCGCGGCCACATGAAGCGCATCCGCCGCGATGGTCACGATCGGGTGCGCGTGATCGCCCATGGCGTGGCCGGCGAGCGACGGCGTCACCGCCAGCGCTGCCGCTATCACGAGCGTCGCCGGCCAAGCACGCCTGGCGAACGACCACCACGCGGCCACCGCGAGCACGACCTGCGCGATCCAGATGCGGCCCCATTCCGTGTGCAGCAACATCGCGCCGGCGAATGCGCGCCTCTCATCCATTGTCCCGGTCGGATCCATGAGGCTCGTGTATTGATCCCACACGCGCACCATCGCGCCGACGAGCAACAGAGCCGCCGCCCATGTCCCGAGGCGCGCAACGCTTCGCGCGAGCGCGTCTTTATCAGGGATCCCCGCGCGGCTCAGGGTTCCGTAATAAAAGGCGACGGCGCCGATGACAGTTGTAAGCCCAGCGAACGTGAGCCATCGGCCAATGTCGCCAACCAGCGTTCCACCGCTCAGCGTGCCACCGTTCAGTGGGAGACGACGAAGTTGAAGCTTCCCGACGCCGGATGCCCGTCCATGGCGGTCGAGCGCCAGGTGACCGTGTAGGCACCCTTTGCGATCTGTCCACGAACGGGGGCCACGAGCGGCCCGTGCGCGCCAGTGTCGACCGCGAGCGGCGCCAGCTGCACGAGTGTGCCAGCAGAGCTAGCGAGCTTCACCGTTGTCACGGCGACCTCAGGCCGCTCGGAGAACCAGAACTTGATCGCCGCGGGCGCCGTCGCGACGGTATCGTTCGCGGACGGCTCTGTGCGCAGCAGGTGCAGGTGCGCGGATGTATGCAGCGTCAAAGCCGCGAGCAAATATTGAATAAGAAGCGTCATGAGTGAACAGTAATAGAAATGACGAGCGGATCGTATGACGCCGAGGTCGGCGTTGTCGGCGCCGGACCGGCGGGTGCGCGAGTGGCCGAACGTTTGGCGGCGCGGGGCGTCGACGTGCTGCTCTGGGATCCCCGGGCGCCGTGGGAGAAACCATGCGGCGGTGGACTCACGGCCGCGCTAACGGATGCCGTGCCGGAGATCGCCGAAGTGCTCCCGCGGTCGCGGCCGATTGACCGCGTGCGTATCACGACGGATCAAAATGTTCCGCCGCTCGAACTCGAGCTGCGCCGGCCGATCCACATCATCGCCCGGCACACGCTTGGCGCATGGCAACTCGACCGCGCTCGTTCGGCCGGCGCGCACGTGACCGTTGCGGCCGTGCGCGCGCCGGTTCGCGAGGCACAAGGCGGTTGGTCCGTCTCCGACGCGCGCGTGCGTTTCCTGATCGGAGCAGATGGCGCCGCGAGTACGGTGAGAGCGGCCGCGGCGCCCGGATTGCGCGTCGCGCTCGAGCCGACCCGACTGGCATACGTGCCAACCGGCGGCGGCACTGGCGAAATGGTGCTGCGATTCGAGCGCGGGATCGACGGCTACGCCTGGGATTTTCCGCGCCCGGATCATCGCTCGGTCGGCGCCGTCGCCGCGCCCGGTAGCACCGGCGGCACGCGCGCGCGACTCGACTCTGCCGTCGCAGCCATCGCCCCACCCGGGGGACAGCATGGCGCCGTCGTGGGGTCCGCGCTCTATCCGATGCGCCCCGGATATCCCGAGATCGGCGGCGACGACTTCGCCCTCCTGGGCGACGCCGCCGGCCTGGCTGATCCGGCCACCGGCGAAGGCATCGCCAATGCCCTCCGCTCGGCCGACTGGGCCGCTGAGACTTTTTTGCGCGACCGATCGTTTCGTCGGTATGGCGCTTTGGTCGCGGCACGGCTCGGCGCCGAGCTCCGGGACGCTCGATGGCTGAGGTATCTGTTGTATAAGCGCGGGTACGCCGTGCGGCTGGTCGTCGGTGCGCGCGGGCGACCCAGTTTCTTACGGATCAGCGAGACGCTGATCAACGGCGCGAACGAGCATCGGTCGTTCGCCTGGCAAGTGGTGCACGCGCTGCTGGCCGCGGCGCTTGGGACACGTAGATTCGAATTAACTCCAAATGGAGGCAACGCGAGATGAGACGTATGGCGGTGCTCTTGAGCCTCGTCGTGGCATCCACGGCCGGCGCCCAGGGAAGCTTCGAGGGCGTCGTGACCTATCAGATGGGAAATAAGGGCGACACGTGGCAGTACTCGTCCAAGGGCGGCAAAGTCCGCATGGACATGAGCAACGCCAGCATGCCGGGCGGCGTGAGCGCCATCATGGACATGAGCGCCATGACGATGACCATCCTCATGAACCAGCAGCACATGTACATGACGCAGGCGATTCCGCAGACGGCGACGCTCCCCGATTCGATACATGGCAGCGTCACCAAAACCGGTTCCGAGGTGATCGCCGGCGTCCCGTGCGATGACTACGTCGGCACCGACGCCAAGGGCGCGAAGAGTGGGACCATCTGCCTCGCCCACGGCATGGGAAACTTCGCGCAATTCGGGGCGAACAATCCCTTGATGCGGCAATACTCCTCGCGCGTCTCGGGGTTTTCGGGCGCGATGAGCGGCGGCGGCTTCCCCCTCAAGATCGTGAAGGAGGATGGGCAGACCACCATGATCGCGACGAAGGTCGAGAAGAAGTCCCTCGACGCCTCGCTATTCTCAGTTCCCGCCGGATATACCCAGATGCAGATGCCCGCGGGGATGCCCCAGCACTAACCTTGCAACCCGTCGCGTTGGATCACGAAGGAGGTCCAATGCGACGGCTCGTATTTGTGCCTGTATTATTTGCGGTTACGGCCATAGCGAACTCGGCCGTAGCTCAAGATAGCACCAGGCGAGACACAACCCGGGACAGCACGCGGCAGGATACCACGCACCATTACCCGCAGCAGCGGGTCCGCGTGACGTCCCCGGGCGAAGTTGATACGGCGAAGATCCGCGCGCCGTCGCGCCGCGACTCTTCGCTCGTCCGCCACGAGATGCGCCGCGACTCGGCGTCGGCCGGGAGCGACACAGTGGCGAAGCCGGCGAAGCCTCCGGCCGACTCGCAGCCTCCGAAAAAACCGTCCTCCCCGCACTAGTTGCTCAGCCGCGCCGCGGCCCACAGGTTGAGATGTGCTGATCAAGCACCTCGAATACCTCGTGGCGCTCGCTCGCGAGAAGCACTTCGCGCGCGCCGCCGCCGTGTGCCATGTGACGCAACCAACGCTCTCAGCGGGCATCAAACAGCTCGAGGACAGCCTCGGCGTGCTGGTCGTCGAGCGCGGCCAGCGGTTTCGGGGCCTCACGCCCGAAGGCGAGCGGGTGCTCGCCTGGGCGCAGCGCATTCTCTCTGATGTCGACGGCCTGCGCCAAGACGTCAGCGAAACGCACGGCGGCCTGGTCGGCCGACTTCGACTCGGCGCGATCCCGGCGGCACTCCCGATGGTCGCCCTGGTCACTGCGCCATTCGTGGAACGGTATCCCGCCGCCAGCACGACCATCTGGTCACTCACGTCGATCGAGATCCAGCGCGGACTCGATGATTTCACGCTCGACGCCGGTATCTCGTACCTCGACAACGAGCCCTTGGCCCGCGTGCGCACGGTACCGCTCTATCGCGAACGCTACGTGCTGATCACGTCGGCGCTGGGCCCCATGGGTCACCGGACGAGCGTCGGCTGGCGTGAAGCAGCCGATCTGCCGCTCTGCCTCATGACCCCCGACATGCAGAACCGGCGCATCCTCGACGGCCACTTTCGCTCCGTCGGCGCGACGGCGCGCCCCCACGTCGAGGCCAACACGATGGTGGCCCTCGCCTCGCACTTGCGGTTTGGCAACTATTCGGCCGTACTCCCCAAGACCATGCTCGCGGTCATGGGGAATCTCCCGGACATGATCGCGATCCCGCTCGTCGAGCCCGAAGTCTCGCACGAGATCGGGCTCATCGTCGCGGACCGCGAGCCCCCGACCCCCGTCGCCGCCGCCGCCGTGCGAGTGGCTGATTCGCTCGCGCTCGGCGCGACCATCGATAAGCTCGCGTGGCCGAAGACTTAAGCCCGACCCACCCCCTGTTCGGGCTCGGCTACGCGAAACCCGCCCGAACCCGCCAGTTCCTTCGACTCGACGGCGACACCGAGCGCGAGGGCTCGGCCGACGTGGCCGAGGAAGTGCCGGTCGCCATCGCGTACAACAATCGGCCGCATGTCGTGATGATGGCGACGCCAGCAGATTACGAGGATTTCGCGATCGGGTTCTCGCTGACGGAAGAAATCGTCGCCTCGCCCGATCACATAGAGTCGATCACGGTTGTACCGTATAACCAAGGCGTCGAAATTCATCTCGTCATCCCGCATGCCGAGGCCGAAGCGCTTGCGGAACGCGGCCGGCAACTCGTGGGCCGCACGGGATGCGGGCTGTGCGGCGTGCAGACTATAACGGACGCACTACGGCCGCCGAGAACCGTGGCGCCGCCGCGGCAGCCGATCGAGCCCGAGGCCCTCTGGCGCGCGGAGTCAGCGTTGATGGGTAGGCAGACGTTGAACCAAGCGACGGCCGCCGTGCATGCCGCCGCCTGGGTGACGGCGGACGGGACGCTCGAAGTGGTTCGAGAGGATGTCGGGCGACATAATGCGCTGGACAAAGTGATCGGCGCGCTCGCGCGGGCTAAAATTGATGCGAGCCAGGGCTTTATCGTGATGACGAGTCGGGCATCGTATGAGCTGGTCCAGAAGGTGAGTATTGTGGGAGTGCCGTTGCTGGCGGCGGTATCGCGGCCGTCCGGGCTGGCGATACGATTGGCCGAGTCGGCCGGCATTGCCATTGTGGGACTCTTGAGAGGGCGCAGCGCCAACGTTTACACACACCGGGAGCACATATCTCACGCTTGAGCCTCGTGCTTGCGCTGGCCGCGGTGGCCGCGCAAGCGAATGCCCAGCAGGACTACGCCGCGATGATGTACCGGATGCACCACGATGAACGCCCGGTCGCGAACGCGTCCTGGATCGCGCCGCGCGCCGACGTGGACACGGAGACGGTCGCATACGCGGGTTCAACGACGGGTTATCTCGCGCACCCGAAAGGGTCGGGGCACAGCCCGGCGGTCGTGATGATCCACGAATGGTGGGGGTTGAACGACAACGTCCGGATGGAAGCCCGCCGACTCGCCGGCGAAGGCTACACCGTGCT
>Ga0210398_10000370_pt1 | contig 52841 bp, 47 predicted proteins | sample IncBWC4OmetaG_FD_161047 | JGI IMG/M metagenome (GOLD analysis project Ga0210398, IMG submission 161047) | Forest soil microbial communities from Barre Woods Harvard Forest LTER site, Petersham, Massachusetts, United States - Inc-BW-C-4-O | ecosystem: Environmental > Terrestrial > Soil >...
ACTTGTTGCAGGCCGTTCCCACGATCGAAGCGCCGATCACGCACCCGAGCAGCGGCAGGAGTCGTTTGCGCATGATTTAGAAACCCGCGTTGAAGCCGATGGTGAACTGACGCGTCTGGGGATAGGAACCGAAGTCGATGCCTTGCGCCAACGGGTTCGTCGCGTATTGCGTGACCTCGGGATCGAACCCTTTGTAATTGGTGGCCGTGAAGAAGTTCTGCGCGCTCACGTAGAGCTGGGCATTCGTGACGTTGCGCAGGCGGACGTACCGCAGCCACGTCCCCGGCAGGTTGAAGTCCAGCCGAATGTTCTTGCCACGGAGGTACGTGCCGTCCTCCACGAACAGCGTCGACGGCTTCGTCTGGAATCCCAGGTTGTTGGACACCGGCGCGGGGACGCCGTTCGTCCCCTTGTCGAAGTACTCGTCGACGAGCCCGTTCGAGGTTCCATTGTTCTGGAGCAGCATCGCGCGGTTGATATCATAGATCTTGTTGCCGACGCTCCACTGCAGGAATACGGTCAGTCCGAACCGTCCGGCCGTGAAGTGGTTCGTCATGCCACCGGTGTACAGCGGCTGGGCATTGCCGATGATCGTCTGGTCGCCCGAGCTGACCACGCCATTCGACGAGCCGAGGTGGTACAGGTCCTTGTACGCCGGCTGGCCGTTCACCATGCCTTGATACACGTAGCCGTAGAACGCGTCGATCGGCTGGCCGACTTTGAGCACGGTCGGGTTGATGACCGCGCCGTTGCCGATGCCACCCGCGACGTAGGGGTTGATGATGATCGTATCGCCCTGGTTCCCCAGCTTCGTGATCTTGTTGGCGTTCCAGGCGAGGTTGAGGGAGGTCGACCATCCGAAGACACCGGTCAGGTTCACGGTGTTGAGCCCGAGCTCGTACCCGACATTCTGCAGGTCACCAATGTTCTGGAGCTGGCTCGTGTACCCGAGGATCGACGGCACCGGCACATTGAGCAGCAGGTCGTGGGTCCGCTTGTTGTAGTAGTCGGCCGTGACCGAGACCCGGTTCTTGAGGACCGACACATCGATGCCGGCGTCGAACTGGTCCGTCGTCTCCCACTTGAGATCGGGGTTCGCCAGCGTCGTCGGCGCGTAGCCACTCACGCGGCCGTTGCCGAGCGCGTACGTATTGTTGGCGAGCGTCGCGAGGGCGTTGTAGTTGCCGATGTCCTGGTTGCCCGTGCGGCCGTAGCTCACACGGAATTTCAGGTCGTCGAAGACATTCAACGCCCTGAGGAAACTCTCTTGCGACGCCCGCCACGCGAAGGCGGCTGACGGAAACACGGCGTACTGGTTATTCGAACCGAACTTGGACGACCCGTCATCGCGCAGCGTGGCGGTGAACAGGTACTTGTCCCAGAAGCCGATGTTCGCGCGACCGAAGTACGACTCCAACGAGTTGTGTGGCGACCCGGTGAACACGCCGAGGTACGTCGCGGCATTATTGAGCCCGTTCGCCCCGAGGTTGTCCGTATTGAACGTCTGCGACTGACCGGAGATCGACTGCACGTTCGTGCGCTGGAACGTCATGCCACCGATCACGTCGATATTGCTGAACGACCCGATATTGCGGGCGTACTTGAGTGTCGTCTCGTCGAGCCACGTCGTGGCGTCCACTTGTCCGCGACTCCCCTGTCCGCCCAACAGCTCGCCCGGCAACGTCGTCGACGGTGAGTAGAAATCCTGCAACGACGAGAGGTAGTCGAGGCCCGCCGAGTTGCGCAGGGTGAGGTTCGGGAGGAGATCCCATTCGCCGAACAGACCGCCGACGACGCGATCCTGCGTCTCCTGGTTCGTGATCAACCGGGCGGAGGCGACGGGATTGGCGAAGAACAGGTTACTCGCGGGGTCGATCCCGGTGAAGTACGAGCCGGTCGAGGTCCTGACCGGCAAGGTCGGGTTGGCCGACATCGCGTTGATCAGGACGGACGAAACGTCGGCGCCGGCGCCACCGTTCGGCATGACGTCGCCTTGCTCGCGGCTCGCGGTCACGTTCGTTCCGACGCGGAACTTCTTTCCGATGTTGTCATCGAGGTTGAGCCGGAACGAGCCGCGCGTCAGATCGGTGCCGACGATCACGCCTTCCTGTTGCAGCAGGTTGCCGGAGACGAAGTACCGCGTGTCGGGGCTGCCGCCGCCCACGGACAGATCGAGATTGCTCGTCGGCGCGGCGCGGAAGATCTGATCCTGCCAGTTGGTGCCGGTGCCGAACGCGTTGATCTGGGCCGGAGTGTAGAGCGCCGGGGCGCCGAGGTTCGTGCGCGCGAGGTTCGCCACCGTCGCGAATTGCTGAGCGTCCATGAGCGGGAGTTTGTTCCGCACGCTCGAGGAGCCGTAGTAGCCGCTGACGTTGACTTGCGGGGTGCCGGCGCGTCCACGCTTGGTCGTAATGAGAATGACGCCGTTCGCCGCCCGCGCGCCATAAATCGAGGTCGCCGATGCGTCCTTCAGTACGTCGATCGACTGGATATCGTCTGGGTTGAGCCCCGCCAGCGGGCTGAGGCCACTCGGCCCCTGCACCATCAGCGTGCTGGACCCACTCGCCCTCAACTCCTCGGGACTCTGCAGCAACGGGATCCCATCGATCACATACAGGGGATCGTTGCCAGCGGAGATCGAGTTGCCGCCGCGAATGCGCACCTCGGACGCCGTCCCAGGCTGGCCGTTCGACGTCACGACCGTCACACCGGCCGCCTTCCCAGTCAGCGCCTGGTCGAACTGCGGAACCGGCGCTTCCTCGATGTCGGCCGAGGAGACCGATGCCACTGCCCCCGTCAATTCCCGCCGCGACGTCGTCTCATACCCGATCGACACGACCTCGCTGAGTCGAACGGCGACCTCGTGCAGCGAGAAGTCCGCCGTGACGGTCTGCCCAGCAGCCACCGTCACCGTCTGGCTGTCCCGCGCAAACCCGATGCGCGTCGCGCGTATGATGTGCGTCCCCTCGGGCACGGCGTCAATGCGATATTTGCCGTCGGCGCCTGACACCGCGCCGAGCTTCGTGTCGGCCACGCGGACCGTGACGCCCGTGATCGGCTCGCCGGAGGTCGCGGCCGTCACGGTTCCCGTGATCGTCCCGGACGCCATGATCGCGCTCGCCGCTCCGCGACTCATGATCGTCGCTCGTCCGTCCTTGGTGAACACGATGTCCACCGGCGCATCGGAGAGCACGTCGGTGAGCGCCGCCGCCACCGTGATGTCATCGGCCTTGAGGTGCACGATCGCATCGAACGGAATCAGATCCGTGGCGTACGCGATATCGATCCCCGTGCGGCGCGAGATCGCCGCGAGGGCGTCGCGGACGGACAACCCATCGAGATCGAGGGAGACCTGACGCTTGAGCATCGGCGTCCGGCTGACGTCGACGGGGACCATCTTGGTCGCCGAGGCCAGCAGCAGAAACCTCGGACCGCTCACCGTCGCGTCCGCATACTGCTGCTGGGATTCTAGTAGGTGCGCGCCTGAAGAAAGCGCGGCGGCGAGAGCACAGCATCGAACGAGTAGATGCATAGACAGATCCTCTAGTGGTGGCGCGGATGCAGAACGACGGTCTGTCCGTGCCGCTCCTCGCGCAGATCGAGTGACAGCGCGATACGGTCGATCACGATCGGCAGGGACTCGTTAGTGAACGACGCGGTCAACCGACGGCTGCCGATCGAGGTATCGGCAAGCTCCAGCAGATCGCGATCATACCACCGGCGCAACTCGGCAATCACTTCATGGAGCGGCGTGTCCTGGAACACGAGGCGCCCCTCGGTCCAACCCAGGTACGCGGTCACATCGACACCATGCGTCACGGTCAGCACGGTGCGGCCGGAGCCTCGATCGAGTCGGGCCAGGCTGCCGGCCTGGAGCACCATCCCTTGCGACGAATCGACCGCAAACGCGACGGTCCCCTCGGACACGACCACCTCGGTCTCGGCGGACTGCGAATAGGCGCGAACGCCGAAGGTCGTGCCGATATCCCGCACGACCGAGGAGCTGGTGTGCACCGCGAACGGGTGCAGGCTGTCGTGGGCAACCTGGAAGTACCCGTCGCCGTCGAGGTACACATCGCGAGCGGAGTCGCCGAACGCGCGGGCATAGCGCAGGCGGCTCGCCATACCCAGCGCGACCCGAGTGCCGTCGGGCAGTCGCAAGGTCGCATGCTGGCCGCGCAGCGTGGAGACTTCGGCCATCGCATTCGCGTCCATGCGGGCGCGGGCGCGTGGCGTGCCCGCGCGCCACACGGCGAAGCTCGCGCCGGCGATCACGAGCACGGCGGCCGCGACGCGCCAGATGGGGGTCCCGCTATCGCGGATGACAATGGCCGGGGCCGGGCGCTTGGCCCCGTGTATCAATAGAAAAGATGGGCGGTTTCGGACCCTCCGGGCCGCGTCGAACCGCCGCCATCCTTCGTCGACACCCCACTCATACGGCGCCTGCCCGCCGGCACGCCACGCCGCCTCGAGCTCGGCCACTAAGCGCTCACGGCTCGGATCCTGGGCGATCCACTTGCGGACGCCCAAGGCCTCTTCGGCCGTGCACTGACCACTCACATATCGGGTGAGCCGGAGCCCGTCGATGTCTTCCACTATTACAGAAAACCCGCCAGCCCAGCTGAACCTTTACTTCAGGAGCGAGATCGCTCCGGTCAGGACCAGGAGATAGGGTCCGAGCTTGGCGCGTAACGCCTTGAGGGCCCGCCACATCTGTTGCTCGACCGTGCTGACGGAGATGCCGAGGCGGGCGGCGATCTCGGCGTTCGGAAGGTGCTCGTTGCGGCTCATTGAGAACACGAGCCGGCACCGCTCCGGCAGCTCCCGCATGGCGGCGGCCGCCGCCTCACTCAACTCCTGCTCGACGACGGCGCTCTCGGCCTCACACGGCCGATCATCCACCACTTTCGATTGCCGAGCCTCGTATTGGGCCTCGACCTTACCGTGCCGGAGCGATCGCAATGCGCGGTTTCGAGCCGCCGTATACAAATAGGGCGCGCCCGGAACAGGCGCGCCCCCAGTCGATACGTTGTCCCAAACCGTCAAGAAAAGGTCTTGAACCAGCTCACGGGCAGTCTCCCGTGACCCGACATATCCATATACGAGGTCGCAGAGCCCAGTGTAGTGGGTCCTATACGCAACCTCGAACGTCGCTGCCAGTGTCGGCGCATGCGTGACGCCGAGCGGTGAGGCCATGGCAAAATCATTAGCTTCCCGCCCCCGTTACGCAAGAGCCGTCGCCGCTCCGCGGCACGTCGATGTGTCGCTTCGCGCCACTCGACTGGTCGGTTGACCTGGCCACGGCTTCGCCTGGCCTACACAGCGGCGGCCTCCTCTTCTGAGCTAACGCGATGGGGTTTGTGGGCCGCAATGACTTTCTCCGCGGTCTCGTGCGGCACGAAGTCATAATGATCGAACTCCATTGAATAGCTGCCCCGCCCTTGCGTCATGGACACGAGGTCATTCGCGTAGCTCAGCATCTCGGCCAGCGGCACCTGCGCCTTGATCGTCACGTGGTGCCCGCGGGTATCACTGCCACTGATTCGCCCACGTCTGGAACTGATGTCCCCCATGAGCTGCCCGGAATACGTATCGGGTGCCTGTACCTGCACCTGCATCACGGGTTCCAACAGCGTGGGATGCGCCTGTCTCATCGCCTCTTTGAAGGCCAGTGACCCGGCGATCTTGAACGCCATGTCCGACGAGTCGACGTCGTGATACTTCCCGTCGTAGAGTCGCACGCGAAAATCGACAACCGGAAACCCCGCCAGGAACCCACGGTCGGCGGCTTCCCGGATTCCCTTCTCGACCGAGGGAATCCAGTTCCGAGGAATGGCGCCGCCGACTATCTCATCGACGAATTCCACGCCCGATCCTCGTGCCAGCGGCTCGATTTTGATACGACACACGCCGAACTGACCATGCCCGCCGCTCTGCTTCTTGTGCTTGCCTTCGGCATCCGCCTGCCCGCGAATCGTCTCGCGGAATGGCACGCGGGGTGGCTTGAGCGTCAGCGCGACATGATACCGCCGCCGGAGCTGCGCGACGACGACCTCGATGTGCTGTTGTCCGGCGCCCGAGATCAAGAATTCTTTGGTCTGCGGATCCCGCCTGAATCGCACGGCCGGATCGGCCTCGAGGATGCGATGAATGGCGACGCCAATGCGATCCTCGTCGGCGCGTGTCTTGGGCTCGACGGCGAACGTCAGTAACGGCTCGGGCAATGTTGCTGGCGGATAGACGATGGGCGCGGCCTTCTCGCCGAGCGTGTCGCCGGTTAGCGTGTCCTTGAGCTTGGCGATGGCGCCGAGGTCGCCCGCGTGCACTTCTGGAACCGCGACTCCGGTCTTGCCCTGCAGGACCTGCAGGTGCTGCATGCGCTCAGGAACACCACGGGTGACATTTTGCAGCGTTGCTTCGTTCCGCAGCACACCGGACAGGACTTTGAAGCAGCTGATGCGCCCGGCGAACGGGTCCGAGATCGTCTTATAGACGAAGAGCGACACGGGCTCCTCGTCGCTGATTTGGCGCTCGACGTCCGCACCGTCCGACTGCGTCCCGTGCGCCGGCCCCCGCGCCGCGGGCGACGGCAACATGTCGATGATGAAATCGAGAATGTCCGCCGTGCCGATATTGTGCGTGGCTGAGCTCAGCATGATGGGATGCAGCCGCCGCTCGGCGATCGCCGCGCGCATGCCCTTCTTGAGATCCTCGACCGGCAACGTGCCTTGGTCGAAGAACTCCTGCATGAGATCGTCGTCACCTTCCGCGACCAGCTCGACGAGCGCTTCGTGCGCTGCCTTCGCTTTCTCCGCGAGCTCCTTCGGAATCGGGCCAACCTTGGCCTTTCCATCGCCATCGGACGGATACTCGTGCGCTTCCATTGTCACGAGATCGACGATGCCGTGGAACTGGCGATCGGACCCGATCGGCAACTGCACGGGAACGGCGGCGCGCCCGAACGCCTCCTGCACGGACTGCACGGCGCGCTCGTAGTTGGCGAGCTCGCGATCCATGCCGTTCACGATGAACGCGCGCGCCAGGTGATAGTCGTTCGCGTAATCCCAAACGGTTTCCGTGACGACCTGCACCCCCGCCGCGGCATCGACGAGAATGAGCGCCGCGTCCGCGGCAATCAGCGCCCCCTTCGTGTCGCACAAAAATGCCGAGTAGCCGGGAGTATCAAGAAAATTGACCTTATCCCCGTGCCACTCGGCGTATGCCATGCCCGTCTGAATCGAAACGTGCCGTGCCACTTCTTCCTCGTCCCAGTCGGTGACGGCGGTTCCGTCCCCCACTTTACCGAGTCGTGGCGTCATCCCCGCGGTAAAAAGACACGCGGAGACGAGTTGGGTCTTGCCGGTGCCGCCGTGTCCTACGATTCCGACGTTCCGGATCGCATCAGTTACGTACGGTCTCATTTTGTGTCACCCCGGTGGCCGTTCCTTTACCGATATTACTCCGCGATCGCGTATCCGGACAGCATCGTTCGGTTACGCAACAGGTGCGCTGTTGCACGTTGTTGGTACTAAACGAGTTACCTTAGGCACGCTATTTCCATAGCGGAGCCGTCCATATGGACACGCTCCTCCATGACGTCCGCTACGCGGTGCGGAAGCTTCTCAACACCCCGTCCTTCACGGCCATCGCCGTTCTCACACTCGCCCTGGGTATTGGGGCGACCACGGCGGTCTACAGTGTCGTTGATACGGTCTTGATTCGGCCGTTGCCGTTCAAGGACCCGAGTCAGCTCGTGCTGATCCAGTCGACGGATCGCGACGGCACGGCAGACGCCGCGTCCCCACTGGACCTCATCGACTATCGCGAGCAGAACCGCACGCTCAGTGGCATCGTGATGATGAAGTCGCCGAGCTCCGTCAGCCTCCGTCGCGACGGCATGGAGACGATTCGCCTCAACGAAGAGCGCGTCAGCGCGAACTTCTTTTCGGTCCTCGGCACGCAGCCCGCACTCGGCCGCATATTCGCGACGGGCGAAGATGCGCCGGGCGCCCCTCTCGTCGCCGTCCTCGCCTACCATACGTGGCGCGACGACTACAACGGCGATCCGCACATCGCCGGCACATCCATCCGTCTCGACGACACGCTCTACACCGTCGTCGGCGTCGCCCCGCCGGGCCTCACGTATCCGGAGACGCCCGACGTCTGGGTCGCCTACCGCCTGCAACCGTGGGAGATCAGACCGGAGAACCGGGGCATGCACGAGCTGCTCGCGGTCGGGCGACTCAAGCCCGGCACCACGATCGCGGCCGCGCGCGCGGACCTCGAGGGCGTCGCCGTGCGACTCGCCGCGCAGTACCCGAAGTCGAACACCACCGTCCGCGCCCGGGTCGCGCCACTCAAGGCGCAGATGGTCGACCCGGCAAAGGACGCACTCCTCGCGGTCCTCGGTGCCGTCGTGCTCGTGCTCCTCATCGCGTGCGCCAACGTCGCCAACTTGCTGCTCATGCGCGCCGCGGGACGTCAGACCGAGATCGCCGTCCGCACCGCCCTCGGCGCCAGCCGCGGTCGCGTCACCCGCCAACTCGTCACCGAGCACGCGCTACTCACCCTGGCCGCGGCCGCGCTCGGCGCGATCTTCGCCGTGTGGGCGATCGAAGGCGTGCGCGCCTATGGTCCTCACGCGCTCCCCCGCCTGGATGAGTTGGTCGTGAACTCACGGATGCTGTTGTTCGCGGCAGCCATCACGATTGCCACCGGTCTCCTCTTTGGACTCGCTCCCGCGATTCAGGCCTCGCGGACGGACGAAGCCGCGCGCCTCCGCGAGGGCGGCCGGAGCGGCGGCGGCTCGGGCCGCATGACTCGGACCCGGTCAGCCCTCGTCGTGGCCGAGATGGCCCTGGCGGTCGTGCTGCTCGTTGGCGCGGGACTCTTGTTGAGGAGCTTCGCGCGGCTGACACACGTCGACCCTGGGTTCCGCGCCGACCGGGTGATCGCGTTCGACGTCCTGCTGTCGAAGCGCTACGAGCACGACCCCCAGACGAACGCGTTCGCGTCGAGCCTCATCGACCGGTTGCGGAGCTTGCCCGGCACGATCGACGCGGGTGTCACCAATGCGTACCCGTTCGCGGCCATCAAGTCATTCGGGGCGAGCACCTCCTTCAATGTGGTCGGGCAGCCACCCGCCGCCCCCGGACAGGAGCCGACCACAGACCTGGCCGGTGTCTCGTCGGGGTACTTTCGCGCGCTCGCGATTCAGTTGTCAAAGGGCCGCATCTTCACACCGGCCGAAGATTGGGGCGACACGCCTCCGGTTGTCGTGATCAACCAGGCCTTCGCCCGCAAGTTTTTCCGGGGCCGGAACCCGCTCGGCGAGCACATCGTGCTCGGCATCAGCCACACGACGGGACCCAAGCCAACCGATACGTTGACGTCGCAAGGCGAGATCATTGGCGTCGTCGCCGACACGCGCGACGAGTCACTCGCGGACAGCGTCCGACCCTGGACGTATGTGCCGTTCGGCGCACTGCCCTTCCATGTGTCCGGAGTCCTCCGCACCACCGCGGACCCAGCGACGGCAACGCGTGCGATCATCGCCACGGTCGGCGAGCTCGACCCCGAGGTGCCGGTCTACGACATCTCGACGATGAATCAGGCGCTCTCCGCATCGGTCGCCCAGCCGCGCTTCTTCACGGTGTTGCTCGGCGCATTTGCCGCGCTCGCGCTCGCGCTGGCTGCACTCGGGATCTATGGCGTGATCTCGTACTCCGTGAGCCAACGGACGAGCGAGTTGGGCATTCGCATCGCGCTGGGCGCCGCGCCCAACCGCGTGCTCCGACTCGTGCTCGGTGGCGGCATGAGCTTGACCGCCGCGGGGCTCCTCGTCGGCGTGCTCGGCGCCCTTGGGTTTACGCGCGCGATTTCGACGTTGCTCTTCGGTATTCCGCCATTCGATCCGCTGACCTACGTCGGAGTCGTGTTCGGCCTATCGGCGGTCGCCCTCTTTGCCTGCTGGGTGCCGGCCCGGCGCGCCGCGCGCGTCGATCCGGTTATCGCGATGCGATCGGAATGACAGTTCGTCGCTGCTGGGCCGTGGCCTTCACACGCGCTGCGACAACAAGGGTGCCGCTCACGGCGACGGGCACGGTGCTCGACTGTGTCGTCCCGTCGCCCAGCTGTCCGTGATCGTTCGTGCCCCAGCAGTACGCGGTGCTCGATAGAGTGACGCCACAGGCGTGGGTCGTGCCGATGGACACGGTCTCGAACGCGAGACCGCCGGCCACGGGAAACGGCACGAGGCTGCTGCACGGCACCGGGTTCGTTGTGACGCTATCGCAACTCACGATCGGCGCACTCGGATTTCCGAGTTGTCCATACCCGCCCCAGCCCCAGCAGTAGACGGCATTCGCGGTGGTAATGCCGCAGGTCGTGAGCGCGATCGAGTTCGCGCTCGATGTGATGACGCTCCTGAAGACGAGATTGGGTTGCCCCACCGGCGTCGGTATTTCCGTGTTCGTCGTCGTGCTGTCGCCGAGGTTGCCGGCGTAGTTCCACCCCCAACAATAGAGCGCACCCGCCGCGGTGAGACCGCACGTGTACAGCGAGCCGGCGGAGAGTGAGGCGAACTTGGGTGCTCCGGCGATGGCCAACGGCGTCGTCGACAACGGTACGGAATCGGGCGAGGCGGCCAGCTCGCCGACCAGATTCTCGCCCCAGCAAAACGTGGTGCTGTCCGCGGTGAGCGCGCACGTGTGCCAGAATCCCACCGAGATGGCCGTCCAGCGCATGCCACCGGCAACCGCGACCGCCGAGGGATGCCGCAACGTGTCGCCGATGCCGAGCTGTCCGAAGTAATTCTCGCCCCAGCAGTAGGCGATACCGGCTTTCGTGAGGCCACATGCGTGTGACGGACCGGCTGAGATCGCGGCCAGCGGCGGCAGACCCGCGGTCAACGAAGCCGGTACGGAGTCCGTGTACAAACTCCCCGGACCGTCGTTCAGCGTTTGGCCCCAACAGAGCGGGAGCTCGCCGGAGAGGCCGCACCGGAAGAACTCAGCCCCGCTCAGCGCGGTGTAGGTGTGATTCCCGGCGACCGCGATCGGGGTCAGCTCTACCCCGACCGAGGTGCCGTCCCCGAGCGCGCCGGACGTGTCGGCTCCCCAGCAGTACGCGCTGCCGGCCTGCGTCAGGAGGCAGGTGGATTCGTCTCCCGCGGCGATGCCGGATGGCCCTTCCTGCCTGACCGTTGGCTCCGACGCACCCTTATTGGTCGAGCACGCGATCGAACACGCGACCGCGAGACCGACGCAGGTCAGGGGCATAACGCGCATGTGCGCGAAAGTACACTGCCGTACGAGTGGGCGGCTAGGATTGACCCGCGAGAAACCTCCAGCCTGCACGTGTACGGATCAACGTTATGGTCATGTAGCCCGAAAATGTCGCGGCGCCCATCGTTCCCGTGTAACTCGTGGCCAAAAGCGCGACATCGGAATCAACGATCGTCACGCGCGGGTCGCCATACGTGAAGTGCGCGCCGGGCGGCGTCTGGCTGAGCTGTTTTAACACTTCGGCTCTCGACGCCACCTTCCCCTGCGCCACCCAATAGAAGCGCGGGTCATCCGCATAGTACTGCGCCAATCCGGCGTAATCTCCGGCATTCAACCGCCGCTCATAGTCGCGGAACGTTTGCTTGACGCTGTCGGCGAGCGACAGCTGCCCTACGAGGAAGACCATCGCGAAGAGGTGCATGGTCACTCATCCGTCGAATGAGGATCGTACTGCGCCGCGCCCATCACATTGCCTTCGGGGTCCCGAAAGAACAGCAGATGCCCGACCGTCGGGATGAGGACTTTCGGGATAACGATGGACCCGCCGTTCGCCGTCACGGCTGCGGCAACCGCATCGATGTCTTCGACCGCGAACGAGCACTCGGCCGTCACGATGCGCTCGCCGGCCGTGAAAAACCGGCGCTTCTGGAGCGCGCCCCGGATGCCCTGGGACACATCTCGTCCCATGCGGATCTGAAAGAAGTTCGGCGGACCCCAAGGCTCGAAACGCCAGGCAAACACGCGCTCATAGAAACGCTGCGCGCGGTCGATATCGTCGGCGTTGATCGCGAAGTGCGCCATCTGGGCGGGTGTGCGCAACGGGGATGGTTTCGGCATGGCGTCAGAATACACCGGACGGTGGTGAGCCCGCTTGCGCTATATTGACACGGAATGTCGAGATCTCGCCAGGCGGTTGGGCCCGCGATTCGGACCTCGGCGGTCGTCTTCCCGTCGGCGTATACGTTGCACTGGCAGGCGATGGACTGGGCCCAGCTCATCTACGCTTTGCATGGTGTCATGACCGTCCACGCCTCGGGCGGTCTGTGGGTCATCCCGCCCTATCAGGCGATGTGGGTTCCCGCTGGCCACGCGCTCCGCGTGGAGATGGGTGGCCGGGTGTCGATGCGCACCCTGTATTTCCACACATCGCTCTGCTCCGGGCTACCGGCCACCTGTCGCGTGGTCAGGGTCTCGCCATTGTTGCGCGAGCTGCTCCTGCAAGCGGTTCGCCTCCGGACGCTCGACACGCACGAGCGCAGCGAGCGCCACCTGATCGACGTCCTGCTCGACCAACTCGCCATCCTCCCGGTCGCTCCACTGGACCTCCCAATGCCGCGGGATCCACGCGCGGCGCGGGCGGCAGCGCGAGCGCGGGCGACACCGCATGCGCGACTGCGCCTCGCGGAGTTGGCGAAGGAGGCGGGCGCGAGTCCACGGACGCTCGAGCGCCTTTTTCGGGCCGAGACCGGCCTCGCCGTCGGTGCGTGGCATCAGCGCGCACGGATGCTGCGCGCGCTCGAGCTCCTGGCCGCGGGCGAGCAGGTCACACGGACCTCGCTCAGCCTCGGCTACGAAAGCCCGAGCGCGTTCGTTGCGGCCTTCCGCCGATCGTTCGGCGCGACTCCCGGTCGCTACTTCAGCTCACATCGTCCAGGACGCGCTCGCCCGGCCCCACGAAGCACGTCAACTCGAAGGCCCTGAGGTGATGCGCCTCGAGCGCCGGATCGAAACCGGCCACACGCACGCCGCGCAGGGCTAGCCGCTCCGCCGACTCGGCGTACACACCGGCGATCCGGTGCTTGATCACGCCGCCGCCCACATCGCCGGGTCGTAGATCATAGAATCCACCTTCGACTCTCGAGGTCTTCTGAAAGTCGAGTTGCACGTTGTCGAGCGTCACATCGCTCACGCCGCGCAGATACGCACCACTCTCGCCGGCGCAGATCAGGTTATTGAACTGGAGATGCCGGATAGCGCCCACCGGCGCGCCTTCGCTCCGCGCGAGGCAGGACGCGTGAACGGGCTCGCCAGCGCCCCACCAATGGGACTCCTGCAGCTCCGTCGTAATGACCATGTCGGAGAACACGAGGTTCTCCACCAGGCCACCATCGCGCACGTGGACGCAGATCCCCCGGTTGCTCTTCTCGATCGTGCAATTCGTGACCGATGCCATGCGAACCGTGCCCGGCCCTTCCGGGTCGATCTTGATCGCGGCCGACCGTGACGACAGCACGCAGTTCGTGACGGCGATATCCTCGGACGGGCCGTACTCGTTGAACATCCGCGATGCTCTCAGGACAATGTCATCGTCTGCCGCCCGGATATCGCAATTTTCAATGCGCACGTGCCGGCAATGGTCGATCCCCATGCCGTCACAATTCGGCACTTCCCAATCGTTGCGAATGGTCAGGCTCGCGATGCCGAGGTTCTCGCAGCCGACGGTGTGAATCGTCCACGTCGGCGCGTCCCGAATCGTGAAATCCCGCAACCGCGCGCCTATACACTCGACGAGCAGAATAATCCTCGGCCGCCCGTCGGGGTGATCCTTTCCCGGCTTGTCATAGAGCGGATCATAGGGCCCGAGAAACGGTGACGTCACCTTCCATCCACCGGAATCCCGTTCGGTGAAATAGGGTCGGAAGTTCCCGTCGATGACCCCGCCTCCAGCGATCGTGACATCTCGTGCCTTGACCGCGACGATGAGTGCCCCCAGCACCCGGAAGTCATCGCGATCACCACTGGCCTTGAGCGTCGCACCCGTCTCAATGAACAACGTCACGTTGTCCTCGAGCACGATGGTGCCGGACTCGGGCACCATAGCGCGTCACGTCATACGTCGCGAGCGCGCGAAGCACCCGAGGAACGAAGAGCCCGATTCCAGCCGCAATCAGAGCTCTTCGTTGCATGCGGGAAAGCTATCTCAAGAAGTTATCCACGATAAAGTCCGCCACGTGGAACCCTTGCTCGTGCCCGGCATCCTCGTCGGTCCGGTAGTGCTGACCGGCATAGATCCGGCTGTTGGCCGCATCCTGCGCCGCGTCGGTGAAGCTCGTGAACGACCGCGTCACCCCTGGCAGCACCTCTGACGTGACGGCGAACGAGAAATTGTTCGTCGCGAAGAAGTTGATGAGGATCTCGGCCGAGGACCATGCCTCGTCCGCGTGCGCGCCGGGGTACGACGGATCGGGCGTGGTCTTCGTGACGAGCGGCAACCAAGTCGTGTCGGGCACGAGCGCGGGGTTGTGGAGTGCACCCGCTTCCCGGATCGCCGTCACCGGCCGCCAGAAACCATACTGGTACTTCGAGAAGAAGTACGCGATGACGTCATCGGCCAGCGATAGGTCGAGGAGCGCGAACACGCGGGCGGTCTCCTCGGTGTTCAGGTTGTGCCCGATCGCCGCCGTTTGGGTGATCTCCTGCCAGTAATCCTGAATGTTGCCATTCCAGAACTTGCCGGCCTCCGTCTGATCGGCGGTCAAGGCCGTGCCGCCGAGCTTCCCATCGCGCTTCACTTCATTGAAGGCGTTGATGAATGCCTGGCTGGTGAGCGCCGGCGGCGGACCGAGCGGGAACTGCAGAGCGTTCGACAGCACGAACAACTTGACGTTCCCCCACTGCGTGAACTGCGGCTGCTGCTGGAAGTTGGGCGGCATCGGCTGCCACGTGCCCGGCGCGCCCGTCACGTTGAACAGGGGCTGCGTCGCGTCATGGCCATCGTTCGCCCGCAAGGCCAAAATGCTGTCCGCGACTTTGCGGCCGATGCGAACGCCTTCGTTCTTCGCCTTCCCGTCGGGAATCGCCGCGAGCAATGCCTGTTGGATCGAGTCCAGCTGCGGCCGGAAATCTTCGTACAGATTCGCCAGCGCTTCGTGCCCGGCCGAGATCGCCGCGGCATCTTCCGAGGCGCCGGCTGCTACCGCGAGGTTGATCTTGTAGGGCTGATGCCGTTTGGTGATCGAGTTCACCGCGTCATAAATCGACGCATGGAGAATGGCGAACTCCCACGTGGAGTGGATTGTCGGGGATTGCACACCGGCCGTGCGCACGATCTTGAGCACTTCCCGGTTCCACTGAATAACCGGATTGACAGCAACGGTCGAGGTCGCATTCGAGACGGCGAGCGACGGCTTGGACACATTCGACGTCGGTGCGTCACTGCAGGCAGCGAGCGCGCCGACGGCGAGGGGCAACACGAACACACGCTTCATGGGCAGTTACCCTGAGATTGGAGTTGCGCCTCAGACTGCCCGTGCTGCCCCGTTATTCCCCGCGTGACGGAGTGGTTACGCCCTGAGTCGTGCGCCCAGCGAACGTCATTTCGTCGTGAACGTCGCCGTGCCTTCGATCGTGTCCCACACGAGCTGAATCGCGCCACCGGAGCCCTGCGGCACGACATTGATCACGAATTTCTCGACGAAAGGCGAGACGGCCGTCGTGGTCATCGGGATGCGAGCGAGGTCCTGATCCTGATGATACTCGGTCCCCCACTGCTTATTCTGCTTGTTCACGACGAGCAGCCAGGGACCTGACTTCTGCAGGACTGAATACAGCGTGTATGTCCCGGCGGGCACGGTCGTCGAACCGAACACCAGATCCTTGTCGGTGACGAACGTCGTCGCCGCGTTGGCGCCAGTGCGCCACCAATCGTCGTACGGGATGAGCTTGCCGACCACCTGGCGGCCACGCTTCGACGGCCGTCCATAGTCGACGAGCAGGTGCGCGGAACCGATGGTCGCACGGGTCGTATCGCGCGGCGACAGGATGGGCTGCCCCGCGTTGTCCTGGGCCGCGGCCAGTGCGGGCGCGATGAGCGCTAGCAATAGAAGGGATCGCATGGAATCAAGCTGAAGGAGCGTATCGAACGTGACAAGGTCCTTGCCGATCTGACCCGACACCGTGACACGATAGGTCGTTTGTAAAGGACCATGTCCAAGCTCTTCGCGGCGTTCGCCGCGGTGTTGTTGGTTGCCGCGGCACCCAATCCCGGGCCGACGACAGCCACGCTCGTATTCAAGAGTCAGCTCGACACGCTAGGGGCTGCCCTCGACAGCCTGGCGACCGCCGTCCGCGCTGATCGCGCAAGCGACGCCCAGCGCGAGTTCCGTCACGCGCGCAGCGCATACAAACGCGCGGAAGCGTTGCTCGCCTATTACTCGCCCCAGGATGTGATCGCGCTCGAGGGCCCATTGGAGGAGGGCGAAGACGTCTCGCCGCGCCCCTACAATACTCCCGGCGCCTTTCCGATGATCGAGGGCGCGATTTTCCCGCAGCTGCCCGACTCGGGACGTGGGGCGATCCTCGCGCGGATTCACGCGATGCGCGAGCGCATTGCCATCCTGCAGACGTTCATCGCCACGGTCGAGGTCGACGAGGTCGCGATCTTCGATGCCGCGCGGGCCGAGGTCGCGCGAGTGAGCACGTTGGACATCGCGGGATTCGACTCCGATCGCCAGGACGACGCCTTGCTGGATGCCGCGGCCGCGCTCGACGGCGTGAGGGATTTCGTTCCGCCGGACACCAGTGTTCATCGCGCGTTGCGCGACGCCGCCGACTATCTCCGCACGCACGCGACGTTCGAGACGATGGACCGCTTCGCGTTCGTCACGCGCTACAGCATCCCCGCGTCGCACGCGCTCGCCGCGCTACGATCCGTACGGGCGGCAGATCCCATGCCCCGTCTGCGCGCGTGGCGACAGTCGGCGGCGTCCGTGTACGACAGCGGCGCGTTCGATCCGTGGGCCTACTCGGCGCGATTTGCGCGCGTGCCGATGAACCCGCAGGTCGTGACCGCGCTGGGCGCCCGACTCTTCGCCGATCCGCGCCTGTCGGGCCCCGGCACGCGCTCGTGTGCGAGCTGTCACGTTACCACGCACGCCTTTACCGACGCCATCCCGAAACGCACGTCCTTGCTTCCGCCCGCGCCGCCGCCGCCCGGCGCCACACCGGCGCGGCACACGCCTACTCTCATCAACTCTGCGCTGCAGCCCGCGTACTTCGACGACGAGCGCGTCAGAACCCTCGAGCAGCAGATCGCCGCGGTGCTCGCGAATTCTGATGAGATGCGGAGCTCGCTCGACACAGCCGCGTCACGAGTCGGCACCGATTCGAGCTATCGTGCGGCATTCGCCGCCGCGTTCGGCGCGACGCCAGAGCACGCCGTGACACCCACGGCATTGCGCGTGGCGCTCGCCGCATACGTGCGCTCGCTCATCGCGCTCAACTCACCGTTCGACCGCGCCGTGCGCGGCGATGGCGCGGCGATCAGCGAGGCGGCGCGACGGGGGTTTACGGTCTTTATGGGCAAAGGGCGCTGCGGGACGTGTCACTTCGCGCCGCTCTTCAACGGCGTGCAGCCGCCGACCTATCTCACGAGCGATCCCGAGATCATCGGCGTTCCGGAACGCGTGACATTGCACAATGCAACGATCGATCCAGATCAGGGACGGGCGATCATCGATAACGTGAACAGCCATCAGTTCGCGTTCAAGGTGCCGACCGTGCGCAACACCGCGGTCAGCGCGCCGTACATGCACAACGGTGCCTTCGTTACACTCGATGATGTCGTGGACTTTTACGACGCGGGCGGCGGTGTCGGCATCGGCATCGACTTGCCATATCAGACATTGTTCGATCAACCGCTGCACCTCGCTGCGAGCGAGAAGGCCGATCTCATCGCGTTTCTCCGCGCGCTCACCGACACGAGCGGCACCGTTCCGTCTGCTGTGACGATGCGCTAACGGCCGAGGTGAGTCACAGCTTCAAGACGATGGCGTGCCACCGCGCGATCGGGACTGTGACAGTCTCGCTATCGACGACGAGTAGTGTCCCCTCGGCAAGAAGGTCGCTGCACCCACTCAGCGGAGGACACGCATGAAGACAGCAGTTCGCCTGGGACAGGCAGTCGCGGGTGTGATCGCCGGATGTGCACTCAGCATCCCGGTCCACGCGCAGGGAAGTAACGATAACAACACGGCAACGCCGATCAAGCACGTGATCTACATTATCGGCGAGAACCGGACCTTCGATCACATCTTCGGCACGTATACACCGCCGAAGGGATCGACGGTGTGGAACATCCTGTCGGAAGGCATCGTCAACGCCGACGGGACACCCGGTCCGAACTTCTGGAAGGCGCAGCAGTTCATGGCGAGCCAGCCCGGTGCGTACTCGGTGCACCCGCCGAAGACCGGTCCCTTCAAGACGCTGCCGAACGTCAACACCGATGGCGCGCCGACGGATCCTCCGTTTGCGACCGCGTGGGCCGCACACCTGGTCGAGCCCGGCCTGTGGTACGAGAGCTACTATCGCCTCGCGACGGGCGGCACGGGCCAGCCGAACGATCAGGTCGACAACCGCTTCCCGACGAACCTTCCCAACGGCCCGTTCGACCTCACGCGCTGGGTCTCGTACAATGACTACACCTCGAGCCCGGTGCACCGCTTCTACCAGATGGTGCAGCAGCTCGACTGCGACATGAAGGCCGCGACGCCGCAGAACCCGAGTGGTTGCCAGGCGGATCTGTTCCCCTGGACCGAGATCACGCAGGGCGCCGGCCAAAACGGCAAGGCCCAGCCGGCTGGTTTCAACGATGAGACGACAGGCGAAGGCGCCACGTCGATGGGCTACTTCAACGTCGCCACGGGCTCCGCTCCGTACTTCACGGCACTCGCCAACGAGTACGCGATGGGCGACAACTTCCACCAGGCGTTCCAGGGTGGCACGGGCGCGAACCACATCATCCTCGGCTTCGGCACGGGCATCTACTATGCCGACTCCACGGGTGCGCCAGTAACGCCGCCGTCGAACCAGATCGAGAATCCGAACTCGCAGGCCGGTACGAACAACTATTGGGTCGAAGACGGTTATTCGGGCGGCTCGTACATCAACTGCTCAGACGAGACGCAGCCTGGTGTCGGTGCGATTCGTGCGTACGAGAAGCAGCTGCCCTACAAGATCCGCAAGAACGACTGCAAGAAAGGCGCGTACTATCTCGTGAACAACTACAACCCGGGCTATTTCGGCACGGGTGTGGCGGCCCCGCTCGGCGCCAACGTCTTCACGGTTCCGCCGACACGGCAGCCGAACATCGGCCTGGTCATGTCGAACCACGGTGTGTCGTGGCACTATTACGGCGAAGGTTGGGCGAACGGCACCGAGACCGGCGAGGCCAGCACGTATTGCAACATCTGCAATCCGTTCCTGTACTCGACGCAGATCATGACCAACCCCAAACTGCGCGCGAACCTCAAGGACATTACCGATCTGTACAACGATATCACCAACAGCTCCTTGCCCGCCGTGTCGATCGTCAAGCCCGATGGCTTCCTCGATGGTCACCCGGCGTCGTCGAAGTGGGATCTCTACGAAGGCTTTGTGAAGAAGATCGTGCAGATGGTACAGGCCAACCCCGCGCTCTTCGCCCAGACGGCGATCTTCATCACGCAGGATGAGGGCGGTGGGTACTGGGATTCTGGCTATGTCCAGCCGCTCGACTTCTTCGGCGACGGCACCCGCATGCCGCTGATCGTGGTGTCGCCGTTCTCGAAGGGTGTTGGTGTCGTGCACGCGTACGGTGACCACGTGTCGTTCGACAAGTTCGTCGAGCACAACTGGGGCTTGCCGACGATTGCCGCCGACACGCGCGACAATATGCCGAATCCGATCACGACGAAGGCCAATCCGTATGCCCCGACGAACGCGCCGGCCATCACGGATTTCTTCCCGTTCTTCAAGTTCTAATCGTCTGGATCAGTTGGAATGACGGCCGGGGCAGCGATACTTGCTGCTCCGGCCGTTAGTTTTCCCGCCATGCGTCGTCGCGGCTACACGCTGGTCGAGATGCTCGTCGTCTTGGTGATTATGGGCCTGGCCGCCGGCCTCGTGGCGCCTCTGCTGCTGCGTCCGACGACCTACGACCGCCAGCGCCAGCTCACGGCCGTCGTCCAAGCCGCCCGCAACACCGCGGCGACTCGCGGCGAGGTGATCTATGTGCGCATCGAGCCAACTGGCGAGTGGCACATGGAAGGCGGCGGACTCCCGGTCGAGGGCGATGTCGCCCGCGGACGCATGGACCGACTCTCGCAGTCCCCACTGACGCTGATCGTGTCGCCCATCGGCAGCTGCTCATTCGACGTGCGCAGCACCGCCGCTGCTGCCGCTATCGTGAGGCTCGACCCACTGATCTGCGAAATGAAGCTTATTTCCAGTTCATGACGTCAGCGTCTTCGCCTTCGCCGCCGGGTTGCCCGTCGCGGCCTAGGGTCGAGAGATCGAACGACGTCGGGTTGTGCTCCCCAGGGCTCTTATAGATGTAGGGCCGTCCCCACGGGTCGTTGGGAAGATCGCGCCGCAAGTACGGCCCGCGCCAACTGATCGGCACCGGCTCCCGCGTGGGAACCTTCTCCAATGCATCCAGCCCCTGCTCACTCGTCGGGTACGACCCGACATCGAGCTTGTAGCTGTCGAGCGCCGTCTCCAATAGCGACAGTTGCGTGCGCGCGGTGGCGCTCTTGGCCTCGGTGATCCGCCCGAGAATGCGCGGCCCCACGAGGGTCGCGAGCAACCCGAGCACAATGATCACCACGAGGAGCTCGATCAGCGTGAACCCACGTCTCATGACAGTGATGCTACACGGCTGGCCGTGGCATTCGCAAGAACACGTAGCGACATTGTTGCATGCGGTGCCGGCGCGCTTTCACGCTCTTGGAGATCATGGTCGCGATCGTGCTGACCAGTCTCATCGCGCTCCTGGCATTTTCTGCCGCCCAGGTATCGATCGACGCCCGCGCTCGCTTGACGTCGCACTTGAACGACGTCGAAAGTGCCCGTGCCGTCCGCACGTTGCTCACCGATGCGCTTCGAAACGCTCGAATCCCCACTCGCCCAGGCGATCCAGGCTTCGACCTCCAAAACGGCCGCCTGTCGTTCGTCTCCGCGGGCGGAGCCGCGCCGCTCGACCCGGACTACGACTGGCGGATCACCGTAATACCCGATGCGCGAGGCCTCTCGTTCGTCGCCACGCCGCTCGGGCACGCGCCAGCTACTCAGGTGGCATTCCGCGTCCCCGACGTGACTCGGTGGGACGTGCAGGTCCTCGACGCAGATGGCTTGCAGTGGCGGTCCGATTGGACAGAGCCAAAGCTGATGCCTCGCGCAATCTCGATCGCGCTCTGGCACAATTCGGTAACGGCCGTGATGCCGATTCGCGTGGTATTGTCACCGTGATGCGACGCAGCGGGATGACATTGCTCGAAGTCCTGGTCGCGCTCGTCATCTTGACGATGGTCGGCGCGAGCTACCTCGAGCTCTTCTCCCAAAGTCACCGCCTGGTCGGGAGCGCGCGCCAGTGGTCCGACGCGGTCTCGTACGCCCAAGACGCCATGGAGCTCGTCAAGCTCGGCCGTCAACCGGATCCGCTGCCAAACGGCTTTCGCACGCAGGTCACGCGCCGCCCCTGGTTGAGCGGCTACTCGGTAGTCACGGTCTCCGTCTTTCTGCCAAGCGGCCAGCGATTCGACCTCGATCGCCTGACAAAGCCTGACGCGCGGGGGACGGACACATGGTGATGACCCGCAACCGCCGTGGGGTCGCGCTGATTTTGGTTCTCTCCCTGCTCGTGCTGCTCGGTGTCGTGGCCGCCGAGGTCGGATCGCGCGCGCGGGCCGAGGGGCAGATGCTGATCGCCCTCAAGTCTCGCGCCGCCACCCGCTACGCGGCCGAGAGCGGCGTTTTCCTGGCGCGCACGTCGATCGCGCAACTCGTCGATTCGGCGCCGGAAGCGACCGATCGCGCGACAGCCTTTCGCCGTCTCGACTCACTGAACCGCTCACTCCGCCATCAGGCGATCGGGAACACGCTCTTCGACGTCGCGATCCTCGATCTGAACGCCCGTATTGATCTCAACTTGGCGAGCCAGCGCACGCTCCGAAATTTCTTTCACGAGTTCGTCCCCGATGACCGCGCGGCCACCGTTGCCGCGGCGCTCAAGGCGGAGCCCATTGCCCGCTTCGGCGAGCTCGCACGGGTGCCGGGCGGCGACGACGCCTTAGCCCTGGCTGTCGCGCCGTACGTCACGATCTGGGGCGACGGCATCGTCAACATCAACTCAGCGCCAGAGGCCGTGCTGGCCGCGCTCCCGGGCATCGGCCCCGCGGTCGCCCGCACCATCGTACAGCGGCGCGACGCCGGCGAAACGTTCTCGTCCCCGGACGAATTCCGCCGAGCCGGGCCCGGCACGGCAACGCTCGATGGCTTCCCACCCATGACGGTCGCGCCGTCTCGTCTCATGATCGTCAGCCGCGGCTGGCTCAACGGCTCGCCGACGGCACACGAGATCCAGGCCGTCTACGTCATCGTCGGCACGCGCCTCACGCTGCAAAGCTGGGAAGAGCGCGATCGCTAGAACGTCTTGAGGTCGATGCCGTAGATCGCTTGCAGCATGGCCAGCGCGACAAACCCGACGAGCCCGCCGAACGTGATGATGAGCGCGGGCTCGATGAGGGTGACCGCTGTGCGCAGCGCCCGACGCACCTCGCCATCGTACGTATCTGCGACGCGCAGACACATGTCGTCGAGTTTCCCACTCTCCTCGCCAACCGCGAGCATCTGCAACGCGAGCGGCGGGAGTGCTCCGGAGAGCGATGACGCCAACGGGCTCCCTTCGGCGATGGCCCCTGCCGCGCGGTCGATGCTCTCTTGCACGACGAGATTCGAGGCCGAGGCGCGCGCGATCTTGAGGGCGGGGAGCGCCGGCACGGAGCTCTTGAGCAAGAGCCCGAGCGTTCGCGTGACGCGCGCCGCCGAGTACTTGAGCTCGAGATCGCCGAGGTAGGGCCACCCCAGTCGGGCCGCGTGCCACCGCCGCCGCACATCGGGCCGCGCGAGCGCCTGGCGAGCGAGGTACACGCCGGCGGCCACGAGCGGCAGCCACACCCACCAGCCTTTCGTGATGACGGCACTCGCGGCCAGCAAGATCCGCGCGGACCACGGCAGCGTGCCGCCGAGATCCGCGAGCACCACCGCGAATCGCGGGATGACGAAACCGAGCAACACGCCGATGCCGATGCAGGCGACGATGGCCATGAGCGCGGGGTACAAGAGCGCCGATCGCACTTGCCCCTTGAGCTCGGCCGCCTCCTCGAGCTGCCGCGACAGTTGGTCGAAGACGACGTCGAGCGCGCCGCTCGACTCGCCGGCCGAGACCATGGCGACGAACAACGGATCGAAGTACTCGGGGTGGCGCCCGAGGGCGTCCGCGAGTCCAGACCCACTTTGCACCGCGCGCCGCGCCTGCCGTACGGCCTCGGCCAGTCCCTCGTGCGATGCATGCTGGGCGGTGAACGCCAGCACCCGGTCGATCGGCATGCCGGCGCCGATCAACGTGGCGGCGGTGCGGGTCCACAGCGCAACGGCGGCGCCGCGCGAGAGGCGCTTCCCTTCTTTCGTGGCGCTGGCCACGGTCGCTTCGTCGACCGAGACCGGATACAGCTGCTGGCGGCGTAGGCCATCGACTACGACCTGTCTGGATGGCGCTTGGATCACGCCCTCGACCACGTTGCCGTCGGCCGTCGCGGCCCGATACCGGAACGGGACTGTCACTCGTACACCTCGTCCCGCGTGAGGCGCAGGATCTCCTCGGCAGTCGTGAGGCCCAGCTTTGCCTTGTCCCATCCGGCATCGCGCAACGATCGCATACCCTCGGCCTGCGCGACTGCGCGCAACTCGGCCAGTGATGCCTGCTTGACTATTCTCTCACGCAGTGTCTCGGAGAGTGGCATGAGCTCATATAAGCCCGTGCGTCCCCGATACCCTGTGCCCGCGCACACGTCGCAACCCTGTCCCCGACGGAAGCCATCGGGCATCATGACGGCACATGCATCGCACACCATGCGTACCAGGCGTTGCGCCACGATGCCGAGCACGGTCGCCGAGACGAGATACGGCTCGATGCCCATGTCGACCATGCGGGTGACCCCTGACGGCGCATCATTCGTATGCAGCGTCGACAGCACGAGATGCCCGGTGAGCGCCGCCTGGATGGCAATCTCCGCGGTCTCGCGATCGCGCATCTCGCCAACCATGATGATGTCCGGATCGTGCCGGAGAATTGATCGCAGCGCAGCAGCGAACGTCAGCCCGATCTTAGGGTTGACCGGGATCTGCGTCGCGCGCTTCATCTGGTATTCGACCGGGTCTTCGATCGTGACGATCTTCACGCTCGGCTGATTGAGCCGGTCGAGCGCGCCGTACAGCGTCGTTGTTTTTCCCGACCCCGTCGGTCCCGTCACCAGGATGATGCCGTGCGGTTGCTGCACGAGTCGCTCGAAGCCCGCGAGCACTGCTTCGGGCATGCCGAGCGTCGCCAGGTCGCGTACGCCGGCGCCGCGATCGAGGATGCGCAGCACCACGCTCTCGCCGTGCAGCGCGGGTGTGATCGATACGCGCAGATCCAGCTCGCGATCGGATAGCCGCAGGCGAATTCTGCCATCTTGCGCCAAGCGTCGTTCGGCGATGTTCAAGCCCGCCATGATCTTGATGCGACTCAGCACCGCCGCCTGAAATTGCCGGGGCGGGTGCGAGATCTCGTGGAGCACGCCGTCGATGCGGTAGCGCACCTGCAAGCCGTCGGTATCTGACTCCAGGTGGACGTCGCTGGCTCGGGCGCGCAGTGCCTCCAGGATGAGCAAATTCACCAGTTTGATGACAGGCGCCTGGCTGGCCAGGGCCCGCAGATCATCGATGTGCTCTTCTTCGTCGGACAGGACGATCAGGCTGTCGCTGGCTTTGACCTCGGCCGCGGACTCCGACTGTGCCGACATGACGGCCGCCTGGATGTCTTCGGCCGGCGCATCGACGATGGTCACCGGCCGCTCGTACAGCCACGCCAACTCGTCGATGACGGTCGGATCGGGCGGAGCCGCCGCGGCGACGACCAGCGCGCCCGCGTCGCTGATCCCGACCGGCACGAGACAATGCTCCTCGAGATACCTCGGCGAGAGCCGCTGCGCGAGCGCCCCGACCGCCGCCACCCGGAGCTCGGCGGTCGTCATTTCGGCGAAGGTGTGAAGATGCTGTCGAGCGGCTCTTTGAGCAGTGGCATCTTCGCGCGTTCCTGCCGCAGCACCGAATCGGCCTGCTCATCATTGAACACGACGTACGGCGTCAGGAAGATCGCCAGCTCCTGGCGCTGGCGATCGAGGCTCTTGCTCTTGAAGAGCGCGCCGATGAGCGGGATGTCTTTCAGGATCGGAATTCCGCTCTCGATGTCTTGCCGCTGGCCGCTGATCAAGCCGCCGATCACGACGGTCCGCCCGGTCTTGACGATGGCACTCGTTTCGGCCTCGCGCGTCGTGATGATCGGCGAGTTCTGCGCCGCCGCGACCGTCGCGGTCGAGAGCTCGCTCACTTCCTGCAAGAGGCGCAAGGTGACATAGCCGTCGTTGTTCACGGTCGGCAGGACCGTGAGCTGCGTGCCGACGTCGCGATACTCGACGACCTGGTCGACCGATGACGTGATGCCGCTGATGGTCGCCGAGGTGAACGGCACCTCGCTCCCCACGAGGATACGCGCTTGCTCGTTGTTGAGGGCGAGGACGCGCGGGGCGGACACGACGCGGACGTTGGTATGCGACGCGATCGCCTGCAGAATGCTGCGCACGTCGAGCGACGCCAAGCTGACGATGCGAATCCCCAGGCCGCCGAGCGTCGACGCGGCGCTGTCGGAAAAGTTCTGGCCACCGAAGCCGCCGAGCACGCCGCGCGTGCTGTCGCCGGGCAGTCCCGCGTGCGAGTAGAGCTGCCAGTTGACGCCGTACGCCGTGCTCTTGTCGAGGTTGATCTCGGCGATCAGCACCTCCAGCAACACTTGCGGCGGGCGGATGTCGAGCCGGTCGATCGTCTCCTGCAGGATCGAGAAGTTGGGCGGCGCAGTGCGGATCACGAGCGCGTTCGTGGCCTGGTCCGGGACGATCATCGTGCCGCCGACCAGCCCACTGTTGCTGAAGCCGCCCGCACCACGACCCGTGTCCGCGGGCGGCGGCGCCGCGACTTCGCCGGCCGGTGTCGCCAGCCGTTGCTGCACCGACTGCGTCTCCTGCTGGCGAAAGGCCCCCAGGTTGCTCGAGAGGCCTTTCCCTTCGAGCGCCTGAACCCGCTGCCGCGGCGCGGCGCTCGCCACGGTCGCGCCGAACAGCTGACCGAGTGTGGTCGCCAGCTCGACGGCGCTCGCGTGCTTCAACGGCACAACGAACGTGCTGAGTCCCGCTTCTCCCGCTGTTTTGACGTCGATCGGACGGAGCACATCGAGATACCGCGCGACATTGACGCCGCGATCCGTGATCAGCACGGCATTCGATCGGGGCACGACCTCGATGCGCGCGGTCTTGCTTTGCACTTTGGCGAGGAGCTGGACCGCCTCATCGGCACGGACGTAATCCAACGGGACGAGCTGCGTGATCAACCCGAGCGGCGGCGGATTGGAGATCTCCTTTCCCGTGTGAATCGGGCCAGTCGCCGGCCGTTTGTCTTCCGGCATCACTTGCGCGACTGGACCGCTCTGCACGAGCACGAGCCCTTGTGCCTCGAGGATCCCTTCGAGCACCGCGCCCGCCTGGCTGGCCGGGACCGGCTCCGGCGTCTGGAAGGTGATTTTTCGCGGTGGCACATCGGACAGCACGACGTTCACACCCATCGCGATCGCCAGCGACCGAATGACATCGGCCAGATCGGCGTTCACGTAATTGATGCGAATCGTCTGCTGCTGCGCCGCGAGCACGCCCGGCGCGCCGAGGAGCGCCACCACGATGAGGGCCGTGAGCTTTTTCACAACTTCTTGCGTTGAGAGGAAGGCACGTGTAGCACGAGTGGCCCCGAGGGGCGTTCGAGGGTAACGGTCGAATCGGTAATGGCCACCAATCGCGCCCCATCAACGATGTCTCCGACCCGGTGCACGTCGGCTCCGATGAGCGCGATGGCGCCGCGCGGCCCGATCGTGGTCCCGCGCAGCTCGAGCGTCGGCCCGGTCGGACGGGCCTTCGCCTGTGCGGTGACCGGCGCCGGCTTCGCCGGCTCGACCCCGCGACTCTGCGCGAAGATGTTCTGGGCGACGATCGGCTGATAGTTGGCGGGCGCGATGTCCCCGGCGGCCGCCGAGGGCTTCTGGGCCGGCAGTTTGAGCTGCGCGGGATCGACTATGGGCAGCGGGGGCCGCGCGACGCGGAGCCATAAGCCCGACAGCGCGAGCACGGTGGCGGCGCCGAACAGCACTAGCACGGGCGCGAGTCTCACGACCCCTCGCCCGCCGCGTATAACCCATGCAGCTTGACCGTCCAGGTCAGCGTCCGTTGCTGCTGGCCGCCGACGTCATTGATCGATGCTTCGGGCGTGTCGATGCCGGCATTGACTTCCACTTCGTCGAGCACGAGCAGTTTGTCGCCGTGCTCGAGCCGGGAGAGGAAGTCGACCAAGCCGCTGACGCTGCTCGTGCCGGACAGCTCGACTGGGATGGCCAGCAGTCCGGGTCTGTCCTTGTGCGCCTCGCCCGCGACGTCGATCCGTTGCAGTGCGACCGCGCTCGCCTGGGCGTACCCTTGCACGACATTCTGCAGCGTCGACGCCGCGAGCGCCGGTGTGGACCCGCTCACGAGCCGGTCCTCGTCGGCCGCGAACGCGACCCGCTGGGCATCGAGGGCGTGCTTGAGCGCGTCAGTGCTCGCCACGAGCGTCGACAGCCGTACCCACTGATCGCGGCTGGCCGAGTATCCCGTCTCGCGCTCTGCCCAGTGATCGGTGAACGGCAGCACCACGCCGGCGATCACCAGCACCACCGCGCTGACGATCGCTCCGCCTATCACCACCCGCCGCTCGCGGGGTTTAAGGCGCTGAAACGAATCGAAAGGCGAGCGCGAAACTCTCATACGACTGATGACCGACCTGCGCGTGATCCATGGCCGACAAGAAATGCACGTCCTTGAACTCTGGCGCGGCGCCGAGGCGGGCGATGACGTTCGACGCGTTCGGCGCGTAGCCATCGAGCTGCCAGTCACTCCCCGAACCGCGAATCCCCCTGACGAACGCTCCAGGGGGCAACTGGCGGGACAGCGCCAACAGCACGCTCAATCGCGCCGGGCGCTCCGCCTCGATCTGGCGAATCGCGCGCGAGCGCTGGGCGTGCGCCTCGAGCTCGGTCTCGAGCGCGAGCGCGGGCGCGGCCTGCTGTTTCAACGCCGGGAGACTGGCCTCGATCTCGTCGGCCGCTCGTGCCCGCCAGGAGTCGAGCGACGTCAACGCAAATACCAGTGCGAGGACACAGGCGGCAGTCGCGGTTACGAGCTCCCGTCGCTTGCGCCCCGTAATCGCTTTCTCGTGCGCCGGAGACACCAGCGTCTCGGCGAACGCCACCGGCGCGTCACCCTCGAGCGCGGCGCCATAGGCGGGCAGGAACGCGGCCGGCACGTCGCCGATCGCGGGCACGGTGATCGTCGTCGTGTGCGCGCCGTCTTGACCTCCGAACACGCGCCGCGCGGTGATGATCTTGCCGCCGCTCAGCTCCATGTACGCACCGTCACCGAGGTCCACGATACCGTCGGTGATCCCGGCATGACCCAGCGCGCGGGCCAGTGACACAGGCGCGGGCTCGATGAGATCGACGGGCGCGATGCCCTCCAGCGCGCGGACCCACTCGGCGAGCGGCTCGTCCTGTGCCGCGAACACGAGGTCAGAGTCCGCGCGCACGGCCGGCACGACACTGAGGGAGCGATCGGCGAAGAACCGCTCGGGCTCGAGCAACAGGATATTGCGGCGCTCGGCCGCCGACAGCGCCGGCAGCTTGACGCGTTTCGTGACGAGGAGCGACAGGTCGATGGCGACCGCGATCCGCCGCACGCCGTTCGTGTGTACTTCGAGCGCGCGGATCGCATCGTCCTTGTGTGAGCGATCGTAGGCAATCTCGAAAACGCTCGTGTGCCGCCGCGGCCACCCGTCGACGCGTACGCCGCGAATGACGCGAGCGCTGAGCTGCAATCCGAGTCGCGCCATCATAGTTGGGATAAGATGCGTTCGGGCTCGGGCACCACCCGCCCGTGTGGCAGTCTCGTTACACGAGCGGTCGAGCCTGCTCGTCTCTGGCGGGTCACGGTACGGTTCGCCATTGTGTCTGGATGCGACTCTCCATTGCTCTCGTAGCGGGCGTCGTCCCGCTCCTTCAGGCCCAGACCACGACGGGGCCTCTGTTGCTGCAAAAGCCTACCATCAGCCGAACGTCGGTCGCCTTCGCCTATGGCGGCGACATCTGGACGGCGCCGCGAACAGGTGGCGCGGCGCGCCGTCTGACCGCCGGGAATGGCGAGGCCTCTGACCCCTCGTACTCGCCAGACGGCTCGTTGATCGCCTTCACGGGCACGTATTACGGCAACACCGACGTGTACGTCGTGAGCGCCGATGGCGGTGTGCCCAAGCGTCTCACGTATCACCCGGCGCCGGATGGCGTGGTTGGCTGGACGCCGGACGGCAAGCGCATCGTGTTCCATTCACCTCGGACCAGTTTCAGTCGCTACGCCAGGCTGTTCACGATCTCGAAGGATGGCGGCCCGGCGACCGAGCTTTCGCTGCCTCGGGGATACAGCGGGGCGTTCTCCCCTGATGGGTCTCGTCTCGCGTACATGCCGAACGATCCGGCGAACGAGATCTGGAAGCGGTATCGGGGCGGCGAGACGTCGGAGATCTGGCTCGTCACAATGTCCGACGCATCGATCGAGCGTATCCCGCGGGAGAATAGCAACGACAGCTGGCCGATGTGGATCGGCAATTCCGTCTACTTTTTGTCAGATCGCGACGGGCCGACGACGCTCTACGAGTACGACACGCACGGCAAGCAGGTGACGAAGGTCATCAACAACACGGGCCTCGACATCAAGTCCGCATCCGCGGGCAGCGACGCGATCGTGTACGAGCAGTTCGGCTCGCTGTTCCTGTTCGACCCCAAGACCAAGCAGTCGACGCAGATTCCGATCACGGTCGAGGGCGATCTGCCGAACGTACGTCCGCACTACCTGCCGGCGGCGCCATCGATCAGCGCTGCCAATATCTCACCGAATGGCGCGCGCGCCGTATTCCAGTCCCGTGGTGAAATCCTCACGGTGCCGGCCGAGAAAGGCGATGTCCGCAACCTGACGAACACGGCCAGCGTGATGGAGCGCGATCCGGCGTGGTCGCCGGACGGCCGTTCGATCGCTTTCTTCTCCGATGCCACGGGCGAGTACACGTTGCACATCGTCGCGCAAAACGGCACGGGCTCGCCGCGCTCGATCACGCTCGGCGATGCACCGTCATACTACTACTCGCCCGCATGGTCGCCCGACAGCAAGAAGATCAGCTACTTGGATAAGCGCCTGAACCTCTGGTACCTGGACGTCGCGACCGGCAAATCGACGAAAGTCGACACCGATCCATACGAAGCACCGTGGCGCTCGCTCGACCCCGTCTGGTCACCGGACAGCAAGTGGATCGCGTACACGCGCAGTCTGGCGAATCACTTCCATGCGATTTTCCTGTACTCGCTCGAAACCGGAACGGCGACACAGGTCACCGACCCATTGAGCGACGTCAGGTTCCCGGCGTTCGATCGGAGCGGTGACTATCTGTACTTTACCGCCAGCACGAATGCCGGTGCTTCGGCGGGCTGGCTCGACATGACGAGCTATGATCGCCCTGTGACGCGCAACTTGTATCTCGTGGTCCTGCGCAACGACAAGCCATCACCGCTCACGCCGCTCTCGGACGACGAGAAGGCGGATACGACGAAGGCGGCGGCCGATACCACCAAAAAAGCTGCGGCGCCGGCGTCGACTGATGTTCGGATCGATCTGACCAATATCAATCAGCGCGTCTTGGCGCTACCGCTTGGTGATCGGCGTTGGAGCGGCTTGGTCGCGGGCGCGCCGGGCACGATCTACGTCCTCGAGACCGTCGACAAGCCGCCGATGTCGACCGAGGACAACGCCGGGACACGGCAGGCGCTGTACAAGTGGGACCTCACGAGTCGTAAGCTCGTGAAGCTGGCCGATGGCATCATGGGCTTCGACCCGGGCGGCGACGTCGGCGAACGCCAACCGACGACCTTCCGCCTCTCGGCCAAGGGCACGAAGATGCTCTATCGCGCCGATGGCCAGTGGATCATCGCCGGCGTCGACGGCCCGCCGAAGCCGGGCGAAGGGACGTTGAACCTCGGCGACGCCCAGATCGCCGTCGATCCACGCGCGGAATGGAAGCAGATGTACCACGAAGCGTGGCGCGTCGAGCGGGATTTCTTCTACGATCCGCACTACCATGGGCTCGACCTCGGCGCCGCCGAAGCGAAGTACGCGGCGTACGTACCGAACCTCGCGAGCCAGCAAGACCTGCGCTATCTGCTCACCGAAGCGCTCGGCGACCTCACGGTCGGCCACCTGTTCATCTTCGGCGGTGAGGATCCGCCGCTCACGCATCCGCCGCGTACCGGCCTCCTCGGCGCCGACTACGCCGTGGACCACGACCGTTATCGGTTCGAGCGCATCTACTCGGGCGAGAACTGGAACCCGGAGCTCCGGGCACCGCTCACCCAGCCGGGCGTGAACGTCGCGGTCGGCGACTATGTGATTGCCGTCAACGGGATCGACGTGCGCGCCACCGAGGAGATCTATCGCGCGTTCGAGGCGACGGCCGGCAAGACCGTTGTGCTGCGGGTCAGCAAGGACCCGTCCGGCACGAACGCACGCGATGTCAGTGTGGTGCCAGTCGCCAGCGAAGCGGGGCTCCGGAACTTGGCCTGGATCGAGGACAACCGCCGCACGGTCGATCGCCTGAGCGGCGGCAAACTCGCCTATGTCTATCTCCCGAACACGGCGGGCGCGGGATACGCGAACTTCACGCGCTACTATTTCGCGCAGACGAACAAGCAAGGCGCCGTGCTCGATGAGCGGTTCAACGGCGGCGGATCAGTGGCCGATTACATGATCGAAGTCCTGCATCGCCAGCCACTCTTCCGCGAGATGACCCGCGACGCCACAGATTTCACCTCGCCCGTGGGCGCGATCTACGGCCCGAAGGTCATGATCACGAACGAGTACGCCGGCTCGGGCGGCGACGCGCTCCCGTTCATGTTCCACGAGACGAAGGTCGGGCCGCTCGTCGGCAAACGTACCTGGGGCGGCTTGGTCGGCATCTACGACTATCCCGTGCTCATGGACGGGATGACGGTCACGGCTCCGCGCGTGGCGCTGTATACGACACGCGGTCAGTTCGAGATCGAGAACCACGGCGTCGCGCCCGACGTCCCGGTGGAGCTCGACCCGGCCCAGTGGCGCGCGGGACACGACACGCAACTCGAGAAGGCCGTCGCGATCGCGCTCGACTCGCTCAGCAAGAATCCGCCGATGGTCGTCAAGCGGCCTGCGTATCCCAACTATCACGGAGGGACGCCGACGGCCTCGGCGACTACGCAGAAGCAGTAAGCGCCGCCAGCTTGAGAACCGTATTCCAGTTACGGCCGGTCCCAGCTCCGATGGCCTTGTCTATCATCGCCACCGTCAGCTTGGACCGGCCTTGGCCGTCGGGATAGTAGATGTATGCGTGACGCCCGACCCCGAGCACCCGTTCGGGACCTTTGATCGCCGCTTGGAGCGCAGCGAACGCCTTGGCGCCGGGCGCTGTCTTGAGGCAGAACATGATGAGACGGGCGGGATCGCGTTTGGCCTCGGCGGGAAATGGATTCTTCGCGATGATCGCCCGCCACTCCCCGGCGCTCCTCACGTGAAAATCTGTGCGGAGCCCGAGCCGTTGTTCGGCCTCACCCTCGAGGAGCGCCTCGAGCGTGGCCGACGTGTGTGCGTCGGCCTCGAACACGAGATTCCCGCTGTTCAAGAGCGTGCGCACCTCGCCGAAACCCAGCGCGGTCGCGAGCGCGCGCAGGTCGGCCATGGCGACTGCGCGGTGGCCCCCGAGATTCACCCCTCGCAGGAGGGCGATATGTGCCATCGCCATAGAATATGTGTAGTTTGAGCGCATGGCCACGGCCGTAGATCGTCCGCCGCGCGACGACGAGATCGACTTTTTCGGCGTCACGCACGTGGGCGCCATCCGCACGGTCAACCAGGACAATTTCCTGATCGCCTCGATCCGCCGAAAGGTCGAGGCGCATCTCACGAGTCTCTCCTCCCTCGACCGCCTGCCGCTCGAATCCGAACGCATCGCCTTCCTGGCCATGGTTGCCGACGGCGTCGGCGGCGGCCCCATGGGCGACGCCGCGAGCCGGTTCGCGGTCGAGGCGGTGACGCAATATGTGACCAAGTGCATTCGCCTCTCGGCCGTGGGTGACGGAGGTGGAACGAGCGACTTCCCGCGCGCCCTCGAGACCGCGGCGCGCGAAGTGCATCTGGAGTTGTTGCGACAGACCGAGACCGACCCGACCCTCGGCGGGATGGCGACGACGCTCACGCTGTGGATCGGCATGTGGCCCCGGTCGTATATCCTGCAGGTCGGTGACAGCCGGTGCTATATCCTCCGCGACGGCGAGCTCACACAACTCTCGCGCGACCAGACCATGGCGCAGGATCTCATCGACAGCGGCATCTTGTCGCGCACCGATGCGTATCGGACCCGCTGGGTCAATGTGCTCTCGAGCGCGATTGGCGGGTCGCAGAACACGCCCGTCGTGAGTTACTTGCACCAGATGTGGGGCACGGTCGGATTGCTGTGCAGCGACGGTCTGACGAAGCACGTGTCGGACGAACGGATTCGTGACCGGCTTCTGACCATGACCTCCGCCGAGCAGGTCTGCAACGATCTCGTGCAGGACGCGCTCGACGGAGGGGGCACGGATAACATCACCGTCGTCGTCGGCCGGACGGTCAGGCGCGACTAACGAGTGTGACGTAAATGCAACCTTCCACGTCCAATTTCAGCATGAACGAACGACTCCGAAAAATCACCCATAAGGGTGTCTCGATCCTCTACACCGACTACACTGGCTATAGTAGTTGGGATGATTGGAGAGCATTAATCGAAGCCGAGCGGAAGATCATGCCGAATGAGCCCTTGGGTTCGGTGCGGGCGGTGGCGATCTTCACCGACTCACGGTTCACGACTGAAGTCTTCGAGGCGATCAAACAGCTCGCCGTGGCGAATCGGCCGCACATGAGGGCCAGCGCGCTCGTGGGACTGAGCTCGTTACAAAAGACCGCTTTTCTCAAAGCGATCGAGCGCACGTCGGACCGGTCGTTCGGCTTGTTCGACACGGTGGACGAGGCGCTCGACTGGCTGGTCGAGCAGAAGTAAATCAACGGTGATGCGAATCGCCGCAGCCGCACTCCTCGCGCTGGCCGCGTCGGCGGCCGCGCAGGATTCTCTCTCCGCGGACAGTCTCGCCGCACGCAAAGCCCGATTTGCCGCATCGCTGAAATACCAGACGGGCGATGTCCAACTCCATGGCGGCATGGCGACGCTGCGAGGCGTGGGCGGGACGTACCGGTTCCTCGATGGCGAGCAAGCCGGCAAGGTTCTCCGCGCCTGGGGCAACCCCGTCAAGGAAAACCCGCTGGGCATGCTCGTCCCTGCGGAGATGAGCCCTGTCGACAGCGGCGCGTGGGCGATCGTGATCACGTACCAGGACGATGGCTACGTGTCCGACTCCGGCGCGTCCCGGATCAACTACGACTCGCTCCTCACGCAACTGCAGAAGTCCGCACGCGACGAAAACCCGGAGCGCAAGAAAGCGGGCTACCCGACGTTCGAGGTCGTCGGGTGGGCGCTTCCGCCGCGCTACGATGCCCAGACAAAGAAGCTCTACTGGGCTGAAGAACTGAGCTTCAACGGCGACACCGTCCACACGCTCAACTACAAGATCCGCGTCCTCGGCCGCCACGGCGTGCTGGTCCTGAACGCGGTGTCGGCAATGAACCAGCTGCCGCTCGTTCAAGAGGCGACGCCGGCCGCGCTCGCGATGGTCGAGTTCAATCCCGGCAATCGCTACGCGGACTTCGTGAAGGGCAAGGACCACATGGCCGCCTACGGAGTCGGCGCGCTCATCATTGGCGGGATCGCCGCCAAAGCGGGACTGTTCAAGTTCTTGATCCCGATCTTGCTCGCGGCCAAGAAGCTGCTCATCGTCGCCATCGCGGGGGTGACGGCCTTCTTCCGTCGCTTCTTCGGCGGCAAGAAGAAGCCGCCGACAGCCCAGGCTTAGGACGCGCCAGGACCCAGCAGCGACCGCCCGGCTTTCGCCCCAGTGTGACGCCCATGGTCGATGGTCACGACGCCATTGACCAGAACCCACTCGATGCCGGTGGGAAATTCCATCGGCTTCTCGTACGTCGCCCGATCCTCGAGCTTGTCGTAATCGAAGATCGTGACGTCGGCCCAGTTGCCGATCGTGATCGTCCCGCGATTCGCGAGCCGCAGCCGCGTCGCCGGCCACCCGGTCATCTTGCGCACCGCTTCGCTCAGCGTCAGCACGTGGCGCTCCTTCACATACCGCGCGATGACCCGCGGGAAATTCCCGAAGCTCCTCGGATGCGGCAGCCCGGTCTCATCCGGCACCCCAATCTGCACCACGGCGCCCGCATCGCTCCCAATACTCGTCCACGGGAACTTGAGCGCGGTCTCGATATCTTGTTCGCCCATCATGTGATAAATCGCCATGACGCGATCATGGCCTTGGGCCACGAGATCCCACGCGGCATCGGCCGGATCCTTTCCGGTCTCCTTCGCGATCTGCGCGATCGTCTTCTGCTCGTACTTGGCGTTGTCGGGGTTGCGGGCATTGACGAGGACAACGCCATCCCAACCGCCGGCGGCCTCGATGATGTTCCACCATCCTGGCGACCCGGTAACGATCTCTTTCTTGAGTCTCGCTCTCACGGCAGGACGCGCCAGCCGCGCTTTGAGCGAGTCGACGCCGCCTTCGTGAGCCCAACTCGGGATGGTCGCTTCTAGTCCAGTTCCGCCAGCGGTATAGACGTACAGATCGGCCGCGACATCGACGCCTCTCGCACGGGCGGCATCCACTGCGCGCCCGACGGAGTCCATTAGGATGCCCCATCCGGGCCGATACGCGACCTTGAGATGAAAAATCTCGACGGGCAACCCGGCTTTCTCGCCAATGGTGATTGCCTCGTTGACCGCTTGAACGACTTCTTTGCCTTCTCCGCGAATGTGACTGGCGTACAACCCACCGTATGCCGCGGACGCTTTCGCGACTTCGATCAGCTCGTCGGTGGAGGCATAACTCGATGGCGGGTATATCAGGGCGGTCGTCATGCCCATGGCGCCGCCGCGCATGGCGGTGTCCATGATGGCCCGCATCGCGGCGAGCTCCGATGGAGTCGGCTTGCGAGCCGACTCGCCGAGGATGGCTTCCCTTGCCTGGGTCTCGCTGAAGTAACTGCCAAAGTTGATGCTGATCCCTTGCCGCTCGAGCGTCGCGAAGTACTGTCGCACGCTGTCGGCGGGCCACGGCGTGCCACCTTCGCCCCCGATGGCCGTCGTCACCCCTTCCTGCAGCTTATTCTCGGCCCGCCCGCTCTCGAGCAGCGTGGACCCGGACTGGTCCATCGCGTCGATCCAGCCCGGGCTCACGTACTTTCCGGACGCGTCGATCTCGACTTTCCCATGTTCGGGCACGACGCCGATCTTCACGAACTTGCCGTCACGAATCGCCACGTCCGCGAGAATCCACGGATTCCCTTCCCCATCGAGCACGCGCCCGTGGCGAATGACGACGTCGTAGCTGGTGTCGGTCCCTTGCATTCCCAGCAGGGCCACGCAGAGAACAAGAGTGCGCATTAGTCTCCGAAGCTAATTCCCATTTCGCGGGCGGTGAGCACGGTATCGCTGCGCGGATCGACCCGCTTGGGTTGCGCGAGCACCTGCTCGATCGGGATAGTCACGATGCGCGGCGACTGGAGCGCAACCATATGTCCCCACTTCCCGTCGGCGACCGCACGGACGGCCGCGCCGCCGAATCGGGTGGCGAGCAGTCGATCGTACCCGGTCGGCATGCCGCCGCGCTGGAGATGCCCGAGCACGAGCCATCGGGTCTCTTTCCCCGTCTTCTCTTGGATGAGCCGCGCCAGCGGCCCCGCTACGCCGCCGACGCTGGTGGTCGCGGATCCCCCCGTGGGATACGCGCCTTCGGCGACGACGATGATCGAGAAGAGGCGCCCGGCGCGATCGCGCTCGCGGACCTTCTCGCAGACGCTGTCGATGTCGTACGGGATCTCGGGGATGAGAATCACGTCGGCGCTAGCGGCGAGCCCGGTGTGCAGCGCGATGAAGCCCGCGTGACGCCCCATCACCTCCATCACAATCACGCGATCGTGACTTTCGGCCGTGGTATGCAAACGGTCGACGGCCTCAATGGCTGTATTCACCGCGGTATCGAATCCAAACGTCGTGACGGTACCACTCACATCGTTATCGATCGTCTTCGGCACCCCGATGACGTGCAACCCTTTCTCGTGCAGGCGCTGGGCAATCGCGAGCGACCCGTCGCCTCCGATCGTGATGACGGCGTCGATGCCCAGATTGCGCGCGTTGGCGATGAGCTCGTCGGATCGGTCGGTCGTGATCCCCGCGCGCTCGTACTTGAGCGGGTTGCCCCGGTTCGTCGTGTGGAGGATCGTGCCACCCAGGTGCCCGATACCGCGCACGGACTCGCGGGTGAGCGCGACGACGTCGTCCTCGCCGAGGAGCCCGGCAAATCCACGTTTGATGCCCAGCACTTCCCAATCGCGGTTGACCGCCGCCAGCACCGCGGCGCGGATCACCGCGTTGAGCCCCGGGGCATCGCCGCCGCCTGTCGATAACGCTACGCGCATCTCCGAATGTTGCACGAGCACGAGGCTCGAGCCAAGGAGTATCGCCAGGGCAGCGATGACCGAAGCGATCACGCGGCCGCCGACTCGGGCGAGCGCTCGCACGTCCACGGCGAGTCCGAGCGCGGCCATCGAGAGCACGGTGAGCATCGTGGCCACGGTCCGGAGCGGCACCGGAAGCCAGGCGGGCAGCAGCCCGGCTGTCCGGGCGACGCCCATGAGCACGAACCCCACCACGAACCACGGAACGAGCCGGTGCATGCCGGGTCTCTTGCCGCCGCGCGCGAGCGATAGGGCGATGACCACGGGGCCGAGCATGAGCACGCGGGTGAGCTTGACGATCGTGCCGATCTGGGCGCTTGCGGCGGACACCGGGAGCGTAGCCGCCAGGACCTGCGGGACGGCGTACACGGTCAGTCCAGCCAGCGCCCCGTACTGGATCTCAGTCAACCCTAGGGCACGACCCAGCGCTGGGAGTCCCAGCACCGCGGCGACGCCGAGCACCGCGGTGAACGCGATCGACGCCGCCACGTCGTCGCCATCGGCGTCGATCACCGGGGCGATGGCGGCGATGGCCGAGTTGCCGCAGATCGCGTTGCCAGTGGCGACCAGGAGCGCTAGACGATGGTGCAGGCCGAGTGCCCTGCCCGCCGCGTAGCCCAACACCAAGGTCACGGCGACAATCACGACCACTCCGCCGAGGAGCCTCGGCCCCGCTCGGGCAACGAGGGCGGCGTCGACCGAGGCGCCGAGGAGTACGACGGCGACCTCGAGGAGGAAGTGCCCGCTGATCCGTATGCCGGGCAGCCAACGATCGCCAGGCTTCCAGACGGTCCTCACGACCGCGCCGAGCACGATAGCAAGGACGATCGCGTCGACGTAGGCGCCTTGGAGAACCCAGGCGACCGCGGCGATGGCGGCGCAGAGAGCGATGCCAGGAATCACGCCGCCAAATTTGAGTCCGGGCACCCAAAGGAGATACTGATATATTGATATCACTCACATAAGTTGAGCCTATGGATCTAGACACCCTCCAAGTATTCGCCGTGGTCGCTCGAGAGGGCTCGTTCACGAAGGCGGCGGCTGTCCTCGGCGTCAGCCAACCTTCGATCTCCGAACGCATGCATCGTCTCGAGGCGCAACTCGGGACCCCGGCGTTCGTCCGCCGAGGACGAGGGGTCGGCCTGACGGCAGAGGGAGGAGCGCTGCGTGCGCTTGCCGATCGCGCCCTGGCACTCGCACGAGAAACCGACGACCTCGTATCGGGTCTCGCGGGCCTCGACCGCGGTTTGATCCGCGGAGCCGCGAGCACGACGATCGCGGGCTACGTGCTGCCCTCCGCCATCGCGCGCCTGCGCGCCAAGCACCCGGGCGTCGATGTCGAGATCGCGGTGGGCAACACGGCCGAGATGGCCGACGCGGTCGAGCGCGGCGACTCCGGCTGGGCGCTCGTCGAGGGCCCGGTCGCCGAGTCGCGCCTCGCCATCCGTCGATTTCGCGACGATGAGCTGATCCTGATCGTCGCCGCCTCGCACCCATGGGCGCGCCGACGGCGCCCGATCGCGCCATCGGCGCTCTCGGACGAGGCGTTCATCGCGCGCGAGCCCGGCTCCGGCACGGGTGCGGTCGTTGAGCGCGCGCTCGTTGGCGTCGGGATTCAGCTCACGCCGCGCGTGCGGATCGCCGACTCGCGCGGGATCGCCGAGGCCGTCGCGTCGGGCGCGGGTGTCGGCATCGTCTCCGAGCTCGTCGCGGCCCCTCTCCTCCAGTCAGGTCGACTGGCGCGCGTCGCGATCGCCGGCCTCTCCCTCGTCCGGCCGCTGTCGCTTGTACACCTCCCGGGTCGTACTCTCGGCCGGCTCGATCGCGAGTTACTGTCGCTCGTCTAGACGCTGTCCCACAGCAGTCTCGCCTCCTGCGCGATGAGATCGGGTTGTTCCTCGGGAAAGAACACTTTCGCCCCCTCGATGCGTCGCACGCCGTGGGAGTGCTTGAACGCGTGGTCGAGCCAGTCCGGGCTCGCGGGCGAGAAGATGGTATCACCGGTGCCCCACAGGATGCGCACGGGGACCTGGGACTGTTGCAGCGCCGGCACGATTACCGTCAACGGATTCTGCTCCAGCGCGAGCGCATAGCCGTGGAGCTGGGCTTTCCGCAGCGGTGAGGCCAGGAGCGGCGTGAAATAACAGTCGATCGCCTCGTCGGTCGGGTTCTCAGGGTTCTGCCACGCCAGGCGTCCGATGCCTTTCGGCGAGCGCGCCAGCGCTTTGTCGGCCAGTTGCGGCGCGATGACTTTGTCGGCGAACGTGCCCGCGCGGGACAGCGTGATCACCGGTTGGAACGCCGGCGGTGGGCTGTCGATGACGACGTCGCAGTTGGTGAGCAGCAGGGTTCGCACCCGCCACGGATATTGCGCGACGAAGATCTGCGCGACCGCGCCCCCGCTGTCATTCGCGACGAGGTCGACTCGCTTGATCGACAACCGGTCGAGTAGGGCCGCGAGCATCGCGGCTTGCTGGCCGGGCGCCAGATCTTGGTGCTCCGGTACTTCGGAGTATCCGAGCCCCATGAAATCCGGGGCAATGCATCGCCGGTAGGGTGACAGCCGCTCGACGGCCCCGCGCCACTCGAAGCCGTTGAGTGGGAACCCGTGAAGAAACAAGGCCGCCTTCCCCGACCCGCGCTCGACGTACGCGATCCGTCCGAAGCTGGTGTCGGCGAAGCGGCGCATGGCGTGGAACGTCGGCTCGCTGATCGGAGTTGTTTCCATATGCACACGACTGACACAGGCGCCGAGCGTGGCGCTCGCGCTAATTTTGATAAAGTCTCTTCGACGCATGACACAGGTTCGTCTCGCTCTCGCGCGCAAGCAATGACCTCAGAGGTCAAGGTCTCTCCACTCGGCGCGGTGTTGCGTGAGTGGCGTACGGTCCGCCGGGTGAGCCAACTCCACCTGGCGCTCGCCGCGAATGTCTCGTCGCGGCACTTGAGCTGTGTCGAGACGGGCCGCGCGCAACCGAGTCGTGAGCTGATCGATCGGCTGGCCGAGGCGCTCCAGGTTCCGTTTCGCGAGCGCAACGCCCTGTTCGTCGCCGCAGGCTATGCCCCGAGTTATCGCGAGACCGAGATCAGCGCGCCGGAGATGGATCGCGCGCGCGGCGCCATCGAGTTGATCTTGAAGCAGCAGGAGCCGTATCCGGCGATCGTGCTCAGCCGCCAGTGGGATCTGCTCATGGCGAACGCGGGCGCCGCGCGACTCTTCGGCTGGCTGCTCGGCGGCCCATCGCCCGAGAAGAACGTGATGCGGATGGCGTTCGATCCGAACGGTCTCAAGCCACTGATCGCGAACTGGGACGAGGTCGCGCGGGATCTCCTGCGGCAGCTCCGGTCAGACGTCGCGGCGGCGCCGCAAGACCACCGTGCGCGGGCGCTCTTGCGCGATGTCCTCGCCTACGCCGACTTGCCGCCTCAGGTATCCTCGGACGCGGCGTCGAACCCCCTGTGGTCGATCACGTATCGCAAGAACGGCCAGCAGCTCAAGTTTTTCTGGACGATCACGACGTTCGGGACGGCGCAGGACGTCACGTTGCAGGAGCTCCGGATCGAGTGCTCGTTCCCCGCCGACGAGGCCACAGACCGGCTATGCCGCGATCTCGCAGCTTCGTGAGCTCGCGCTCGCTGGTGTGCGCCGCGCGCTCCATATAGTCGCAGATCACCTCGAGCTCCTTGTCGGTGTAGCGTTTGGCGAGATCCCCAAACGCCTTGCCGATCGCCTCGTAGAGAGGCCCTAGGGGCTCGAGGCTTTCGAGGCGCACGCGCACGAAGATGCGGCGCCGGTCCTCGGTATCGCGCACGCGCTCGACGAAGGCGCGCCGTTCGAGGCGATCGAGGATATGCGTGATCGCCCCGGTGGTGAGGCCGGTTTGCTCCGACAGCCATCCCGCGGTCACGCCCTCGCTCGGGCCGCGCAGGATGAGATCGACGCACTTCGTGTCGGTGGCGTTGAGCCCGACCTGTTGCGCGATCGCCTGATGGAGAAAGACGGTCCGGGTGCTGACCGTCCGGCCGAGATCCAACAGCCGCTCGAGGAACCCCGCGCGCCTCCGGCGCGCGGGCTGCTGGGCGAGCGCCGCCAGGCGGTCGTCCAGAATCTTTTTTCGATTGGCCATCGTAGATACCTGCAGATTTAAGATACTTCCATTTTCAAGGAGTTGCCATGAAAGCATACAAGGGGTTGGGCATGGACGGATGGATCGCCCGTTGGTACGCCCGGACGCGGGAGAACGACATCGAGGACTTCCGGCAGCAGGCCCGGATGGTCGCCTCCCGTCTTTCCCCCGGCGCCCGGGTGCTCGAGGTCGCCCCTGGCCCGGGATTCTTCTCGATCGAGCTCGCCCGGCTCGGACCCTACACCGTGACGGGTCTCGACGTGAGCGCGACCTTCGTCGAGATCGCCACGACGAATGCCCAACACGCCGGCGTGTCCGTCGACTTCCGCCGTGGCAACGCCTCGGCCATGCCCTTCGCCGACCACGCGTTCGACCTCGTCTACTGCTCGGCCGCCTTCAAGAACTTCTCCCAACCGGTCGAGGCGCTGAACGAGATGTACCGCGTGCTGCGTCCGGGCGGCGAGGCGATCATCGACGACCTGCGCAAGGATGTCTCGCGCGACACGGTCGACGCCTATGTGAAACAGAGCGGTCGCCGCGCGCTCGATGCCTGGCTCACGACCTGGACGTTCCGCAACATGCTCATCAAGCGTGCGTATAGCACGGACGACTTCTCCGCGATGGCCGCCAAGAGTCGCTTCGGCTCCTGCGACATCACCAGCAACCCGATCGGACTCGAGGTGCGACTCCTTCGGCCCGCGATCCGCGCCTAGCGAATTCACCTGTTGCGTGTATTGTTTCCGACCATGTCACTCCTGCGATGGACCACCGCCGTTTCGCTCATTGCGCTGGCGCCGTGCCAGGCGCAAAACGCGATGTCCCAGACCGACACGTCGAGCCCACCGCCAGCCGCGGCCGCCGATGTCCGTTCGATGGACGCGATCATGCACGCCATATACGACGTGATCTCGGGCCCCGCGGGCAACCGCGACTGGAACCGCTTCTACTCGCTCTTCGTGCCGGGCGGGCGACTGATCCAAACCCGCCGCGCCGCCCCGGACAGCACCCCGCGCGCCGTGGTGATGACCCCTCAGGACTTCGCGCAGCGCGCCGGCGAGTATTTCGCGAAGAACTCCTTCTACGAGAAAGAGATCAGCCACTCCGTCGACACGTTCGGCGCGATCACGCAGCGATTCAGCACGTACGCCTCACTGCACGCGGCCGATGACGCGAAGCCATTCGCGCGTGGCATCAACAGCTTTCAGTTGTTCAACGATGGCAAGCGCTGGTATGTCGTCACGATCTACTGGGACGACGAGCACCCTGGGAACGCGATTCCGGCGCGGTACCTGACGGGAGAAGCGACTCGAAGTAAATAAGCGGAGAGTTGCGGTAGGTCCTCCGCCCGACTTCCGCATAGCCGCACCGGGCGTAAAATCCGCCGGCACCGGCGTCAGCGTCGTACGCGTCGAGGCGGATCGCGTCCGCGGGCCACTCGCGCGCGATCCGTTGTGCTTCCTCGAGGCATTGCCTGCCCAGCCCTCGCCGCTGGAGATCAGGGCTCACCGCCATGCCGAGCAAGTAGAGCGGGCGCCTGACGGCCGTGAAATAGCTGGTATCAATGGCCCACGGCTTCTTGGTCTGGAGCCGGAACGTCGCGACAACCTCGCTCGCCTCTCGCAACACGAACACGCGCGAGATCCGCATGGCGTACAACATGCCACGCTCCGTCACCTTCCCGGACCACGGCCCTTCGCCATACTCGCGCGTCTTGTCGGCGGCGATCGCGTTGTGCATCGCCGCGAGCGCGACCGCGTCGTCCGTGGTCGCGGGCGTCACAATCGCTTTAGGCCGTCGACGGCGCGAGCCAGTCTATCGGCGACATGGGCCCCGATCGTGAGCGTTCCGACCGCGGGCTTCCCGAATTGAAGCTTGGCGACCGGGAAAAAGAACATCGTCGCTCGTGTGACCACTATGCTCTCCCACGGCACGAAGAAGTCGCGGCAAAACGGGCCGAAGAGGGGCAGCATGCCGACCCGCAGCCCTGTGGGGCAGGCGCTCAGCCTGAGAATGCGATTCATATTGACGCCGCGCATTGAACCGGACTGCCAGCGGAGTCGGAGGATCGGCTCGTCGCGTCGATTCGGAAACTTCGCCATCAGCTGAAACCAGCCCGACAGCAGCGACAAGAGCGTGGTGACCGCCAGCCAGCCCCCCACTAGGGCGAGCAAGATCTTCATGAACGGAGGGAGCGGGATTCGAACCCGCGAGACCCTTTCGAGCCCACACGCTTTCCAGGCGTGCGCCTTCAACCACTCGGCCACCCCTCCCAGGTCGCGAATAATAGTCGCGAACGGCCCTGCCTCGCTAATTTCCGGCCATGGATGCGATGGCCATGATGGGCATGGGCGACTGGACGGAGGCCCAGATCCGCCGCCGCTTCTGGGTCGCGCTCGTCCTCACCGTCTTTCTCGTCATCCCGAAGATCTCGAATTGGGTCGCGTTCCTGCTCGCGACGCCCGTCGTATGGTGGTGCGGCTGGATTTTCATCTCCGACGCCTACACCGACCTCCGCACGCGCAACCTCGGCATGCCGGTGCTCATCGCGACCGGCGTGCTCACGGCGTATCTCTCGAGCGTCTATCTCACGATCATCGGCTACCCGATGACGTACTACGACGCCGCGGCGATGCTCGTCACGTTCGTGCTCTTCGGTCAGTGGATGCTGATGCGATCCCAGCGCGGCACCGAGGACGCGCTCCACGCATTGCTCGCCCTCGTTCCGCCGACCGCGCGACTCATTCGCAATGGCGAAGAGACGACCGTACCGACCGCCGAGGTCGTAGTCGGCGACCTTCTCCGTCTCTTGCCGGGCGACAAGATCCCGGTCGATGGCACCCTCGTGGATGGTGAGACCGACGTCGATGAGTCATTGATCACCGGCGAGAGCCGGCCGATCCACAAGGCGTCCGGAGACACGCTCGTGGGCGGCTCGATCAACACCAGCGGCGCGGTGACGATGCGCGCCACCAAGGTCGGGAGCGAGACCGTGCTCGCGCAAATCACGGCATTGGTCGAACGCGCCCAACATTCGAAATCCCCGCGGCAGAGGCTCGCCGACAAGGCCGCGGCGGTCCTCGTGGTCGTCGCCATCAGCGCCGGGATCCTCACGTTCGTGGCGTGGACGCTCTCGGGCGCATCATTCTTGACTGCCCTCACGTTCGCCGTCTCCGCCGTCGTGATCGCGTGCCCCGATGCGCTCGGCCTCGCCACGCCAACCGCGGTCGCCGTCGGGACCGGACTCGGCGCGAAGCACAACATTCTGATCAAGAATGCGGACGCGCTCGAGGGCGTGAGCCGGGTCCGCACCGTCGTCTTCGACAAGACGGGCACGATTACCGAAGGACATCCGAGCGTCACGGAGATCGAGCCCGCCGCGGGAGTAACCGTCGACGACCTCCTCCGCGCCGCTGCCGCGGTCGCATCCCAGTCGACGCATCCGTTGTCCGTCGCGATCACCCGTGCCGCTCGCATCACCCCGGACCCCGCAACGCAAATCACACAGATCCCCGGTCAGGGGCTCACGGGCCGCGTCAACGGCACGACCGTCGCTCTCGGCAACCTCGCCCTCTTGGCACGCGAACACGTCGACCCGGGTCCACTCCGCGCGGTGGGCGACGGTCTCGCCTCTCAGGGACGCTCCTTGACCTATGTTGCCGCCGATGGCCGCGCACTTGGCGTCATCGGCATCGCCGACGCGGTCCGCCCGACATCGGCCGCGGCCGTCCGCGACCTTGCGTCACTTGGCGTCACCTCCGTGCTCCTGAGCGGTGACAATAAGGCCACGGCCGAGCGCGTCGCACAGACGATCGGCATCACGCGCGTATTCGCCGAGGTGCGGCCCGAGCAAAAGGCCGAATACATCGCGCGTCTTCAACACGAAGGTCAGTTCACCGCGATGGTGGGCGACGGCGTCAACGATGCGCCGGCGCTCGCTCAAGCTGACATCGGGATCGCGATCGGTGCGGGCACCGACGTCGCGATTCAGGCGGCCGAGGTGGTGCTCATGAAGTCAGATCCGGCCGACGTCGCGCACACGATTCGATTGAGCCGGGCGACGGTACTCAAGATGAAGCAAAACCTGGCTTGGGCGGCATTCTATAACATGCTCGCGATCCCCATCGCCGCCGGTGTCTTCTATCACTCACTCGGTTGGATCCTCGAGCCACAGATCTCGGCACTCCTCATGTCCGGGTCGTCGCTCTTTGTCGCCACGAACGCCGTCTCCCTCCGGTTCGCGCGGATCTGAGAGAGGAGTCGATGGACCCATGCCGCGGCGACCATCGCCGTCATGGGTGCAATCCAGTAGATCCAGTGCGCGCGCCAGACGCCCGCGACGAGGGCCGGCCCGAACGAGCGGGCCGGGTTCATTGAGGCGCCAGTCAGTGGTCCGGCGGCGAGTGCGCACAGTCCGACGGTCAGTCCCACCGGGACGCCCCGCGCGGCGGCGAGGATGACGAGCATGAGCGCGAACGACAGGAGCCATTCGACCGCGAATGCCGCGGGGACGGCGATCCGAGGAAGCGTTGCGCCGAGTTGGCCAACAGGCCCCATGATGGCGCGCAACGTCGCTGACGCGGCCACCGCCCCGACGCATTGCGCCATGACATAGGGGATCACGTCCCGAGCCGGAAATCGTCGCGCGGACCAGAGCGCGACGGTCACCGCTGGATTGATGTGAGCGCCAGAGATGGGCCCAAACACCCACACCATCGCGATCACGACAACCGCGAATGCGAGGGCGATACCCGGAACGCCGAGCGCGCCATGGGTCCAGACATCGACCATGGCGGCACCCGGGCCGATGAGCACCAGGAAGTAGGTGCCGATCGCTTCAGCCAAGTAAGAATGTCGCGAAGTCATCTGGAAGCGTGCTGTCCCGAATCGCGCGAGCGGCGCGCTCGACGTCGTACTCGACGCGAATGAGCTCGACGTCGACGTGGCCCGGCTCGATGTCGAGCACGACGTAGCCCGCTCGCCAATCGCCATCTTTTGGGCGCCCCACACTTCCGGTATTCACGAAGTGGATCCCACTGGTCTCGGCATGCCACGGGACGTGCGTGTGCCCGAAGGCGATGACGTCCCCTGCCCGGGCGCCGGCAATTTCCGCCATCTTCGTGCGGAAGGCCGCGGGTCGGTCTTCCGTCCAATAGAGGGTATTGAGCGTCGGCGTTCCGTGGACCAGCGTCACGGTCGGACCGCTCTCGTGACCGCCCATCGGTCGAAGGTCGATACGAAACGGGAGTGCACCGAGCGCCGCGCGCGTGGCCGGCGACACGTGCGCTTTTGTCCACGCGAAGCTCTCGTGCGACAGCGCTTCCTGATGGGGATCCTCATAGCGACATCCACAGTGCTTGTAATCGGTGGCGACCGTCGAGTCGTAGTTGCCGCTCACTCCGACAATGGCTCGCTCGCGCAGCAGCTCGACGACTTCGTTTGGCCACGGCGCGTATCCGACCAGGTCGCCGAGGTGGCAGGTTGCGTCGATGGCATCCTGTCGCGCGATATCCTCGAGCACGGCCTCGAGTGCGGGAAGGTTCGCGTGGATGTCCGAGATCAGCGCGTATCGCATGGCTCGAGCGTCTTCCGCATCACGGTGGCCGACGCGGGGCACCCGGTCTGAAACTCGGCGGTCGCCCGCACGCCATCCGGCACTGCGTCCCGCGTCGTTCGCTCGAACCCGAACGCCGGGAAGTATTCGTCCGCCGTCGTGGTCAGCAGGTACAGCGCCCGGATGCGCCGTGCTTCCCCTTCCGCAATGACCTGATTCACGAGCTCGCGCCCGAGCCCTCGACTCCGCCACTCGGGCGCGACCACGACGGACCGCAACAGCGCGTCCTTGCCGCACAACTCCAGGCCAGCCACCCCGACGAGCTTGCCGTTATACTCGGCGACGACGAACGTCGGCAGTGATCCGGCGACGCCATCGACCGGCAACCGCGCGCCCATCAACAGGCGCTCGACATCGCGGAGATCCGCGAGGGTCGCAGGGCGCAGCACGGGCGTCACGCCGGTTTCCTCGCGCGGACGAAGGCGCTCATGGCGTTGATCCCTTCAAAGTCATAGACGCGCGTCGGCTCGATCGACGCATCGACGAACCCGACCTCACCGAGGAGTCTCAGAAACTCGCGCTCTTCCAGCGCGCCAGCGACGCATCCAACCCATGACTCCATGGAGGCCGGCCGCTCACCGTTGACGATCACGTCAGAGACGGCGAATCGGCCCGCGGGCTTGAGCACGCGGAAGGCCTCGGCCAACACGCGTCGCTTGTCAGCCGAGAGATTGACAACGCAATTCGAGATGACGACATCGACCGAGCGGTCGGGGAGCGGTACATCCTCTATCTGCCCTTTCAGGAACTCGACATTACTCGCCCCAGCCCTCGCCGCGTTCTCGCGCGCCAGTGCCAGCATGTCGTCGGTCATATCCAGCCCGTACGCTTTCCCGGTCGGCCCGACGCGCTTCGCCGACAGCAGGACGTCGATGCCACCACCGGATCCCAAGTCCAGGACAACTTCCCCTGGTTTCAGCTCGGCCAACGCGGTCGGATTGCCGCATCCGAGCGACGCCACGAGCGCTTTCTCGGGCACCTCACGCGCCTGGTCGTCGCGGTACAGGTTCGACGTAATGGGATCCGCTGTCTCGCCGCAGCACGTCGACGCGCAGCAGCTCGCCGTCTCGCCACTCGCCACGCGCCGCGCGATCTCTCCGTATGCGTCTTGCACCGTCTTTGCTAGGGAATCCATAAATACCTCTTGATGGATTAACCACAAAAAAAGTCACCCGCAACAGCGGGCGACGTTGAGCGCCAATTTCGTCGACGGCAGTGCTCCAACAAACTGCCCGATCTGGGCAAAGGCCTCGGGATTGAGCGAGTAATACGCCCACCGCCCTTCGCGCCGATCGACGACGAGCCCGGCGTCTTTCAGGGTCTTGAGGTGGAACGACAGCAGCGACTGTCCGAGATCGAGCGCATCGGTGAGCTCACAGACGCACCGCTCACCAGCGCGCAGCATGTCGACGATCTTGAGCCGATTCTCGTCCGCGAGGGCGCGGAACTGTTTGGTGATGCCACTGAGATCGGCCACGGTCGTCATGGCCGAACTATACATCAATATCTATTTATATGTCAACGGATGGGGTGAGATTCGAACTCACGATACCGTTTCCGGTATGCCGGTTTTCGAGACCGGTGCCTTCAACCACTCGGCCACCCATCCAAGTACTACGGAGCGCGAAAGTTAGACGATCCGCGCCCTGCCCCACAACCCGCCCGTGGGCACATCCTTGGCGAAGCGTTGACCCAGCGTCGGGGGCCGAGTCTGCAAACCTTTTCGGCAGCTGGGCGATCTCAACACGAGTATCCGGCTGCCGCCATCGGTCGTCGCGGCCTGGCGTGCGGGCGACACCGCTGGCTTCACGGGGGGGTGTCCTGCGCACTCCGAGGGTCGTGGGCGAATAACGCCAACTCCGATCGATGAAACTCGTCCGCTATGGTGCGTCCAACATGATCGTCGACACGCCCCATTCCGGAGCTATTCGTACCGAACTGATTGGGCATCTGACCGTGACCGAGGTCTTCTACGAGCCACGCGTGAGGCTCAGAACACATTTCCACGAGCTCCGCATGAAACGGGTTCTGCTGCGTTTGATCGCATTTGGGTGTATAGTCGCCACTCGACCTGCATGGGCCGATCAACTCGATGTTCGGCTCCAGCCGCCGAAGCGTGCGTTGACGCAGGCGCCGGCGGAGTTATCGGGGCTTTGGCTTTGGCGAACTGAGGGCTACGGATACGTCATACAGGTGGTCGGTGACTCGCTCAAGGCGTTCGAGGTGACTGATTTGAGCTGTATCCCGAGTTTCCAGGCGCGTCAGGTCGAGCAGGACGGATCGCGCGTCGTTTTCCAGCGAGAGGACGACTCGTCGAGGCTCGTATTCGTCGGTGCCACGGGAGCGAACGATCAAGGCCGCCTGCGCTATACGAACGCCGAATCGGACATGATTTTGCATCGCGTGGACTCATTCCCCGCGGTCTGTGACCGGACCACAGCCGATAACTCTATCACCAACTTCGACGTGTTCTGGGAAACGTATCGAGAGCAGTATCCGTTTTTTCATCTCCACCACGTGGACTGGCAAGCCACGCGTGATCACTTTCGCCCTCGCGTCATCCATGCGTCGCCCCCTGAGCTCTTCGGTGTGCTCCGCGCGATGATCGAGCCGCTTCACGATCACCACACCTACATCTACTCGACTACGGACACCTCGCTCGACTATGGCGGTGAGCGCCTCGATCCCGATCCGATCGGTGACGCCGGTCGTGCGCGGGCGCTCGAGATCATACAGAATCGTTTCCTCGTCGTTCCTCTCCGTTCGTTGGCCAACGGCAAGGTGTCGTTCGGCATGCTGCGGGACTCCATCGGATATCTGCGAGTGATGGGGTTCGGGGCGTACTATCCGGACAGAAGCTACGAGCGGCAGGGAGAGGATAGGTTCGCGGCCGATGTGCGTGCGCTGGACGCCGCGCTCGACACGATCTTCGCGTCCTCCGCTGGATGGCGAGGGCTCGTCATCGACATGCGGCTCAGTCACGGTGGTGCCGGTGGACTCGGCTTGGCGATCGCCAGCCGGCTGGCGACGGCGCCTTACACGGCTTATGCCATAGTTGCGCGTCGCGATCCAAATGACCCGACGCTCATGACCGCTCCGCAGCTCGCCATGGTCGTGCCAAGCGCGCGGCCGGGATGGCATGGGCCGGTGGTCGAGCTCACAAGCCGCTACAGCGTGAGCGCCGTCGAGATATTCACGCAGGCGCTCATGGGCCGCAGTCCGGCGGTCGATCGAATCGGAGAGCACACGAATGGAGTGTTCTCTGGTGTCCCGAACCGTCACCTGCCGAACGGGTGGATCTTTGGCCTCCCCAACGAGCTCTATCTCACCGAGCGCGGCACAAGCTTCGACGTCTCCGGGATCCCACCGACGATCCCCGTTCCGACGCTCAGGACGGCGGATCTCGCCGCGGGCAGGGATCCGGGACTCGATCGCGCGATCGCAGTGCTGTCGACGGGACGGGTGGACTCGCCGAAGAAGTAGTCGGGGCACCTTGCCGCCGCCGCCCATTTAAACCGCATCGGCAAGACCCGGGGCCATGTTGATCATGGGGACATTCTTGGGGACATACCCCGCCTAAACAGCGCAGACGGATGCAAAGCGGCGCCGATGGTCGATCACATCGGCGCCGCAGTTGCAACGACTTACAGAGTCACGCAGAACGGGGCAGAAGGCTCGACCTACTTTCGAGACCGGTGCCTTCAACCACTCGGCCACCCATCCAAGTACTACGGAGCCCGAAACTTAGGTGGCTCCCTCCCCACCCCACAACCCGCGTCGGCCCCGCGATTCTTGGGTCGCCCTTTGATTCCGCGCCGACCACTCAGAGACGAGCGTGCGCCGTTCAAGGAACGTGAGGTCCTGGACGTGCAGTTGCCGCGCTCTGCAAACGGTGGGTAGTTCCTGCTCGAAGACTACGAACCGCTCTTCGACCAATCTGTACCCGGGCATGCGCACCGCCCCCCACGTTGGGTATGCAACCAATTCCGGACCACACGAATTGCATGCCCGACATTCGCGTGCGGTGTTAGTCCGACGTTACACCAGTGCAGCTAACTCCTCTAGGGTCACGAACTCGACTCCATACGTGGCTCGCAACCATGTTCGGTTGATCGCATCGAAGATCGAGGGGCGGCCTGCACTAACTCCTCTATCTTCCGAACACAGGTATGACTTCGTGTACGCGAAGAGCGCGGCCACTGTGTCTCTATCGGCCCACTCAGCGACCGCCTTTTGAATCTCTGCCTTCTCGTTGGCATCTCGAGGCAGATCCAGCGAAGCAAACCAGGGTCCAGGCCGCGAGAGGCGCGTGTTGATAGTCACACCGATGGCCTTGGCACGGGCTACTCCAATGCCCTTCGCTTCGGTCGATGGATGCGGCGCGCGTCCCGTGTTAGAAGAGCTGACCCATTGAGAGGGAGCGGCCAGTAAAAAAACTCGCGGATGACTTCTCTGGCCACAGAAGCATAAGATTTTGTCGTTTACTCCATAACAGGGAGCGTCTGATGATCGGCTCAACGGCCCAGCAACAACCGCCCACCGTCACTTCTGTCCTCGACATGCTCTATGGTGTTGTCGAGCAGGAAGTCGTTTCCGCTGCTGAGGCTATGCCCGAGGACAAGTATTCCTTCGCGCCTACTAATGGCGAGTTTAAAGGCGTACGCACTTTCGCTGAACAGGTGAAACACGTCGGCTTCGCCAATCACCTCTATTTTGGCCCGCTCATGGGCGAGACGATAGACACTAACTCCATCGATGAAAATCTCAACGGCCCCGCGGCGCTGAAAACCAAAGCCGAAATTGTGCAGTATCTTAAAGATTCGTTCGCGCTCGGCCATCGGGCCATTTCCGGGGTCACCTCCGAAAACGAGGTCACGCCGCTGCCCAAGCCCGTATCCCCATTCCTCTCAACGCGTCTCGCAATCGCCATTAT